>Ga0228535_1002913_pt1 | contig 14256 bp, 10 predicted proteins | sample SJ1metagenome_FD_168457 | JGI IMG/M metagenome (GOLD analysis project Ga0228535, IMG submission 168457) | Enriched culture of PCE-dechlorinating microbial communities from Ithaca, New York, USA - SJ1 | ecosystem: Engineered > Modeled > Simulated communities (microbial... > Unclassified | place... | reverse complement strand
TCCACCGTTATATTTTCAAAAATATAAGGACGTACAGAAGAGTATAGAGCCCCGACTTCCCGCTTGTCAACAAATAAACTTTACCCTTGCCGAATATATCATTATTTTTCTAATATGAGATGTTCAATATATAATGAGACCTCTCATAAAGGAGTCACAGTATGTCATTCACAGTTCCCGACTTACGATATCCCTTCGACGCCCTGGAGCCCTACATCGACGCCGAAACCATGCGCATCCACCACGACAAACACCACGGCGCCTACGTCGCCAACCTCAACAAAGCCATAGACGGCACCGCATACGCATCCTGGAGCATCGAAGTCATCGTCCGCGACTGGGGCAAACTGCCCGACGCGATCCGGACGGCGGTTCGGAACAACGGCGGCGGCCACTACAACCACAGCCTTTTCTGGGAGCTCATAGGTCCAGGCGCCGGCGGCAAACCCACAGGTGCCCTCGCCTCCGCGATCGACCGGGACCTGGGCGGCTTCGACGCCTTCAGGAGCGAGTTCACCAAGACGGCTCTGGCGCGCTTCGGCTCAGGCTGGGGATGGCTCTCCCTCGGCCCGGGCAAAAAACTCCTCGTCGAGTCGACGCCGAACCAGGACAGCCCCCTCACCGAAGGCCACATCCCTCTCCTCGGCGTGGATGTCTGGGAACACGCCTACTACCTCAAGTATCAGAACCGCAGGGCCGATTACCTCGAGGCCTTCTACAACGTGATCAACTGGAAGGCGGTGTCCGCCCGCTACGAAAAGGCGATGGGCTGAGCCCGACGGCGACGGCTCTCACGTAAGATTCCTGTTCACTCGTCTCGATGGCGCCGGGACGTGCAGCGCGTACGGCACGAATGGCGCGCTCCGGTTCCTCCCCGAATTCGACGAGAATGCGGGCGGCGAGAAGGCCGGTGCGACCAAAGCCTCCCATGCAGTGGATGCAGACTCGCCCGCCGCGCGCGAGAACTCCGCGCACAGAGGGCCCTTCGCGGCGCCAGGACTGTTCCCAGGCTGAGCCAGGAACCGATGCATCGGCGATGGGCAGCCTCAAGTGGCGGATATGTTCTGGCACCAGCTCAGGCAGACGCTCCACGCCGACAAACCTGTATTCGTGCTCTTCTATGAGACTGATGAGGACTTCGGCGCCCCAGGATTCGATCTCCGCGAGGTCAGCCGGCAGGTCGCGGTCCCAGTCGCAGTCGCCGGACAGGCCCGGCAGCTTTCGTCCCGGGCAGTGCGTCATGCCGACGACGCCGGGAAAATGCGGGCTTCGCAGTTCGTCGATGCGGAGAGGATTGCTCTGGCCCGTGCACTTCTTCATCGCATCCTCGCGCCCCGCAGTGCCGTACGGCCGGACTCAGTCCCGCTTCTGATAGTTCGGCGCTTCCTTCGTGATGACGATGCTGTGCGGGTGGCTCTCGGCGTAGGCCGCCGAGGTGATTCGCACCATGCGGGCGGATCGGAGTTCGGCCAGAGTCCGCGCTCCCGCATAGCCCATGCCGGAGCGCAGGCCGCCGAGCATCTGTGCCATGTAGTCCGACAGTTTTCCCCGATAGGGGACCATGCCCTCGACACCCTCCGGGACGAGCTTGCCGTTCGACTGGCCCGAGCCATAGCGGTCCCGGCCATAGCCCTGGAGGGCGCCGACGGAGCCCATCCCGCGGTAGCTCTTGAACTGACGGCCCTCGTAGAGCACGAGTTCGCCCGGCGCCTCTTCGAGGCCGGCGAGGAGACTGCCGAGCATGACCGTCTCGGCGCCCGCCGCAATCGCTTTGACGATATCGCCCGAATAGCGGATTCCGCCGTCGGCGATGACGGGCACGCCGTATGCCCGCGCGGCCGTCGCGCACTCGTAGATGGCGGAGAGCTGCGGCATGCCGGCACCGGAGATGATGCGGGTGGTGCAGATCGAGCCTGCGCCGACGCCGACCTTGATCGCGGAAGCGCCCGCTTCGATGAGGACCCGTGTGCCCTCGGCGGTGACGACATTGCCCGCGATGACCGGTGTGCCCGGCGCGACGGCCCGGATGCGGCGAATCGCCTCTATGACTTTCTTCGAGTGGCCATGGGCCGTATCGACGACGAGCACATCGACGCCGCGCGTGAGGAGCAGGTTCACCCTCTCCTCGAGATCGGGGCCCACGCCGACAGCGGCGCCCGAGAGAAGCCGTCCGCGGGCATCCACGGCCGCGCTCGGATACTCCTCTTTTTTGACGATGTCCTTGATGGTGATGAGCCCTTTCAGCTTGCCGTCGCGGTCGACGAGGGGCAGTTTTTCGATCTTGTGGCGGCGGAGTATGGCCTTGGCCTCTTCGACCGTGGTGCCCTCGGGCGCAGTCACGAGGTTCTTCGACGTCATGAAGACGGACACGGGCTTCTGCATGTCCTCGGGGCCGCAGAACCGCCGGTCGCGGTTGGTGATGATGCCGACGAGGCGACCGTTCTGAGGGTCGACGATGGGGATGCCCGATATCCGGTAGGTCTCCATGAGATGCTCCGCGTCGGCGAGCGTCGCGGTCTCCGGAAGCCATACGGGGTCGGAGATCATGCCCGACTCGGAGCGTTTGACTTTGTAGACCTCGGCGGCCTGAGCCTCGGCCGACATGTTCCTGTGGACAATGCCTATGCCTCCGATGCGCGCGATCGCGATGCCGAGCCGTGAATCGGTGACCGTGTCCATCGCGGCCGAGAGAACCGGCGACTTCAGTCGGAGCCCCGGCACAAGCTCGGCCGAAATGTCGACTTCCGAGGGGAGTATCTCACTGTAGCCCGGAACGATGAGAACGTCATCGAATGTGAGACCCGTGCCTTCTTCAACCAGTGTTTCAAAACCCATATTCAAAACCTCTCCAAAATGTATTGCAGAACGAAATGCCGGCGCCGCGTTCAGAACGGGCGGGGCGGCGCAGGTTCCGGATAGCCGGATGTCGCGCTCAGAACGGGCTTGCGCTGGGCGGGCCCCGGGTAGTCTCCACGGACAGCCGGCGCGCCCAGAGGGTCCTGGACCGGGCAGATACCTCGCAGCGGGCCCCGCGCAGCCGACGTCGCGCTTAGGGCAAGCCGCCGAGCTCCCTTTGCGCCTCTCAATGCCGGAAGTGGCGCACTCCCGTGTACACCACCGCGAGGCCGAGCCTGTCGGCCGCGGCGAGCACCTCCGCATCCCTCATCGAGCCGCCCGGATGCACCACCGCGGTCACGCCGGCCTCCGCCGCGGCCTCTATGCCGTCGGCAAAGGGGAAGTACGCGTCCGAAGCCATGACCGCGCCCCTTGCCCGTTCGCCGGCGCGCTCGCAGGCCTGGCGCACGGCGTCGACCCTGTTGGTCTGGCCGCCGCCTATGCCCAGCGCCGCGTGTCCCGCGGCCAGCACGATCGCGTTGGACCTGACATGCTGCACCACTCTCCACGCGAAGCGCAGGCCTTCCATCTCCGCGGCGCTGGGCTGCCGCGCGCTCACCGCGCGCCACCGGGCAGCGGGCGGGTCGCCTCGGTCCGGCTCCTGCACGAGGAGGCCGCCGGCCGCAGTGCGGAGCTCGCGCGCCTGGCGCGCAAACACCAAAGGATCAGCCTCGACGAGCCGCAGATTCTTCTTCGCTTTCAGAATATCACGGGCTGCCTCGCCGAAAGAAGGCGCCGCGACGCACTCGAGGAAGAGCTCCTTCAGCGCACTCGCCGTATCGGCGTCGAGCGGCCGGTTGAGCGCGACGATACCCCCGAAGGCGGAGACGGGATCGCAGGCGAGGGCCGCATCGTAGGCTGCCCTAAGGGTCTCCCCCTCCGCTGCGCCGCAGGGCGAAAGGTGCTTCACGATGACGGCCGCCGGTTTTTCGAGGCTGAGCACGGCGCGCCATGCCGCATCGAGGTCGAGCAGGTTGTTGTACGACAGCTCTTTGCCGCCGAGGGCACGCCCCCCGAGCGGGCCGCGCCCGCCTCCGGACAGGACGAAAAAGGCCTTCTGGTGGGGATTTTCGCCGTAGCGCAGGCTGCGCTCGATGCGCCCGGCGAAGCTGAATTCGGTGCCGGGAGCGGCTGCCTGGGCGGCGCCCGCCGCGCTGGCCGCGAAGAGCGAGGCGTCCTCAGAGGTCTCACTGCCAGATGCATCCTTAAACCATGCGGTGATCGCCGCATCGTAGGCCGCGGTGAGGGCAAAGGCCTTGGCCGCGAGTTCGCGCCTGGTATCAGGCTGGATGCCGCCCTCCTCCGCTTCGGCCGCAACGCGCCCATAGTCGCCCGGCTCGCAGAGCACGCACACGCGGGCATAATTCTTGGCAGCGGCGCGGATGAGGGCCACTCCGCCGATATCGATCTGCTCGACGATCTCGGCCTCGGCGCTGATGCCGGAGGAGGCGGGGCCTCCTGCTGCCGGGGCCCTGCCGGCAGCCACACTACCGACATCCCCCGCACCGCCCGCGGCCCCCGCAGAGTCACCACCAAGAGCCGCCGCGCTGCCGGAGGCTTCGGCGCGCTCTTTCACCTTCCGCAGTGTCTCCTCAAAGGGGTAGAGATTGACGACCACAAGATCGATCGGCACGAACCCGTGAGCGCGCAACTCTTCCAGGTCCGCAGCATCGGGCCGCGCAAGGATTCCCGCGTGAATCGCCGGATGCAGCGTCTTCACCCTGCCGCCGAGCAGCTCCGGAGAGCCTGTATAGGTGGCGACATCGACCGGCTCGATGCCTGCGCCGCGCAGCGCCGCCGCAGTTCCTCCCGAAGCGAGAAAACGCCAGCCTTGCCGGGCGAGCCTCTGTGCGAACGGCACGAGCCCCGTCTTGTCATACACCGATATCAACGCGAGAGGCATAGTCAGACTCCTTCTCTTCAATGATTCCCTTTTTGAGAGCAAGGTCCCGGACGAGGGCGACCACTTCCCGGTGCTCGGCATCGTGGACGCGCGCTTCGAGGGCTGCGAGGGTGTCTTCCATGAAGATGGGCACTTCCGCGACTCTGAGTGCGGGCCCCGAATCGACGCCCTCATCGGGCACGAGGTGGAGCATGACGCCGGTCTGCCCGATTTCGCCTCGCCGAAAAGCATCGAAAGCCCGCTCTATCGCGTGCGTGCCGGGGAAGGTGCCCGGAAGCGCCGGGTGCAAGTTTATCACCCTTCCGGGAAAATGTCCGAGGAAGGCCTGCCCCAAAAGCCGCATCCAGCCCAGAAGCAGAACCATCTCGGCGCCGAAGGACTCCGCGATCGCCGCGAGCCTCTCGTCGTATTCCGTCCGCCCGGGAGAACCGCGTCGCGCCCCCGCCGGAGGGGGCAGAACATAGGCGGGAATCGCATGCCGCACCGCCCTGTCGATGCAGCGGGCGCCCGGCACGTCGCAGATGAGCGCCTCGACGCGCACGCCCTCGATCAGGCGCGCCTCGACGGCATCGATGAGGGCCTGAAAATTGCCCCCCTCGCCCGATGCCAGCACGACAATCCGCAGCGGAGCGTTCATACGAACCTCACCTCTCCGCTGCCTGGCACAAGCTCGCCGATCACGGGTGCGGTCTCGTCGAGCATGGACAGAAAGCGGTCCCGCTCGTCTGCGCCCACGATCGCGACCATCCCGATGCCGAGGTTGAAGACACGCCGCATCTCTTCGTCCGAAATACTGCCCCAGCGCTGCAGAAGCGAGAAGAGCTGCGGCCATTCCCAGCTGCCGGAGTGAATGCGGGCATCGAGGTTCGCCGGCAGCACCCTCGGGATATTCTCGAGAAGGCCGCCGCCCGTAATGTGGGCGAGGGCCTTGACCGGGCTCGGCGTCGCGTCGAGCACGGCCCGCAGAACCGGCAGGTATGAGCGGTGCGGGCGGAGGAGCGCGTCGGCGAGGCTCTCGCCGAGCTCGGGCTGCGCTCGCTCGAGGTCCATCGGCGCCGTGATCGCGCGAGCGAGCGAGTAGCCGTTGGTGTGGAGGCCCGTGGAGGAGAGCCCGATCAGGAGGTCGCCCTCGGCGATGCCCGGGCGCGGCAGAAGCCGCTCTCTGTCGGCGAGACCGACGATGGTCCCCGCGATGTCCACCTCCCCCTGCCGGTAGGTGCCCGGCATCTCGGCGGTCTCTCCCCCGAGGAGCGCGCAGCCCGAGACCCGGCAGGCTTCGGCCATGCCGCCGACGATTTCGGCGACTTTGTCCGGGTCGAGGGCATCCGCGGCGATGTAGTCCATGAAGAAGAGGGGACGCGCGCCCTGTACGAGGATATCGTCGACCGAGTGGTTGACCATATCCAGCCCGAGCCCCCTGAGCCTGCCAAGCCTGAGCGCGAGGCTCGTCTTGGTGCCCACGCCGTCCGTGGATGCGACGAGCACGGGGCTGCCGAATCTTTTGAGGAGCGAGGCATCGTACTGGCCGCCGAATGCGCCGATGCCGGCGATCACCTCGGGGCCGTATGTCGAGCGGACGGCCTCCTTCATGAGCTCGACCGCGCGGTTGCCTGCATCGATGTCGACGCCGGCCCTGGTGTAGGCGCCCGGCGCGGCTGCAGTCTGTGCGGCGCCACCCCCGGATGAGGATGCCGAGGCGGGGCTGCTTAAGCCGGCCGCAATTGTGGCCGCCACGCCAGTCTGGGCCGCCCCGCATAGCACAGCGGCCGCACCTGAAGCCGCCGCCAGCGCTGTGCGCAGGGCTTCGGCGACGCGCGCGGCCCGGCCCCCGATGTCGCGCCTGTACTGCATTCCCTCAAAGTGAATATTCTCAGCTGCGCCGTACGCCGCCCCGAGCGCCTCTTCGCGCGTCGCGCCCATCCCCACCACCGAGAGAACGCGTCCGCCTGCGCTGACAATCCGCCCACCCTCAGCGCGGGTGCTGGCGTGGAGGCAGAACGCCTTCTCCGGCAGCGCAGCGATGCTGACGACTCTGCCTGTTACGGGATGTTCGGGGTAGCCCTCCGAGGCGAGCACGACACATGCGGCGCTCTGCCGGTAAAAGCGCGGCAGAGCCTGGCCGACATCGCCCCGCGCGCAGGCGACGAGCGTGGCGAGCAGGTCCGAGGCGAAGAGCGGAAGAATGGCCTGCGTTTCGGGGTCGCCGAAGCGCGCATTGTATTCGAGCACCCTGGGCCCCTCTTTGGTGAGCATGAGGCCCGCATAGAGCGCGCCTACAAACTCCGAGCCCTCTTCCCTGAGGCCTTCGACCGCAGGGGCTATGACGAGTCGCGCGAGCGCTTCGGCCTCCTCCATGGAGCATGCGGGCGCATAGGCGCCCATCCCTCCTGTGTTCGGACCTCCGTCCCCATCGAGGAGCCGCTTGTGGTCGCGCGCACTTGGAAGCACCGCGTAGTTCCTGCCGTCGCAGAGCGCGATCAGAGAGAGCTCCTCGCCCTCGAGTCTCTCTTCGAGCACGATCTCACCGCCTGCGGCGAGGAGGTCGATGGCCGCCTCGGTCTGGCCCGCGCTCTCCGGCACGACGACGCCCTTCCCCGCCGCGAGCCCCGAGGCCTTCACGACGAGCGGCCTGCCGAATCCCCGCGCCCACTTTTTCGCCGCACCGGCGTCCGTAAAGCTTCGGCCCTCGGCGCAAGGTATGCCGTGGCGCTGCATGAACGACTTCGAGAAAGCCTTCGAGCTTTCGATGCGCGCCGCCGCGGCGGACGGCCCGAAACAGAGAATTCCCTGCCCACGGAGCCGGTCGGCCAGCCCCGCGGCGAGCGGCGCTTCCGGCCCTATCACTGCGAGGTCCGCGGAGACTCGCTCCGCAAGCGCGCAGAGTCCGTCGATATCGTCCAGCGCGACCCCGGTGGTCTCCCCCACTTCGGCCATGCCCGCGTTGCCGGGAGCGACCACAAGCCGCCCGCACTCGGGCGAAGCGCCAATCGCCACCGCAAGGGCGTGTTCCCGTCCGCCCGAACCCACCAGCAGCACTGTCATACCGCCCCCTTCCCGAAACCCTCAAAACAGTCTTTCGTAAAGCCCTCATCCACGGGAATGTGGTATTTCCCGTCGAAACAGGCCCGACAGAGCCCGCCAATGCCGATCGCGCGCGACAGCCCATCGATGCTGAGGTATGCGAGCGAATCGGCGCCCACCATCGCCGCGATCTCAGCCGGTTCGCGCCCCACCGCAATGAGGTCTTGCTCGGTCCCCATGTCGACGCCCATGTAGCAGGGGTGCAGAATACGCGGCGAGGCGATCCTGTGGTGTATTTCCTTCGCGCCCGCGCTCCTGCAGAGCGCCACGATCGGCGCGGTCGTCGTGCCGCGCACGATCGAATCGTCCACGAGCACGATCCGCGCCCCCTCCAGCGTCTCCCTGAGCGGGCTGAACTTGAGCGCAACGCCCTGCCGCCGCAGCGCCCTCGTCGGCTCGATGAAGGTTCGGCCGATATAGCGGTTCTTCACGAGCCCTTCGCCGAAGGGAATGCCCGACTTCTGCGCATATCCTATCGCCGCCGCGATCGAAGAGTCGGGCACAGGAATGACGAGGTCGGCGCTGGCGGGCGCTTCCTCCGCGAGGAGCTCGCCCAGCCTCCGGCGCACCGCGTGGATGTTTTTGCCGTTCCACACCGAATCCGGCCTCGAAAAATAGACGTATTCGAAGCTGCAGGCAGCGGGCGGCGCCTCGATCCCGGTCAGGGCGCGCTCGACATGTCCCTCCCCATCGAAGTGCAGGATGGCTCCAGGCGGAATCTCCTCGAAATCCGAGCAGCCCATCACGCGCAGCGCCGATGTCTCCGAAGCGACGGCACAGCCGCCGGAATCGATGCGGCCCCAGGCGAGCGGCCGATAGCCCCAGGGGTCGCGCACAGCGAACACCCCCTCGCGCGTGAGCAGCACCAGCGAATATGCGCCGATCCAGAACCGCATGGCCCGCGCGATCCGTTCGGTCCAGGTCTCCCCTGGCGTCCCCGCGAGCATCATCGCGAGGAGCTCGCTGTCCGAGCCTGTCATGAGCCCCAGCCCCCGCGCGAGGAGCTCTTTTCTGAGCGCAGGCGCGTTGGCGATGTTGCCGTTGTGCCCGAGCGCAAGCGGACCGAACTGCGTGTCGATCAGAAACGGCTGGGCGTTGCGCGCGCTCGATCTTCCCGTCGTCGAGTAGCGCGTGTGGCCGATCGCGATGTTGCCGACAAGTGCCGACAGGTTCTCCCCCCTGAACACCTGGGAGACGAGTCCCACGTCCTTGTGCAGATGGATCGAGCCCGTGTCGAGCGTCGCGATGCCTGCGGACTCCTGGCCGCGGTGCTGCAGCGCAAAGAGTCCGAAAAAGGCGAGCCTGGCCGCTTCCTCGGCGATCACCCCGACGACGCCGCAGGCCTCGTGAAGCGCTCCGTTCATGTCCGGAGCTCCCCGGCGGCCGGATTCCCGGCCTGCCGGGCCTCTGCCGCAATTTTTTCGTCCTCTTCGACGAGGCGCTCGACATTCCGGGCCTGAAATTGCCGTATCCGCTCGCGAAGCTCAGGCTCATCGAGGGCGAGGAGTTTCGCCGCGAAGAGCGCGGCGTTCGCCGGATCGAGGACCACTGCCGGCGCGACGCCCGAGGGCATGCGCAGGCTCGACCAGATGTCGTAGGTCGCCCACTGCTCCAAGGGGGGTGGGCAGACAACCACCGGGCACTGCGTGGCCGCATCGACGAGGCCGGAAAGCGCGTTGGACCTCCCCGCGGCCGTGACATAGACCGTCGGAACAGGTTCGGCATCGTATTCCGCAATGATCCCGAGGAGCCTCTCCGGGGTCTTGTGCGCCGAGGCGATGCGCACTGTGGAGGGAATCCCGAACTCGCCGAGCGCCCGCGCGATCGCCTCGACGTGTGCCTTGTCCGCGGGAGAACCTGCAAAAATGACGACCCGTCCGCGGCTCATACCTTCGCCTCCTGTCCCCGCACCAGCTCCAGAGCCCTCAGCACGCGCGGCCCCGCCGGATACGAGGCGGGCACAAAAGACCGACCCGTGAGCTTCTCAAAGAGCTCCTGATAGAGCCTGCTCGTTTCCGCCCATACCGAGTCCGAAAGTTTGGGCGGCTCGCCGTCGCCCCTGTACCCCTTCTCGGCGTAGAAAAGGCGCACAAACTCCTTGTCTCTGCTCTCGGGCTCGCGGCCGGACTCGAACCGCTCTTTGTAGCTCGAAGCGAGCCAGAAGCGCGACGAATCGGGCGTATGGACTTCATCGATGAGCAGGAGCGAGCCGTCTTCGGCCAGCCCGAATTCGTACTTGGTGTCGACGAGGATGAGGCCGGCCCGGGCCGCGACCTCCGTCCCCCGTTCAAAGAGCGCAAACGCCGCATCCTGAACGCGCCCCCAGACCTTCGCGTCGAGATAGCCTTTTTCGACGACTTCCCGGGGCTCGAGCCGTTCGTCGTGGCCGGTCGGCCCGCCCTTCGTCGTCGGCGTCATGACGGGCTGCGGAAGTTTTTCGTTTTTCCGCATGCCTTCGGGGAAGTGCCGGCCATAGATGATGCGCTCGCCGAGCTCGTAGCGCCGCCAGAGGGCCGTCGAGGTCACGCCGGTGATGTACCCCCGCACGATCACCTCGACGGGCAGGGGCGAGGCTTCTCTGACCACGGCGCAGTTCGGATCGGGCACCGAGACGAGGTGGTTCGCAACGATGTCAGCGGTGAGTCTGAACCAAAAGGCCGAGAGCTCGTTGAGCACCTGGCCTTTGAACGGAACGGCCGCGAGCACCCGGTCGAAGGCCGAAAGCCTGTCGGTCGTCGCGATGAAGCGCCTTCCGCCATCGAGGCGCCACCATTCCCGCACCTTCCCTTCTCCCTCCGCCCTGCCCGTGCCCACAAAGGCGAGCGGAAGAAGCCCTTCGATCAGCGATTCGGAAACCATACTGCCTCCACGCAAAAAATTTCAAATTCAAATTTACAAACGCGCCGCATGGCGCAGACCGTTCTCGAAGAGCCTGAGCGCCCCATCGCCGTCGCGGCCCGGCAGCGAGGCACACTGCCACTCGAACACCGCGTTCTCCGGATGCGGCATGAGGCCGAGCACATTCCCCTCCGGATTGCAGATGCCCGCGATATCCGCGATCGAGCCGTTGGGATTCTCGGGGTACTTGCCCTGCGCCGGCGCCCCCGAGGCCTCGGCATACTGCAGCGCGATGCAGCCCGAGTCCCGCAGGAGCGCCGGCGCTTCAGCCGTATCGGCGGCAAAGCGGCCCTCCCCGTGCGCCACAGGGCAGCAGATGCTTTTGATCCCCTGCGTCCATATTGAATTGGAAGGGGGAGCCAGAAGGCGCACCCAGCGGCATTCAAAATTCCCGCCCGCGTTGTGCGCCAGCGTGAACCTGTGCGCCTCCAACTTCTCTCCGGGCAAAATACCCGCCTTCACAAGCGCCTGAAATCCGTTGCAGATGCCGAGCACCGGCCGGCCCTCTTCGACAAAGCGCCGCACTTCATCCGCGAAAAACCGCGACAGATCGAGCGCAAAGAGCTTCCCCGCCCCCAACGCGTCGCCGTAGGAAAAACCGCCGGGGATCACGAGCATGCCATAGTCCCGCATGCTCCCCGGGGCGCTTCGGAGTCCGGAGAGAGGGAGTATGTCCGCCGTGGCCCCTGCACGTCCGAGGGCGCCCTGCACGTCGAAATCGCGGTTCGTACCCGGAGCCTTGAGTATGAGCACTTTCATGGGAGCACCTCCCGGGCTTTGCCTTTCCGGGCATCGCCTTTCCAGGCGCCGAGCATCTCCTCGACCGAAACGGAGAGCATCGGGCCGCCCTCTGCCGCCTCCCCCTTGCCCACCCCTGCACAGACCTCCAGCATCGGCGCATCCGAGACTTCGCCGAGCCTGCGCGCGAGCCCAGGGCCGAAGCGCGCAGCAAAGGCCTCCTCCCTGCCGGAGACGACCTCGACAAGGAGGCAGCCTGTGGTTTCGCCAAAAAGCACGGCGGCCGGCGCCCCAGTATTCAGGACATCCGAACTCAGCGTATCGGCATTCGGCACACCGGCATCCGCCACGGCGGCGCCGTCGGACCCATAAAGCGCTATCCGCGCCCCGCGCCGCCCGCCCATGCACATCTCCGCGAGCGCCACCGCGAGGCCGCCCTCCGACAGATCGTGCGCCGCCGCGACCTCCCCTGCCCGGGCCGCACCGAAAAATGCCCGGTAGACCTCGCGCGCACGCACACTCACACAGGGAACCTCTTCCCCCTGCCGGTGCACGGGCCCGAAATCCCCCAAGAGCCACAGCGAATTGCCGGGCTTTTTCAGGAATGAAGTGAGAGCCTGGTTCACATCGGGCACGAAGCCCAGCGCCGACACCAGAAGCGAAGGGGGCACCGCGTGCCGCCGCCCGTCGGGCCCCAGGTACTCGTTGTAGAAAGAATCCTTGCCGGAGATGATCGGAGTTTTGAACGAGAGCGCGGCCTCCCGCAGCCCCCGCGCGCTCTCGAGGAGCGCCCACATCACGGCGGGGTCATTCGGGTCTCCCATGCAGAAATTGTCGAGAATCGCGATTCTGTCGGGATCGGCGCCCACCGCCACCGCGCTGCGGACCGCCTCGTCGACAGCGGCCCACGCGGCCCGATAGGGATCGAGCTCGCCGTAGTCGGGGCGGAGCGCATTCGAAAGCGTGATGCCCCAGTCGCCATCGGTCCCCTGGGGCTTGAGCATGGCCGCATCCGAAGGGGCCCCGCCGTGGGGCCCAGCAAAGGGCTTGACCACCGTTCCGCCCTGAACCTCATGGTCGTAGCGGCGCACCACCTGCTCGCGCGAGACAATATTCATGTCGGAGAGGAGCGAGAGCAGCCTCGCCTTTGTATCTGTCTGAGAAAACGCCTCATCGGGCCGCACCGCAGAACCAGGGCCACCGCGCCTGCCTCCGCCGCCCGCCCCAGACGACTGCTCCGCCACCAGATGCTTGCGCGGCAGCCCCTTATGCACGAACTCCACCGGAAGACCGAGCACGGTTTCGCCGTTCATTCTGAGGATGAGCGCACCGTCGCCCCTGAACGTTCCGATGTCCCAGAATTCGGACTCGAAGCGCGCGCAGAGTTCCGCAAAAGCCTCAAGGTGTCGCGGCGGCACCGCGAGCACCATGCGCTCCTGGGCTTCGGAGAGCCACAGCTCCCAGGGCGCGAGGCCCGAGTATTTCGTTCCGACCCTGGAGAGCTCTATCTCTGCCCCCAGTGTCGAGGCCATCTCGCCCACCGCGGACGATAGCCCCCCTGCCCCGCAGTCGGTCACCGCGTCATAGAGCCCCGCATCGCGGGCCGCGAGCAGCACATCGAGGGCGCGCTTCTGCACGATGGGGTCGCCGATCTGCACCGAGGCGCCGGCGACGTCTCCCGTCGAGCCGTCCATCTTCATCGAGGAAAAGGTCGCTCCGCGTATGCCATCCCGCCCCGTGCGCCCGCCCAGGACAATCAGCCTGTCCCCGGCGCGCGGCGCACTGCGGTGGGCCGCCGCCGGCGCGAGCCCCACGCAGCCGCAGTACACAAGCGGATTCGCCGCATAGCCCGGATGGAAGTGCACCGCGCCATTGACGGTCGGAATCCCCATCTTGTTGCCATAATCCTCGACGCCTGCGACCACGCCGCGCGCGATGAGGCGAGGATGCAGTGTGCCTTGAGGCAACTGTTCGTCGGACATATCCGGGGGGCCGAAACAGAGCACGTCGGTCGCGGCGACAGGCCGGGCCGACACTCCCATGATGTCGCGGATCACGCCGCCGACCCCGGTATTCGCCCCGCCAAAAGGCTCCACCGCCGAAGGGTGATTGTGGGTCTCAACCTTGAACGAAATATCCCAGCCGTCCTCAAAACTGACAATTCCGGCGTTGTCGACAAAGGCAGAGCGCACCCAGGGCGCGCCGAGCTCTTCGGTCGTTTTCCTTATATACGTGTTGAAGATACCGTGCACGACGGAGGGATAGGGTCCCTCTTTCGCATTCCGCACTTCGACGTCGGCCTTGAAGGTCTTGTGCACGCAGTGCTCGCTCCATGTCTGCGCGAGCATCTCGAGCTCGACATCAGTGGCCGGTCTGCCCTGGGCACTGAACCATGCCTTGATCGCCCTCATCTCCGCGAGATCGAGCGCAAGCCGCCTCTGGGCGGAGAGAGAGGCAAGCTCATCATCGTCCATTCCGGCGAGGTCGTAGTGCTCGACACCAAGCCCCTGCTCCTGGCCCTCGGGGAATATCGGTTCAATCTCTCCGAACTCCCAGCGCTCGATCACCGCATTTGCGAGAAGCACTCTGGTGAGCTTCGAGAGCGCCTCATCGTCGAGCCAGTCAGCCTCGAGCTCCCAGCGGACACCAGTCGCCGCTCGCCCTATGCCGGCAATGCCGAGCTCCCGCGCCGCGCGGACGACCTCAATCGCGACAGGGTCCGTGACCCCCGGCTTCCTGCA
>Ga0228535_1002912_pt1 | contig 14259 bp, 11 predicted proteins | sample SJ1metagenome_FD_168457 | JGI IMG/M metagenome (GOLD analysis project Ga0228535, IMG submission 168457) | Enriched culture of PCE-dechlorinating microbial communities from Ithaca, New York, USA - SJ1 | ecosystem: Engineered > Modeled > Simulated communities (microbial... > Unclassified | place... | reverse complement strand
CGATGCAGCACGCCGTTTTTTGCGTCGTAGAGATGGACGACTTCGTTGGAATTCCCTGCGGCCCGGGAGTAGGCCATCCAGCGGCTGTCCGGAGACCAGTTGCAGCGGAATCGGCGGAGATCGCCTTCGTGCATCGAAAGGCCTTTGTCGATGCGGGTGACCTGTCCGGTCGCCACGTCCGCGATGTTGATATTCATCGCTTGGTCGGCGAAGGCGATTTTTTTCCCGTCCGGCGACCAGAAAAGCCTGTAGCGGAAACCGGGGCCCATCCGGGTGATCGTTTTTTCCGCGCCGGTGCCGTCGGCCGGACGCACGCAGATCTCGTACTCGCCCGAGCCGTCGGACATGTAAGCGATGCTTTTCCCGTCGGGCGACCAGGAGGGGAACCGTTCAGCCGTTCCCGGTGTCCGGGTCATGTTGATGACGGGGCCGTGCTCGGCGGGCAACGAAAAAAGCTCGCCGCGCGCCTCGAGGACGGCCCGTTTGCCGGAAGGAGAAAGAGCCGCGCTCTGGATCAATCCGGAGACGTTTTTCGCCTGGGGCTTCAACGTCGCCCGGTCCGTGTAGACTTCGACTTTCACTTCGGCCAGTTTTTCGGAGGGAAGCTCGAGCCGGTAGAGGCGGCCGGCGTTCTCGAAGACGATATCGGAAGGGCCGATGGCCGGGAACCGCACGTCATGATCTTCGAATGCCGTCACTTGGCGCAGGGCGCCGGCGGCGGGATCGCAGGCCCAGATGTTATTGCGCTTGTTGGCATCGCGGTCGGAAAGAAAGTAGAGCGTATCGCCGTGCCACATCGGATGGGCGTCGTTGGCATCGCTGGCCGTGAGATTCCTGGCGCCGTAGGTCTTCAGGTCGAACAGCCAGATATCGGGGGCCATGCCGCCGCGGTATCTTTTCCATGTCCGGAAGTCGCGGCTGATCGGCATATAGGCCAGCTGCCGGCCGCCCGGCGTGAGGGAGCCGAACTCCCCGTAGGGAACGGGCAATTTTTCCGGCAGGCCTCCGATTTTCGAGACCTTATAGAGCTGATTGAAGCGGTCCTTCCCGGATTCGCGGCTGCTGGCGAAGAGGATGCTCGTTCCGTCGGGATACCAGTCGAGGACCCTGTCCGGCGACGGGTGGAAGGTAAGCCGGGCCGGAACCCCCCCGGCGACCGGGACGACATAGATGTCCAGGTTGCCGTCATAATTGGCGCTGAAGGCTAAAAGGGTTCCGTCCGGCGAGAAGCGCGGGAATTCTTCCTCGCCTTTCGGCGTGGACAGGCGTTGGGCGACTCCGCCGGTCTTCGGAACAAGCCATACGTCGCCGGCGTAGACGAAGGCGATCGTGGTCGCCGAGACGTCCGGGTAGCGGAGAAGCCGGGCATCGATCTGGGCGCGGGCCGTGGTGATCACCAACGGCGAGCACAGGATCAGCACGAGGAGGCCCATCTCGGCAAAGAGCTTGTTCCAGAGGCTCCGGCGCCGACACGTTTTCTTGATGTCCTTCATGATAACCTCCGAGGAATATTCGGGAAAGACGCCGACAGGAGTCAACACCCGGCGTCTGCCGATCTCTTTCAGCCCTCTCAGACATGAATCGACGGATGTCTTTGAGTCGTTTTATTATAATCTCTTTATAATTCCTTTGCATTTTCCTGCCAAGATGCATTCAACGCGATAGAAAACATCGCGAACCGGGGTCGCGGGCGTTTCCGGCGGCCGCACGGAAGAGGGCTTCGTCAAAGCTGAGCCGGCCGGTCAAGGCCTATCGACAGGACCGCCTCCCATGAAGGGGGATCGTCGTTCATCGGCTTCCCGGTCCTGAGGGGGGTCTCGAAACAGGCGTGGAAACCCTGTTCCCGCGGATCGGCGAAGAATGAGATTCATCCTCCCGCGATCGGAGGGAACACGGAAATGACGTCTCCGTGCTTGATGGGGGAGGCGAGCCCTTCCAGGTGCTGTATGTGACGGCCGTTTATCAAGATGATGATGTAAGGCTTGAGATCTGCGCCGGCGAACAGCTCGTTCCTCTTTTTCGCCGTCGGACAGATGGATTCCAGCAGATCGCCGACCGTGGCCCCCGGTTTCATTTCGACGTCTATCCGCCGGGCTTGAAAGGTTTCCCGTAATTTCGCGTAAAAATGGACTGGGATTTTCATCGGCCGGCTCTCCTTCGTCCGCAGATCCGGCAATCCGGATTCCCGTTCAACGCGACTTCCTCGACGACGGAATTCATTCCGTCGAGCATCAGAAGTTTGTTTTCAATCAGGCTTCCGGTTCCGACGAAGAACTTGATCGTTTCCGTGGCCTCGATGCTCCCGATGATCCCGCAGAACGTTCCGATGATGGGCAGATCGCGGGGCGGGGGGGCGTCCGGCATGAGGCATCGCAGGCAGGGCGTCCGTCCGGGGATGAACGTCGTGACCTGGCCGTAGAACCCCTCGATCGCCCCGTGGACGAAGGGGATTCCCAGGCTCCAGGCGGCGTCGTTCAGGACGTGCCGTGCGGAATAATTGTCCATGGCGTCCACGATGATCGCGCAGTCGCCGACAAGATCGAGGACGCTTTTTTTCGTGATCGTCTCGCGGAGCGCTTCAACACGGACGGATGGATTCATCCGGGAAATCGCCGCCGCCGCGGCTTCGACCTTGACCGTCCCGATATCCTCCTCGCCGAAAAGGAACTGGCGGTTGAGGTTGCTCCTCTCGACCCTCCCCTTATCGACGATCCTCAACGTTCCGATTCCGGCCTGGACAAGGTACGTGCAGATGGCCGCGCCGAGACCTCCGGCTCCAGCCACGAAAACCTTCGCGGTCTTCAACCGCTCCTGGCCTTTCCGGCCGAAGATCCTGATCTGGCGTTCATAATGATCGTATTCATTCCTGGTCATCGTCTTCTTTCCTTCGCCGCTCCCGGCTTCCGGCCCCTCCCCGGGCCGCCGGGATTCCTTTCTCCTCAGCGGCAGGTGCAGGAATAGCACGGATCGATCGAGGCGTTGATGAGGGGGACATCCGCCAGATCGGCTCCCAGCACCATCTCCCTGACGAGCGGCATATTCACGAAGCTCGGCGTGCGGATCTTCACCCGGAGAGGGGAGTCGGTTCCTCCCGCCGCCACATAATAAAAGCACTCTCCCCGCGGGGCTTCGGATCGCGCCGTCGTTTCGCCGGCCGGGATCTCGACGAAATCGGCGCCGCGCACGGGCCCCGGGGGCATCTTCTCGAGCGCCTGGTCAAGGATCCCGTAGGTCTCCATGAGTTCAAGCAGGCGGACGACGACGCGGGCGTTGGCGTCGCCCGCCGTTTCGACGGGGATCCGGAAATCGATCCGGTCATAAGCATCATAGGGAGCGGCCTTGCGGACGTCCTGGGGAACGCCCGAGGCCCTGGCCGTCGGGCCCACGGCTCCCCATGTCCGGGCTTTCTCGCCGGGCAGGATTCCGATTCCGGCACAGCGGGCGCGGACCGTCCGGTCGCTCAGGAAGACGGGGGCGATTTTTTTCGCCGTCTCTTCCTTGAGCTTCCGGATCTCGCCTTGAACGCCGCCGGGATCCGCAATGTCCCGCGTGACGCCGCCGATGCAGTTCATGCCATAATTCACCCGGTTCCCCGATATTCCCTCCAGAAGGTCCATGGCCCGTTCCCTGAGGGCGAAACAGGACATGAAGAGCGTCTGGAAGCCCATGACTTCCGCGGCCAGGCCCGTCCAGAGAAGATGGGACGTCACCCGCTCGAGTTCCGCGATCACGACCCGGATGTACCGGGCCCGTTCGGGGATATTGACTCCGGCGAGGTTTTCCAGCGCCCGGCAGAAGGTCATGGCATGGACGTTCGAGCAGATGCCGCAGATTCTTTCGATGAGGGCCACGGCCTGCGTGAAATTCTTCCGTTCGGCCAGTCCCTCGACTCCGCGGAAATTGAACTTGAGGATGATCGCGGCGTCCCGGACGGTCTCCCCCTCGCAGGTCAGATCGATCCGGCAGGGCTCCTCGAGGGCGGGGTGATAGGGCCCGATGGGCACGATGGTGCTCATTCCTCATCCTCCTTTTCACGCTCCTGTCCCTCCCAGCGGAGATCCCAGCGCAGGGCCCCGGCGGGATCCTCCGGGGCGAGGAAGATGCGCTTGAGGACGCGCCCGGTGAACCGCACGGCGAAATAATCGTGGATTTCCCTTTCGATCCAGTCGGCCGCCGGACAGATCGCGGCGATGCTGCGCAGGGACGTCCCCCTGGTCATGACCGCGATGTTCAGGAGCCGGCCCTCCCGGTCCCAATGATAGATGATGCGGAATTCCCCGCCCGTCGTGGGGACCGCGGTCATGGTTACGAGGCGCGCCCCGATTCCGAGCATCGTTCTCGCCAGGACAGACGGATCGGTTTCGTGAGCCTCAAGCCACCAGCCGTCCGGTTTCTTGTTCCAGGCCCCCGCCGCGCCGATCTCTGAAGGAATATAGTCCGGGTCCATATCCGACTCCTCTTATCCGGGTTTTTTCGTCTCCCGCCCGTGAACGGATTTCAAGCCGGCGGCCATCCCCTTTGAATACCGGCGCCGCCGGCATCTCAGGCAAAGCCGGCTCCAGGAAACGATGTCCTCTCCGATTTCCTTGAAGGCCTTGAGGAGGACCGTGTCGGTGACCGGAAAGGCGGGACGGCCGCATTCCGCGCAGGGCGGAAATGAAATCGTGTGGGAGCGGGTGAGTTCAGCCGGCTCCGCGTGGGGAGGCGGGCTTTCGGGCTCCTGGGACAGAGCCCGGGAGGGGCATATCGCGACGCATCTCCCGCAGAACGTGCAGCGCCCGCCGTGATAGTTCCAGACGAAGCGGTTTTCGAAGATTTCGACCTCGATGGCCTCGGAGACGCAGGCATAGCGGCACATGGCGCAGCAAACGCACTTCGCTTCGTCGATGACAACCGCTCCGCGGAAATCGTCGGGATGGGGAACGTCCCCCGGCAGACGGATGGTGAGCCTCTTCCTTCTCAGGTTCCCGGAGATGACGCCGAGGATTTTCATCCGCCGTGTCCTCCTCATTACGGAACGGCCGCCAGCGCCAGGGCCAGCAGGGAGAGTCCCAGCCCCCAGCTCCAGTAGAACCGCCCGGCCCGCTTGACGTTGAGGCGCGCCGTTCCCGCGGCGGCAACGGCCAAAAGGACGACGAGCAGGATCGATCCGGCGATCATCAGGGCGATATCCAGCGCGGGCCGTCGTGAGCGCAGAGGCAAGGCGAGGCAGGCCGTCCATCCCGTCAGGGCGACCCATTCGAGTCCGTGAACGAGTTCCCAGAGAGCCAGCCTCGGCCCGCCGAACTCCGTCAGCGGTCCGGAGTAGATTTCCTGCTCGGCGTTGACCAGGGAAAAGGGATTGATCCTCAGCTTCAGCGGGAGACACAGGATGAAGGCGAGGACCGCGGGCCACCTGACGGCCGGCGCCGGACGCGTCGCGATCTCGACGATTCTGAGGCTGCGGGCCGAAATGGCCAGGGCGACGGCGGCCGTGAGGAAGGGCACGCTCGAGACAATGCTCAGGACGGCCTCGCGGGCGCTCCCGATCTGCCCGAAAATCGAACGCGAGGCGAATCCCGCCAGGACGGCGGCGAGCGACGGCACTTCGAGCAGGGCGACCAGAAGGATCATGTCTCCCGCGAAGCCGCCGGAGTCCGAGAGGACGGGCAAAAGGCCCAAGGCGACGAGGAGCGCGGATCCCGCCAGGATCGGCAGCCCGGCCGTCAGAACCGCGTCGAACACCGGCAGGGGAACGATCCTCTTGGCCATGAGCTTGACGAAATCGAAGAAAGGCTGATAGAAAGGCGGCCCGATCCGCCCCTGCATCCTGGCCCTGGCCTTGCGCTCGATCCAGAGCATGAGCCAGGCCGCGGGAAGGGCATAGAGGAGCCCCGGAAAAACGAGAAGCCCAACCAAGGCTTTCCCGGCGTTCATCTTGTCGACAGGCCTCCTTTTTTTTCCGCCGTCCCCCGCGGCCTCCCTCCCGCCGGAAGCGCCTCCACGGCCATGGCGATGCCCTTGATGATGTCGCCCGGCCGCGGAGGACAGCCGGGGATATAGACGTCCACGGGGATGACGCGGTCCAGGGGGCCGACGATGACCGGGCTCCCGGCGAAAACGTCGCCGGTCGCCGGGCAGTTTCCGACGGCCACGACCGCTTTCGGATCTCCCATCTGGGCGAAGATCGTTTCCAACGCCGTCTTGGAGCCGCGGGTTACCGGCCCCGTCACGCAGAGAATATCGGCATGCCTGGCGCTTCCCGTGACCAGGGCTCCCGTCTGTTCCACGTCATAGCGGGGGCCGAGACAGGCGGAAAATTCTATGTCGCAGCCGTTGCAGCCCCCCGAATTCAGCCGGAACAGCCACGGAGATCTCCGGCGCGACTTCGCGACCAGCCTGCCGATGACGCTCATGGTCTTTGTCCTTCCTTGAACATGGTTTATCCCGTCAAAAGTCTGGGCGCGAGGCCGAAAACGAATAGGAGGGCCGCCAAGGCCGCCAGCGCGGCCGTCAGGACCGCCGGCTCCGGCTCCTTGGCGGCTTCGTCCCCGCCTCCCCACCAGTATTCGGCGATCACCCGGCTGTAAGCCAGGACCGCCAGGGCAGTGGCGGCGAACAGGATGATCAGGGCATAGGCTCCGGCCTGTCCTGCGCATTCATAGAGCCTCCAGCGCGCCGGATAACCGGCCGTCGGAGGGACGCCGAGCATGGCGAGGGCCCCGCAGAGGAAACCGGCTCCGGCCGCCGGATAGCGGGCGGCCATGCCCTTGCCGGAGAGAGACAAAGGCGCGCCGTCGGCCTCGATCTTCGTCAGGCTCGAGAAAAGAAGCGCCTTGGCCAGGGCATGGACGGCCGCGCCCGCGGCGGCCCCGGCCGATCCCAACTCGCCGCCGGCCGTCACGCCGAGAACGAGGTAGCCCATATCCTCTATCGTGGAGAAGGCCAACAGCCGCTTGAGGTCCTTCTGGCCGAGCATCAGGACGGCTCCAACGAAGGCCGACAGGAGGGCGAAGGCCAGCCAGGGCAAGACCGGCTCGAAAAGCCATGGCGTGCCTTCCTTCAATGCCAGGAGCTCGCCGAAAGCGGCGACATCGACGACCGCCGTCACGAGCCCGACAACCGCGGCCGGCACCGATTCGGCGACGAGAGGAAGCCAGAGATAGAGCGGGACCATGGCCAGCTTGACGGCGAGGCCCGTCAGCAGCAGGGCGACGACCAGGGAAGAGGGAGCCTCGTTTTTTATCAGGGTCCCCGCGATCGTCGCGGCGGCCGATACGAGGACGGCGGCCAGGTAGGCTTTTCCGGCGATCCGCGACCGGCTCGTCTTCCAGACCACGTAGAAGGCGGCCAACGCCGCGATCTCCAGGAAAACGAGCCTCGTCGCCTCGCCGCCGGGGAGAAGCCCAACGAGAGCGGCCGTTCCAGATACGGCCATCATGGGAAGCTTGTTTCCCAGTTCGCGGGATTTGGCGGCGCTCAGCAGAAGGGCCACGAGGGCGGCCCCGACGCCGATGAGAAGCGGCTTCCCCCGGAAAAAAGGCGCGGTCCCGGAGGTCCGAGCGCCTTCCGGAAGAGCGACGGCGAGGACGATCATGACGATCGCCGAGAGGCCGGCGATCCCGGTGAGGGCCCGTTTCTCGAACCATCGCCCTGCCCGCTCGGCCCTTGTGCACAGAACGTTGAGCGCTTTCCAGAAGAAGCCGTAATAAAGGTCCATGTCCATCCACCGGTAAAACGGCTTGAGGGCCGTCCGGATGATGAGCGAAAAATCCCCGGCGCTGAGCCGTGAAGGCGTTTTCAGGGGCTCGCCGCCGATGAAGGGCGTGGAGGCGGCGCCGGCAAAGTCGAGGTTTCCTTCACGGCGGGCGGAAACGGGCCTGGACATGGCGTAGATCATGATCCCGACGGCCACGGCCAGCAGGACGAGCAAGAAGCCCGCCGTGGAGAACCAGGTTCCGCTTCCGGCCGTCAGCCCGAGCCAAGAGACGCCGATGACCGGGGCCGCTCCAAGATCCGGAAGGAGAGGATTGATGATGGCGCGGACGGCGATCTGGGGGGCCAGGCCCAGAACGATCGTCCCCGCGCCCAGGATGATTCCGCCCGCCAGCATGGTCCGCGGCGCTTCGCGGGCCCCGGCGGACATTTCGGTCGGGTCTCCGAGGAAGACGCCCGCGGTCGCCTTGAGGAAGTAGAAGACCGTGAGGACGCTCCCGATCCAGGCCGCGAGGGCCGGCACGATTTGGCCGGCTTCCAGAGCGGCGTTGTAGATCAGCCATTTGCTGACGAAGCCGCTCAACAGGGGGATTCCCCCGATGGCCCCGGCGCCGATGAGCCAGAGGGCCATCGTTTTCGGCATCCGCTTTCCAACGCCTCCGAGCCTGTCCATGTCCTTTGTCCCCGTCGCGTGCTGGATGCTTCCCGCGCAGAGGAAGAGTCCGGCCTTGAACAGGCCGTGGTTCAAGCAGTGAAGCAGGCCGGCCGCGATGCCGAGCGGCGTCCCGAGTCCGAGTCCGAGCATCATGTAGCCGATCTGGCTGATGGTGCTGAAGGCCAGCATCCGTTTCAGGTCGGATTGAACCATGGCGAACAACGCGCCGACCAGAAGGCTGACCGTCCCGGTCCAGACGACGGTGTTTTGCCAGGAAGCCGGCCAGGAAACGAAACTGTGCATTCTGGCCACGAGGTAGACGCCGGCCTTGACATAGCACGCGGCATGAAGGAGCGAACTGACGGGCGTGGGCGCGGCCATGGCATCGGGGATCCAGGTGTGAATGGGGAACTGGACCGATTTCGCCGCTGCGGCGAAAAGCATCAGGAGGAAGACGCTCGTCGTGAATGCCCGGGCGACGGCCGGGCTGGTCCAGAGCGTCGTCCCGGCGCGGACGTGAAGGATGAGGACCGCCGCCAGGAAACCGTATCCGGCGATATGCGTCATCACCAGGACCTTCCGTGCCCCCCGGGCCGCCTCGGGCTCCCTGTACCAGAATCCGACGAGCAGGAACGAGCAAAGGCCGATGATCTCCCAACTCAAGTACATGAGGAAAAGATCCGCGGCATAGACCAGGTGGATGAGGCCCGCGATGAAAACGAGCATGAGCATGTAGAACCGCGCCGTCGCGCGGTCGTGGGCCATATAGCCCACGGAAAAGAGAAGAACCGCCGTCCCGATCCCCGCGGCCATCAGGGCAAAGAGCTGGCTCAATCCATCGATGTGATAAGCCAGAAGGACGACGCCGTCCCAGGGGACCAGTTTCAGATCAAAAGATCCGCCCCGCGCCGTCGAAGAGAAGAGAAGCAGGACGCAGAGAAGCGACGCCGTTCCGAAGGAAAAAGCCAGCCATCCCTTGCCCTTGGCCGAAAGGGCCCTCGAAAAAACGCCGATAGCCAAAACTCCCGTGAGCAGGACGCACACGGGGGCCAGCGGGAACAACGGCGGGAGTGCCATGCTTTCCGCGTGAATTATGCCGCCGTCAGACCCAGTTCCTTGAGCTTCGCCGCCGTCGGCACGCCGTTCTTATCCCATCCTCGGACTTCGTAGTACTCCGGGAGCATCTTCCCGAGCAGGTTGACCTTGCCTTTCGAGGGGCCCGCCGGGATCGGGTTCTTGAGGAGCCGTTCCGGCAGGGTGTCGTCCTTGCCCGACAGCCCGATCTTGAGGTTCCACAGGCGCTCCGTGTTCCAGATTCTTTCCCCGGCCTTCATGAACTCCTCCGTCGAGTAGGGCACGCCGGTCAGGGCGCTGAGCATCTCGGCCAGCTCGTCGCCGCCGATGCCGAACGTGGAGAACAGGCAGGCCCCCGAGGAATCGAGGGCGGCCGTCAGGTTCTGGAAGGTCTTGACGATCTCGGCTTTCCCTTTCGTGGCGTACTGGTCCACCTTGAAGGGGGTGCCCAGGACCTCGACCGCGATCGTGTAGCCCCGGACGTGGTCCCCGCCCCGGTTGCCGGTCGCATAATGCAGGCCGATGCCCATGATGCCCCTCGGGTCGTAAGCCGGCATTTCCTGCTTCTTGGTGGTCATCGAGTATTCGGGGTGACCGAAGCCCTCGGCCAGACGATAGGAGCCCAAGGCCAGCTTCGCACCCAGCCCTTCCTTGTAGGCCGTTTTCTTCGTCAGCTCCACGACGGCGTCCGCGTCCCCGAATTCAAGGGGCTTGCCGTCCGTGTCCTTCAAGGTCATGATGCCGTCGGCGAACAGGTCCATGGCGCAGGCGATGGTCGAGCCCATGGTGATCGTATCGAGGCCCAGCTCGTTGCAGAGATAGTTGGCCTTGAGAATGGCGTCCAGGTTGTCGACGCCGCAGGCGGGCCCGAACGACCAGCCCGTCTCGTATTCGGGGCCTTCCCCGGAGCTCTCGTATTTCGGGTCGGTGACGCGGGTGACCCGGCCGCAGCTGATGATGCAGGAGAAGCATCCCTTGGCCCGGATGAGATTGTTCGCGGCCAGCGCCTCTCCTCCGACCTTATCGGCCGCGGCGAAGGTCCCCTCCCGGAAGTTCCGCGTGGGCAGGCAGCCGACGCTGTTGAGGATGTTGACCAAAACCTCCGTGCCGTACGCTTTGAGACCCTGGCCCCCAACCGGGTGCTCCTGGATCTTCTTGCGGGCCTTCATGACGGCCTGCTTGAAGGCGTCGGGGTCGGCGGCGGCGACCGATCCGCTCCCGGAAACGGCGACCGCCTTGAGATTCTTCGATCCCATCACCGCGCCGACCCCCGTCCTTCCGGCGGCCCGGTTCATCTCGTTCATGACGCAGGCGAAAAGAACCTGGTTTTCCCCCGCCGGCCCGATGCAGGCGACCTTGGCCTCCTCGTCCGTTTCGGCCCGGACGGCGTCGGTCACGTCGGGAACGATCTTTCCCCAGAGGTGTTCCGCGCTCCGGATCTCGACCTTGCCGTCGTCGATCCAGATGTAGGAAGGCCCGGCCGCCTTCTCCTCGATGATGATGAGGTCGTAACCGGCGTATTTCAGCTCGGGGCCGAACGAGCCGCCGGAGTTCGAGCCGGCGATCGTCCCGTTGAGGGGCCCCTTCGTGACGACGTCATAGCGACCGCAGGAAGGGGCGTAGGTGCCCGTCAGAGGGCCCGCGGCGAAGATGAGCTTGTTGGCCGGCCCCAGGGGATCGGCCGCCGGATCGACCTCGTTCGAGATGATCCTGGCCCCCAAGCCCCGCGCGCCGATATACATCTTAGCGAGCTTCGGATCCAGGGCTTCCTTGACGATGTTCCCTCTGGAAAGATCAACCCTCAGAATGGTCCCAGTCCAACCGAACATGTCAGCTCACCTCCTTGAAGGCTTCCTTGAACTTGGCGGCGTAGGCCTTCTTCCTGGCCCGGACGGCGATGGTCCCCTCGAGGAAGGTCAGGGCCTCGCTGGGACAGAACTTGACGCACTCCGGGTCGCCCGAACACAGGTCGCACTTGAGGATGGCGTTGCCGTCGGAATCGTAGACGGCGTTTCCGAAAGGGCAGGCGATGGTGCACATCCTGCAACGGATGCAGGTGTCCTTGTTCCAATCCACGGTGCTAGCGGCCTTGTTGCGGCGCATCGCCCCGGTGGGGCAGACGGAGACGCAAGGCGCGTCCTCGCAATGCTGGCACATCATCGGGACGGACAGGCCTTCCCTGTCCCACACGTAGGCGTGCACGCGGGACAACCGCGGTCTGAACCGTCCCTCGTGGAAGGCCGAGCAGGACAGCTCGCAGTTCCGGCAGCCCGTGCACTTGTCGGCATGAATCATCAAGACTTTCGCCATTGCGAACCCCTCCTTTCTCGTAGAATTCATTCCCCTCGCCGGGAATGCCCATCATCGCTCCTCAGGGGAGTCCCCGAGGCCTGTATACAATATGTGAACGGGATCCTAAAAAATCAATAGGGAAGGAAAAAATTTCGTATGGGGCGCCGGCGGAATCCTCCCGATCCCCCGTGAGGCACGGGGCGGTGTTTTCCGTCCGGGAACTCTCGAGACGATGCGGGAAAGGTGCCGTGATCTCTCCTTTTGACGACGGATCGCAGGATTCCTCTTTTGGACCTGCCCGGCGGCAGAAAAGTAACCCCGGAACGCCCGCCCGGGCGGTTTCCTTCTGAATCAAGCCATGAGCACCGAAGGCTCTCCGGCTTCGGGCCCACGATGACAAAACTTGCAATCCAAAAAGAAAATCAGTATAGTTGGCCCAATTCCAAAAGCGGAAGAATGATATCTTTAAATTAACGGAGGGATCATGAGAAGATGTTTTGTTTTCGCGACATTGGCTTTATTATGCATGCCGGTGGTCAATGCCGCCATCGTGACGAACACCAACCAAAGCGTCTATTTTTATCGGCTTCCCGCCCACAACGCCTCCACCGATGTCGACGCCGTCTACTACAACCCGGCCGGCGTGATGAAGCTCAAGAACGGGTTCCACCTCGCGGTCCATAATCAGACTCTTTTCCAGGACAGGATCATCAACAGCACCCTGAAGAGCTTGAACAATACGGAATTCCAGGGAAAGACGAAAGTCCCCGTCTATCCCAATGCCTATGCGATCTATAAAACCGATGGATTCGCGCTGTCTTTTGGATTTGGACCCAATGCCGGAGGCGGATCGGCCGAATACGAAAAGGGCCTTCCGTCGTTCGAGACGCCGATTTCCATGCTTCCGCTGATGATCTCGGCGGCGGGCCTCCCCACCTCGAGATACTCGGCGCAGATCAGTTTCGAGGGAGAATCCATATTCTACGGCTTCCAGGCTAACGCCTCTTTCGCGCTGAGCGACGCCGTCGCCGTCGCCGGCGGAGTTCGATACATTTATGCGGTCAACAAGTACGAGGGCAGCCTGACGAATATCCTGGTGAATTCCTATCATCCCCTCTTGAATCCGACTCAGCAGATGATCCCGGCCAAGACGCTCGTCGGCGCGCAGGCGGCCGACAAATCCGTGGACGTCAAACAGGTCGGCTCGGGGATTACCCCGATCGTCGGATTGAGCTTGACGCCCGCGCAGAACTTGAAGATCGGCGTCAGGTACGAATTCAATACCAAAATCGAATTGGAGAACGAGACGGCGAAGGACGATCTGGGCGCGTATCCCGACGGCCGCAAAGAACGCAGCGACATCCCGCCGGTTTTCGCCGTCGGCGCGGAATACGGCCTGTCGCCGAACGTCCGCGCTTCCGTCTCCTACACCCTGTTCCTGGAGAAACAGGCGAATTGGGAAGGGCGCGAGGAAACGTTGGACGGCAATTCCTACGACCTGGCCCTGGGGCTCGAATTCGACCTCACGAAAGCCGTCACGCTGAGCGGCGGATATATTTACTCCAGGTCGGGAGCCAGGGAAAAATACCAGCTTGACACGAGCTACGATCTCGATTCCGATACGTACGGCGCCGGCCTCCGCATCCGGCTCGGTTCCAGCGTGGACCTGGATCTCGGCGGGATTTACGTCAAGTACAAAGACCAGGTCAAAAAGATGGCCGTGCCTTTTTACGGGGCGTACGAAGAAAAATATAAGCAGAAGACCACGGGATTCGGCATCGGCCTGAATTTCCATCTGTAAGCCTGACGAAGACGTCTCCGTCAAGCCGTTCCTTCATCCGCCCGGCGTCCGCGGAGCCGGGCGGATGAGGATTCCCCCGACAGCCGCCGCTGTTCACATGCCGGCAGCCTGTTCCCATTTGAGCTCAGACCCCATGAGGCTGTGGGGGATGAGAAAGACGGCGAGCGTTATGATCGAGGCCGCCAGGATCCACTTTCGGGCGTCCCTTCCCTTTCGTCCGGCGATGAGAGCGGCTGCCCAGACGGCCAGGGAGATCAGTGTCTTGTTGTCCGTCAGGTCGCTCCCGAGAGGGAAGCCCGTCCACAGTTTGCCGAAAGCATATTGCTGCATGATCGGGCCAAGTATTATCCCGCCGGCAAAGAGGATCACAGCCGCCCAGACGGCCAGCTTCCGGGGATCGCTGCGTTTATCTAGAGCGGTCAGGCCGGCCGCGGTGGAGAACAGCATGCCCAGGAAGATGACGAGGATATGCGGGAGAAGCACGGCCGCGGGCACGTCGCCCCTATAGCGGACGACGATGAAATGATCTCCGGTCAGGGAGACCGTTTCATTCCCCTTCCGGAGATGGACTTGATACGCCAGTTTTGCCGCCGCGGGCTGCCGCGGCAACCCCGCCGTCAACGAGTCTCCCTCGTGCTCGAGGACAATTCGGGTCAGGGGATCATCGGTCCTGAAACGCCTGTAAGAGACGTATCCTCCGATTTCCGGCTCCCGGACGGCCACCATGATTCGGCAGGGGCCG
>Ga0228535_1002910_pt1 | contig 14265 bp, 9 predicted proteins | sample SJ1metagenome_FD_168457 | JGI IMG/M metagenome (GOLD analysis project Ga0228535, IMG submission 168457) | Enriched culture of PCE-dechlorinating microbial communities from Ithaca, New York, USA - SJ1 | ecosystem: Engineered > Modeled > Simulated communities (microbial... > Unclassified | place... | reverse complement strand
TGAGTAGAGCTTTGATGGCGTTGTTGTCCCAAAAATCTCTATCATAATGAAATAGCCAGCCTTGCATTATCCATGTGGCTTCAGGGTCGGCCAGTTGCATGGACTGAAATACTTTTTGGCTTATATCGTTTAGAAAAACAGAATCTTTGAAAGGTGGTCTGTTTTCATTAAAGGTATCAGCCGAATAAAAATGGTCCGAGCCAAATACACGAATTTCTTCTTCAATAAAACGTTTCCCAATTTCTGTAAACAAAGGTTCATTCGGATCGAGAATACACACTTCCGGAAAATTTACCCATGAAGTTTTTCTGATTTTTGCTTGTGGAAATTTTTCTTGAAAAGAAGGAGGAACATGTCCTGTAAAAGCAGGTAAAATGGGTGTCATACCCAAACAACGTTCCTGTTGAAGAATTTTTTTTTGCAATTCTTCTTGTCTCTGCATAAAAGATACGGGTAGTGGACCACCCCAACCATCCAGATTCCCCATCCAAAACCAGCTAAAATATGCTGGACCACTAAAAAAGTTTTTTAAATCTTCATCAGTAAATCCAAAACTTTTATAAACTTCTCTCCAGATGGAATTTTGACCGGTTAAAGCAAGTGGCAGATTGATGCCATTCATTGCCATCCAATCAATTTCTTTTTGCCAGCGCTCCCAATCCCACCAGCTCATACTGTAATTAAAAGTACAGTAATTCAAATAATAACGATATTTGTAAGGCGATTTTCGTCTTATCAACTGATCTACTTTGGGTAAAGGTTCGGGTAAGTTTAAATTGACTCCATTCCAGGTAATCTGACAATGAGCAACGTATTTTAAATAGTAATTGAATGCACTTGCAACTGATACTCCGTTGTTTCCACGCAAGATAATTTTATCATTTTTCGAAAATACTTCAAAAACATCTTTGTCGTCGGCATCTTTACTAATAAATTCAATTTCAAAATCATTAGCTTTTTGTGGTAAAACTCTTTTTATCAAATCTTGAACTGCTTTTTTTTGTTCTTGCACATTGCTTTGTGAGGTAGCATTAGCCAATAATGCTAACCCTACAAAAAAAATTACCAAGAAAAATTTTGCCCATTTCATTTTGCTGAAATTTATTTTAATTGTTTTATATATTTTTTTGCTTCTTCTATAGGATTTGAAAAAGGTTTCACTTGAGGCTTCCACGGTGTATTTATCCATTCTTCCTCCCAATCATCCAAAGAACTTCTTTTATCAGAAAAATAAATTTGGATACGCGGAATATAATAATCACGGATAAGTCCATTCCACACTCGAGCGGCATAATCTTCTTGAAAACCACCCCAAGTAGTAATTAATCGTTTAGCATCAGCTTCATATTTCAATTTTTCAGTATCATTGGTAGCTTGCTTGTGAGTATAATTTACCCAGTTTTCAAGTTTATGTGTCGGATGTGAAGCTAAAAGTTTATCAACAACTAAAAGGATATCAACTGTTTTATTTAAGGATTTTTTTGCTTCTGTTTTTTTGTTCAACGAATCTGCTTTTAATGCTTTTTTATAGTAAGAATCAGCTTTTGCCGATAAATATAAAGCCGACAATTCAATGGCATCATTGCAGTATAAAGGTGATTTTTTTAGATCGTCGGAACAATCTAAAAACAATTCAACACCTTGTAAAAATTTGTCACTGGTGTCTATTTTACTTTTTCTGCGTTGATCAGGGACAACCGTTTGCCATGTAAATCGAGGATAAGAATACAACGAACTATAAACAGATTGAAGAAAAAGTTCCCATGCTTTTTCCATTTTATTCGGATAACCTCCATATTTGGCAATGCAATAATTAGCTATCCAATTTTTGAGATTCATTTCTTTATCTTGCCAGCCCAAGTCAGATAATAATTCATAAACAATCTCATTGTTTTCTATTCCTTCAGGAGCAAAGCCAAAACCAATTAAATTATTTCGATAAGGAGATTGTAAAGCTTGTATAGAATAAGAAGCATAAAGAGCTAATTCTCCGGTCAATGGAGTTTTTCCACCAAAATTTGGAGTATAAGAAAAAATCCAATTTTTCCCATAAAATCCCTCGTGAACTTTCCACGTCAAATCCGTATGCCACACCCACTTAGGATATTCATTAGCTAAGTCAATAATGATCATTTTATCATTTGGTACGTTTTTAAGCAAAGCTTGGAGGCTAGGTTTGTCCCAAAATTTATGCTGATAACCAAAAGTCCAACCCTGTGTTACCCATACGGCATCAGGATTTCCTGCTGCGATAGATTTGTAAATGGCTTCTCCATACTCTTCGAGCAATTTATGTTTCGATTCTTCATTATCAACAGGAAGTTCCATTTCATTGAAGCTATCTGAAAGATAATAAATATTTTTTCCAAATTCTTTTTCCCATTCCTGAATAAACAGTTTCCCAATTTTTTCAAAAAAAGGAGAATCAGGAGCAATAACAAAAGCGTTATATTTTTCTGGGAAACCACCCCATTTTAATTGTTTTACTTTTATGTCAGGATTTTTTTCCATGAAAGCTTTTGGTACGAAACCTGCAAAAGTAGGGATGACAGGCTGTATACCCAATTCTCTCATGCGATCAATGATTTTGTGCTGAAGTTGTAATTGCTGTTTATGCCAAGAATCAGTTAAAGGACCATCCCAGCCATTAAGGTTGCCCATACGATGCCATGGTAAATAAGCTGGGCCAGTAAAAAATTCATTTATTTCCTGTTTTGTTAAGCCTAATTTCAACCAAACACGTTCTGCGATGGCTTCACTTGCTACAGGAGCCAAAGGCATATTGATGCCGTGAAGAGCCAGCCAATCAATTTCTTGTTCCCAACGTTCCCAGTCCCAATAAGGTGTTGTATATCCGAATGTTACAACATTCAAATAATATCGAAATTGATAAGGTGATACAACTTCTTTTTTTTCATAGTCAGGCCACAATACAGGTATATTCAAATGTTTACCACTCCATGTAATCATAGAATAACAGGCTTCTTTTAAATATGTATTAAAAGCATAACAAAGAGCCACTGTGCTACTTCCCTCAATGTGCAATGCCCCATTTTTTGCTTCTATATTAAAAGATTCCAAACCATTTACAGAAGGTATGATACCAAAATTAATGTCTTCGGCTTTTTCACCTATTGCCCTTGTTATAACATTTTTTGCAGGAGTAATTATATCTGATTGCAAATCTTTATTATTTTCCTCCAAAACAGTTGATGCACAACAAATTTGAAAACCAAGCAAGATATATGAAAATAAAAAAAGAAATTTTTTTTTCTTTATCATTATAAATGTGTAAAAGTTTTAATCGTAAGAATTCCCCGATGCTTGCGTCGGGGTAGCTTTTTTTTATTTTTTTAGAAATTCCGGTGGCGAAGCCATAAAATTGGCGTAATACCTCGCTGCTTGCGGCGAGGATAGTCAGTTTTATGGAATTTCTTTAATTGTTAAAATCAGATTTTTGAAAAATTATCGGGGATAGAAAGATATCCCCTGATAATTTTAATTGTTAACTAAACTATTCTTCCAATGCTGTTTGAACTTTTATATTTAAAATAAGTGGTTTAAGAAAAAGATCTTTTGTTTTTTCCTGATCCAACTTAAGTCCAACACCAGGCACATCAACAAGACAAGGTGTATCATCATACATTTGTACTATTTGCATGATGCCATAATAAAGTTTTCCACCCTTTTGACTTTTAAGAATGATGTAATCGCCGGTTCTGAAATTTTCTTCCATGGGACTAGTGGAACTTGTTCCTGCATTAGTTCTACGTCGAGCATAATTTACTGCACCTAGCGAAATAGGATTGTCTGTAACACCTAAGGTGGCATTATCTAATTTAGACTGAATTTTACTTAACAAATAATTTGCTCTTAATTTAGCTGAATTGGTAGCTGCTTCATCACCTAATACGGTAAATAGTGAATCTACAAATTTATAACGATCTTCTTTCCAACCACTGCCAATCCAAGAACCTGCAATAATTTTAAATTGTGTTGTATCAATGTTTTCTTGCCTGATCGCTTTTCCATTGATTTCATATAAATCGCATTGTCTACCAGTTGTACCTCCTCCCAATTGAGATTTCCAAAGATTTGAAAACATATAACCTCTTTGACTCCCAATATATGCTCCATTGGAAGTATTTTGTAATACATTTAAGAAACAAAAACTTCCGTTTAAGCCATTTACAGAACGTAGTTCATCAATACTCAATACATGCTTTATTTCTCCTTTGATGTTGACACCTTGTATTGAGAAAAATGACGGAGTATTTGACGACGCTCCAGTGTTTGCCATAGGATATACATCTGGATGATTTTCATGATTCCAAACCATTGTATCCGCTTTTAAAATTACTTGGCCAATAAATGCAGAGCCTTTTGCCTCTCCTTCAACTTTACCAATTGAAATATAAGTTGTTTTGAAAGAATTTCCTACACTAGCTTTTATTTCTATATGAGTAATTTCCTTACTATCAACAAAATATTCCATATCAAAATTAATAGTGCTCGTACCTGTTGCATGATATTCTTGAACATCACCTTTGGGAACATAAACACCATTTTCAAGTTTAACGCCTGTAAATGTTAAACTTGTAATAGGCTTGTCGCTTGTTGTTGTACCCTTGATTTGAAGAGGTTCAGCATAATTTACAACATCAAAACTTGTTTGATCCATAGTAAATTGAACATTGGCTTCTTTTTCTTCATCGTTTTTACATGAAGTAAAATGAATACCAACAAAAAAAATTGCAAGTAAAAAGAAAAAATTAATCTTTTTCATAACTTATTTTTTAAATGGTTAATATTTTAATTGTTAATATAATTAATAATTGAACTTACAGGAAAGTGATCAGATAATTTACAATCTTGATGCACCTTAGTTGAAACAAGTTTAAAATTTTGATTTGGATAACCATATATATAATCTATTTTTATGGTGGGTTCTCGGGTTGAAAAAGTATAAGTAGTATCAGTTAGATCGTTCCACTTTGCAAATCCATTTTTTACTTCAATATCATGAGGAGTAGCATTAAAATCCCCTGCTAGTAAAACAGGAGTCTTTATTTTTTTTATCTCTTCATTAATAAATTTAATTTGTGCTAATCGCGTTTTTGAAGACGATACTTCTAAATGTGTACATATAAATGTCAAAAGTTTATCATTAGGTAATTCAATCTCAGCAATAAGTAAAACTCTTTGTTCTTTTCCATGTTCGGGATTAGGCAATAAAATACGTTCACTTTTAATAATAGGATATTTTGATAATAAACCAACTCCATAATAACCACCTTTATAATTTATTGCCTTTCCATATAATCCAAATAATTCAGTATAATATGCAAATTCATTAATATAGGCTTTTCCTTTTTGATGAGGTGCTAATTCTCGATTTACTTTCCAGTCGCATTCCTGTAAGGCGACAAGGTCAGGGTCTTCATTTTTAATAAAAGAAGAAATCTCAGATAAAGCAGCTAATTGTCCAAATCGAATATTATAACTCATTACTTTCAGTTGATAAGTAGAATTTTGTGCTTCAATAGCTGGGAAGAAAAACAATACTAATAATAAAAAATAAAAATAATTTATTTTAATTCTCATTTTATTTTTAATTTAAATATTCAATTTTACACTCATACATAGGGATATTACCTACTAAACTGTTATCAATATTTCTACAAACAAAATTAACTGGAGTCAAAAAAAATATCATATATGCGTTCTGTTGATTTTCTGGAAAAAAAAATGATAATCTAAAATTTTTTAGATGATATTTTAAATAAGTTTTCATTCCTTCTTCCATATCATTTTTTAACGTTCCTATGATTACCTTGTTAGTATTGAATGATTCTCCAATATATTTTGTTAGAATAGGAAATTGATAGTTTTGGTTGATTTTACAAGTCATTAATGTTATAGATAATGGTTGACTTAATGGTGCTAATAATGCACATCCTCCTATGTAAAAACTATCTACAATGGCTATTCCCTCAAAAACATTTACTAAAGGTCTCACAATCATCCCTGTACCTTCAATTTTTTTTTCATCAATATTATTTTGAATAAAAAATGAATTCATTTTACTTTTCCATGCAATATCTACAATCGAAGGCGTTTCTCCAAGCTCAATATCAGAGCGATCAAACAAGTAAGCTAAAGCAATTTTATTTCCAGTAATATGATCAACAACACTTTTATATTCATAATTTTTGAAAAGAGGTTCATTGTTCAATAAAGAATAAAATTCTATTGTAAAAACATTGCTTTGATTCACTGTAACAGGAGGCACTGGTGCTTCATAACCTAAATCTTCAGGTTCAATAGCCGTTTTATTTGAGTTACAACTTCCTGTAGCCAAGACTAAAATTACTAATATATAAATTTTAATTTTCATCATTATTCAAATTGAAGTTCAGCAACAATAAAGCAGTGATCTGATAATTCAGGATAGGAGACCACTTCATAATTTATTTTTTCCCATGATTTTGGGTATCCTAAAAAATAATCAATCCTACTGGTAGAATTTGTGGATGAAAAGGTATTCCCTGTCCCAACACCAATATCTTGCCATTTTAAAAATGCATAACTCATTGTTTCAGAACTGGGTGAAGCATTAAAATCTCCCCCTAATAAAACAGGTAAATTATCTAAAAAAATGTTGTTATTAATTGTTGCAATGGAAGAAACTCTTACTTGATCATTTGATACATCAAGATGAGTAACAGCAATACGAATTTTTCTTTTATTAGGTAAAACAACATCTATCCATGCACATGACCTTTGTTCTGAGGCATCAGTTGGTTTAAAAGTAATAGTTCGAGCATTATGGAATGGATATTTTGATAAAATTCCATTACCATAACTTCCAGTTGAATAAGAAATTGCTCGACCAAAATAAGGGAACATACCAAGATTCACAGCTATCTCACCGAGTAAATCTTTATTCCCGTTCCTGATTGTATAATAATCCATTTCTTGAAACAGGACAAAATCAGGATTGTATTTTTCAATACAATCACTATATAATTTTGCATTGTAATTTGCCAATTTGCCACCTTCTTTAATATTCATGCTCATAATCTTTACTGATATTGTTTGAGCATTTATAGTAAGGCAGATTATTAAAGCAATAAATGTGTTTATAATTAATATTAATCGTTTCATTTTTTAAATTTCTATAGTGCGAAATTTTATAAATTTTAATCCCAACCCGGATTATTTGGCCTTAAATTCGGATTACGTTGCATTTGAGTAAATGGCAATGAAAGTAAATAATGCTTTGGGTCAACAAATGTTCTTCCTGTCTCAATAAGTAAATATTGTTCACCATTAACATTTTTCCATTGTAAAGTATTCAGTATTCCAGGCGTAAGTTTATTAGGATCCAACCAACGTTTATTTACTCCTAATAAATCTTCTCCTAATCGGTAACCCTCTCTCCATCGAATGATATCCAAATAGCGATGCCCTTCGAAGAAAAATTCTACTCGTCTTTCTCTCCGAATTTCTGTCCTTAAATCTGAACCTTGTGGAATATTATTAAGTGTTAAATGCATCATTCCAACCCGATCGCGTAATAAGTTAATTGTACTATCTAATGTTGCTTGTGTTATATTACCTGTACGCTCCATAGCTTCAACATAATTAAGTAATATTTCTGCATAACGAAAATAAATAATATCATTGTCATCTTGACCTACTTGACCGACTTTGGTTGGTTCCACATATTTATATAGATAATAACCTGAATAAGTCATACAACCATCTTTATCATTTGATAATTTAGGATAAGTGAAAATTGAAGGATTTGGATTATTGGGGTTTCCATCTTTTTTTCCTTGCCAAGGAGTGTTAGGGGGCAATACCGATTGTTTCATGCGAGGATCTCTATTTTCAAACACTTCTTCATAAGTATTTACTGATGAAGGATTCCAGATTTTACCATCTGCGGTAAGCCAAGTCTCAATCATGGATTTAGTAGGAACAAAACGAGCATAATCGTTCGGCACCCACAATTCCCGAGAAAGATTATGAGAAGTACGAGCGCTTTGTCCTAAATCAAAATTATAAACATAGGCAAGAATAGTTTCTCTATTGGTACTTACTCTTGAGGCACGTCCTGTGAAATTAAATAAATTTCTATAATCATTTGATGGGTCTCCCGTTGAATACAATTCATATCCTAAGTTCATTGCCCTTTTAGCTGCATTGGCCGCTTCATTCCATCTTTCATTGTATAAATAAATTCGGGACAATAAAGCTAACGCAGCCCCTTGTGAGATTCTTCCAAATTCTGCAGAAGCAGGAGAAATAAAAGCTGGAAGATCTTTATAAATTCGTTCTAAATCGGCAGTAATACTATCAATAATGAGGGAACGAGGATCGCGTCCACGATAAACATCTTCAGCCTGAACATTTAGTTCTTTAGTAATGAAAGGAACATCACCAAAAAGTGAAGTCAACAACCAATAATCATAAGCTCTGAAAAAATACGCTTCGGCAGCATAACGATTACGAATTGATTCTTTTACTTTTACAGCCCTATTATAATTATTCAAAAAATAATTACAACGTCCAATATTGTAGTAGGCATTTGTCCATATGTTGTTAATTTGTACTATGTCGGTAGTATAATTTCCTCCGCCAATTGTTCGATAAGCAGTAGCTACTGCCCAAGGTGCACTTTCACCCATTGCTTCGAACATGTTTAAAATATCTTTCCCTTTCAAAGCAGTATAAAGTGCATTTGCAGCACTTATCAAATGTTCTTCATTTTGCCAAAAATTTTCATTGGTAAGTCTATCATTTGGAGCTCTGTCAAGGAAATCATCATTACAGGAAAATAAAACTCCTAAAAATAAACCAATGATAATATAAATAATATATTTTTTCATTTTGAAAAGTTTTTAAAATTTTTAATTACTGAAAAACTAAATTAAGACCGATAACAAAAGTTTTTACTTGAGGATAATATCCTCCACTTGATGCAACCGGTATTTCTGGATCATAAGCATAGAAAAAATCAGTTATAGTAAATAAATTTTCGGCTGAAGCATAAATTCTACAATTGGCAATTTTTGCTTTATTGACAATTTCTTTGGGAAACGAGTATCCTACTTGAACATTTTTTAGTCTCAAATAAGATGCATCTTCTAACCAATAAGTTGAAAAAGTAGATTGATTAAAATCTGTATTATAAGTCAATCGAGGATAAGAAGCCTTTGGATTCGGATTTTCAATAACATGATATCTTTCTAAGTGCACTTTCTGAGGATAACCTGCCATATCTTGAAAAGCATGTCTTGCACTTCCTGTCAAATAACCATCAGCTTCCCCTACACCTTGAAAAGTAAATGAAAAGTCAATATTACGATAAACAACATCTCCTTTAAAACTGTATGTATATCGTGGAATAGGGTTTCCAATGACAACTCGATCATATTCAGGTGTAATTCGTCCATCAGGTTTTCCTTGAGGTCCACTTATATCCTTGTATTTTATATCACCCGGTTGATAATCAGGTCCTACAACTACTGGAATTTTAGGATTATAATACTTCTTTTCGGTTTCATCATATAATTTAAAATCATCAGGTGCCATCAATCCTTCAGCAATGTAGCCATAAAATGCACCAATAGGATAACCTACTTGACGGATTTGATAAGAGCTTAAGTCGGGAGCAGTTCCTCCAAGATCTGTGATTTTATTTTTTACATCAGAAAGATTAAAGGTCATGCTATATTTTACTTGATCAATCTTATCTCTCCAACTAACTTCTACATCCCAACCTTTATTATTAACTGAACCTGCATTTTGTTCAGATGGACGAGCTCCAATCTGCGCTGGATAATTTAATTGTAATAAAATACCATTTGTATTTTTGTTATACCAATCAAAAGTAATATTTAATCGGTTTTTTAACAATGCAATGTCAACTCCCACATCAAGCATATCTATTTTTTCCCATGTCAAATGAGGATTAGCTAAAATGGTCTGAGTGTATCCGTTTGTTCCTAAGGTACCAATAGCTGAAAGACCCATTATTTCTGTCAGAACCGATAAATAAGGATAATCACTCGAACCTACATATTGATTCCCCAATTTTCCCCATGAACCTCTTAATTTTACGTTATCAAAAAAATCTCTTGAAAAATCCATAAATGGTTCTTCGGTTAATCTCCATGCAAGTGAAAAAGAAGGGAATAATCCTCCTCTTTGCGATTTATAAAAGCGGGAAGACAAATCATATCGAAGATTAAATTCAGCAAGATATCTATCGCTAAAATTATAATTTAATCTCCCAAAACCAGAGCGAATAGCCCAACTTGAATAATTAGCATCGTTACTCATCCCTTCTTTTGAACCTAAATTTAAAGTAGGATTTTTTTCTGTCAATAAATTAATTCTTGAAGCTCCAAAGCCCTCTGATTCAGCCCATTCTTGAGAAAAACCACCTACTCCAGAGATTTTGTGTTTTTGAATATCAAATTCAAAATTTGATTGTACAATTAATGTTTGTTGACTTCTTCTTAAGTCTTCTACATTCAGGATATTGGGATCATTGTAAACGTAAGCAGGTGTTTCTGGCTCATCAGGATTAGTAAAAATGATTTTTTTCCTTAATGAATTTGTCAAAGCATTTTTATTTACTATACTATATGTTGCTGAAACATCCCAACCTTTCATTAAATCAATTTTAGCTACACACATAAGTGAAAGCTCATCTGCATCGTAAGTAGTTTTACCACCATCGTGTAAAATAGCTACGGGGTTAGTATTTCCACCACCATAAGCCCACGAACCATCAGTGTAATAAATAGGTACGTTGGGAGCAATACGCATAGCATTATACAAAGCAGAAATAGTGCCTGCAGTAGTTGTTGAAGAACCAGCAGGAGCAATTATATTTTGAAGAGTATAACCAATATTGGAGTTTATTTCAACTCTATTGAGTAATTTCGAATTTACTTTGAAACGTAAATTATGACGTTTCTCTCCGGTGGTATTACCCACAGTTAAACCTTGTTGATCTAAATAACGATAAGAAAGTAAATATCCTGATTGACCAATATTACCGTTTATGTTAACAGAATAATTTTGTTGAGGAGCATTATTATTAAGTACAGCTGAAATCCAATCGGTATTACCAAAATAATTGGGATCAGAATTATTTCTTACTTTTTCAAAATGAGATTCATTCCACGCAATAGCAGTTCCTACGTTAGCACGTGCTTCATTATCTAACATCATAAATTCAATAGCATTGGACATTTCGGGCAAGCGCGTTGGTTTTTGAATACCATAATAAGCATTTAAAGAAATGGTAGGAGGCTGATCTTTTGCAGTTAATTTTTTAGTTGTAACTAATATTACTCCATTAGCAGCACGAGCACCATAAATGGAAGACGATGCTGCATCTTTTAATACAGAAATGCTTTGAATATCTTCGGGGTTAAGTAAATTCATGTCGCCTTCTACTCCATCAATCAAAACCAAGGGGTTGGCATTGCCAATTGTTCCTAATCCACGAATTCGTATATTAGTACTATTTACGCCTGGTTGACCACTCGTATTTACCACTGTTACACCTGACAATAAACCTTGTAAACCACTCGAAACATTAGCAATAGGTCGTGAATTTAATTCTTCTGAAGTAAGCATTGAAACTGCTCCGGTTAAATTAACTTTTCTTTGAGTACCATAACCAACTACTACTACTTCATCAAGAATTTTGGAGCTTTCAGTTAGAACTATTTTATAATTATTGTTTTTTTCATGAATCGTAATGGTTTTTGTGTCATAGCCTACATAAGAAATTAATAACCGATCTCCGATATGGGCATCTAAAATAAATTCGCCATTTGTATTGGTTATAGTTCCAACATTGGAATTTTCTATTTTTATTGTTGATCCTATAATAGGTACTCCCTGTTCATCAACAACTTGACCAGTTATTTGTATTCGTTGGGAAGGCTCGATCTTTGGTTTAGCTTTTAACTTTGTAATTATGATTGTATTATTCTCAAAAGTAGCCATTAACCCTTTGGAGGATAATACAAAAGTCAAAATTTCATTCAGAGGCTTATTATTCGCATTTATCGAAATATCATTTTTGTTATCTAACAAAACATCTCGATAAATAATTGAAAATGGAGTGTTTGACTCTATTTCCTTAAAAAATTCTCTTAAAGTAACATTTTTTAAATTTAAAGAAATAGGTTGTGTCGCATTTTGTGCTTTCACAATGCCAATAAAAGTTAACAAAAAAACAAGTAGAAATAATTTTAGTTTTTTTGTTTTTCGATCAGACAGAATTGTATCCTCATTCATGTTTATAATAAATTTAAGATTAATAATTTGAATATTAATGAGTGACTAATAGTTATTTGAATATTACAATAGTATCTCGAGATCTTTTATATTGAATTTTATATTGAATTTTTAAAGCTTCCAATGCTGTTTCCAAATTTTCATCTTTAAGTGTACCACTTATCAGATCGTTCTCAATTTCGGGACATTTACAAATAATATTTACCCCATACCAATCTTCAATCATTCCTAAAACATCTATGAACCTTTCAGAACTAAATTTCAGTTTATTGTCTTTCCAAGCAGTTTCAAGATCATTGTCGGTTTTTAAAATTTGCAGTTGTTTTTGAGATAGAGTGTAGATAGCTTTTTCATTGGGTTTTAAGTAATAATCTTGAAATAGGAAAGGGCTTTGAATTTTAATACTTCCTTCTACGAGTGATGTCTCAACTATATCAGATCCTTGCCTGGCTTTAACATTAAATGAAGTGCCCAACACTTCAACTTGAAGGTCTTTTGCTGAAACAATAAATGGCCGTTTTTTGTCTTCTGAGACCTTAAAAAAAGCTTCTCCAGATAATTTGACTTCTCTGGTATTCTTTTCTCCATTTCTATATTCGAGAGTACTATTTGAATTTATCCAAACTTTTGATTGATCGGGTAAGGTTATCAACGCTTTATTACCACGTGCAACAGCAACTTCAAAATTGTTTTGTACCTTATTTGATGGCTGTTTCAAAATAAGCCAACCAACTACAACAATAAAAGGAACTAGAACTGCAGCAATTCGAATAATTCGTTTTGTTTGTCTAAGACCGTTCATTTGATGTTGTTCTTCAGCAATATAAAAAGAGAGATTTTTTTTAACGTCTTTTTTTGATTGTTCATCAAACGCATTAAAAGAAATGGTCTCATTCCATTCTTCTTCAAACAAATCACCCAATTCATCATCATTAAGATTATTAATGGCATGTTTCATTTCTAAAAATTCATCTTTAGAAATCTTATTGTAAAGAAATTTTTTATATAATATTTTAAGATAATTATCCATTGCTTGTTACTTGAATTTGAATTAAATTTTTGGATTAGAATTTATTACATTGTTTTCTTATCGAAAAACATTATCATTTCACATTCATCATGTTATATTATTCAATGTACTTATTTATTTTCTGAAACTGAGATCTTATTTTTTTCAATGAGTTTGCTAATTGATTTTTAACAGTTTGTTCAGAGATAGATAAGTGATTAGCAATTTCCTCAATAGAAAATCCTTTTTCTTTACTTAATTCAAAAATTTCTAGTTCTCTTTCTGAAAGAAATTTTTTACATAATTTCAATATATTGATGAAATCATCATAATTGATTTTTTCTTCTATTTCATTGTCATATAATTGATTTTCATCTTTCAATTCAACAAACATATCAAATTCGACTGTATTGATTTGAGCTCTAAATACATCAATCATTTTATTCTTTGAAATAGTAAATAATAATGATTGAAGAGATCCTTCAGTGGATATAGATTTGCGATTGACCCATAACTTTAAAAAAGTATCTTGTACAATGTCTTTCGAAATTTGTTGTGACTTTGTATGAGCAAAAACAAAACCATATAATTTGTCTACATACATATCATAAATAGCATTAAAAGCTTCCTGCGAACCTTTTTGTAATGCTTTAATATATACTTGAATAATATCTTCCATGAATCACAGATATAAGGCTTAAACAATATATACACGAAAATTAATATTTTTAATACTATCTAATTATTATGTTTTAAAACATATTCCTCTACTATTTAATGCTAAATTTATTAAAAAAATTAATGATTATCCGCAATGATTCCTATTGTAAATTCTTGACTTGAAATCGGTGTTGTACCTCACAGCAGCAACAAGCAACCTGTCGAAGATTGCATCACCAAAATAACGTCGATTAAATTTATAG
>Ga0228535_1002908_pt1 | contig 14303 bp, 14 predicted proteins | sample SJ1metagenome_FD_168457 | JGI IMG/M metagenome (GOLD analysis project Ga0228535, IMG submission 168457) | Enriched culture of PCE-dechlorinating microbial communities from Ithaca, New York, USA - SJ1 | ecosystem: Engineered > Modeled > Simulated communities (microbial... > Unclassified | place... | reverse complement strand
GCGATGCGGGAACCAGCTCCCAACCGCTAGCGGGAAGACGCAGCCGATCCCTGCGGCGGAACCCGCCCCGGCGCAATCAGGGTTGAACGGGTCCCCCCTTTCGTGGTATAAATCTCCCCAACGTTGCTTCAGCATTGCGGAATAGTGCCTTGACAATCGAAGATTACGATCAGGAGGACATGCGCGATGACGGAGGAAACAGGAAAGAAGGAACATGAGAAGCCGCTGGAGAAGTTGACGGTTAAAGAACTCAGGGAAATCGCCCTGGCGCTTCCCCATTCCACGGCCGTCCAAGACCTCAAAAAGGAGGAACTGGTCGCCTTCATCAAGGAGGCCAGGGGGATCAAGGTGGAGGCGCCGCACAAGGCGAGGAAGAAGACGGCCGTCAAGGTCAAACAGACCAAAGCGGAAATCAAGGTAAGGATTCGGGAACTCAAGGACCAGAAGCGTCAGGCCCAGGAGGGCAAGGACGGGAAGAAGGCCAAGGCCCTTCGACGTGTGATCAGCAGGCTGAAGAAGAAATCCCGGGAAGCTGCCTGAATCTGAAAGGGTCCCGAAAGTAAGGATAGCAGGATAGAGAGTCGCATCGCCTGGCCTCCCGAATCGGGTCAACACGGACGGGCCCCGGCGGCAAGGCCGGGGCCCTCGGCGTTTTGGGTGTGGCAAAGCGGAATCCCGTGATGCGTCCGTGCCGACGGGAAATCAGCTCGGGACCGGCTGCTCCTCCTCGGAAGCCCTGTCGAGCGCCCTTCGGACAGCCATTCCCAGACTCTTCAGGCTGTAGGGCTTCCTCACGTACTCCCCCGCACCCAGCGCCTGAACCTGGGCGACGAGTTCCATTTCGGAAAAGCCGCTCACGATGATCGCCTTCTGACGGGGATGGATGCCAAGGATCTCCTGATAGGTCTCAAGCCCGTTCATCCCCAGATCCATGATCATGTCCAAGACGACGAGGTCAGCCTTGCCCTTCTTCAGAAAGGCCACCGCCTCCTCGCCGCTGGCTGCCTTGACAACCTTGTAATTCAGCCGGTTCAGCATCGTGGCCGCCAGATTCCTCTGCTCCGGCACATCATCCACCACCAGAATGACCTCACCCCTGCCCTTATACCGGGAGGCGGCAACCGGACCCATTTCATCCTGAAGCGGATCCCGGGTCGCGGGAAAGTAGAGGCTGAAGGTGCTTCCCTTCCCCTCTTGGCTCTGGACATCGATGTAACCGTCGTAGTCCCTGACCGCCCCCCAGACCACCGCCAGGCCGAGGCCTGTTCCGCCCTGCCCCATGACCTTTTTCGTGTAAAAGGGTTCAAAGATGTGCGGCCTGTCCCTTTCGGAGATCCCCTTTCCCGAATCGGACACGGACAGGACCGCATAGTCCCCTTCGCGGACATGGTCGAAGGCCCCCACCGGCCTGTCAAGGTACCGGTTGGCCGTGCGGATGAGGACATGGCCTCCCTCCGGCATGGCCTCCGCCGCATTGGTCAGCAGATTCATCAAGACTTTCCCCAGATGGCCCGGGGCAGCCATGATATTGTTCAGGCCCGCATCGAGTTCGGTCCCGAACCGGACCAGAGGGTTCAGCGACGAGAGTTTTTCGAAGGCCTGGGACTTCAGACATTCATGGATGATCTGGTTGAGATTGACGACCTTGGCGGTCTGGACCCCCCGTCTGGCCAGGATGAGCAGGTCCCGGACGACGGCGGAGGCCTTCTCTCCGCCTTCGATCACAGTGAGCGCATAGGGCCGGACCGGACTCTCCTCTCCGATGTCGTTCAGGATCAGCTCCGAATATCCGATCAGGACACCCAGGGCGTTGTTGAGATCGTGGGCGACGCCGCCGGCCAAGGTCCCCAGGGCCTCCATCCTTTCCGCCCGGTTCAGCCGTTCCTGCAGCTGCCGGCGCTCTTCCTCGGCCTGCCTGCGGTCGGTGATGTCGCGGACGTTCATCACGAAGCCTGCGACGGCCGGATCGTCCAGAAGGTTCTTCCCGACCCCCTCCAGGATGCGCACCGTCCCGTCCTTGTGCCGGATGTTGAAGGCGTTGGGAATGACGACTTCCTTGGTCAGCAACGCCTGGCTGAAATTCTCGATGGCCCGGGGATTGTCCTCCTCCGTGATCAGCTCGAACCCGCTTCGACCGATCAATTCCTCCGGCCGGTAGCCGATGAAACGCTCGACAGAGGGGCTCACGTAGGTGAGCGTACCCAGGGCATCCACGACGATGACGATGTCGGAGGAGTTCTGGGTGATCGCCCTGAAATATGCCTCGCTCCGCTTGAGGGCCTCCACGGTCCGTTCCAGCTCGGCGCGGGCCTCCTGCAATTCGGCGACCTCGCGACGCAGGAGGGCCATCTCCTCGATGAGTCGTCCTTTTGTCTTTCCCTCATCCTTCATCCCGGGGACCTCTGTCAATGCGATCCATGGAGAAATCCATGCCGGAGGACGAACCTCGGCAGGATGGCCCTGAGCCGGTGGAATCTGTCATCAATTGTGGAGTTGGATATCCCAGGAACTTCCCGTCACCCGAATGGCCTTCGCATAGGGCAGAAAATCAGTCTTTTCCAGGGAAACGGTCTGGCCGGGGGGGATCTTCCACCCGACCGTCTGGCTGGTGGTCACCGGCAGGGCATCCTCGTCCTGCAGGCGGTAGTCCAGGGTCACGACGACCTCCCGGGTCGTCTTGTTCCTGAGGGTAACCCGCCACATCCATTCCACCATGTCCTCGTCCATATCCCGGAAGATGCGCACCATCTTGAAACCGTCGCTGGTCGCCTCAAGGGGATAGTCCTGGACCTTGGTCGGCACGTTCCGCCGGTAATCCACGAACTGCCCCTTGGTGGGGAATTGCTTGAACATGATTTCTTCCCGGACCCCGCGAAATTCGGCCAGGGGGAAACATCCCGAGAGGGTCAAGACGATGCCGACGAGCCACACAAAAGGGATGAGACCAAGACGGGCGGTTTCCGATTTATTCATGAGGACTCCATCTCTGATGATTGAAGAACCTTTATCCAGGAGACAGACGGGTCGATTGAATGTAGGACAATTCCCGGACCCTGTCAACATCCATTCTCGTGGTTTCAACCCCTGGACCGGAAGGAAAGGGACCCGATCGGGGTAATGGGCCCGCAGGTCATCGACAGAACAATTGCTTGACAGCCTTCAGGTGAATCATATATGCTCGCCCCGAAATTGGAAGGGTGAGTCGTTACCACGCCACTTTTTAAAAAAAGATTGGGGATGTAGCTCAACTGGGAGAGCGCCGCGTTCGCAATGCGGAGGCTAGGGGTTCGATCCCCCTCATCTCCACCAGAGGGAACAAAACCAACAAGGTTTTGACTGGTTAGACAAGGTCCGGCTCTGAGTAGTGCACAAAGTAGGGCACAACTTGGAGCCGGACCGATGTCAAGATTAGATGCACGTCCCTCTTATATCTTCCTACAACCCAAATCCCCTTACTACTATTTTCGGTGGAGACTGCCAGAACCTCTACGTTGCACTCTGCGTATAAGGGAGCTTCGGTACAGTTTGAGGACGACTGACGAAGCTGATGGCCGCTATCTTGCTCTTCGATTGATGCGGCGGATGAACAAGCTTACGAGGGGTAGGGACGAATTGATGACACTTACCAAGGAAGAAATTGACCGTTTGATGAAACGCGAGCTTCAAAAGGCCCTTGATGAAGGCGAGGATGAAAGGCTTACAAGGGATAACCCATGGGACCGGGAAACATTTCAGACGAACAGTATCGACCTCGGCTACACCAAAGAAAAACTGCAAGAGCAATTAGCTTGTGGAGACTACGGCCTCATTAGTGGCCATGTTGAATCCCTTCTTGAAGAGAATGGACTGACCGATATTGCGCGAGATGGGGACACTTACCGGACGCTCTGCCGCGAGCTTTTGAAGACCTACATACGGATTATCGAGATTGAAGGGAAGAGGGACACGGGTGATTACTCGGACCCGGTAGATGGGTTATCCCATAAAACCCAACTAGCGCCAGAACCACCCAAAGATGAACCAAAGGAAAACAGCAAAGCCCTTTCTGTACTTATTGAAATATACTGCCAGGAACATCACAGCCTCGGGACTTGGAGCCCAAAGACCGAACATGAGGTTCGTTCCTCCTTTGACCTGCTTTTAAGAATCCTAAATGACATACCGGTAGCCACAATCGATGTAGAGATGTTTCGGCAGTTCAAAGACACCTTGATGAAGCTGCCCCCGAACCTTCGGAAGAACCCTTTGTACCGGGACAAGTCAATCTTTGAGATTCTAAGCATGAACCCGAAGGTATGCATAAACCCAAGAACGATGAAGAAGCACATAGAACGAGCTTCGGCGTTGTTCGAGTGGGCGAAAGAGAACGGTTACATGCCCCTGAATCCTTCCATCAAGCTACGAATACGGAGTAACAGAAAGGCCTCTGAAGACAGAGCCGTGTTCACTGTAGATGATCTGACAAAGCTCTTCCATGGTGACGCATATCTGAAGGACAGCCACAAACAAAGCTGGCAGTTTTGGATTCCGATCCTAGGGCTGTTTACTGGAATGCGGCTGAATGAAATTGCGCAACTTCACCTTGAGGACATTCGGGAAGAGGGCGGAGTCCATGTGATTGATGTGAACGACGAAGGAGTGAAGCGACTCAAGAATGTTGCAAGCCGTCGTCTTGTGCCGATACACGACTTTCTGACGAATGATCTTCAGTTTCTCGAATACGTGCAAGGGTTGAAATCAAGGGGATGCACGAGGCTCTTTGAGGAACTGAAGGAGGGGCGAGACGGCTACAGCCATGAGGTGTCCAAGTGGTTCGCCCGTTATCGTCGGCAATGTGGCATTCCCGATGGCGAGAAAAAGACCTTTCATTCGTTCCGGCATACTTTCATCAATACGTTGAAGCAAGTGGGTATTGATAAGTCCATTGTTGGGGGGATTGTTGGACATGCGGATAGTTCGATAACCTACGACCGATACGGGAAAACCTATAACCCGGCATTGTTGAAGAGGGAAGCCATTGACAAGCTGGCATACACAGTCGATCTGTCGCACCTCACATGCTCTCGGTTCATTGGAAAATGAGACAATGGGGGGAATAAAAATTTCACCGCAAATTTCCGAGAGGGCACATCCATACTCGGGCTGTTGTCGTGCTCCCCGTACCCCCTTCACTTTGTCCAGGCTGCTAAGCCCGAAAGGGTGAGAAATAAAAAGGAAAAGGAGAGAGTATGAAAGGTACCAAGGAACAGAAATCGGTCGCGGGAAACACAACGGAATCTCTTGCTGATTGGCTAGCTAAAGCTGTTCCCCATGCGAAAGCTTGCCTTGACAACCCGGACGGGTTCATGGTCGAGGACACACCAACTGGGGAACTATGGTGGCATCGTGCCTACGCTCCGGTAGATCGTTGCCTAGGCTCCAATGCGGTGGATGCCACTTATCTAGGCTGTGCTGTGGTGTATTACCAGGACAATCGGCAACCTAATGTTTTACCTGTTGACTATGTCGGGATTGAGTTACTGGTTGACCAGCTTCAAGCTCCTGGGGAGAAACTGACCATTGGAACAAGGGACGTTATGAAGGCTGAGGTGTTGCGAGTGGAGTTACCGTTCATTATCTGACCGCCACGGGATACCGTGCCGTCATGTTGGGACCTTGTGAAAGAACACGAAGGACAAGAATCTACCTGGAGGAACTTTCCCATGAAGCACACGTTAATCATCGCGGCGGCCATTCTGGTTGGTTTTTTAGCAGTAGCTAACAGCATCGAAAAAGCTTCCCACAATATGAGGTACTCAGTCGTTTCCGATACCTTGGGGCCAATGATTGACCATGAAACCGGAACTGCTTACATGCCGGAACGCCAGGAGCAAAGCTTACCCGGCCTTCCAGGAACTTTCACCTGGCGACCCTTTGTTTTCCTTGGGTCTGCTCCTCTAAAAAAGTAGCGAATCGTAACCACACGTCTCGAAACGCCTAGCGGGGATCTTGATAGACTAGGTTACTCGCTAGGCAATCCTTTTTCCTTACGACCTGTGCCATTACAAGAAAACAATCTGGTTAACTTTGACGCATTTGTTAACGAGTTTGCGTTTTATGAAAAGTGAACAAATACAATATAGTATGACATAAAGTGGCAGTTTGACACTAAAAGCCCCTTGACATCTTGTTAAGTAATATGCATAATGCCATCAAATCTTAACAAGTGCTATGGAGGGGAACTGAGATGAAAAAGGGCGAGAACTTCAACCGGCCAACAATGGGAAGCCAGATCCGGGTTGAACCAATCAGGGAGTCAAAAGACATCAAGGCCATCCGAAAGCTGTTGAGCGGCAATCCCCTTTATCTGGCCATCTTCACCGTCGGAATCAATACCAACCTTCGGGCGAGCGACCTCTTACAGATAAAGGCCGGGCAAGTCAGACACCTCAAGCCTATGGGGGAACTTGAGTTACGGGAAAAGAAGACCGGAAAGATCCGCCGTATAACCATGAACAAGGCCAGCGTAGAGGCCATCACTCTGTTACTGGCTTCCCGCTCTTGCCAGGATGATGAACCAATTTTCTCGGGTCAACGAGGACCACTTACCGTCCCCTCGGTTCACCGATTAGTAAAGGGTTGGTGTAGATCCATCAATCTGCCCGGAAACTATGGAAGCCATACCCTGAGAAAGACCTGGGGGTATCACCAACGTGTGACCTTCGGTGTTGGCCTTCCCGAGCTTATGGTCTGCTTCAACCATAGCACTCAGCGCCAGACTCTACAGTATCTCTGCATCCAGCCAGAGGAGGTCCGTAGTGTCTATGCAAATGAAATTTGATTCACAGGGGTCCCGAACGGGCACCCACGACACAGTAAAAAACCGGTCAAATTTGCCCTACAAGGCGATATCATGAGAGTGAACGACTCAGTGGATGGTGGTTTTTGCGAGTCAATGAGTAACTTATTGCTCGCAAAGGTCATTTGAAGAGGACCTTGAGATGGGGTAACTTTGAGAGATCCAAATTCCCCGTTTAGCGGGTCTGGCTTGCCCTAGGTTGGAATATCCGCGTCCGTATTGGCTTCCCTTGGGGAATGACCGTATAGCTGTGCAGAATGTTTTACCTTTGCGTCCCTGATTACCTGTTTTTTTTGTAATGTCCATCGTCAAGAATCAAAACCGAAGGGCATCCCCTGTTACATCATGATATGACCTTCGGCCCCATTGGGGAAGACAATCCAGATAAACAAGGCTCCATGTCTTTCCCTTACCCTTACGTCCTTGTCTGCCTCCCAGTCTATACCGAAGGATAACTGCCAGATGTCTCTAGGGGGTTTATCCCTATTGCCTCTGGCAGACCCCCTTCGGGGGTATGGAGACATCCATCTGAAATAGAGACTTATCTTACACGGTTAAGTATCCAACTTGAATGTGGAATTCAAAACCCACACTTAAGGAGAATCAGAAGCGTGGGTCCTTAGGGGGGCTACCACAAAGTCTTCTCTTCTCTCCCTATCCTTGGGGGGTAGGGGGGCTACCTGAGTTATCTTTAAGTTTACAACCGAAGTTTGTGACTTTAAAGTAGTTATTCAGGTATAGTATTAAGCTAAAATTACATGAAGTGATATTTATAGAGATATCTTCTTGAGTATCATCATGTTTTTCATAACATCACCATATACCCACCAGTAGAGTTCACCATCTTCAGGTCTCCTCCCCCTTGACCTTCGGTTGGACTCCTGGTGGGTTTTTTCGGTGAAGCTTGAAGGACTCTCTGAGGGGCTCTCACAAGCCTGGAACCTTGGGAGCTTACAAACGCCCCCTGAACCACATTGTGTTGGGACCACCAGAAACTCCACGTTTTCAGCTGGCCAAGGTTAACAGTCGAACATGATAGTGAGATGATCTGCTTTCATGAAGATTGCAGTTTCTTCACTATTTTTTTCATCTCGGATATGACACGGGGAAAAGAGCGGTGACGGTAAGCTAGAAGCCGAGGGTTCCCCTTTCGATATGAGCGTGGTGTATCCTTTGTACCCGGGAAATGCTGCATGTCTATTTTTCGCCATTCTGTGCCTCAAGGCGTTTGGCCTCGACCGAAAAACTATTACAAATGGTTTCCATGGCGGTGTTCATCTCAGTAAGTCTCTTAAAAAAATTTGCAAACATATTCGCATCCATCTGCTTGTGACGTTCAAGTGCCATTTTGACTTCATACTCAAATTGACGCACTGTTGCACCTAGGTTCATGGTATTAGTTACTAAGGAGTATGGGACTGAAATGAGTGGGATACCATTCAAATAACTGTTGATTCGGTGTATTTCCCCTATATCACAAGAAGTGCGCCCCTCTGCTACGAAATAGACAGAATCACGATTATCTAGGATACCTGAAATATATTTCATTGCCTCTGATGCATTATTGGCAAGAACAAACAGTGTCTTAGCCACCTCAACTTGTGCCGTGCGCCGTTCGGTAAAATGAACGTTGAGGGCGTTTTGATGCTGCAACTTAGCCTGGTGTATGGCTATCCCAGCTGCTGCGACTATAGCGGCAATGGAACCTAGGGCTTGGACCCACGCTGCCCATTCCGCGCTAGTAAGGTTCGATAGGAAACACAAGTTATACATATTGCAACCTTTCCTTCCAATAGCATAGCTCGTTATGCTCTACATCGTTCCGTCCTTGTTAAGACCAATAACAGTGCCCGCTCTTTCGTAACCCCATTTTTCTTTGGCTATCCTCTGAAAGCTTTCGCGCAGTGCCGTTTGCATTGGGTTCCGTAAGCAGAGTAAGTAGTTTACAAAATGTCGTTCTATGGCGGAGCCACACCGAGATAGCCCCAAGGTCAGTTATTTCTTTTGTTCTCGATAACGAAACTCTTCCCAGTGGACCTCAGCAAAGGAGATAACCGCCTCGGCAGTCTTGATGAGCGCATCTGGGGGGAAGCTGCGGAAGCCAGTCCCGTATCTGATCTCGCCAGGATACCGGGAAGCACCTAGTGCTTTACCGCCCAAGATTTTCCCCACTGTTGATTCGGTTCCGTCCGACTCGACCACCTTTGAACGGATTTCTTGGGCTGATATCCATCGTTCTTTGGAACCTGTCCTTTTTACTATCTCGCAGCGTGTAACCTTTGAAAACAGGGTGGCCAAATTGTGTTGGATCTTGATAATGTCCGGCACGTTCATCCCAGCCTTTTCCAGAATCGCTTTGAGCGAAATCTCACAGGCTAAGAGGCTTAGGTAAACAGAGACCTGGACGGCCTCAAATGACTCATTCTCGTCTTCAAAGACGTGCCTAGCGGTCTCCGCGAACTTCTTCGCTGATTCAAGGTTATACTCTGGCATGCGTTTCTCCCCCCTTCTTTTTGCCCGAGCAACTGCCCACATTCTTGAGAATACCAAGAGGACTTAAACACGATCAAGTCTTCTCATCCCAACCCACGACCATGTCATTTTCAAGAATTATCCGAAGTCCGAAGCGGTTTGCTCCCATGCGGTAGTATTTCCAAATTTCTTCGTTTTCAATACCTTCTGGTCAATGTCTTCAGGATGACCAAGGGAATCCCGTAGCTGTTCCATCGTTTGCCCTTGCCAGTATGAACGGTCAATGATTGCTTGAACTACCTTTTCGTCGCCATACTTCGCTAATAATTCATCATGTCGTGCTTGTGCCAACTGAATACGCCGAAGTTTCTCGGCCTCCCTCTCTTTCTCCTGACGTGCTTGTTCAGCTAACTGCGCTTTTTTCTTGCTCGACCTGTAGAAGGCGCAGCCGCATAAAACCAAAACCCCCAGGACTGCGATTCCACCCCACCCAACTATCTCAATGAGTTTTATAAAGAAGAGAACAGGTAAGCCAATACAGATGATGATTATCCAAGCTGAAATGTCGGCCTTTGTCATACGTTTTGCCATGTGTTGCCTCCTTGTGAGGATACGGACCTTGAAGGAAATAACAACAGGGTAACGTGGGCCTAGGGGAAACTAGCGCTATGACTTTACGTTGTCGGTCTATAAAAATCAACAGAATCTCGGTTGCGATTGCTTCGGCACTGTGGTATAGAAATAAGCTAGAAGTAAGGCACAAAGTAGTGCACAACTCAAAAAGCCAGATTGTCACACTAGGGGATTTAAGCTCTGACTGGATTGAGGGACGCGGAACCGGAAGCGAAGTGACCTGAAGTTTCCTTCCCCCTCATCTCCACCAGAGGGAACAAAACCAACAAGGTTTTGACTGGTTAGACAAGGTCCGGCTCCGGGTGGTACACAAAGGGGTACACACGGGGCCGGACTTTGGCATCAAAACGACCCCTTCCAACCTATCTTCTTCAATTCACCATCCCCGATCTCACGAGTTTTGTTTACGCCCACTATTGGGCTTTCAGATTGCGGCGGCGGGCCAATGAACTGTGAAAATTCAGGAAGGACGGGCTGAAATCCTGCCGGGGGTAGACCAAGTCGGCGTGAAAAAAGGCCTATTTGTCTCCCCGCCCCGGGTGCTCTCGAATATGGATATTTTATGGCGACCGGATGGTGAAACCGGAGGGGAGGATCGCCACGCCATGAAAACCCCTTCCCTCATTCCCTGTTGCCTTTTTCCGAAATCGGGTGTATGCGTACGTTCACACCTTCTCCCCGCTTCTTTGAGGGCGGACCGGATTTCCGAGGGGAAATAGAGGAACGACCCGTTCAGAGGACCCGGCGCGTCCGGGGACCGGAATCGATAGGATCCCGACGTCGGTCGGCGATGCGGATGAGCTTTTTTACCCCAACGCTGTCGCGTTATCGCTAAGGAGGACACAAATGACAGAGCGCACCAAGGTCACGATCCCGTACCTTAGAGAAAAGAAGGCACAGGGGAAACCGATTGTGATGTTGACCGCCTACGATTATCCGATCGCCACGATCGAGGACGAGATCGGCGTCGACATGATCCTCTGCGGCGATTCGCTGGGGATGACGGTCTATGGTTTCTCCGGGACCAACCCGGTCACGATGGACCTCATCGTTCCCCACACCGCGGCGGTCAAGCGTGGGGCGCCGCACAGCTTCGTCATCGGCGACATGCCTTTCCTGTCCTATCAGGCTTCCAACGAGAGGGCCGTCCTCAATGCCGGCCGGTTCATCCAGGAGGCCGGCGCCGATGGTGTCAAGATGGAGGGCGGCGAGGAGATGGCCGAAAGGGTCCGGTCCATCCACAATGCCGGGATCGCCGTGATGGGACATTTGGGGCTCACACCCCAATCCGTTTCGGCCTTGGGCGGGTTCAAGGCCCAGGGGAGGAGTGTCGAGAGCGCCCTCAAACTGATCAACGACGCCAAGATCATCGAGGAGGCAGGGGCATTCAGCATCCTCCTTGAGGCGATCCCCTCGGAGATCGGCCAGATCATCACCGAACGCGCCGGGATCCCGATCATCGGGATTGGGGCGGGGCCTTACACCGACGGCCAGGTTCTGGTCGTTCACGATGCCCTGGGCTTCTTCAAGGGACACAAGGCCAAGTTCGTCAAGCAGTACTGCAATCTGAACGAGATCGTCCGCAAGGCCCTGCAGGGATACCAGCAGGATCTGGCGGACCGGGTCTATCCGGCGCCGGAGCACTGTTACGGGATCGATCCCGAGGTTCTGGCGGAGATCAAGGGCAGCCTGAAGTAATCATTCCCAAAGCCGGGAGAAAGGTGCTTGAAGACAAGAGCGATCCGCATGCGATACGGTGAAGGCGAGGTGGCCTTCTCTCTTCCCGAGGAGCAGATCTACTGCGAGGTCCTCGGGCAGGAGTACCCGGCCATTGCCGACATCCCCGGGGCGATCCGTGCGGCCCTGGAGCGTCCCATCGATTCGCCGCCCCTGAGGGAGCTTCTCCATCCCACGGACCGGGTGGCCATCACGGTCAGCGACATCACCCGGAGCTGGCAGCGCATGGACCTGGTCCTGCCCACCCTTTTCGACACGATCGCCCGGGCGGGGATCCCCGACGAGAACGTGAGCATCCTGGTCGTCGTCGGCGGGCATCGCCAGAACACCCAGGAGGAGATGCAGCAGCTCTGCGGCGCTGAGGTCTGCCGGCGGGTGAACGTGGTCAACCACAACGCCCGGGACCTGGACAACATGGTCCATCTGGGCAAGACGAGCCGGGGGACGGAGGTCGCGATCAACCGGGTCGTCGCCGAAGCCAACAAAATCATCCTCACCGGCGGAATCATCTATCACTACATGGTGGGCTACGGCGGGGGGCGCAAGAGCGTCATCCCCGGCTTCAGTTCCATCCGGACGATCCAGCAGAACCACCTCTGGGCCATGGCCCCAGAGGTGGGCATGGGGTCGAACCGGAACGCTGTTTCGGCGAAGACCCGCGGCAACGAGTGCCACGAGGACATGATGGAGATCGCCGGGTTCGTCAAGCCGGACTTCATCGTCAACGTGGTCCCCAACGCCGAAGGGGAGTATGCCGGGATCTTCGCCGGCAACTGGGTCTCCGCCTGGCAGGAGGGGACGAAACTCGTCGATGAAATTTACGGTGTCCCAATCCCGGGCCTGGCCGATATCGTGATCGCCTCGGCCGGTGGGTCGCCCAAGGACATCAACCTCTACCAAGCCGGCAAGACGATGGACAACGCCTCCTATGCGGTCAAAAAGGGCGGGGCGGTGATCGTTGTCAGCGAATGCCCGGACATCATGGAGCCGCCGGAGTTTCCCCAGTGGTTCCAGTACGCCTCGACCCTGGAGATGGAGAAGGCCCTGCGGGCGGACTTCACGATCCCGGGATGGGTGGCCTTCAAGGAGGTCGAGTGCAGCGACATCGCCACGTATATCATGGTGACCCGTCCCGAGAACGTCGAACTGGTGAGAAAGGCCGGCATCATTCCCGTAACCACGATGGAGGAAGCCCTGGAGCAGGCCTATCGCCATTGCGGGACGGATCGGCCCCGGATCACCCTGATGCCACAAGGGGCGAACACCCTGCCTGTTTTGCGGGCGAAGCCCTGAGCCCCCTTTAGGGCCTTGTAGACTTTCAGACGTCGGTTCGGCCCCCGTCGTGGGGGCGGTTTCTTCATATCAACTCAGCCACGGAGGAGGAATCACCATGAAAAGAGTTATGATGTTAGGTTTCGCAGTCCTGATGGTGTTTGCATGGATCGGCACGGCTGCAGCGGCGGAGTACAAGGTCACCTGGAAGCTGGCGTCCACCCAGAGCATGGATCACCCCTACATGATCGGGGCCCAGAAGTTCGCCGACCTGATGAAGGAGAGGACCAAGGGCCGCATCCAGATCAAGCTCTATCCCAGCAACCAGTTGGGTAAGGGCGAACGTGAGATGACCGAGGGGATCCAGCAGGGGGCGATCGACCTCCTGGTCACCTCCACCGGCCCTCTGGGTGGATTCAGCCCCTCGATCAACATCCTCGACTTCCCCTTCCTCTTCAGAGACTTCAAGCATGTGGACCTGGTAATGGATGGGCCGATCGGCCAGAAACTGCTCGACGACTTCAGCAAGGCCAACATCAAGGCTCTGGCCTTCTGGGAAAACGGTTTCCGCAACCTGACCAACGCCAAGGGGCCGGTCAAGAAGGTTGAGGACGCCAAGGGGCTCAAGATCAGGACCATGGAGAACAAGGTCCACCTGGCCGCATGGAAGGCCGCCGGGTTGAATCCCACCCCCATGGCCTGGGGTGAGGTGTTCACGGCGCTGCAGCAGAAGGTCATCGACGGCCAGGAGAACCCCATCGCGGTCTATTACAGTTCCAAACTTTGGGATGCCGGCCAGAAGTACTTCTCCCTGAGCCAGCACGTCTACTCCCCCTCGCCCTTCCTGATGAGCCCCAAGGCCTTCAACGCCCTGCCCAAAGCGGACCAGGAGCTCTGCGTGAAGACCGCTCGGGAGGTGGCCAAGTTCCAGCGTAAGGTCAACCGGGACGGTGAGGAGTCCAAGCTTCAGGACATGGTCAAAAAGGGTGTGGTCGTAACGCGCGATGTGGACAAGGAAAGCTTCAAGAAGGCGATGGCACCGGTTTACGGCGAATTCAGCGCGCAGTTCAGCAAGGCCGAGATCGATACCATCATGAACGCGAAGTAGGGAATGGCTGTCATTCATCCGTTGATTCCTCATGCCTTACTCCCAGCTGCTGCGGCGCCAGACAGGCGGCGCAGCAGCAGCCGGGGTCGGCAGAGGGCAGATACGGGACGCCTTCCGAAGATCTCTTTGGGAAGACGGACTCTTGGGGCCTGATTACGGGAGCGGCGTTATGCATGCACTAAAGCGGTTCAACGAGATCCTGGTCACAGTGGGAAGCTGGGGGACGATCTTTTTCATGGTCGT
>Ga0228535_1002906_pt1 | contig 14334 bp, 13 predicted proteins | sample SJ1metagenome_FD_168457 | JGI IMG/M metagenome (GOLD analysis project Ga0228535, IMG submission 168457) | Enriched culture of PCE-dechlorinating microbial communities from Ithaca, New York, USA - SJ1 | ecosystem: Engineered > Modeled > Simulated communities (microbial... > Unclassified | place... | reverse complement strand
CTCGTTCAGCTTTTCTTTGGGGAGCGCGGTTATATCCTCCGAGAGGATAATCATGTCGGCGAGCTTGCCGGGTTCGAGGCTGCCCTTGATGCCTTCCTCGAAGGATGCGTAGGCGCCGTTCACGGTGGCGCAGCGGACGGCTTCCATGACGCCGATGCACTGGGTCTGGTCGAGCTGGAGGCTTTTCACCCGGTTGTACCGGTTCACCGCGCCGTCGATCAGGGCTATTCCCACCGGGCCCGAGGGATAGTCGCTGGCGATGCAAGGCCTAATCCCTGCGTCGATCATGCTGCGGAGCGCTATGAGGTATTTCATCCTTTTACCGTAGAAAAGGGCATAGTTGGCGCCGATGGTGGTGAGCATGCCGGGATTGACCACGGGAATGACATTCAATCGGGCGATTCGATCTATGAGATCCGGATCCGCTATCGTGCAATGCTCGATCCGATGGCGAAGGTCCGGGCGGGGGTTCTTTGCGAAGGCCTTTTCGTAACCTTCCACCATGAATTCCACCGCCAGATCGCCGATGGCGTGGGCGGTGGCCTGGCATTCGGCGTTGTTGATCTCCCCAAGGTACTCGGCCACCTCTTCCCGCTCCCAGCCCCGCTCCCTGGGCAAGTCCGGATTGTGGTCGTAGGGTTCCCTGGTGGCGCAGGAAGGCCCGCCCGAGCCTCCGTCGATCATGAACTTGCAGGAACCGATCCGAAAGTGTTCATCCCCGAGACCGGACATCAGTCCAAGGCTCAAGAAATGGGCATTTTCCGCCTTGGAGAAGGGTTTCCCGAAAATGCTGTGAAGCATCATGTAGGAGCGGATCTTGAAAATCCCCTGCCTGCAAAGTTTCTGCATGATATGATACGAAGTCTTCCCGCATTCCCCCGGATCGTGGATCGAGGTTATGCCGTTCCTCAGGGCAAAGGCATGGGATTTCATTGCCGCCCTAGCCTGCTGTTCCTCGGTATACTCGACCTGCCCCCAAAGCCAGAAGTGCGTATGGCCCCTGACCATGCCGGTCAGCTTTCCATCCACGACCTCCACTTCGTCCTTCGGATATTTGGCCGCGTCCTCGGGTTTGAAAACGCCGAGGTATTCCAGCGCCCTGGAGTTATACATGCAGATGTGGCCGCCGCCGTGCATGCAGTGTACGGGGTTATTCGGCGCGATCGCGTCCAGTTCTTCCAACCTGGGATGACGAGCTTCGGGCAGCAGCAAGGGCTCATAGCCCATCATGGATACCCACTGGCCGGGTTTTTTCAGGGCGACCGCGGCCTTGAGCAACGAAAGCATCTCGGCAAGGCTCTTGCAGTTCGCAAAAAAGGTGTCGATCATCGCCGCCTCCGGCCCCTTGTCCAGAAGACCCGACAGAATGGGATGAAAGTGTGAATCAATGAAACCCGGCATGAGAGTGCGGCCCTTAAGATCTATCACCCGGGTATCGGGGTCCAGGATTTTTTGCAGTTCCGCATCGCTGCCGGTAAAAACAATCTTGTCGCCCTCGATCGCCAGGGCTTCGACAATCTCATTTTTATCATTCACGGTCAAAACCCTGCCGTTTTTGAAAGCCAGGTCGGGCTTTTTGTGATCGTAGTTCATGTGTTCCGCCTTTTACTTAGAGTTTTAAACGCTGAAGTAAAATCAGCCTATATAGAACCATGATAGCACAATAGTATTGAAACGTTTATGCCCTCAGGAGTGGGCTCATTATAGTGTAAAATCCCGGCGGCCCTGGAAAGGGCGGATAAGCGATCGAGGACGTTAGAAAAACTTGGCTCGAGCTAAAAGGGCTGTATATGTATAACAAGTGAACAGTTGCGGCGCTGGAGTTTACCAGGAGAATGGTGGAGACCTTTGGGCCCAGGCTCACGGGATCCGACGCATGCGGCCGCGTCGCCGAGAGCATTCTGAATGAGGCGACGCGCTTCGCCGTCCATCCCGGCGCTTTCCTGGGTTTCATCAAAGTTCTGGTCGCTTTTTACATTGTCGCGGCTGCGGGCATGATAGTCGTCCCTCTGGGTTCGGCCATCTTGAGCACCTTTGGTATCTGCATTCTGGTATTTGGTTTTTTTCTCTACCAGGAGGTCCTGGACCCCTTCTTTCCCAAGGTCGAGGGACGAAACATGGTCGCGGTGCTGGAGCCCGAGGACAAGGTCGAAACCCAGCTCATTCTCTCGGGTCACCATGACTCGGTGCGGATATTCAACTTCTACGTGAATCGCCCCGAACTCTATTCGTGCAAGGTTTACGGAGGCATCGGAAGCGTGGTCATGCTCTGGCTGGCCTCCATCGTCGTGACGGTGATCTCCGGCTAGGGGCTGGGTACTCCGGCCTTCGGCTTCGATCCGCTGCGGCTGCCGGCGGGCTTAGCGTTTTTGGTCGCCCTGCCCTTGGTTCTGCCGCTTTGGGGCTTCGCTTCCGACGAGGGCAGCCCCGGAGCTGGCGACAACATGGCTGCCAGCGCCATAGCCTTGGAGATTTTCAAGGAATTCGCCGAACGACGCGCCGCGGGCGCGGGACTCAAACGCACCCGTTTGGCTTTTGCGAGCTTCGACGCCGAAGAGGCGGGGCTTCGCGGGACACGGGTCTTCGCCCGCCGGTGCAAGGGCGAGCCTTGTGGCCATGCGCTGGGGCAACGATGCTCGGGCCAATGCCTACCACACCCCGGCGGACACGCCGGAGGCGGTGGATCCGGCGGCCGTGGAAGCTTTGCTCAACCTCGGTCTGCGCTTTGCCGAGGATATCGACGCGAAAATCCTGTAAATCCTGATTTTAAGGCCTGTTATCTAGTCCTATTTTTCTCGTTCCCGCCACGCCCGGCGTTCACTCGCCTTCCCTCCCCCAGCAGCGCGATAATGGGTGTGAGATAGAGGTAAAAGCGAAGATCCCGCCCCGATAATCGTCAAGGGGGCGGCCATCGCGATATTCCAGGGCACCAGGGCCGACAGTAGAATGCTCGAATCGCCGATAGCCAAGGCCTTCTTCTCGTTTTCGCTCTCGGAATACACCTTATCCAAGAAGGGCACCTGGAGGAAAACGGCCAAGGTTTGGGAGCAGCCTATGGCGCTGGTAAAAATGCCGTTTACCAACGCCGACGCGAAGGGATGACGTTTCGCCGACATCCGTGCGAGACTTTCCTGGTAGGGTTTAAGGGTTCCCAATTCTTTTAAAAGCGGCGGCAGGGCGCCTGAGAAAAACACCACCAGCATCGGCTTGACCATCGCCAGAAACCCGCCCCCATACAGAAGCTTCAACTGCTCGTTTTCTATCGGCCTGGTATAGCCGAAGAGCAGGTCCCGCAGGGCTGTCGCAGTATCCACCCCCTGAACAACAATAGCGAGGACGAATGCCGTCAGGGTGCTGAGGGCGATCGAGTGAAGCAGTGTCAGGCGGGTAAAGGCGGGCATAAGAACGAAAACCAGGGGCAGCCATAAAAGTGGATTACCCAGCACGAAAAAATCCCGCAAAGCCAGGATTTCCCTGGCGCGACTCGCGTTAAAGGGAAAGAACAAGCAGAGGATTGCTTAGAGAAGCGCGGAAGCCGCGAAGGGAAGAACAGCGCTGCGTTGCATATTCCGCAGATGCCGTTTGTGTTCCACCTGACAGAGGGACGATACCAGGAGAGCGCTGGATGAAAGGAAAGAAGCCCGGTCGCCGAAATAGATCCCCGAAAGAATGGCGCCTATCAAGGGCAGCGTCGCGACCCGGCCTGCGTTCCCGAGGGAGAACAGCAAAATGCCCATCACGCTCACAGCACCTAGGGAGGAGCCGATGATGAAAGCGAATCCAGCGCTTAAAAGAAAGGTAAAAAGCAAAAAGAGTGGCGCGTAGATCAGGGACAAACCGCCGACCACCAGTAAGGCCATGAGGCCCGAGGCCCGCCAGGCAGCGCTCATGGCGCCCACGAGGAGAATCACGCTGACTACCTTCAGGGATTTTCTAAACCCAGGGATAATCACGCTAAAAAGCCTATTCGCGGGAATTCCTCGCCTTAAACCGAAGATGAAAAACACCGCCAGCCCAGCCAGCACCGCATAGAGCATAGGCAAGCCCAGGAGCGCGCCGGCTACAAGCAAGCTGATGAAGATCAGGGCTTCCATAAATTCATATCTTACGCTTTCATCGGCTCGAATATCCATGGCTCGACTGTAGAGACTTTCTCCAATTTCAGACACCAGTCCAAAATCTGGCGACGCTGGCTATCGCCGAGGCTCGCTCCTGTGAGTTGGGCGAATTTCTCCTGCATAGCCGCCGCGTCCATCGGATTTTCCGGATCTCCCTTCCGGAATTTGTTCTCCTGCGAAAACGATCGTCCGTCATTCAACCTGACGATGATTCGGCACGGGCGGGCGGCGGGGAATCCCGCATCCATTTCCGGGTCGACCACCAGGCGTACTTTTTTCGCCAGCCCCCGGAGCTTTTGATCACCTATCGCTTCTTCAGTAAAGTTCAGGAAACTCAAGGTCCCACGACTGATCATGAAGGCCAGGCAGAACTGGTTGGAGAACTTTGCCTCCTCCAGGATTTCGGGATCAGGGATTCCGGCGATATCCACAGCCCGCTGGTAGACCCGAGCTTCCACCTCCGCCACTTCGTCGGCTGAAAACCGTTCCCGGGATAGGATGGCAGCCATCGCATCCAGCATGCTATGGGTTTGGCCGCAGGTGGGGTAGCCTTTGAAATTTACCTCGTCGATCTTGAATTCTGATCCAAGTTTGTCCACAAGGGCGTTATACTGCGGTTTTTTCGAAGCGATGGCGCAAAAGCCCTTTTTCCCTTCGAATATTTCCACGGCGCCTTCGATGCCTGATTCAGCAAGCATCGCCGAAATCATGCCAGCGAGCGCCGCCTTCGCAGGGTGGAAGGGTTTGGCCTGGACAGCGTTTTCGTTGAGGAACTGCCAGAGTCCGGAAGCCTGCGTGCCTGCGTGGCCCAGGGCCCACGCTACGGCTTGAGGAGGCAGATTCATGGCTTTCGCGGCGGCGGCCGCGGCCCCAAAGGTGCCTGCGGTGGCAGTCGTATGGAAAATGCCATAATGTTCCGGCCCGAAGCATTCTCCCGAACGGATGGCCACATCGTAGCCGCAGACCAAGGCTTCCATGATCCTGGCCCCGGTTAATTTCCTGCTTTCCGCCAAGGCGAGCACCACAGGTATGACGACGGTGCCGATATGCATGATCGACGTGCGGTGTCCGTCATCCGTTTCGGTTATGTGCCCCTGGGCGGCGTTGGCGAAGGCCGCCCAGGCCGGAGGCAGCTTGAGCCCTGAGCCGATGGCGCTGGCGTCGCCACTGCCCTTTCCTGACATTGCCATGGTTAGCCTGACATATTTTTCAGCTAACGGATGGCCTTGGGCGTTCCAGGCCGCCGCCAGGTAGTCTATGAGGCAAAGCGATGCCTTATGTCTGGTGGATTCGGGTATATCCTCGATCTTAAGGCCGGCGACATAGTCGGCGATCCGCTGCGCGTAGGTCATGGCTCACCTCGTTCTAAAATTTTGAATGAATCCGAGGCAAGAACCATTCGGCCCAGGATTCGACATGTTCAATTGGGCTGGTGCAGCAGTATATCCACCATCACCTTGTCCAGGCTCGCGAAGGCCTCGGTGGAAAGCATGGAAAGAGCGCGGGCGGTGGTTTTCATGTCGGTGGACACAATGCCTTCCCTTTGCTGGACGCCTCGCTTTTCCATGGCCATCACCGCGGTCAAATAGGCTTCTCCGGCTGCGGTCGACACCTTTAGCGCGCAGGAACCCTTGGCTCCGTCGCAGATCATGCCCATGAGAGAAGCTAAAATCGAGGCTACCGCGAGTTCGGCCTGTTCTGGGCTTCCGCCCATGAGTCTCGTCAAGCCTGCGGCGGCTCCGGCTCCCGCCGCCACGGCGCAGCCGCAGATGGGAGTGAGTCTGCCTATGTATCCCTTTATGAATCCTGTGACAAGATGACTGAGAGCCAAAGCTTCAGCCAGTTGGCGAGGGGATGCTTTGATATCTTCGGCCAGGACGTTCAAGGGCACCACGGCGGTGATCCCGTGATTTCCGCTGCCGGCGCTGCTCATTATGGGCATGGACGCTCCTGACATTCGTACATCCGCAGCCGCGCCGGTATAGCCTTTGACCTTGGAAAGGACATCGCCGCCTACTTTTCCCTGCTCAAGGATAGCCCGCCCCACGCTCAAGCCCCATTCGCCTTTGCTTCCCATAAGCGCGGCGGCGATATTCATATCCCGGCCTTGGAGCAAAAATTCCTCCAGTTCCTTGTCGATTGAGCCGGCGAGTTCCCAAAGCTTGGGCATACCCATGGTCATTAACTCTGCGAGGTAATCGGGTTTTCCGTTTCCGCCAGCTGCAACAGTCTCGGATTCTGCCTTGAATACTTCTTTTCCATTCTTGAGTATCAGGGTTACCTTGTCGTGTCGGTTGGCGATGGTCACTGAAACAGTATCATCTCCTGCTGTAAGCGTAGCCTCGACATAGACGTTGGGCACTTTCTCGGCGACTTCTACCCGCACGTTGCCTTTATCCACCATGGCCTTTGCCTGGGTCACGGCCACGGCAGGCACCTTTTCCAACACCATGAGTCCCTTGGCCGCATCGCCGGCCAGCGCTCCAAGGGCCGCGGCGATCAAGTTGCCCTTCAGGCCGTTAGTGCCAGGTATTCCCACATCCCGTCCATTCTTGTAGATGTTGCCGGACAGACGCAGCGCAATCGTATCGGGGTTTTTGCCCAGTACGCTTTTAGCCCGGGCTGTCGCCAGGGCGACAGCGACGGGTTCGGTACAGCCCATCGCCGGCTTTACTTCGTTATCGAAAAAAGTATGGAGTTCCACTTGTTTCTCCTTTAGAGCTCGATGTCGGGCTCAGCAGTTGAGGAAATCCTCATCCGTCGCCGACAGCTTCGTCGATAAAGCGCGCACCGCCTGCACCTGGCGGGCCGACTCGCCCACATGCTTCGAATAATCCATTATGGAATCAAGCTCGGCGAGGCTCAGGTTTTCGTGTATGACCCGCGAATCCATCAATAATTCCTTGAAGGTTTTGTCCGTATTCTGAGTGCCAAGGATCGCATCGCGAATCAGGTGATGGGCCGTCTGTTTGCCTACCTTCTTGCCGAGATAGAACATGAGGGCCTCTGAGAAAAGCATTCCATGGAGCATATCGAGGTTCTGGCCGATCCGCTTTTCGTCTATCTCGAGGCCCTCCACGATAAAGGTCAGGGCGCTCAAGGCCTTATGCAACATTATGCTGCTTTCGGGGATCGAGTGCCAATCCAGGCGCCAAGCCCTGGTATCGCGTTCGTGTTCTGACACCATGGCCTGGAGCGCGAGTTGCACATTGCTCATGACGATGCGGCACATGGCGACTATGAATTCAGTAACCTCGGGATTGCGCTTGTGGGGCATGGTGCTCGATCCGACATAGTGCTCGCCCAGGGGTTCCCGAAACTCGTTGATCTCCGTGCGGGCCAGCTGGAAGATTTCGTTGGACACCCTGCCAAGGCTTCCCGCCAGGATACCCAGCACGACTTGGTACTCGGCTACCGTATCCCTAGCGCTTCCCCAGCCGGTCGGTGGAAGCCCGAGTCCCAGCCTCTCCATCACCCTCTCGGCGGTCTCCCAGGCCCTTTCTCCAAGCCCCGCCATGGTGCCGGTGCCTCCGTGCAGCATCCCGACGAACACCCGCTCCCGAATTCCCTTCAAACGTTCGATGCCCCTGCGAATCTCCGCCGCCCAGTTGGCGAACTTGAGTCCCAGGGTGATGGGAAGTCCTTGCTGATTATGAGTTCGTCCGGCCATGGGAAAATCCTTGTACTTTTCCGCGAGAAAAAGTATGGCCTTCTCTATGCGAATCAAATCGCGCAGAAGAATTTTGGACGCTTCCTTGATCTCCAGCACCGCACCAGTGTCTTCTATATCCTGGGTCGTGGGGCCGTAGTGGATGTATTCGCCCAAATTATCCCGGCAGCGCTTCTGGACCGCCTTGAGCAGGGGCAACAGCGAATGCCCGGTCCTGCCCAACTCCGCTTTGATAAAATCGGCGTCGAGTTCTTCTATTTTTGCCGCCCGGGCTATTTCATCCGCCGCTTCCTGGGGAATACCGCCCATTTCAGCCTGCACCTTAGCCAAAACGACCTCGATATCAAGCCAGCGTTGATACCGCACCCGGTCGTCGAAGACCTGGCGCATTTCCGGGGTGCCCCAGCTGTCTTTATAAAATTCGTTATCGATGATATGGGACATTATTCCTCCTTCCCTTCTCGGCGTTCGGCGCCGCTTTCATTCTTTATAGGCGACGGCTTCGATTTCCACTAGCGCGTCCTTGGGCAGGCGAGCCACTTCGAAGGCGGCCCTCGCCGGGCAGTCGCCGGTAAAAAACCTGGCGTAGACTTCATTCATGGCGGCAAAGCCTTGAATATCTTTCAGGTAGACCGTAGTCTTCACTACATCAGCAAGCCCATATCCCTCGGCGTTCAGGATCGCGCGAAGGTTTTCCAGCGCCTTTTCCGTCTGCGTAGCAATGTCGCTTCCTGCCATGGCGCCCGTTTTCGCATCCAGGGGGAGCTGCCCGGACACGAATATGAAATTACCAGCCTTGATAGCCTGCGAATATGGCCCGATTGCCTTGGGCGCCGCCGCTGTTTGAATCACCTGCTTCATCCGAAGACTCCTTAATCTATTTTTCCCATATTGAGATATCTGTATACGGTGGGCTCCGATACGCCGAAGGCTTTAGCCACTTTCGCCACAGCTCCTTTTAGCTGGAATGTGCCTTTTTCGTTCAATCTACAGACAATTTCCACCTTTTCGCCCACCGTCATCCGGGCTGGCACGAAATTGGCTATGGAAATTTCTTCCTGGATCATGCTGTCCAGCATGTCGTCGATGGAACTGAAGAATTTTTCGTCTGCGTTGCCGTTAGAACCGCCAGGGCTCTGCTGGCCTTCTTCAAGCTCGGGAGCTGGAACGCCCAGAGGTTTTATTGTCGTAAGGTAATCCATGATCGCCTTGACGCAGATATAGGGCTCGATGTCTATGTTCACGCACAGCACGCCAATGATCTGCTCTTCAAGATTTTTGATGAAATAGCTGGAGGACCTGAATTTTCGCTTGCTCCCCGTAGCCTTGTAGTTGGCCACATAGGGTTGTTCCTCGTAGCTCCGGTTTTTTATCACCTTGAGCACTAAGTCGGTAAGCGGGCCGCCCAGCTTCCTTCCGCTCAGATGGCCGTTGCGGATCGCTACGATGGATTCTTCTGGATCCGTGAGATCGTGAAGCACTACTTCGCAATTATTCCCCATGATATCCGAAATAAAATCCACCATAGGGATATAAGAGCGGACCAATTCCGAATTGGATATTCCCTGATTCATGCTACTCTGCATTTTCATGGTTTCCGATATTTCAAAGGTTCGCTTTCGTATAGGTTGTTTCCCTGAGAATCGATAATGACGATGGCCGGAAAATTTTCGACGTACAATTTGTGGATCGCCTCGGTGCCTAAATCCTCGTAGGCGACGATTTCAACTTTAGTTATGCTTCGGGCGATCAGTGCCGCAGCGCCGCCGGTGGCGCCAAAAAAGACAGCCCCGTACTTTTTCATCGATTCTATCACCGTCGCGGAACGGAAGCCCTTTCCGATCATCGCTTTCAAGCCTTTCTCCAGCAAGGCTGGAGTATAGGGATCCATGCGGTAGCTCGTAGTGGGACCGGCAGACCCGGAGGCATGTCCTGGCTTGGCCGGCGCGGGGCCTACATGGTAGATGAACTGCCCCTTGAGATCGACGGGAAGTTCCTTGCCGCTCTCGATGCATTCCACCAGCCTTTTGTGGGCCGCGTCCCTTCCCGTGTAGATGTAGCCGCTTATCGCGACTATATCTCCGGCTCTCAGGGATGACAGCTCGCCCGATACCGCCGGAGCCCGTATATTGATTATTCCCATCCTCATTCTCCCGTCAAAGGACTTTTTCGGCATGCCTGGCCGCGTGGCAGCAAATGTTGACGGCAACCGGCAAGCCTGCGATATGGGTGGGAAAATACTCTACATGAACGGCCAGCGCCGTCGTCGTTCCGCCCAGTCCGCCGGGGCCGATTCCCGACTTATTGATAGCTTCCAGTATTTCCTTTTCCAGTTTCGCATAACGTTCGTCGGGGTTTCTCTGCCCGACGGATCTCAGCGTCGCGAATTTGGCGATCTGGGCCGCTTTTTCCAACGTGCCGCCGATCCCGACTCCCACGATAATGGGCGGGCAGGGATTAGGCCCGGCGTCGATAGCTGTCTTGGCAACAAAATCCTTCACGCCACGCACTCCGTCCGCGGGTTTCAGCATTTTGATGGCGCTCATGTTCTCGCTTCCGAAACCCTTCGGCGTCACGAGAATTTTGATATTCTCCCCGGGCACCATGGAAAGGTGAATGATAGCGGGCGTATTGTCCTTCGTGTTGACCCTGTCGAAGAGAGGATCGCTCACCGCCGATTTTCGCAGGTAGCCTTCCCTGTAGGCATCTCCCACGCCCTGGTTTACTGCCTCATTGAAGTCGCCGCCAGCGATGTGGACATCCTGGCCTAATTCTATGAAAAGAATGGCCAAGCCAGTATCCTGGCAGATGGCGACGCTTTCGGAGGCCGCTATGTTGTCGTTCTCGAGTATCTGGCCCAAAATGGATTTACCGACCGGCGATTCCTCATTTTCTTCGCATTGGGCGATTTTGCTAAGGATATCCTTTCCGATCACGTAGTTTGCTTTCAGAAACAGGTCTTTCACCGTGTTTCTTATCGAATCAACGTGTATTTCCCTCACCTTGAGGCGCTCCTCTTTCTGCTCAGCGTTAGGCGACTTTAGCTTTTCTTTTTTCCTTTATCGCCTTCCAGACCGGGGCGAGAAGGAATAGGGCCGAGACGATTAGCAATCCCAGCGATATCGGGCTCGTGAAGAAAATCGACCAGCTTCCCTTGGAGAGAATGAGACTCTGCTGCAAGTTCTGCTCCATCATAGGCCCGAGGATGAGGGGCAAAATAATGGGCGTCAAGGAGAACTTAATTTTATTCAGCACGTAGCTTATGACGCCGAAGATGATCATGATCCACACATCGAAGGTGCTATTCCTCACCGAGTACGCGCCGGTCACGCAGAGAAGTATTATCACTCCGTTCAGCAAATATCTGTTCAATCTCAATATCGACGAGGACATGAACTTGCCCAGGGCGAGTCCCAAGGGTCCCATAAGGAGGTTGCCCACGAAAAAGGCCGCGATGATCAGATAGGCGACTTCCGGGAAGTCCTTGAAAAGGGAAGGACCCGGTCTCATGCCTTGAATCATCAAGGCTCCGATAAAGAGCGCCGAGGTGGAATTGCCGGGTACGCCCAATGCCATGAGGGGAACCATGGAGCTAGCCACTACCGCATTGTTCGCCGTTTCGGGGGCTGCCACGCCTTCCGGGACTCCCGTTCCGAACTCCTTGTCTTTGTTGCTCCGCTTGGCTTGGTCATAGGCCATGTAAATCGCCATGATCATGCCAGCGCCGGGGATGATGCCGATGATGTTGCCGATAGTTCCCGAGGTCAGCCATACGGGCAAAAGACGCTTGACCATTTTTTTGTCGGGCAGCATTCGTCCTATTTTCTTGATGTTGAAATTCGCTTTTGAAAGCAGATCGTTTTTAATGGTGTCCGCAAGCTCCAGAACCGAAGTAACTCCGAACAATCCGATAAGCATAGGAACCAGGGGAATGCCGTCATAAAGGTAATCGATGCCAAATGTAAAGCGCGGATAGCCCACCTGGGGACTCATTCCGATCGTTGATATTACAAGTCCCAGCACGCTTATTATCAAGCTCTTGAGCAAGTCCTTCCCCGCCATGCCCACCACGGTGCTTATTCCCATGATAGCCAGGGAAAAATACTCTGGAGGCCCGAACCGAAGGGCTTGGATCGCCAAGAACGGGGCCAGGAACATGAGGACGAGGGAGCTCATGAGGCCGCCGAACACCGAACTGGTGGTGGAGATTCCCAGCGCCAAACCGCTCTGGCCTTTTTGGGTCATCTTGTACCCGTCCAGGCAGGTGACGACCGAGGAGGCCGTTCCGGGAATATTCAGCAAAATCGCCGGTATCGATCCTCCGTAACAGGCGGCTACATAAATTCCTACCAGAAGCGCCAGGGCGATTTGGGGATCCATGCCGAAGGTTACGGGTATCAGGACAGCCATGGTGATGCTATCGTTCAGACCCGGTAGTGCGCCAACAATCAAACCTACTATTACGCCGAAAAATAAGGCGATGAATATGGTAGGATGGAGAAGCTGTCCGAATCCCAATGCGATGTTTTCGAGCATGATCTTATCCTTGAATCAATCGGGTTATGAAACTGACAGGCAAAGGGACGCCCAGAACCAGGCGAAACAAGGCATATGTCACTGCGACGCTGACGATCGAAGTGACGATGAGCCATTTCTGCTTTCGGTACCCGATTACGAAAATCGTGTAATACACCAGCGCCAAGGTCGTGATTATGTATCCGAGAAAATTCAGCAGAACCGCGTATGCGACGAAGCCGAGTATGAGAAGCACCGCGCTTGTGTACTGGAATTTCTCGCGCTTTGCTTCTTCGGGCGCGACTTGCTTTCCCTTGAACGAGTTGAACATGAGGAATCCGGAGAGAACGAAGAGGACGGCTGAAGATATTTGGGGGAAAATAGCCGCCTCGGAGGGAAAGGAAAAAGACATGGCGAACACGAAAACACATAGGAAATCCAGCACGAGCGAAAAATAAAAATCTCCCTTGCGAACGATCATAACGACTCCGTCATAGTTTCAGCCAGGATTGTTCTCATTCTAATACACGGGCATATAAAAGGAAGCGGGCGATTTCGTACAAACCACCCGCTCCTCTCGCCGCTTATTTATTCAGCAAAGGCAATATGTTCTTGAAATCGATCGCGTCCTGGGTCACGTGCTTGGTGAAATCCGCGGTGTTTTTATACACTATCGGATATCCTGCCTTGTTCATTTTTTCAATGTACTGGGGATCCTTGGTGATTTCGGTAAAGCCTTTCTCCAAAACCGCTACGACGTCCTTGGGGGTCTTCGCGGGCACGGCCAGTCCTCGCCATGCGCCGTAGAGAATTTCGATTCCCTTTTCTTTGAAGGTGGAGACATTGCCCAGATCTTCGATTCGAATATCGCTCATTACGCCGAGCGCCACCAGTTGGCCGTCCTTGAGCTGGCTGGCAGCTTCGCCATAGGCCATCAGGCCCGCTTGCACATGGCTGCCTAAAAGCTGGGTGATCTGCATGGCCGCTCCGTTATTATGGATATAGTCGAATTTGGCGCCGGTTTTCTGTTCCAGAATTAGACCAGCGGTGTGATGGGAGGTCGATTTTCCGGGGGTGCAAAGGCTTACGGAGCTCTTTTTGGCCGCCGCCATCAGGTCTTCCAGAGTCTTGAACTCCGATTTGGCGGAAACGACCAGGACTTCGGGGTCATAGCAATACATGATCACCGGCTGGAAGGATTCGTGGGTATAATCCGTCTGCTTGGTCATTGGATTGGTCACGACCGAGGACGTGAAAGCCAGGATAGAATAACCATCGGGATCAGCCTTGGCGCCCGCGTTCTGGCCTACTACGCCGCCGCCGCCTTCCTTGTTCTCGATGATGATCTTTTTCCCGTCGAAATACTTGGGCGCAAGCTCAGCGAAGAATCTGGCGGTTACATCCACCGCGCCGCCCGGGGCGAAAGGCACGATGATTTTGAGATTCTTCTTGGGAAACCCCGCGGCCGTTTGAGCCGATACCGCAACCAGGCTGAACATGAGCATGCAAGCCACCAACGTCGCAACCAAAGCTCTTTTCTTCATAGCAGGTCCTCCTTGACTTCGATGCAAATTTATTATCGGCGATAAATTATTATTGATACTAGACAGCTTATCCTACTTTGTCAATCCACATTTTTAAATATTTTTTTTAGCTTTTTTGTCCAATTTTGAATTTCCCTGTCCGGCACTGGCCAAAAACTGGCCTTAGCGTTTAGTATTAATTCCAGGAGTCGCCCAATGCACATTGCCCTGATCAAGTCATTCACCGATAAACCCTGGCGAAGCCCCGAGACCTACGGACGCATAGAGAAGGAGCTTTCGGCCCGCTGGAAGCTTTCGTCCATCGAGACGAGGGATCCGGCTGAACTCAAACTCTTTCTGGACGGGCTCGGGCCTAAGGGGAAGGTCTTTGTATTCAATATCGCCGAGTACCTGGACGAAAAATCCAAGCATAGCTTCTTGCCCGGCTTGTTGGATGGCTGGGGCTTCGATCACCTGGGTTCCAGGGCAGAGGTGGTCAAGCTGGGTT
>Ga0228535_1002901_pt1 | contig 14366 bp, 15 predicted proteins | sample SJ1metagenome_FD_168457 | JGI IMG/M metagenome (GOLD analysis project Ga0228535, IMG submission 168457) | Enriched culture of PCE-dechlorinating microbial communities from Ithaca, New York, USA - SJ1 | ecosystem: Engineered > Modeled > Simulated communities (microbial... > Unclassified | place... | reverse complement strand
CCACCGCCACGTCCATTCCCGCGGAAATCGTGGCTTTCCATGATTCAGACGAAAGCGGGGTGACGATTCCGGTGGTCCCGAGAATCGAGATGCCGCCGACGATGCCGAGCCGGTGGTTCAGTGTTTTCCGGGCTATTTTTTCGCCGTTTTTGACCGAGATGGTAATGGTGACGGTCGCGCTGCTCGGCAACTGTCTGCCCGAACGGAGCGCTTCGCGGGCGGCGTTGATGATCATTGCCTGCGGTACCGGGTTGATTGCCGGTTCACCTACCGGAACGGCAAGCCCCGGCTTGGTGACCGTACCGACTCCCTCCCCGCCCTTGATGACGAATTCACCCGGAGGCAGCCAGAATCCGACCGGAGCCAGTTTTCCGGTTACCGCATGTTCTCGCTCCCTGCCGGTGGGCGGAAGCGGAACCGGATTGATCGAGACCGACGCGATTATTTCCGCCCCGTTCGTGACATCCGGATCGTCCCCGGCATCCTTGATGACCGAGGCATGGCCGACAGGAACCCCATCAATGATTTCCGTCGCAGCATTGCTCACGAAGATCTCGCGCCGTTCCCCGTCAGGGAAGGGGATCTCGATGGGGCCGGGACCGCAGTGACGACCGTCTAGGCAGAGTATGGCGGCTTTGGTTGCGGCGGCAGCGCACGCCCCGGTCGTAAAGCCGGACCTGAGGGGACGCCGCCGGTTCATGACTCGATACCTTTCCGGGCAGCAACTCCGGCATCAAAATAATGTTTTACCGGTTTCATCTCCGTCACGAGGTCGGCTCGTCGCCGGATTGCGGGAGGTGCATTTCTGCCGGTCAGAACGATTTCGGTCTTTGCAGGTTTTTCGGCAAGAACCCGCAGGAATTCTGCGGGGTCGATGATTTTTTTGTGAAGAATAATGTTGATTTCATCGAGAATAACCACATCATACGCTCCGGAGAGCATCACGGAGGCTGACTCTGCCCAACCGTCGATTGCCGCGTCGACTGCGCGTTTATCCGCCTTGCCGGTGCGAATGAATCCGGTGCCGAACTGTCTGACGGTTATGAGGTCGGAGAACCGGGCGAGCGCCTTATGCTCACTGCACGTCCGGTTCTTGATGAACTGTCCGAAGAAGACCCGCAGGCCGGCACCTGCCGCACGGACAGCCAGGCCGATAGCTGCCGTGGTCTTGCCCTTGCCGTTTCCAGTGTAAACCTGAATGTAGCCTTTTTTCATACGTCAGCCCTTCTGGTGCAACCGCCCCGCTTTCAGCCGAGCAGGTCGAAGAGCATGCCCCACACATGCCTCCCGTCATAATGGCAAAAAACGACAAGAAAATTAAAGTCCTGCTTTGGGGAAGCCGCCTGATTCGAGTACTCTGATGATTTCCCGCCGCGCCTCGCCAATGGTGAGCGGCACCCGCTCAAATCCGACCCGGTCTTCATGTTTCAGCTTGTGGATCAGTTCAGCGATGTGCGGCAGGCGCAGTTTCACCGCCGCCATCTCGTCAGGAGCGGTAAAGACCTCTTCCGGAGTGCCTCCCCGGACAATCCGTCCTCTGCTCAGGATATGGAGCGAATCGATGAAGAGCGGCACCAGATCGACACTGTGGGTTGCCATGACAATTGTGACCCCGTTTTCACGGTTCAGCCGCTTCAGGAGCTTCATCATCCGGTATTCGCCCATGGGATCAAGCCCTGCGGTCGGCTCGTCCAGCAGGAGGATCTCGTGGCCCATCGCGAGCAGGCCGGCTATGCAGATGCGTTTTTTCTGGCCGTAGCTCAACGTATTGATCGCCTTTGCTGCGGCATGCTGCATATCCACCAGTTCGAGCGCCTGCGTTACCCGCTGCGTGGCTTCCTCTTCGCTGCAGCCCATATTCCGGGGGCCGAAGGCAACATCTTCCGCTACAGTTGATGCGAAAAGCTGGTCATCAGGGCTTTGAAAAACAAGACCCACCTTGCGATAGATTTCGCGCGGCGACAGCTTTCGCACGTCCGCACCATCAAGCAGAACGCTCCCGGAGTAATCTTTCAGAAGCCCATCAAGCACGCGGAGCAGGGTCGTCTTGCCCGATCCATTGGAGCCGAGAATCGCCACCCATTCGCCACGGCGGACCGAAAGGTCAATTCCGCTCAGGGCGTGGGTGCCGTCAGGGTAGTCGAATGACTCGATATGCGCTAGATACCTGATGTCACGATCCATAGGGCTCCGAGAGCTGCCGCATGGATCGCGACAGCCGCATAATCATGAACATGCAGTTTCCGGCAGTTGCCGACCGGCAGATGGCCGGTATATCCGCGTTGCACCATTGCAAGCGCCGTTGTCTGGCTTTGATCAAACGCGCGCATAACAAGCGTTCCTGCCAGCATGCCGAATGACCTGAGTCCCTGGCCGGCGGATGCATAACCGAGGCGGTTGCGCTGCGCATGATAAATGGTTGAGGCCTCTTCATGCACGGCGGTCAGCGAGCGGTGCGCGAACAGGAGCATTTCGATCAGGCCGCGCGGTACACGATACCAGGCAAGCGTCGTGAGCAGCTCGGTGAACGAACAGGAAAACGCCAGCAGCAGGAGTGCCGAGACTGAGGCAAGGACGCGAAGGGCGACGGCACAACCGGCGAGCAGTCCATCATGAAAGATGGCAACCTGCCAAGTCCCGAGCGCCCATACGGCAAGTGGATCATTGCCGCTTAATGCTTTGATGATAACCAGAACAACGCTGATCAGAAACGGTTCGGCAAGACGCAGCAGATAGGTACGTATGCGAACTCCCAGAGCGCAGATCATCACGCTGTTCAGCAGCAGGACCAGCGTCGGAAAAAGCAGGCCGTTCTGGCTGATGGCCAGTACGATCGTCAGTGCGGTACAGAGGAGTCTGATGCGCGGATCAACGCGCGCCAGAACATGATCAGGGCGTCCCGGTGCTGTCCGGTGATGCATCAGGCCGTCTTCTCCCGAGAGTCATTTTTTTGTTCGGCCAGGGCCCGGTAAGAATACCCCGCAATGAATCCGCCGACAGCTCCAGCCGTCAGGAACAGGAAGAGCATGAGATCTCCCTGTTCGGTATTGATAAACGGTTCACTCGCCTCCCGCCCCTGCTCTTTGGCGATTCTTTCAACAACTGCCTTATCGACGCCTTCCCATTTTTCGTTTCTTTCTCCGGCGAAGACGATGGCGGGAATCATGATTACGATGAAAAGAAGGATGCCGCAGCGGTATCTCATATTCTTGCCTCCTCCGCTTTCAGGATTTTCATCTTGACCAGCAGGTCAGGCCGCTTTCGGGAGAGCATAACGACAACGCCAGCGGTCATTGCCCCTTCGACAATGCCGAGTGGCAGCTGGGTTGGGATGAATGCGAGTGCGATGGTGCCGAAGAGCGGGAAAAAGCTTTCACTTCCCCGCAGGCCGAGTGCAAGCTCGGCAGAGGTTGCAAGGTACGTTGCCCAATCGGCAGCAAGTCCCGCACCGAACCCGGCAACAGCCAGACCGGTGCCGAAATGCCGCAACAGGCGGAAGCATCCATATGCCGCAAAGGATCCGGCGATGCCCATGGCAAGCACATTCGCGCCAAGCGTGCTCAGTCCGCCGTGCGCAAGAAAGAGCGCCTGCAGCAGGAGGGCAACAACCGCAACCGGCACTGCAACAAGCGGGCCGAGCAGGATGGCGGCGATGCCGGTTCCACAGGGGTGTGAACAGGTTCCGACAAACGGAACCGGAACCGGCATGCACGAAATGATGAAAACGATGGCAGCAATGAGTCCGACAAGCGGTTTCATTGCAAAATCTTCGGCGGCGAGTGCCTGCACCCGGCGCAGACCGAGCGCGATGAAGGGGACCGCCACAGCGTACCAGACAGCCGCCCAGCTGAAGGGAATGATCCCGTCGGCTATATGCATGGCCGCGGCCGGGTGAACGCTCAGGATGAGCGATGCGACGCCCACGCTGAGAAAAGTCAACAATGTCCGGCGAACCTTTTTCATGTAGTTCTTTCAATCCTTTCTGCGAAGTGTCGGGATTCGAGGTCTCCTGGCTGAGGACATCCTACTGACCCGCCTTCCCATCCGCATCGAGCGGACAGTGGCAATCCGGGCGGTCGTTTCCATCACAGTTGCGCGACAGCAGAGGAATCACACCTCTTTCCGCTTCTGAATCCCCATGAGTTATTACCATTTCCTTGCATCAGCTCAGCTCTCTTGCGCGGCACCTCCTTCTGCCATTCTGATGAGGGCATTGACGATGGCAGCCGCAACAGGGCTGCCGCCTTTTCTGCTGAGATTGGTAATGAACGGGAACGACTGACGTTCGAGCAGGATTTTCGATTCGAGCGCCTGCACAAAACCGACCGGCACGCCGATGACCAACGGACGGGAATGGGTAAACAGTGACGCGTGATGAGAAGAAGACAAAAGATCAACGACTTTCAGCAGCGCGGTCGGCGCATTGCCGATAGCAATAATTCCGATATTATGGACAGGATCTGCAAGCGCTTTTTCCATGCCAATCTCGGCGCGGGTTTTTGTGCCCTCATGGGAATGATCGATGCCACGTTCCGGAATATGGCAGATGACGCTGCCGCCAAACCGCTCCAGGGCTTTCTTGTTGATGCCGGTGCGGACCATCTCCACATCGGTCAGAATATTCTTTCCGGCACGGATAGCGGCAATGCCTGCTGCAATGGCGTCGGCATGAAAGCGCATGGTTGCCGCAAACTCGAAGTCGGCGGTAGCGTGGATTACCCGCTGAACGACCGGGACCTGCTCCTGCGGGAATCCGCTCAGGTCGATCTCCTCGCTGATCTGGGCAAAACTGCCCGGCTCGATATCCGACGGTTTGAGTCTTCCTGCATGACCGATGCGTTCTTTTACAATCTCGATCAGCTTTTCGTGCATGCCGAGCGGTTCGGTATAGACAATTTCGACCTGCGGAAACCGTGCACGCGCTTCGTCGAGCGTCTCAGGGATATCCTTGGTCACATGCACCCCCGCGGCGAGAAAGTACGGATGCACGACAATGCGGGTCGCTCCCTTGGCGACGCATTGTTCTATTGCGCCCATGATGCTGGGCTCGCCGAACTCAAGGTATGCGGCTGATACACACGGTTTCGGGCAGCCCGGATGAATAGATGCATGCAGCATATCGCAGACGTTCTGAATGGTATTGGCGCTCTTTCTTGGGCTGCCGTGGCCGATCAGCACTATTTTTTCCATATCTTCTCCTTGATGTAGTTCACAAAGTTGCGTGCCGTGCGCGGGTTGCTGCCGAAATGCACATGCATATAGCTTGCGAGAACAGCATCGCACGCATATCCCTCCGGCGGGAGATCAGCCCCCTGCGCATCAGCCACGGAATACACCGTCTTTGTCTCCGTCGCTCCGGACTCGATTTCTGAGTAGTGAAACTCATGGCCGCGCATGGTACTGCCTGCATGGCCGAGAATGCAGTTTTCCCTGAAGGTGATTTCCCGATAACCGAGCCTGACACGCCGCGCCATCATGTGGGTGGCAAACGGCAGGACGCCGACCATCGGGAAGAACCGGCCATCCTGATCGAGAATCCCCTGCGAGAGATACATGAGTCCTCCGCATTCGGCATATGCGGGCCTGCCGGACGCAATAAATGCTGCAATGCAAGAGCGCATGCCCTCGTTCGCCGAGAGACGTTCGGCATTGAGTTCAGGATATCCGCCGCCAATGAAGAGGGCATGGACATCGTCCGGCAGTGCAGCATCCCAGAGCGGGCTGAAGGTGACAATGTCGGCACCTGCCTCCCGCAGGAGATCGAGATTCTCCTCGTAATAAAAAGAAAAGGCGACATCCCTGGCCACGGCAATTCTGACGGTCACCGGTATTTTCCCGCCGCGACCGAGAATCCGCTCGCACGGCTCGACGGTCATCTCACTCAGAGCGATGAGACGGTCGATGTCCACATGGTTTTCAACGAGTTCAGCGAGTGCTTCAACCTGTACTCGGGTCAATGGGGCTTCCTCCGCAGTGGTGAGCCCCAGATGACGCGAAGCGATTGCTCCCTTATCGGTCCTGGGAAGAAAGCCGAGCACTTCAACGCCGGTAACCGCTGCTTTGAGCCGTTCATAGTGGCGCTCCGACCCGACGCGGTTAAAGATTACACCGGCAAGACTCACCCCGCTGTTTGCCGCCCACGTGGTATAGCCATGGACCAGCGCCGCCGCGCTTTCCGCCATACCGTACGCATCCACCACCAGAATCACCGGCACCCCAAGATATCCGGCAAGGACTGCCGATCCCTGCTCTCCATCGAACATGCCCATGACGCCTTCGATGACTGCGATATCGCCCATCGGCGCATAGCGGCAGAACGCGGAGAGCGCGCCTTCATCACCGCACATCCAGAGGTCGAGATTGATCGCGGTTCGGCCCGACGCGAGACGATGCAGCCCCGCATCGATGAAGTCCGGACCGGCCTTGAACGATTGCACGGGAACCCCCCGGGCAACCAGCGCGGCGATAATACCGAGCGTGACTGTTGTTTTGCCGCATCCGCTGTGTGTTCCGGCGATCATCAGGGCCTGCATCGGGTGAGCTCCTTCAGGAAACGGATATTTTCACGGCGGCAACGGACCGCAATCCGAACATACGAACGATCCAATCCGCGGAAATTGGCGCACGACCGGATGAGAATGCCAGTTTTGGCAAGCGTTTTGACGACGACATCAGCACCGTGCAGCCGCAGGAGATAATAATTTGCTGCCGATGGCAGACAGGGAACACCCAGCGACCGAAGCGATTTTTCGAGATACTGTTTTTCCCGGGCAATGATTGATAGCGTTTTTATGCGGTAGCCGTGATCATCCAAAGCCGCACAACCGGCAATCTGAGCTACGGTGCTGACGGTCCACGGCTCCCGGATGGCGTGAATGCCGCGGACGACGGACGGCGGGAACACGCCGTAACCGAGCCGGATGCCCGCGAGGGCATAGAATTTGGTCATGGAGCGCAGCACCATGAGATACGGATTGCGCGCTGCAGCGTCGATCACGGAATGCTCAGGACAGAAGTCAATAAATGCTTCGTCAACCACCAGATAACAGCGCAATTTTTTTGCAGCAGCGGCTATTTTCAGGACTTCATCTCGTGGAATCACGCATCCGGTCGGATTGTTCGGATTGCAGAGAAACGCAAGGGACAGGGATGAGCGATGGGTGATGGGTGAAGAGTATGAAGAAACCATTTTTGTCATCGCATCGATGAACGCATCTGGATCAAGCCGGAACCCATCATGTGCAGTAAGGTGAAAATAGTAAGTTCCGCACTTCTTGCTTCTTACTTCCTGCTTCCCGCTTGCCATTATCGCTCGTTCATATTCCGCAAAGGTTGGCGCAGGTATGAGCACCTGTTCTGGCTGAAGAGTCCGGGCAATGAGATGGATGAGTTCGGTGCTGCCATTGCCGCAGAGGATGGTCTCCGGATCGACCGCATGGTGTGCGGAAAGCGCCTGCGTAAGTTCAACGCAATCGGGGTCAGGGTAATGCACAGCGGCATTCAGCTGGGAAGTTATCGCCGCCCGCACGCTCTGCGGCATGCCGAGCGGATTGATCGAAGCGCTCAAATCAAGAATCCGCTTGGGATTCGTTCCCAGGGTGCGCGCTGCGGCGTGGATGTTCCCCCCGTGGAGTGCTTGTTTCATGAGAGCCCCCATTTGGCTCCGATTGCCAGCAGCATGCCGAGAAGGGCCGCCCGTTTCATGATGCCAAGCGCCCGACGACCGGTCTCTTTCGTCAATGGTCGCGTTCCGTCGCCGATAGTCGGTTTTGTCACGATCATGCCTCCATACGTCGATGGACCGCCGAGCCGCACCCCGAGCGCTCCGGCCATCGCCGCCTCCGGAACCCCGCTGTTCGGGCTGGGATGATTCCGTCCGTCCCGCCACATGATGCGCCAAGCGGCGCGCGCTGAAGCCCCGGTTGTGGTGAGGGAACTGATGACGATCAACCATCCGGCGATGCGGGCCGGGATCAGGTTGGCGAGATCATCAAGACGGGCGGCGGCCCAGCCGAAATGGCGATAGCGTTCATTCCGATGGCCGATCATCGAGTCGAGCGTATTGACCGCCTTGTATGCCATGGCAAGCGGCAACCCGCCGATAACAAACCAGAAGAGCGGCGCAATGACGCCGTCCGAGAGATTCTCGGCCACGGTCTCGATTGCCGCCTTGGTGCAGCCCGTTTCGGAGAGAGGGGCTGTGTCACGGCCGACAATCATGCTGAGATCATGACGCGCCTTTTCCAGATTGCCTTCCTCAAGGTCGGTGATGACAACTGCCGCTGCATCGTTCAGGCCGCGCAGCGCAAGCGTTGTAGCAGCAAGAAGGATGAGCGAGCCGAATCCGAAGATTGCCGGGACACTGAAGGGGTCGGCGCCTGCGACAAGGCTGAGCAGGGCGTTTTGCAGCAACATGGTGAAGAAGCAGGCGAGCCCGACTACTGCAATCGTGAGAACGGCGCCGGAAACTCGTTCGGCCGACGGGCTTTTTGCAAAAGTCCGTAACAGGGACTCTCCGCCGGAAATGGCTCTGCCGATAAGCCGCACCGGATGCGGAAGCCACCGGGGATCGCCGATGGCATAGTCAACCATACAGGCCATAGCAAGCAGCGATGCTTCAAGGGCGCCCGACATGGGCTGAGTGACGGGTGTCATAGCCCGATCATTCCCCGGAGTGCATCAAGACGACACGCTCCGCGGACAACATCCGCAAGCCGGTCAATCGCGGCATCGCGCACGGCACGGTACGAAACCGTTGCTGCACGAGGCTCAAGCCCCTTCCGGATGCGGATTTGATTCAGAATCGCGCGGCGGAACGTATCGTTATCGAACAGGCCGTGGAGGTAGGTTCCCCAGCAGGAACCGTTTTGTGATCCGTCCGGCAGCCAGGCATCGTCGCCGTTTCTGCGGATGCGGAACAGGCCGATGTCGCCGCCGCTTTCGCCCATATGGATTTCGTACCCGGTAAGACGGCGATGAGTCATGGGTAATGCGTGATGCGCAGAAGCATGGAATGCGCCAAAGACAGAATCATTTGTCAATTCGGCTTCAACGAGACAGGTGGTCTTGGCCGCATTGAAGCGGGTTTCAATGTTCAGGAGTCCAAGCCCCGGTGTTTCCCGCTCCGTGCTTTCAATGTTCAGTTCATCGAAAATCCGCAGTCCCAGCATCTGATAGCCGCCGCAGATCCCGATAATCGGAATCCCCCGCTTGTGTGCGGAATACAGTGCCGGCTCAAATCCGCGTCTGCGCAACAGCTTCAGATCAGCAATGGTGTTTTTCGATCCCGGAATGATGATGAGGTCGGCCGTTGCCAGGTCGGACGGGTTTTGTGAGAAGATGAGCGAAACGTCCGGTTCGATTCGCAGCGCATCGAAATCAGTAAAGTTTGCGATGGAGCGATGCCGGATGACCACGATGCGGATCGATTCCTGTTCCTGATGGTGCAGTGCATGATCAGCCAGCGAGAGCCCGTCTTCCTCGGGAAGACCGATTTCGTTCAGATACGGAAGTACGCCGAGCACCGGTCGGCCTGTTTTTTCATGGATCATGCCGAGTCCTGGCTCAAGAATGGTGCGGTCGCCCCGGAATTTGTTGATGAGGAATCCCTTGATTGGCTCTGCAGATTCTCCCAGGAGGGCGACTGTGCCGAAGAGCGAGGCGAACACGCCGCCCTTGTCGATGTCTCCGACCAGCAGCACAGGAGCCTCGGCGTATCGAGCCATTGCCATATTGACGATATCCATATCGAGCAGGTTGATTTCTGCGGGAGACCCGGCACCTTCCAGAACAAGAAGATCGTGTTTTCCGGAAAGCCGGTCATACGAAGCGGTAACGGCATTCCAGGCAAGGTTTTTCTCCGCATAATATTCACGAGCCTGCATGGTTGCGTGGACTTTCCCGTGGATGATGACCTGCGAGCCGCTTTCGCCCGCGGTCTTCAGCAGGACCGGGTTCATGTCCGCAGTCGGAGCGATTCGTGCAGCTTCAGCCTGCAATGCCTGTGCGCGGCCGATCTCCGCCCCCTCAGCAGTGATTGCGGAGTTCAGCGCCATATTCTGCGCCTTGAAGGGTGCGACCGACAGTCCGTCGTCCGCAAAGATACGGCAAAAAGCCGCTGCGATGAGGCTCTTGCCGACACCGGAGCCGGTGCCCTGAATCATCAATGCGCGGGCTTTTGTCACGAATTCGCTCCAGAGGGCATATACTGACGCGTTATTTGACTTGCTGTTTTCATCCTTCGATTTCCCACTTCCAACTTCTCACTTCTCACTCGTCTCTATTCATGTTTGGCCGGTGAATAATTCAGGAGTTTGATGACCGGATATGCTTCCCAGAACTCGATAATGTTGACCGCCGCATTGTCCTGTTCAATACGGAAGATATGCTCCAGCGGCAATCCCATGATAGTGCAGAGCATGACGCGATTCACGCCGCCATGGGCGACAATGGCAAGAGCGCGGCCTTTGTGGCGTTCGATGAGGTGATGCATGACCCTGATGCAGCGTGTCTCTACCTCTCGGGTCGTCTCGCCGCCGACGGGTGCGTGATCGAGCGGATTTCTGGCCCATGCCCGGAACTCTTCCGGATACTGTGCCTTGATCTCGCTGAAGGTCATTCCTTCCCATATCCCGAAATGACGCTCGCGGAGGTCGGGGTTGACGACCGGATGCATTGCGTATGGTGCGCAAATGGCCTCCGCCGTGCGAAGAGCCCTGCTGAGCGGGGAGGAATAGATCGCCTCCAGCCGGTACGGCGCATGCCCTTCCTGTTCTGCTTGTGCCGCGCGCCGGGCGACATCGCTGCAGATGAATGCGGCAGTTTTTTGCGCCTGCTCCCATCCTTCATCCGAGAGCGGAACATCGATGCTGCCTTTGTACCGGCGCTGTTCACCGCCGACGGTTACACCGTGGCGAACGAGATAGAGAGTCGTGACCATGCCAACACCACCATCAGAAAAATAAGCTCAACCATTTCGTTGAGCGCGCCGAACGTATCGCCGGTCATGCCGCCGAAACGGCCGGTGCAAAAAGCGACCCACAGGCGGGTCAGGATATAGCCCCCGGCAAGCACTGCCGGGTAGAACACGAGCGGATCGAGATCCCCGAACTTCCCCCATTTCAATGCGAGGAGGCCGATCGGCGCAAGAAACATGACCGTTGCCGCAGCGAGCTGCGGGAGCCGAACATTGTCCAGAAAGAGCCTGCCAAGCCCGTCGGGCCTGGCGGAACTGCCATGAACCATGGCGGCAACCATGCACCACTTCGAGAGCATCGGCATCGCGACCAGCATCGAATAATAGGTGAAGGGAAGCAGATTCGATCCGTTCCGGATGCAGAGATACTTCAGAAAGAGCAGCATCACCAATGCTGTAACCCCGATCGGTCCGGTCGCCGGATCTTTCATGGCCGCCAGCCGCCGCTCTCGATCTCGTGCAGGGTCGCCGCACGATTTGACCGCAAGGGCATCAGCGGTGTCGGCAAGGCCGTCGAGGTGAAAGCCGCCGTTGCTGACAATAAGCGCCAGAACCAGTAAGGCGGCAGTAATATCGGGATGGAAGATATTCCCCATGGTGTAGTCAACTGTCAGCAACAGCAATCCCTGCAGGAGCCCCACTGCGACATACCATGCCGCGCTCTTCCCGAGCGCACACTCATCCACTCTTCCGGAGATGCGGACCGGAAGTATGGTGAGAAACTGGAGCGCGAGCAGGAAGGATTTCATTTGCCCTCGGTCGAGACACCGGCTTCGCCGAATGTCGCCATTTCACGATAGATTTTGAGACTGCCTTCGATGAGCATCATTGCCAACGCAGTACCGGTGCCTTCGCCAAGGCGGAGGTCAAGATCGAGGATCGGTCTGAGCCCGATTTTCCTGAGAGCGGCGACATGTCCGATTTCAACCGATTCGTGGGCTGCAAACAGGTAGTCACGGACTTTCGGTTCGATGCCGAAGGCAATGAGGGCTCCGGCAGTCGAAATGAAGCCGTCAATTACCGTCGGAACGCGGTTTGCGGCCGCGCCGAGGATGAGCCCCGCGATGCCGCCGATCTCTGAGCCGCCGACTTTTGCAAGGACATCGATCGCATCGCCTGCATCGGGTGCATTGATCGCGATGCCTTTTTCAATAACGCGCACCTTGTTTGCCAGTGCGGTATCCGTGATGCCGGTGCCGCGACCGGTTACTTCGGCTGCCGGAATTCCGGTCATGACCGAAACGATGGCGCTTGACGGCGTCGTGTTGCCGATGCCCATCTCCCCCGTACCGAAGAGCCCATATCCTTTTGCAGCGTATTCGGTTGCCAGTTCGATACCGACCTCGATACAGCGGATCGCCTCCTGGCGGGTCATGGCTGGCCCTTTTGTAAAGTTCTTCGTGCCGCGGACCACTTTTTTATGGATCAGCCCATCGACAGCGCCGAAGTCGCAATCAACGCCAATGTCGATCACCGCCACGTCGGCGCCTGCATGGCGCGCGAGGACATTGATTCCCGCCCCTCCCCGGAGAAAATTCAGGACCATCTGGCGAGTTACCTCCTTCGGGAATGCGGAAACCCCTTCTTCAGTCACTCCGTGATCGCCAGCAAAAGTGAAAACCGCTTTTGGAGCGACCGATGGCATCTCGTTTTCGGTTATTGCGACGAGACATCGGGCGAACTCTTCGAGACGTCCGAGACTGCCGGTTGGTTTGGTCAGGCTGTCGAGCCGTGCCTGCGCACGGGTGAAAAAGCGCTCCTGCAACGGGGTGATACGGTCGATGGTTTCAGAAAGCAGCGCCATGCAATACCTCTCCAGTTATTTTATTTTGAGCGGGATTCCGGCAGTCACCAGCCAGACCTCGTCGGCAATGGCTGCAATCTTCTGATTCAGCAGTCCCGCATGATCACGGAATGTCCGGGCAAGCGCATTTTCCGGTACGATGCCCATACCCACTTCGTTGGTGACCAGAAAAAACTGTGCAGTGTGTCGAATTTCATGCAATGTCTGTACTAAATCCCCGATGGCCCGATCGGCGGATTCCGGCTTGTCCAGCATCCGGTTCGAGAGCCAGACCGTGAGGCAGTCAACCAGGATCCGGTCAAACCGGGAGCTCGCGTCTTTCAGCAGCGATGCAAGTTCGAGCGGTTCTTCAAAGGTGGTCCAGTCTGCCGAACGCTCCCGCCTGTGGCGCTCGATCCGTTCGGTCATCTCTGCATCAAGAGCCTCTGCGGTTGCGATATAGGCACGGGCATTGCCAGGGTCTCCGGATGCGCGCGTGAGCGCAAACGAGGATTTGCCGCTCCGGGTTCCCCCGATGATCAGAGCAATCACGATTCCTCCCAAAAAACAAAAAAAGACTTTCTTGCGCTTTGACTTCTTGCGGCAAATAAAAATCCCCAAGGCAGACATGCCTTGAGGATTGCACCCTGATTTACTTCATCCTCTGAAACGCCTCTTCTTCCGCGAGAAGAAATGCTGCTCCATAATCCGTGAACATGTCACGGATCACTGATTACCCATCACGGTTTTTGTCGGCAGGTCTTCTGGCTTCCGGATCTTCCTACGTGCCGGCCTTCCCGAGCATACATCCCAGTGGCATAGTCGGCCCTCGTCCCCGGTCACAGCGGCGGGACCGCTCCCGATTCCGGCAGTGCTGCCGTCACGGGATTCCCTATTAAGCCTCGCGGCGCCTGACGTCCTTATTCTACCGGAACCGTCCGGCATCCCGCAAGGTGATTGAATATTCTTACAATTCAGCTAGTTGCACCAGGTTATGCGGTCTGCAAGACGATTGATCAGTGCATAGCGTTCCTGAAGCGGGCAATACAGATAGATGTTGCTTTCCATCAGAATCGAGACAAGCTCCCGAATGCGTTTTCGCCGTTCCATGGCGTACCTCCTCTGCCGTCCGTGGCATTTTCTTTCATTTTTCTTATCGGAATTTTCGCTGGACACTGTAGGGGGAAAATGGCCTGGAAAGATTGATTTTTCGGCACGCTTTTGGTTGACAGGCAAGGCAATGGCAGGTAGAATCGAAGCATCAGGACAGGATTCGCCGGAGGTGCCCATGACATTGCAACGAGCGATTGCCCGTTTTCTTGTGGCATGCATGATTTTGCTGCTGCCGGTCGCTGGAACGGCTGCATCATTGCCGGAAGGTTTCGTATACTGTGACGAATATATTCCTGACGCGGTGCTCGATCTCCGGTATTTTACGAGCGAAAATTTTATCGGCATGCCGATTGACGGATATGTCACGCCCCGGTGCATCATGACGCGGGAGGCGGCCCGCGCGTTGCAGAAGGTGCAGGATGATCTGAAGCGGTTTTCCCTGGGCCTGAAGATATATGACGCTTACCGTCCGCAGCGAGCGGTCGATCATTTTGT
>Ga0228535_1002898_pt1 | contig 14386 bp, 13 predicted proteins | sample SJ1metagenome_FD_168457 | JGI IMG/M metagenome (GOLD analysis project Ga0228535, IMG submission 168457) | Enriched culture of PCE-dechlorinating microbial communities from Ithaca, New York, USA - SJ1 | ecosystem: Engineered > Modeled > Simulated communities (microbial... > Unclassified | place... | reverse complement strand
TAACACGAAGCCCTTTGAGCCCGACGATGGCGAGAAGCTGGAAGAAGGAATGGCGGACACCGGGGAAGGAGAAGGCGGAGTATATTCCTAGGCTGGCGCTCGGTTGAATAGCTTGTACTGGGCTGTCGGAAAGCTTTTTCCTCAGTGCCCTCTTTTACACAAGGTTGAGAGCACTAATCACTACTTTCTCCCAATTCCAAACTTCTTCAGCAGCCCGCTCGATTCCCCATATTTCGCGATAAGGTGTCCAAGCCATTCCTGCAAATCCGGCAGCGCGTCAGCTACCAGATCAACGAGGTCATCCGCCATCTCTTCGTCATAATTCGTCACAATATAATCGATGAGCTCAGTCCACATGCGCTCTTCGCACATGGTTGTATGCAGCTCAACCAGCAGAGTCAGGCGCAGCGATGAATTCTTCCTGAGCCGACGCGTGAATAGCACATATGGGCTCAGCACCGCTTTTATAATGCTCTGCATTCTTGGCTCTTCGGAAAAGAGATACAGAATATCGAGCATGGCGATATATTGGGTGCTTCCTTTCGAATGTATAATTGTCGGAATGATTTCTTCCAGCGTTTTTTGCCGCTGGCGCAACACTTTGCGGTATTTATTGCCGCCTTCGATAAAGCCTGCTACAACATCAGACCAGATTTTTGTCTGCACGATGCTTGGAATTGCAAGCGCGTTGCCCAGCGGAGCGAATACAGTCGCAAGAGGCCATGCCAGAATGCTTCTGAAAATATTCGCTCGCACAACCGATTTATCAAATCCGCGCAGAGTGTTGTGGGACGCGAGATACAGCCCGTTCGCAAAAGAAATAAAGAAAAATTTCACCAGATTGAACACAAAACCATCGTGCACCCACGGCCAGATGGCATCGAAATTCGCTTTAACAAAGCCCAGGATCGGCACCGAAAAACCTGTCCAGAACAGCGACTGCGCCACATTGTCAAAATTGATGCTTTTGAGTTTCCACTGGTTGAGCCGCGTGCCCCTGTAGGATATGAGATCCGCGATGCTGTTTCTGAATCCAGTAATGCCAAGCCATAACAGAGCGTACCACGGCCCTATAAAGCTTGTCGCAACAGAAAAGCCGATCAGGGTGCGAATCGTGTTCTTGAATGCAGGGTTGAAGTACCGCCATGCCCGAATCGGGCCGATTACCTCATCCTCGCTGGTGCTGGTATAACCTTCGCCTGCAGACACCTTTCCCATGCTGATGATGCAGGGGACAGAGCGCAGGTCCAGGTGTTCCTCGTCGACAGGTACGCCCCCTCCTCTCACCATCGCGGAAACAAGCGGGGGAAGAGCAACATGGCGCTTGATGTACCGCTGGCGCAATTTTCCGATTATCCGATCCTCGAACACAAATCCCATGCCCGGGATTTTCGGATTCCGTCCGGTTGCGTCGCTGCCGCACACTGGAATGATGACTTTCCGACCTTTGCTGTGCGCCTGCTTGTTGCGCTCGTTGAGAATCCGGGCAAAGGCTTCGACTTCTTCGGGGGAACGACCTGCACAGTCCTGCGTGTTGTACACTTCGGCAGAATCGATGCAATGGCTGCATTGCTCCAGCACACGTGTGGCCTTTTCAACACCATACTCCAAAGGATGGATGAATTTGATTGTACAGCCAGCCTGGTGCAGCATGTCGCTCAAGGACTCGATGTCCTCGAAGACAGTCTGATAGGAAATCGCATGAGGATCTTCGAAATATTCCGAAAGCAGGGTATCGGGCGAAAGGTTTCTAAGCTCCTTTCTCAATTCTGCATATTTCTTTTCAATTGTGTCTTTTTCGGCTTTGCGCGCCGCGTCCACCGATGACGAGCTTTTAATTTTTTCGCGCAGCACTTTGTAGAACCAGACCCGCTTCTGAAGCACAGGCCTGTACTGCATGTACATAAACTCGGCAAGGTGAAGCGGCGTAATGTTCATATTGGGAATTGTTGCCAGCAATTCATCAAGCGACAGCGGCGCAAGACAATATTCGGGCTTTTGTTCGAATCCTTCATTGATTGTGGGCAGCGTGCTCGCATTGAATGTTTCGAGTAGGCGCCGCACCGCGTCAAGTCTGTTTTCGCGATTGATATCCAGGCCCTGAAAGAATGAGGCCAGATCGGAGGCATGGCTCGAGAAAAATCCGCGCAATTCCTCTTTTGAATTGAACCGCGGCAGTTCAGCCATGAAATGGTAACGAGCGCCATCGACCATCACGCTGAACTCGAGGGCAATGCTGACATGCAGGCCCAGAATATTGCCTGCTTCGAAGGCTTCCTCCATCATGTCGAGGTCTGAAACAGAGCCATAAGCGACCGTTACTCTGGAAATCCCCTTGATGAATGCATCGATAATGAGCTGAGTAGGATTTTTGCGCCCGGAAGTTGCAGTATCGTGCACATGCCCATCCCATCCATAGCCCAAATCTCCAATCTGCATGCCTTTTTCCGGCAGCTCGATAATATTGAGCTCGTCGCAGAGCTTGCGGATTACCTGGTGCTGCCCGCGTGTCGACATCGAAAAATCATATAGAAGCTCAAGCTGGCGGCGCTTGTTCGAGCGGTGCTTCACGACTTCTTTGATGAGGGCGGACTGTACCCGCGCAGTATTCAGAGGGTAATCGATATTCGTTGAATGAAACGCAACATCTGCAAGCTTTCGCAATGCATCGAGACGCGCGCTGGAATGCCGCGAATCGAGGTCGCGCACTACCATGAGATACGATTCGGCTATGGTGATTCTGCGGCGCTTGAACCAGCGGTTTGCTCCCTGCGGGTGAAAGGGGGGCGGCGGCGTAATGCTCTCGGGCTGATCGATCTTTGCGTTGAGCTCGCGGCGCATTTTGCGCAGCTCAGCCGAAAAGCTGAGCGTCGAGAGAATACTTCTGTACAGCTTGTGAAGTCGGGATTTAGCCATGTGTTGATTGAATCACTCTCCTTTTGCTAATGCAAGAGAAAAAATGCGCCCGTCAGCGCCTTGCTCCGGGGAAAGGAGTGCCCAAGCGCTCGGCGTACCAATAAGAAAGGGCTGTCCGCAAATGGGCAGCCCATTTTGTAGCCGATTTCCGAACGCCCGATCAGCGATGCTTTCGGCGGAACTCTTCCATAAAGTCAGCGGCTTTCTTCACGTTCTCGACGAGGTTGGCATTGTAGGTCGAGAAGCGGATACCGCCGGTGGAGCGGTGGCCTTTTACGCCGATAATGTCTGCCGCTTTCGCTTCCTTGACGAAGGTCTCTTCCATTTCGGGGGTGGCCAGGCGGAATACCACGTTCATCTGTGAGCGCGAATCCTTTTCGACCGGGCCGCGGTAGAAGCCGTCGGAATTGTCGATGGCTTGGTAGAGGATACGGGCCTTTTCCTCGTTGATCTTGGCCATCTTGTCGAGCCCGCCAACGGTGCCCAGCAGCCACTTGAGTGTAAGGTTGAGAATGTAGATCGAGAAGCAGGGGGGCGTGTTGTACAGGGAGTTATTTTCGGCGTGGGTGCGATATGAAAGCATGGTCGGAAGTTTGGCCTGCTCTTGGGCAAGGTTGTAGAAATCTTCGCGAATTGCGACGACAGTAACGCCAGAGGGACCGAGGTTTTTCTGCGCGCCCGCATAGATGAGCGAGAATTTGTCGGCTGGGAAGGGGCGCGAGAAAATATCGCTCGACATGTCGCACACGAGAGGGACTTTGCCGACTTCGGGCCAGTAGTGCCACTGCGAGCCGAAAATGGTGTTGTTACTGGTCATGTGGACATAGGTGCTGGAGGGGTCGATTTTGATTTCGTCCTGCCTGAGAACGCGTGTGAAGGTCCCGTCCGGGTTCTCGGTGGTGAGCACATCGAAGGGCCCGAAATGTTTGGCTTCCTTGATGGCTGCCTTGCCCCAGTGGCCGGTGACAAGGTAGGTCGCCTTGCGACCGCCAAAGAGGTAGTTCATAGGGATCATAAAGAACTGGCTCGAAGCACCGCCGGTAAGGAAGAGAATCTTCCACTCAGGGCCCATGCCCGCCAGCTTGCGGAAGAGGTCCTGAGCCTCGTTGTGCATTGCCTCGTATTCTTTGGAGCGGTGGGACACTTCCATGACCGACATGCCGGTGCCGTTCCAATCGAGCATTTCTTCCTGGGCTTTCTGCAGCACTTCGAGAGGGATGGCTGCGGGGCCCGCGTTAAAATTGATCACTCGTTTCATTCGTGTATCTCCTTATTTACCGGCGTACTTCTTGAGGCGCGCGACGATGGAATCGCCGAGCCTGAGCAGGTTCTCTTCGGTGGAAGCGCCAAGGTGTGGGGTCATGAGGACATTGGGCGCTTTGAGCAGTGGTGAGCCTTCGGGCGGCTCTTTGTTGTAGACATCGGTGGCATAACTGGCCATTTTGCCGGAATTGAGCGCATCGGCGATATCCTGCTCCACGACGACTTGACCGCGGCAGGTGTTGATCAGGTACACGCCCTTTTTCATTTTAGCGATGGAGGCGGCGTTGATCATGCCTCGCGTTTCGTCGGTGAGCGGCGTATGCAGGCTGATGTAATCCGACTTTGCATACACTTCATCGAGGCTGACCAGAGAAGCGACATCAGAGCTTGTGACATATTTGTCGTAAGCAATAACGGACATACCAAAGGCTTTGGCACGAAGCGCCAATTCGTGTCCGATGCGCCCGATGCCAATGAGCCCAAGGGTTTTACCATTGAGTTCAGTGCGCTCAAGCTCTTTCTTGAGCCACTTGCCCTCTTTCATCGAATTATCGGCGCGCACAAGATGGTTGGGCATGGCGATCATAAGCGCGAAGGCGAGCTCCGCAACGGCAAGGCTCGATGCTTCAGGCGTGTTATCGACCGCAATTCCTTTCGATTTGGCATACTCGACATCGATCGTGTCCACCCCGACGCCGCCTCGGATAATATACCTGCATTTCGGCGCCGCATCGATCATCGCCTTGTCCACCTTCGTTTTCGAGCGAACAATAAGCACCTCGGCGTCGCTAAGCCGTGCCATATCGGATGTCACCTCACCAAAAGTGGCGAGGCGGCCCGGAAGGTCGGGCGCGAATGCATCTGCGAGCAATATAACCATCGGTTCCTCCTTCGAAAATCTTTTTATCGGTTCAAATTATGATACCACAATAATGCTTTCCGGAACAGTTGCTTTTGCGCCGGGCGGATAGCGCTCAGCACAAGGAGCAGCCCCCAAAGCCGGTGCAAAACTGCCCCTCTTTGCGCCAGCCGCAGCAGCTAATCATTGGTTATCCTGCGCGCTTCGATGTAGAAGCGTTTCTCCGGCGCTTCGCCCATCGAAAACGTCTTGCGCGGCATGACCCCGTCATGGATCACGACGCTGAAAAATGAAGACTTGTCGACGGGCGGCAAATAAAGGCCGAGATTGCCTTTTTTGCGGCCGAGCGTTTCGGCGCTTGCGGTACCGTGGATATAATCGATTCCTACTTCGCTATGGCTGGCGCGATATGCATCGATGTGCTCCTGAATTGTGGCAACCGCAAGGCGGGCTCGCGGCGCCTCGAAGGTAATTGTTCCGGCGCGGCTATCGCTTACAAAGGCGAACACATGCGAGCCGCCTGCATCCTTCGCCGCCGAGGCATCAACCGCGGCAAAAGCCTGCTCTGCATCAGGCATATAGGCAATGTTGGCGCCCGCTTCAACAAGCTTTTTAAGGAAATCCTGCGCGTCGATATTGAAAAGCACCCGATGAATAGGGTGAAACGGCAGCCCTTCATCATACAGATTGACAAGCTCGACAAGCGCATAGCGCGCTGGATGCTGTGCGAGAATTGCTTCGGCGCCTGGACTCCCCGCATACGCCGCTTTCGTCTCTTCCCAGATAGCCTTGGCAGTCGCAAGAGAGTGATTGCCATCGCCCACTGCAAAAAGAAGCACTTCGTCCTTTCCATATTTCGCCCGGAAGGCTTTTGGATCTGCCAGGCGTTCGAGGGCTTCCGCAACGCGCGCGAGCTGGTTTTCCTCGCGCACCAGCCAACCGCGCACATGCCCCGAATTTTTCATGAGGTCGAAATCGTAGGCGCGCTCGAAATATTGGCGCCTTTCATACATCGGCTCGATCACCGTTCTAGCAGGATCATCGATAAGAATCATAATGTGCGGAAGCTCGAGCGCGGCTCCTCTGCGTATGGCCATACGCGGTGGCAGGCGCTCGACAATCGTTCCTTCTGTTGGCCGAATTAGGCTTTTCGAATCCTTTCCATATTGATAGCGCTCGAGATCGATAGCCACAACCAGCCCGAGGCGCGGCTTTGCCTCGAACGGAGTCGTCCGCTCGACAAGCACAAATGCATGGCCTTTTGATTCAAGTATCCCCTTTTCGAGGTATTCGCGCATTGTGCGCTGAATATTCGCAATGCGCGCGTCCTTGTCCGCATCCTCGAGATAGCATTCCGGGAAAATCAGTCTGAGCGTCGAAGGGGCTTCCCCTATTTCGCGGTCCGTATCTTCCCAATATTCGCGCTCGGAAGAATATTGATCGCAGGCGACAACCGCCCATTTGCGATAATCGATGCCAGCGCCCGGCAGATAGATTTCGGGCACAGTGACACCAATCCGCTCGAGCCTTTCGCGCGCACCTATCATTTGAAGTCTCCTTGGGGAAATGTAGTGTGCAAGAATTATCGCATGAAATCCGGAATCGGTAAAGGATAATGATATCGATAGCTTGCGGCCTATTTCGAAGGAATGCCCAGATACTCATCCAGATGGTACCGATCGCGCAGGAATTTGAGCAGCTTCCGGTAGACCAGCGTTGAAATGACAAGCGCAAGCAGAAAGGCCACCGCAATCGCCCAGATGAGCGCTTCCGGAGGAAGGATTTTGGACAGGGCGAGCGAATAGAACACCATCAGGAGCGCAAAACATGCTGCCATGAGAACCAGATTGGCAGCGGTTGCGCCGAGAACGAACAGTACGATTTTTCCTTTATTTGCAGGCATTTTGCTCATTTGCAGCTCCCCTACTCCGGAATTACGAAGGACGCACTTTGGATCTTTGCAATTCAGCGATAAGCAACCCGATTATCAGCAGAATTTCGCCAATAGTAATCGCTGAATCCGCGATATTGAAGGTCGCAAATCGCTCCATTCCCAAAAAGCCATACATTTTCAACGAAATGAAATCGACCACTCCCTTGGGCCTGAAAATGCGATCGATGAGATTGCCGATACCGCCGCCAAGTATAAGTCCCATCGACCATCGCAATAAGAGAGTAAGATGAGCGGCTCTGAAATAATAAACGAGCACGCCTCCAAGCACCACAACCGGAAGCGCAATAAAAAACAGAAACCGGACCAGCGGCGCCGACGAAGCGCCGAGCGAAAAGGCAGCCCCGGTATTTCGCGCATGCACAATCCAGACAAAATCCCCGAAAAAACGCGCATAAATCCTGCCTTCCGGAATATGACTGACCACCAGCGCTTTTACAATTTGGTCCGCAATGATAATCAGCACAGCACACACAAGAGGAGCCCAGAATATCGCTTTTTTCATGTTATAGTCCGGTTGGCAGATCGATGAAAATGGTTTCAAGCCCGAGCTCGGCATGCGCTTTCTCTGCAACTGCTTTTACGCCCCATGTTTCGGTGGCATAGTGGCCTGCCGCAACAAAGTTCATGCCGCCTTCGAGCATATAGTGATACACAGAATGTGAGGGCTCGCCGGTTATATACAGATCGATGCCTGCTGCCAGCGCTTCGAGCGATTCAAACGGAGCTCCACCCGACACGATCGCCACGGTGTTGATTTCGCTCGGCCCAGCGGCGATCACTGACTTCGGAGAAGAACGATCGGGCAAGATTTTCAGGATTATTTCATCGAGCGACATTGGATTTGGCAATGTGCCTGCCCAGCCGATGGTAATGCCGTGGTATATGCCAAAAGGCCGCCGTTCCGTTACACCCAGAAGATTTGCAAGCTGCGCATTGTTCCCTACTTCAGGATGCCGATCGAGCGGAAGATGGCATGCATACAATCCCATGTCAAATTCCAGGAGCATTTTCAGCCGTTCGCGGAGACTGCCTGAAACAGGCTCGGGTTTGCCCCAGAACATTCCATGGTGCACAAAAAGAAGATCCGCTCCTGCTGCATGCGCTCTCCGGATGCTCTCGGCACAGGCATCCACCGCAACCGCAAGTTTCTTTATTTGCTTGGCGGAGCTGCACGAAACCTGAATTCCATTGAGAGAATCGTCGATTTGCCGCAATTGGTCGATTTCCAGAAACGATCGGGCCCACGCATCGAATTCGGTTATTGTCATGCCGCAAGTATAAAAAAAAAGAACCCTTCATGGAAGGAGGCTGACCATGAAGGGTTCAAAAGCTATATAAATGTCGTTTCGCCACCGACACTCGCTCATTGCTTTCGATAAAAATATATCACGCTTCAAAAATTTCGTCAATATTTTTTTCTGCTTTTTTTATGAAAAATTATGAAAACCTTGCAAAAGGATGTTATTATTCACTCGGCTTCACAAATTATGTCATACCATGCGTTCTTGTGCAATATAGCAGCAGGTTCAATGTCTTTAGGCAAAACATGCACCAGGCATATGCGCGCTTGCCTGAACCCGCCAGATATGCGCTATAATATGCAAGAAAATAGATGCCCACGACAAACACGGAGAAAAAATGATCTACTGGAACGCTGACTTGGCGGCCAAGATTTCCTGCAGCCGGCAAGAAATGGAAACGTTGCTTCCTTATATCGATCATCTGGTGGATGTGTCAAGGACTCTGCATCAAACAGGAATCCAGCCATCAGCAGATCAGTTCTCTTCCGAGAAGGACATATTTTTCCGGTATGGCCTTCTTCTTGTAAGTGAAGGACTTGCTGGAGACATACTCGAGGAAATTCTGGCAGTTCTTCTCTATGTGAGCGAGGAAAAAGGAATTGCATTTTTAAGGCAGTGCGTAGCAGCTGAGGCGATTCTTTCGATCGCAAATGGGGATGATCAGGATACGCTTCTGCGGAAGCTACTGCCGTACTGTGGAGTCGATCGCGCATTGGCTGCGCTGGCAAAAGGGAAAACAGAGCATGCTGATTGAACGCCTGGGGCACATGTATGCGCTTTGGGGACCGTCTGGCAAAGCGCCTGAGCGGAATCCTCGAATAGATCAAACCATTCAATCAGTGCGTCGATTCATTGCGGCCATCCAGGAAACTTCCGAAGACCGCAAAGCCCTGTTCACTCAATCGCAGCAATCACGCCGGAAAGCAATGAAACTTGCCTATCTTCTGCTCGCAAGCGAGTCGGACGCAGCAGCAATTCGCGATGCTTTTTTGCGTTCCGGGCTTCTTTCCAGCGGACAGCGAGCAAGTAAGCTCGACGCTCTTATCTGGCTGGCCGGAACTGAAGCCGCTTCAAGAGGGATTCATCCTTATACCATATTTCTCATCATGACAGCGTTCTTCGGACCAGCTGCTGCCGAAACCGAACTTCGCTGGTTGCAAGAAAAAGCAAAGGTAACGATTCCGACACTCGAGGAATTCATCGTGCCGGGCGACTTGACCGACACTATCGAAGAAGCACTCAAGGAGCCTGCCCGCCTCCAACGCACAATCCGAATTGCAGGCATGCCATTGAGCGCATCTGCATTCGCTGGATGCTCGCTCTATTATATAGAAAAAATTCTGGTCCTCATTGGCCCGATTGGCGCATCGATCCTTGCCGAAATGATCCATTCCGCGCGCCAAAGACTCATGTCGGACGAAATCAGCACTGCCCAGCAGGCATTCCTTGATCTTTTTGCCCAAGAAGAAGGCGAAACCGAAGCACCAGAAAATCAGAGAATAAAAGGACTGGAAGCTTTTGAGGAAGAAGAGGTTTTTGCCGACCCGGATTTGATACGTTCCACGACCAAAATCGTTATGCTTGCTGAAGCGAAGGTATTGAAAGCGACGCTTTCATCCATGAGCGACAATGAAATCGCATCGATCTTGCGGTGCATGGAAGCGATTGCCCATGAACGCCTTCTCAGCCTTATCTCTCCGGGGAGACAGAAGCATGTCCTTACAGTAATTCAGAAAACAGGAAACACAACGAACAGCCGGATGCTTCGCGACGCCCAATTGTTTGCCCAAAAATTGCTTGCATCGTATGCGCCGAAAAACCTCAAACCTGGAGAATCGCTCAGCATTCCGGAAGAAGTAAGAGCGCTCATCTCTTCGCTGCTGAGCAGGGAATAGGCAGGCGTGCCATTATTGAGCGCCCCCATCGCAGATCGAGATATCGCGCGCTGCAGCCGGGGCTATTTATGCAGAAGCTGGTGCGCGCGCTCCGTGGCTTTGACAACGGCCTTGATAAGGGTTACACGCAAGCCGCCATCCTCGAGTTCCATGAGCCCATCGATAGTGGAGCCAGCGGGAGTCGTCACTTGATCCTTCAATTTTGCCGGGTGCTCGCCAGTTACCAGCACGGTTTTTGCGGCCCCCAAAACGGTTTGCGCGGCCAGTTCGATGGAGACTTCGCGGGGAAGCCCCATTTTTACGCCTCCATCGGCAAGCGCTTCGATTATGAGATAGACATAGGCGGGTCCTGAACCGGAAAGACCGGTGACTGCATCCATGTACTGCTCATCCAGCACGATTGCGCGGCCGACCGACTCAAAAAGCTGCTTAACTTTTTCGACCTTGTCTTCTTCGGTAAAACGCGCGGGGGCGAGCGCGGTCATCCCTTCGCATACGGAAACACCAAGGTTCGGCATTGCGCGGATCAACGCGATTTTCCGAGTAAGCCTTGTCTGCATCGATTCGAGCGTTACGCCTGCGGCGGTTGACACGACAACGCTCTCGTCCGGAATAATGTCGGCTATTTCCTGGAGCACTTCGAAAATTGTCCGCGGCTTTACCGAAATGAGAATTATTTCGGATTGCTTTGCTACTTCGCGGTTGTGCAGAACGGTGACCGCGTGGTATTTCTCTTCGAGATTCTGGCGGTGCTGCTCCGTTCGCACGGAGAGAATGACATCAGATGGAGCCAGCAGGCCTTTGGCAAGCGAGCCGGCGAGAATCGCTTCTCCGATTTTTCCCGCACCGATAATTCCGAGTTTGTATTGCATGGTTCCTCCATGTCTGAATGCGTGCCTTGCTCTCTATCCACGAAGCGCCGATTCCAGCACAACCGAACTCTCTGTCTTTTCGTCCCGGTATTTTACGATGCAAGGTACCGATAAGGAAATACCCTTTTCGGACGCGAACTCGCCATGCGCTGGCCTTGTTCCGGAGACCACGACGGCGTTTTCGGGCACTTCGCCGCTCAGCTCGCGGCCATTGACCAGATCGAATAGTTTGGTGCCTTTGGTAATGATGACGCCTGGCGCGAGCACTGCTCTCTTCCGGACAATAATGCCTTCAAAAATGCCACACATACCGCCGATAAAGGCTTCGTCTTCGATAATCACGGGGCTGGCCTGAGGCGGCTCCAGTACTCCGCCGATCTGCACGCCTGCAGAAAGGTGCACACGCTTTCCGATATGCGCGCAGGATCCGACCAGCACATGGCTGTCTACCATTGTTCCCTCGTCGACCCACGCGCCCACATTGATGTACGAAGGCGGCATGATGACCACGCCTGAAGCGACAAATGCGCCCCGCCGGACCGAGCTGCCGCCGGGCACCATGCGCACGCCATCCCCGATCTCGAAATGGCGCGGCGGAAATGCAGGCCGGTCGAAAAAGCCGCTCTCCTCCCCGCGACGTGAGCCGCCCGAGCTGCCTTTGATGGTCTTCCCGCTCGGACTGGCCGAGCCCAGGTCCGACCCCAACGCAGCGGCTGGGCTCGATGCCGGCCACGGCCACGCGGAAAGCCCGCCTTTTTTGAAGCCCGAAAGAATTGCTGCCTTCACCCAGCTATTCACCTTCCAGGAACCGTCCGCCTGTTGCTCGACAACGCGAATTTCGCCCTTTTCGAGGGCATCGAGAAAAGCAAACCAATGTGCGTCGCAAAAACTACCCGACTCCTCGAATATGCGTTTCAATTCATCAGCAGCTGAATTCATGCCAGCTCCCGCGCGCCGAGCGCCGCCAAGACGCTCGCAAGCCTTTCCCTCGTCGTCTGAACAGCCGGAGCCAGCGGCAGCCGCACGGCCTCTCCGCACAGCCCAGTCAATTTGAGCGCCGCCTTGAGCGGAATCGGGTTCGATTCAAGGAACAGCGCATCCGTAAACGGCAGAAGCCGCGCATGAAGCGCCTTCGCCTCCTGGCGGCGCCCCGCGCGCGCTGCATCCACCAAAGCTTTATAGCGCCGTGGCAGAATATTCGCGGCCACACTGACAAGCCCTTCTGCGCCGACCGCGATTTCCGGCAAGGCAAGCCCGTCATCGCCCGACAGCACGGTTTTGCCTTGGGGCAGCGAGCGGCAAATTTCGCCAATTTGCGCGAGATTGCAGGAAGATTCCTTGACCGCCTCGACGCCCGGAATTTGCCACAGCTGGTTCAAAACCGCCGGGACCAGGTTAAGCCCGGTTCTGCCAGGCACATTGTAGACAATGACCGGCTTGCCGCGGGCCGCCTTGGCCACAGCCTCGAAGTGCGCGTTAAGCCCGCCCGGCGTTGGTTTGTTGTAGTACGGCACAACCACGAGCACCGCATCGGCGCCCAGATCCACCGCCTCTTCAGTCAGCCTCACCGCGGCCTTTGTCGAATTCGAACCTGTACCCACCACTATCGGAATACCCAGAATTCGCTTTACAGCCCTCCGAATCAGCTCGCGCCGCTCGTCGGGTTCGACCGTCGCGCCTTCACCGGTAGATCCGAGCACTACAATGAAATCTGCACCGCCTGATTCAGCCTGCCAAAACCGCTGGAATTTTGCGCGCGCAGCCTCATCGCGGAACGCCGCTTCCGCATATTCGCCTGCCGCCGACTCGAAATCCCGCCCGCACAGAAAGTCGAGCAGACGCTCGAATCCCGCATAATCAACATTGAATGCATCATCAAACGGCGTTGCGATGGCAACGCCCAAGCCTTCGATTTTCTGTTTCATTCAGGTGCCTCCTTTTGGTGCCCCAACCTAGTGCTCCCAACCTTGTGCCGACCAATGTACTCACGCATTCCCCAGCAAGCTTTCCAGCACATCATCCATGCCGAAAACACCCTTGCGGCCCTGTATCCACTGGGCAGCCTTGAGCGCTCCCGAAGCGAATACTCTCCTGTTCCGCGCTCGATGTACTATCGATAATTGCTCATGCGGCGCATCAAACACGAGCTCATGCACGCCGGTTTCGGTCCCCGCGCGCAGCGAGGCTATGGGAACTTTGCGCATATCCCACTGCTCCCAGCCGGATGCATTCCAGCCTGCATATCGTTTCGACCCAGAAATTATTGCTTGAGCCAAGGATTTTGCCGTTCCGCTTGGCGCATCTTTTTTAGCAGCGTGATGATGTTCGAACACAGCTAAGTCCCCTTCGCCATACCAGTCCACAAATCTGGCAAGCTGTGTGGCCATCCTTCGCATAAATGTGACCGCAAACGAAAAATTGGGACTGACAAGAACCGCTGTTTTCTGCCCAACACGCGCGGCGATATCGGGAATTTCCCAGCCTGTTGTTGCAATGACAAAAGGGGTTCCCGTATCGATTGCCCACGCAAGGTGCGCTTCAACCGCATCTGGCACGCTTGCATCAATTGCGACATCAGCGTGGCGCGAAGGCATTGGATCACCCATGTCGACCATCCAGACAATATCGAATCGAACCACATCTGCGCTTGAGCCCGCCTTCACATTGAGCGCGTTAGCTTCTTCAGCTATCGCTGTGGCGAGTTTTCCTGCTCCGAAAATTCCTATTTGCATTGTCAACGCTCCCCCTCTTCAAAAAATGCTGTATGCAGATTCTGCACTGCTCTGTCAGCTTGCGCCTCTTGCACGATGAGGCTGAGGTTGATCGCATTCGCGCCCATACTGATAAGATCGACAGGAATCCCGTCGATAGCAATGAACGTTTTGCGAAGTACTTCCGGTGTCTTCCGCAGAAGATCTCCAACGACGGCAATGACCGCGCGTTCTCTTGCAATCGAAACTTGCCCCAGCTTTTCAAGATCCTGTGTCAGCGCTTCAAGCGGCGCGCTTTTATCCAATGAAACAGATACGCATATTTCCGAGGTCGAAACGAGATCGACCGATACACCGCGCCTGCCGAATACATCGAAAAGCTTGGCCAAGAATCCTGCCTGATCGGTCATCGATTCTTGCGTCACAGAGATGATGACCACATTTCGCCGCATAGCAATTGCGACACACGGCCTTCCGCTCGATTCGCCCGGGCTGATGGTCGAATACATGCCGTCAGGCTTGAAGGTACTCCGAATCGTCACTGGAATTCCCGCATCGAGCGCTGGCCTCACCGTCGCGGGGTGCAGTACTTTTGCCCCATAGGATGCAAGTTCG
>Ga0228535_1002897_pt1 | contig 14389 bp, 11 predicted proteins | sample SJ1metagenome_FD_168457 | JGI IMG/M metagenome (GOLD analysis project Ga0228535, IMG submission 168457) | Enriched culture of PCE-dechlorinating microbial communities from Ithaca, New York, USA - SJ1 | ecosystem: Engineered > Modeled > Simulated communities (microbial... > Unclassified | place... | reverse complement strand
AGACGCGGGACGCTAAGGGCAACAGAGGGAAGATCATCGTAGGGCGGGCCGCGGTGACGACGCTCCGGCCGGGGCGTGAACTCTCCGGCCCGGATCTCCCCCGGAACGATGTCGAGGTGATGACCTTTCTAGGAGAGCCGCCCGAGGACGGTGTCTCGCTGCCGGGAGGAACGCCATGAACCGAAAACAGGTCCGGGCGGGAAGAACGAGGACAGGCTCGACGGCGTCCCGGTGTCGGTACCGACTGGTGATCGAGTATGACGGAACAGGCTTCAGCGGCTGGCAGATGCAGGCCAACGCACGGAGCATCCAGGGGACACTGATCGCAGCGGCCAGGGAGCTCTTCGGCGCCGACGTGGAGATTCAGGGGGCAGGCCGGACCGATGCCGGCGTCCACGCCCTGGCCCAGGTTGCCCACATGGAGGCCCCGCACCCGCTGGCGCCGCAGAAGATCCTCTACGGGCTGAACGATCTTCTGCCCGCCCCCGTCAACGTCCTTGCCGTCGAGGAGGCCCCGGCCAAATTCCATGCCCGTCACGATGCGAGAGGGAGGAGCTACCTATACCTGATCTCGCGTTCACGGACCGCCTTCGGCAAACGATATGTCTGGTGGGTGAAGGACGATCTCGATCTCGACCTTATGAGAACGACGGCAGAGGTGTTCCGGGGATTCCACGACTTCGCCTCCTTCGCCGACAAGCGGATCGACAAACACCTCTCCACAGAGGTCCAGATCGATCGGACGGAATTCGTCTCCTGGGGGGACCTGATCGTTTTTCGGATCGCCGGTTCCCACTTTCTCTGGAAGATGGTCCGTCGCATCGTCGGCATCCTGGTCGAGGTGGGCCGGGGGACCCTGTCCCGGGCCGAGATCGAGGGGATGCTGACCTCGGCCTCGCCGGTTCCCGCACGCTGCACGGCGCCCCCGTCGGGTCTCTTTCTCGCCCAGGTCCTCTACGAGGGTGACCACCTCAATCCGCTCACGCTTCCCCCTTTTCCCTTCATCTAATTTGCCTGCATCCGTCGCCGCCACTGTACTTTCCCGTCCTCACGGGAGAGTTTGCATGGCTGAGGAAGCGGCGGATCGGAGGCTTCGGGAATCGATGGTGGTTTCCCGCATGCTCAGGAATATTTTGAATTCCAATGTGGTGGACTTTAACCAAGAGATGTGGTAGTCAACTGAACACCACCTGTCTCTGCGCATTTCACTCAATGAAGAAAAAACCGTGATGCCGGGTTTGAAACGGTCTCCGTCATCGTTGGTACATACGTCCTGAAGCTTGGGAGGAGGGAACCATGGCCAAGGGGTATGCCGGGCGTTTTCTGCGCGTCGATCTGACCGACGGGCGCTGTTCCGATTTCACCGTCGAAGAAACACTCCTGAGGAAATTCATCGGCGGGAGCGCCCTGGGGGCTTGGCTCTATCTGAAGGGTTTTCCGCTTGAGGCCGATCCCTTCGCTCCGGAGAGTCCGCTCATGATCATGACCGGACCCATGGTGGGCAGCGGCTTTCCGGGAACGTCGCGCTTTGCGGTCTGCGCCAGATCCCCACTCACTGGGATCTGGGGGGAGTCGGCCTGCGGCGGGACCTTCGGTCCGGAACTCAAGAAGGCCGGCTACGACGGGATCGTGATCACCGGCCGTTCGGAGGCACCGGTCGTCCTTTCCATCCTGGACGGCAGGGCATCGCTGATCAATGCCGCGGATCTGTGGGGGACGGACACCTACGAAACCACCGACCGGCTCAAGGAGCGAGATCGGGCCGTCAAGGTCCTGGCCATCGGCCAGGCGGGCGAGAACCTCGTGCGCTTCGCGGCGATCGGCAACGACAAGGGTCACTTCGTGGGCCGGACGGGCCTCGGGGCGGTCATGGGGGCCAAGAGGCTCAAGGCGATCTCGGTCCGGGGGGATGGGAAAGCGGACAAGGCCGACGAGGTGCGTTTCCGGGAAATCCAGAAGGAGGCCTTCCTGGAGCTCAAGGAGTCGGCCCTGGCCGGTTCGCTCCATGCCATGGGCTCCGACGCGAACATGGACATCGGCATGATCAACGGCGACGTGCCCGTCCGGAACTGGAGCGTGGGCGAAGACTTCGAATTGTCCACTGCGCTCAGCGGCCCCACCCTTTCCGAAACCTACCTCACCCACGCCCACGCCTGCACCCACTGTCCGATCGCCTGCAAGCGGGTCGTCAGGGTCCCGGACGGCCCCTTCCGGACCGAGGAGGGGCCGGGTCCCGAGTACGAAACCTGCGCCACCTTCGGGACGATGATCATGAACCGGGACCTTGCTGGGGTCATCAAGGCCAACGAGTTGTGCAACCGCTACGGCATGGACACGATCAGCTGCGGGGCCGCGATCGCCTGGGCGATGGAGATGACCGAAAAGGGGCTCCTGACGAGGGAGGCCGCCGGCGGCCTCGACCTGGACTGGGGCAACATGGAGACGGTTCTGACGCTCCTGAACCGGATCGCCCTGCGGGAGGGGTTCGGCGATCAGCTCGCCGAGGGGAGTCTCCGGGCGGCCGAGCGGATCGGCAGGGAGGCCGTCGACGCCGTTGTCCATGTCAAGGGGCTGGAGCTTCCCATGCACGACCCCAGGGGATTCCACGGAATGGGGCTGGCCTACATGATGTCGAACCGGGGAGCCTGCCACCTCCAGCATGCGGTCCTGGCCACGGAACAGGGGATGGCCTCCTGGCCCCAGCTCTTCCCCATGAAGGACGACTACCGGGGGACGACGAGCGAGGGAAAGGCGGAGCTCGTTTTCCACTCGGAAAACTACGGGATCCTCGGAAATTCGCTTTCCCTCTGTCATTACCTCACGGACTGCCTCAAACCCGAGACGATCCGCGACGCCTTCAACGCGATCACCGGCTTCGATTTCACCTTTGCCGACCTGATGACCTGCGGGGCTCGGGACTGGACCCTCAAGCGGGGGGTCAACAACATCCTGGGGGTGAGGGCGGGAGACGATGCCCTGCCCAAGCGGATCCTGACGCCCCTTGCGGAGGGCGCCGGTGCCGGCTCGGTCCCCGACGTGGAGAGGCTCAAGCATGAATACTACGCCCTGCGGGGCCTGGATGAACGAGGCTTCCCGCGGGCGGAGAAGCTCGGAGAACTGGGGCTCGACGAACTCCGGGCGCGTCTTTATCCCTGAAAAAAGGGAACGGCGTCCCGTTCCCCTTCGGTTATGCGAAAAGAAAAAAGGAGCCAACAGCAAGACCATCATCTCATGTCAAGGAGGCAGCCATGGCAGGAAACCCGGCAATGACACAGGAGTGGCTCGATGCGTGGAAGCGGAAGATCTCGGAATCGAAGGAGTACAAAGAGATTGCCAAAAACTGGGAAGGGAGCGTCTCGATCATCGTGAATGCCGATCCCGCAAAAGGGATCCCCGAGACGATTTACCTCTTCACAGACTACTGGCACGGCGATGTCCTGGATTTCCTGATCTGCGACAAGGCAAAGGCGGAAAGCGCCAGGTTCGTCATGTCCGGCGACTACGTCCGCTGGAAGCAGGTGGCCAGGAAGGAAGTCGATGCCACCAAGGCCCTCATGCAGGGGAAGATCAAGCTCAAGGGGGATCTGACCTATGTGGTCCGGAACATCAAAACCGTCAACAAGGTGATCGACCTGCTCTGCGAGATCGAAACACTCTGGCCGGACGAGGCCTGAGCGGGGCGGCATCCTGCCGCGGGAAGGAGGTTCCATGGCATACGATCGGGATTTGTCTTTTGTCTACTTTGGCCCGACCAAGGTGGTCTTCGGTGCCGGGACTGCGCGTGACGTCGGGGCGGAGATGGCAGGTCTCGACTGCAGCCGCGCGCTGGTCGTGACCGACCCGGGGGTGAGGAAGGCGGGGCTCGTCGAAGGGATACTCAAGGCGCTCGGCGGACAGTGCGTGGGGATCTGGGATGACGTCCCCCAGGACACCGGGCTGGGGGTCATTAATCGGGCCGCCGACTACGCCCGAGGACGCGGTGCCGACTGTGTCGTCAGCGTGGGCGGCGGGAGCGTCATCGACACGGGGAAGGGGATCTGCATCCTCCTGACCGAAGGGGGCGGACTCGAGGCCATCGAGGGGATCCAACTCCTCACCCGGCCGCAGACGCCCCATATCGTCGTCCCGACGACGGCGGGTACGGGGAGTGAAGTGACCTGCATGGCCGTGGTCCTCGACGAGCGAAAGGGGCAGAAGATCCTCATTGTCGAGTATTTCAACACCCCCAGGATCGCCATCCTCGATCCGGTCATGACCGAGGGGCTGCCGCCAGGGCTTACGGCCTCGACGGGAATGGATGCCATGACCCATGCCGTGGAGGCCCTCCAATCCATGCAGCGGGAGCCGATCGCCGACGGGCTGGCCATGCAGGCCATCCGTCTCCTGCACCGGTACCTGCCCGCCTGCACGCAAAACGGCCACGACCTGGCGGCCCGTGGTCAGGTCCAGCTTGCCGCGACGATGGCCGGCTGGGCATTCGGAAACGCCATGGTCGGCCTGGTCCATGCGATGGCCCACTCGCTTGGGGCCGTCGCCCGCGTTCCCCACGGGATCGCCAACGGGATCCTCCTGCCCCATGTGATGGCCTTCAATCTCGAGGAAGCAGCAGAGGCGTACGCCATGGCCGCCGAGGCCCTGGGAGAGCGGGAGAGGGGGATGGGGGAACGGGAGGCCGCGGAGGCGGCCGTCTCGGCGATCCGCTCATTCCTTGTCCGGATCGGCCATCCCGAGCGGCTCTCCCAGGCGGGCGTTAAGGAGGAGGATTTGACCAGGGCCGCGGCGCTCAGCCTGTCCGACGGGGCGATCGTCAACAACCCGCGGCCGGTCCTGGATGCGGAGGAGGTCCTGGCCGTCTATCGGGGGGCATTCTGAGATGGAAGAAGCACAGGCTGGGGCGGAGCAAGGGCGGATCGACAATCGGGCCGACGGCGTTCCCTTCGCCGGGATTCTCGCCGACCTCCTGATGGAAAACCTGGCGCAGCATCCCGAAAAGCGGGCTCTCTTCGAGAAGATGAAAGGGGACGCAGCCATCGAACTGACCGACATCGAGGCGGCAGTGACCCTGATCTTCGATCGGGGCCGGCTCCGGGTCGAACCCGGGGTCGTCGGGAATCCCCTGATCGTCATCCGGACCACCTCCGGGCAAGTGACGGACCTCAACGCGATCCGGATCGTCGGCGGGCTTCCCTGGTACGGCGACGAGGCGGGCCGGAAGATCCTGGGCCATCTCTGTGCGGGCAGGCTAACGATCAAGGGGATGTTCGCCCATCCGCTTTTCCTCACGCGGTTGACAACCCTTATGTCCGTGGTGTAAATAATCTCCCGAACCCTCAGGTCGGCCAAAGGGGTCCGCAGAACGGAAAGAACGGAAGGGATGAGAGGCCCCGCATCCCTTTGCGGGCAAAGCGGCCGGGAAATGCGGGAGAGATATGGCGAAACCAGGGAGCGGCATCCGGGCTTTCCTTACCTCCGTCAGGCTTTCGATCGTCCTTTTGGCCGCGATCGCGCTGGGTGCCGTGGTGGGGACCATCATCCCCCAGCAAGAAGCCGCCGAGGCCTTGGCCGAAAAAATCAATCCCTCGCTTGCAGCCCTGTTCCAGGCCCTGCAGCTCTTCGATGTCTATCACTCCGTCTGGTTTATCGGGCTCCTCGGGCTTCTGGCGGTCAACCTCATCGCCTGTTCACTCGACCGCTTCCCTGCGGCCTGGCGGCAGTTCAGGGGAGTAACGGGGCCGATTGATCCGGGGCTTTTCGCGGCGCTTCCGCCCGAGAGGATCGTCGAGACGGACCGCCCGCCCGCCGAGGCGGCCGTAAGGATTGAGGCCCTCCTCGCCAGAAGGTGGCGGCGCTTCGTGAAGACGGAACACCCCCAGGGACTCCTGATTGCCGCCGAGAAGGGGGGCTTCTCCCGCTTCGGGGTGTACATCGTCCATTTCGGGGTCCTGGCCATGATCGCAGGCGGGATGGCCGGCGGCCTGATGGGCATGAAGGGGACCATCGAGGTCGTCGAGGGGGAGTCCTCAAACGTCCTGCAGCGTCGCGGCGAACCGTCCCTTCCCCTCGAATTCAGCATCCGCTGCGACCGCTTTACCGTGGAATACTATGCGAGCGGCGCACCGAAGGTCTTCCGCTCCGACCTCAGCTTCCTCAAGGGCGGGCAGGTCGTCCATCAGGGGCCGCTCCTGGTCAACCACCCCATCGACTTCGGCGGTCTGCGCTTCTACCAGTCGAGCTACGGCATCCTGCCCGGCGGCCGGATGACGCTTTCCTATGCCAAAGGGCGGGAGGAACAGGTCCAGCGGGAGATCACCGTGGGCGAGCGTTTCGACCTGCCGGGCGCCGACGGCGAGGTCGAGGTCCTGCGCGCCGAGGGGAACCTCATGCGGATGGGGCCGGCGGTCAAACTGGCCGTGAGATCGTCCCGGGGGGACTTCCAGTTCTGGGTGTTCCAAAACATCGAGAGGATCAAGGAGGCAAACCCGGGGATCCTCTCGCAGGTCCCGCTCATGAATCCGGGACTCTTTGCCCCCTGGATCTTCTCGCTCCAGAGGGGTGGGGAGCGGTTCTATACGGTCCTGCAGGCGACCCGCGACCCCGGCGCCCCGCTGGTCGCCGCGGGGGCCATCCTGCTCATCGCGGGGCTGATCACCGTCTTTTTCTTCTCCCACCGCCGCGTGCGGATCCTGCTGGAGGCCCGTGAGGACGGTAGCCGGATCTGTGTGGCCGGGACCGCCAGCCGCGATCCCATCGGCCTGGAGGGGGAACTCAGACGGCTGGCGGCCGCGATCCGCGGAGAGGGGAAGGTTTCATGAACCACGAGTGGGTCCTGAGCGCGGTCACCTTCGTCTATCTGCTGTCCTTCATCGGCTACCTGCTCTGGATGGTCCGGGGCGCCGAATTCTGGGGCGCAGGCGCCTCGTGGATCGCCCGGATCGGCTTTCTCCTCCACAGTGCGGGGATTCTTATCCGCTGGCGGGTCTCCTACCAGATGGGCATCGGCCATGTGCCTCTGACGAATTTCTACGAGTCCCTCATCTTCTTCGCCTGGGCGGTCATGCTTTTGTACCTGCTCGTCGAATGGCGGACCCGGAGCCGCAGCCCCGGCGCCTTCGTCCTGCCGGTCGCCTGCCTCCTGATGGCCTACGCCTCCATCGCTCCCGGGGTCAGCGGCCGGATCGAGCCCCTCATCCCGGCCCTGCAGAGCAACTGGCTGACCGTGCACGTCCTCACCTGTTTTCTGGGCTACGCCGCCTTTGCCGTGGCCTTCGCCCTGGGACAGATGTATCTCATCCGGTCCCGAAGGGGAGAGGGATGCAACGGAGTTTTCCTTGGACGCGCGATCCCCGCGCCGGAGGTCCTCGAGGATCTCCTCTACCGGAGCGTCATCCTCGGCTTCGTTTTTCTGAGCCTGGGGATCATGACCGGTTCCATCTGGGCGCACTACGCCTGGGGGGCCTACTGGAGCTGGGATCCGAAAGAGACCTGGTCGCTCATCACCTGGATCGTCTACGCCATCATGCTCCACGCCCGGGCGGTCCGGGGATGGCGGGGGCGGCGGATGGCCTGGATGTCCCTCGTCGGTTTCGTTTCGGTCCTTGTCACCTATCTCGGAGTGAACTACCTTGACAGCCTCCACAGCTACTTCTGAAAATGCCATGGAATCCCTGGACCAGATCACCCACCTGATCCTCGACATGGACGGCGTCCTCTACCGGGGAAGCGAGCCAATGCCGCGCCTGGGTGAACTCTTCGCCTTCCTGCGGGAACGGGCCATCCCGTTCATGCTGGTCACCAACAACGCGACCAAGACCCCCGAGGAGCGCTCGAAGCAACTGGCCGCGATGGGGGCCCAGGTCCTGCCTTCCGAAATCCTGACCTCGGGACAGGGGGCGGCCCGCTACCTGCTCCGCCAGTATCCGGCAGGGACGAAGGTCCACGTCTTCGGTATGCCCTCCCTCTGTCGGGCCCTGACAGAGGAGGGGTTCGTCCTGGCGGACGAGGACGTGAAGGTCGTCGTCGCCAGCGTGGACCGCGACTTGAACTTCGAGAAGGTCAAGGTGGCCTCCCGGCTCATCCGGAAAGGGGCCCTCTTTGTCGCCACCAACCTCGACCCCAATATCCCCTCGGAGGAGGGCCTGGTGCCGGGGACCGGCGCGATGGTCGCGATGCTGGCGGCCGCCTCGGGGGTCTCTCCGATCTACATCGGTAAGCCCGAGCCGATCCTGTACGAGATCGCCATAGCCCAGATGGCCGCCCCGCTCGCGACGACTGCCGCCGTGGGCGACCGTGTGATGACGGACATCGTGGGGGGAAAGCGGGCGGGCCTGACAACGATCTGCGTCCTGTCAGGGGTATCCGACCGGGCCGAGGCCGAGGCCGCAGGGACCGACTTCATCTTCGAGGACATCGGCCACCTCCTCGACGCCTGGCGCTCAGCCCTGTCCGCAAAAGCCTCCTGAGGCTCGCCCGGGGGCTGCGCCGACACCGCAGGGCGCACCACCCGCAGGAAGAAAAGCTTCGGCTATCTGAAGCAGCGCCGGACGACCGGCCGCTGAACGACCGTCGGTTCCGGACCAGGAACCCGCAATCTTCAGGGATCCCTTCTCGGGGGATGCCGGACCACACCTGTCGTCTGTGCCCTGGTGCGCGGTGAAGACGGCCCCGATCTCTCGATTACGACCGATCCACGCAGAGGGCGTCGTTGAGGGCGATGATGGCCTTTTCGAAGGATTCACGCCGGATCACAAACTGCATGTTCGTCTGCCTGAGCGACTGGGAAATGCACTCCACGTTAATCCTGTTGGCCGCCAGCGCATTGGCGGCTTTGGCCAGCACTCCCGGTTTGGCGAAGTTCGTTCCGATGGCGCAGACGACGGCGACGTTCTTGACGGTCACCGACTGGTAACGCTCCTTGAGTTCCCTGATCAGCCCCTTGTTCCGGTCCTTCTCCCAGATCACCATGGAGATGCTGTTGGCGTTGGTGGACTTCACCACGTAGCTGACGTTGTACTTGTTGAAGATCTCCATGATCTGCATGTCGAACCCCACCTGCCCCACCATGGAGGGGTCGTAGATCTCCACGATCACCACCTTGTCCGTCCCGCTCACGATCTCCACCCGCGACTCCCGGCCCACGTAATTCTTGGAAATGAGCGTGCCGGGATGGTCGGGATCGAAGGTGTTCTTGATGCGCAGGTTGATCCCCGCGTTCTCTAGGGGCTTGGAGGCCTTGGGATGGATCGCCTCCATCCCGACGTCCGCCAGCTGATCGGCGACATCGTAATTGGTGAAGTTGACGACGACTGACTTCTCACGGCCTACGATCTTGGGGTCCGCCGAGGAGAGGTGAAATTCCTTGTGGATCACCGCCTCTTCGGCCTTCACCGCCACGGCGATCTTGCTGAAGGTGACCTCCGAGTAGCCGCGGTCGAATTCCCGCATGATCCCCTCGGTTCCCTTGGCGTAGCCCGTCGCGACGGTCACGGTCTTCGAGAAGTCGATTCCCCGGAACGATTTGCATATCCGCTCGTCGATGGTGAGAAACTGGGAATCCCGGATACCGCTCAGGTCGACGAGGGTGGAACGGATCCCGTTGTTGTGCAGGATGTTGACCGAATTCCAGGCGGCATGGGACTCCCCCACCGAAGCCAGGATCTCGCGGGCAGCCAGGAGGATGCTCTGCCTGTCCAGGTATCCAGAGGAGAGGACATGGGCGAGGCTGTCGAGGGTGAGCTTGGTCCTGTTGACCCGCTCGCGGATGTACGCCTCGGCGGCGGCCAAGTCCAGGCCGATATCGGCGAAGGTCTTGTTGATCTCGATGAGGCTGCACAGCAGGGATTCCAGAGGAGCATGGTAGTCCGTCTGCTGCTCGAACCACGTGTAGACCCCCGGGTCCCCCGTCTTTTTGTGTTCAAGGAGCCAGTTGGTCACGTTGTTGTACGCCGACACGACGAAGATGCGGTTGTAATAGTCCTTCTTCTTCCCCTGCTTGCCGATAATGATGTTGGTCAGCACATCCTGGAACCGGGACATCGACGTCCCGCCGATCTTTTCAACCGTCAACATAATAGAGGGTCCTTCCTCCTGGTAATATGGGGCATGACGCCTTATCGCCCCTGGCCATGCTCATAAATCAGAGACCGGAAAAATGCAAATGGCGATTTCGGTAGCCGGCGTCCTTCACCCCTGCCCATGCCCCTCTTTGCGCTTCTTCAGGGCCAGGGCCGTTTTGAGCCCTTTCTCCCGGATGACCTTGAAGGCCAGGCTGCGCCCGGTGATGCGATAGAAGCGCTTCCCGTATTTGCGGAGCAGTTTTCCGTCGATTTCGAATCCCAGGCCGGGCCGCCTGAAGGGCTGCAGCATGGCGTTTTGGTCGGGCACGATGGGCTCGATGATGCCCTCCCTGAACTGCGGCACCCAGGAGGGTTCCTCCAGGGGATACTCCAATGGGAGCCGGTTGGCCTTGTCGGCCAGGACCATGTTCCAGTTGACGTAGAAGCCGATGCCGTTGGTCCAGGTGTGCGGCGAGAAGAGCCGGTCCCGTTCGTGGCAGGCCTCGATTACCTGCCGGACCTGGGCGATCCCGCCGGCGAACGTGGCGTCCGGCTGGTAAACGTGGAAGCAGTCCTTCTCGAACATGATCTTGATCTCGTCCCAGCCGTGGTTGAGCTCGGCCCCGGAGATCTTGACGGGCGCGATCTTCTTGAGGGCCGCCAGGCCGTCGTAGTCGTGCCAGTCCAGGGGCTCTTCCAGCCACTCGATCCCGTGATCGGCACAGGCCCTGGCGAAATCCGAGGCGCGCTGGAGGTCCCAGGCGGGGAGGCGGTCCACGATGGAGACCAGCCATCCCTGATTGGCGTCCACGCCGATCACGGGGCCGTCGCCCACGCCCTTCCGGACCTCCTGGATCAATCTCACGTCATCCTTGAATTCCGCCGCCTTCACCCGCAGTTTGAAGGTCCTGAAGCCGCGTTCCTTCATGGCCAGCAGCTCTTCCACCCGTCTTCCCGGTTCGTGCAGCTCGCCAAAGGAACAATAGACCTCCACGGACCGGGCCTCACCGCCGAGGAGCTCATAGACGGGCTTACCCTGCGCTTTGCCCGCGATGTCCCAGCAGGCCGGTTCGATCCAGAAGTTGCGCCAGCCCAGGAAGCCCGCCTGTTTGAGCAGGCCCTGGATGCGGCCGATGTCGGTGGGGTCGGCCCCGATCAGGTAGCCGCCCAGCAGATCGCCCAGCCCCTGCCGCTCGGTACCCATGGCGGTGCCGGCCGAGTACCCCTCGACGCCCTCGTCCGTCGTGATCCGGATGAGGGTGAAGCGGTTGTGGGTCTGAGGATACCCGGGGATCCAGGTGGGCCAGAAGGTGTGTTTCAGCGGAACACTGACGTGATAAAGCTCTATCTCGGATATCTTCATCGGATCCTCCTGTCGAGTCGTCGGGATCGGCTTCCGCGGGACGAGGGGCAGCGGGTCACTTCCCCTGGCCGGATTCCCGACCCAAGACGCACGATCATCCCCGGTGACAACCGCACAGAGACGGTCAATCGGTCGCAAATGAAGATTTCAAAGTGGTTTTCGATCATCCGGCCGGATGGATTTGCCTACCACCTTTTTCCAGTGAAAGCAAGGTCCGCGGCGTGGAAAAGGGGGCAGGCGCCGTTCCCTCCGGCGCCTGCCCCCTTATTTTTATTTTTCGCCGGAACACGCATCGTTCCCGGCATCAGAGCCGGTTCTCGTGCCCATACCGGTTTTTCTGCCTTTTCCGGCCTGTCTTGCGGTTTTACTCTTTGAACATTCCGGCGAACCGCCAGGACTTCCGCTTCTTCCAGTTCCCCCGGTGCCAGGCGTAACTGGCCAGCAGCGGCAGAACCGAGGTCGCCTCGGCATAAACCATCTGTTCGCAACTGCTGTCCACCTTCCCCCAAGAGTTGGCCTCCTTGAGCGTGGAGCTGGAACAGGCCCCGTCGCGGACGTCGGCCACGGTGATCTGGACCGCGTACTTGTGCATCGGGGCCTTCTTCCCAAGGATCTCGGCGCAGACCACCGTATCCTGGGCGAAGTTCTTCGGCACGCCGCCGCCGATCATCAGAAGGCCCGTCGTCCCTGCCTTGATCTTGATCTCGGTGAGCTCGCGGAAATCCTTGACCGAGTCGATGGAGAGGTGGGTCTTGGGGTGTTTCACCTGGTGCAGGACGAGGCCGAAGCCGGCACTGCTGTCCGAGAAGGCAGGGCAGAAGATCGGGACGTCGTTCTCGAAGGCGGCCTGGACGAGGGACTCCTTCTTGACGCTGTGCTCCGTCAGATAGCGCCCCATCTCCCAGATGAACTCCCGGGAGGAATAGGGGCGGGGAGAAAGGCCGTCGGCGATCGTCTGGACCGTCCGGTCGCAGGCCTGGAGTTCCTCCTCGTCGATGAAGGTGTCGTAGATCCTGTCGATGTAAAGCTTCCGGAGGACCTTGTCGTCCACGAAGGGCGTCCCCTGGTAATGCCTGAAACCGAGGGCCTCGAAGAAATCCATGTCCACGATCGTGGCCCCCGTGGCGACGATCGCGTCCACCATGTTGTGCTTCACCATCTCCACATAGACCTGCATGCACCCCGCGGCGCTGGTGCTCCCCGCGATGGTCAGGATCACGCCGCACCGTTTCTCGGCAAGCATCCGGTCGTAGATGTCGGCGGCAACGGCCAGATCACGGGCCGTGAAGGACATTTCCTTCATCTGCTCGATGATCGGCGTGGCGTCGAAGGAGGTGATGTCGATATGCCGGACGGGCGTCTTCAGAAACTCTTTCTTTTTCATAAACTCCTCTGTTGTTTTTTATGGCTGCCGTGACGGCGGAAAACGAATCCGGCCGGAACTCCCGGTGGGGGGGACCGGCGGCGGGCCACTCCGGTCGGCAGATCGCGCCGATCCCTGAGCAGGAATCATTATAGTGGGGACCGCGGTAAAAAGTCAATGGGCCCCTCCCCTGGGCGGTCAAATTCGGCCTTGTCACGTCGGCGGATATCTGATAGGTCCGAAGCCATGGAAAGGGGAAGCATGCGGGAGATTCTGAGCGTTTCCGCGCTCAACGAACGAATCAAGGCACTCCTGGAGGAGGGGTTCCCCCTCCTCTGGGTGGAGGGGGAGGTGTCGAACCTTCATCGGCCGGCCTCGGGCCATGTCTACTTCACCCTGAAGGACGCCAAAAGCCAGATCCGGGCGGTAATTTTCCGGACTCCCTTCGGCCGGGGACGGAACGGGGCCGCGGCCTTCGCACTCGAGGAGGGGATGGGGCTCGTCTGCCGGGCGCGCCTGTCGGTCTATCCGCCCCGGGGCGACTACCAGCTCATCGTCGACGCCGTTGAGCCCAGGGGGCTCGGCGCCCTCCAGAAGGCCTTCGAGCAGCTCAAGGCCCGGCTCGAAGCGGAAGGACTCTTCGCACCGGACCGCAAGCGGCCCATCCCCTTCCTGCCGGAACGGATCGGGGTCGTCACCTCGCCGACCGGAGCCGTCATCCGGGACATCCTGACCGTGACAGGACGCCGTTTCCCGTCGGTCCCCATCGTGATCGTGCCCGTCCGCGTCCAGGGTGTTGAGGCCCCGGCGGAGATCATCCGGGCCCTTGACGAGATGTCCTTTGTCCCCGGCGTGGATGTGATCATCCTCGCCCGGGGCGGCGGTTCGCTGGAGGACCTGTCCGCTTTCAATGACGAAGGGGTGGCCCGGGCCATCGCCCGCTCCCCGATCCCTGTCATCTCGGCGGTGGGGCACGAAACGGACTTCACCATCGCCGATTTTACCGCGGACCTCAGAGCGGCGACCCCCTCGGCAGCGGCGGAAATGGTTGTGCCGCGCCGCGCCGACCTCCGGGAAACCATCGAGTCTCTCAGGCTTCGGCTGATCCGCCGGCGACAGGGGGATGCAGACCGGCTCCGTGGGCGTGTGGCAGAACTGGCGGGCAGGCTCCGGGACCCCAAGAGGCGTCTGGCGGAAATCCGCATCGCCCTGGACGACGCCCTGGAGCGCATGCAGATTCGTCTTAACCACCTCCAGAGAGTCCGTCGCCAGGACTGGGTCCACCTGGCCGTCCGGCTGGGGCACCAGAGCCCCCGGGGGAGGATTGCCGAGGGACTGAGACTCGTCGACGCGCTCGGAAACCGGCTCCAGGCATCCTGGCAGAGGAGGTCGGAACTAAGGAGCAACCGGCTGCAGGCTCTGCTGGCCCTCCTGGATTCCCTGAGCCCGCTGGCGGTCCTCAACCGGGGATACAGCATCACGCGGAGGCTTCCGGAGGGGACCATCATCCGCCAGGTCCAGGGCATTCCGGTCGGCCAGCGGATAGCCGTCCGCCTTGCCGCGGGCAGTCTGCAGGCGACCGTCACGGAAATTTTCAAGGAGGGGCCCCAT
>Ga0228535_1002894_pt1 | contig 14422 bp, 8 predicted proteins | sample SJ1metagenome_FD_168457 | JGI IMG/M metagenome (GOLD analysis project Ga0228535, IMG submission 168457) | Enriched culture of PCE-dechlorinating microbial communities from Ithaca, New York, USA - SJ1 | ecosystem: Engineered > Modeled > Simulated communities (microbial... > Unclassified | place... | reverse complement strand
AACAGTACAACGATTTCCACAGATGCGCCTGAGGACCTTTCCGATGCAGAAAGCCCCGGAGGTCCTGTTAATGAAAACGGCAATAAAGTTGTGGAAAGCTCAGATGACCCTATTGATAATAAGGAGGTTCCAGTAAAGGAAGAACCGGATGATTCACTTAATAATGAAAAAACCGTTCCGGAACAAAATAACAATACCCTGGCTGGTAATTTAAAAGAGGCGTTGTTTTACAAACCACTGGAGGCACTCAAGGTGCAATGTCAGATGTGCTTTAGAAAGTGCACGATCGCTGAAGGAGAAAGAGGTTTTTGCAAGTCGAGGGAAAACATCGGAGGAAAGCTTTATAGCCTCACGTACGCTAAGCCAGCCGCGGTCCATATCGATCCGGTTGAAAAGATACCCTTCTCGCATTATTATCCTGGCACGGACGCACTGGCAATCGGCACAGCGACATGCAACTTCTGGTGTTTGAATTGTATTAACTGGCAGTTTGCCTTGAAAACTCCCGAGCAAGTTGAACAGTTGAACATGACTCCCGAGGAAGTTATTAAAACAGCCACGGATAATAACTTAAAGACCATCTGCTTTACATACAATGAGCCTACGACCTGTTATGAATATATGCTGGATGTTTTCAAGCTGGCGAAAAAAGAGGGATTGCATACTGCTTTTCACACCGACGGCGGAATGAATCCGGAGCCGCTTGAAACCCTGGCCCCCTTTGCTGACGCGGTTGTCGTCGATTTAAAGGGTTTTACCGAGGAGTTTTATCAGGAGAACTGTTCCGCTAGACTGGAGCCGGTGCAAAATTGCCTGAAAACCGTCAAAAGCCTGGGTGTGTGGCTCGAAGTGGTAAATCTGGTTATCCCGGGGAAAAACGACGACCCAGATACTATCCGCCAGATGTGTGATTGGTATATGGAGAACCTGGGCCCGGATGTTCCGCTGCAATTCAGCCGGTTTTTCCCCACCAACCGCCTGTCGAACCTGCCGCCGACCCCGGTGATGACACTTGAAGATGCCTGCACCATTGCCGAGAAGGCGGGCATCCATTATGTCTATATCGGGAATGTCCCCGGACATGAAAAGATCAATACCTATTGCCCGCAGTGCGGCCATCTTTTGATTGAAAGAGTGGGATTGTCCATCAGGACTTTTGACATTGCGGACGGAAAGTGTAAATATTGTGGTGCTCCGATTGCCGGAAAGTGGTAATTTCAGGAGGGGTGAGGGATGAAAATTAATAAAAACCTGATAATATTCCTTGCTGTAGGAATCGCGGCAATAAGCTTTGCCGGATGTGCGGCTGGTCAGCCTAAAGCGGTCCAGGCGGCGGGAGAAATTCAGAAAAAGGCTGATATAGGCGACTTCTATGAGTTTAAAGAAGGAATACTATACCAGGACGATTTTGAAGGCGGCAGCACAAGTGACTGGGAGCTTGACAGCGGTTGGTCCCTGAAAAAAGAAAATAATCAAAATGTCCTCGCCGGGGCGGGACATCAATGGGCAGTACACTTGGCCTCCGGGGAATGGTCGGATTATACGCTTTCTTTCGATTTCAAGCTCCACGGCTCAAGTCATATTTGTGTCAGGGATGACAATACTGTTGCGGGAGGACTGACGCGTTATTTTCTTGGTTTGCACCAGGAAGGATTTAGCCTGGAGAAACAGCTCGGCAATGACTTTAAGAATTTGATAAGCGGCCAGACAGGAAATCTGCAGGATTCCTGGCACAAAATGTCTATTGAAGCCAACAGTAATACTTTTAAGATTAATGTGGACCAAAAGTTGCTGGTAAGCTACACCGACCGGGAGAATCCCATCTATACAGGCGGCATAGCCTTTGAGTCTCTTGATAATTCAAGCCTTTATATCGACAATATCGAGGTGACGGGGGCCTACACCGAGCAAAAAGCTGCCTGGCATAAGACCGGAGGTCCTTTGGGCGGTTTGGGCTACGATGTCAGAATTGATCCGTCTGATAAAAACATAATGTTCGTCACCGACAACCCGAGCGGGGTAAATAAAAGCCTAAACGGAGGCCAGACCTGGTTTCAGTCTAATGCAGGTATAACTACCAGGCTGGGCAGTTCCAACGACGATATTCCGATTTTCGCTTTGACTATTGATCCCAATGACCCCAATATCGTTTGGACCGGTACGGAAACTGCCCGGGGCATCTTTAAATCTTTGGACTGCGGCGCTACCTGGACCAAGATGGATGACGGAGTCATTGAGCAGAATGAAATAACCTTTCGCGGTTTTGCCATCAAGCCGGGTGATTCAAATGTCGTTTTGGCTGCCGCTGAGATCGATGCAGGTTTATTCGGGAAGGAATTTGCGCGGCAAAAAGGTAAGATCTATAAGACAACCGACGGCGGGAGTAACTGGACCTGTGTCTGGGAAGGCGGCAGCCTGGCCCGGGTGATCATTTTTGACCCGGTTGATCCGGACATACTGTATGCTTCCACCGGTATTTTCGACCGGGAAGCCTACAATATGATAGGAGAAGGAGTGCTGAAGAGCACTGACGGGGGTGACACCTGGACCAACATCAACAATGGCCTGGAAAATTTGTTTGTCGGTTTTCTGGAGATGAATCCTCAGGACCATAATACCCTGATCTGCGCTGCCGGAAACAATCAATATTATAAGGGCGGCGGGATATACCTGACACATGACGGCGGACAGCTCTGGGAGAGGATTCTTTCCACAGATGAAGTATATGGAGTAGCCTTTACGGTAGCCACCTTCAGTCCTTCAGATCCGGAAATAATGTACGCAGGAAGCAATATTGCCTTTTACCGCAGCGATAACGGGGGGCAGTCATGGCAGAGATTTAATAAAGCAAATGAAGAATGTTATGGCCCCCCCGGGGTTCGGGCAGGGTTCCCTATCAGCGCTGTTGTTGATCCGGACAACTCCATGGTGGTCTTTGCCAACAACTACGGGGGAGGAGTCTTCAAGTCCGTTGACGGGACAGAGACCTGGATCGAGAGCAGCACCGGCTATACCGGCGCCAATATCCATCAGGCGATAGTGTCTCCGACGGACCAGAACACGGTCTTTGCGGTCGGCCGCAGCGGTCCCTACGTCAGTTATGACGGAGGGCAAAAATGGCAGGGATTGGCATACTTTCCGGTTACCGCGCCTGATTGGGATGATATCTCGATATGTCCTACGAACAGCCAACTGGTGCTTGCTTCCGACGAATGTTCGGGCGTCATATATCGGAGCAGTGATGGTGGGAAAACATGGAAAGAGGTTATAACAAATAATATAAAAGGCGCGCAGCAAGCCTCCAACAGGCACGGCTTTAAGGCCATTGAATTTGCGCCCTCCAACGGAAACACCGTATACGCCGGGATGCGAAAAGACAGAAACTCCATCGATGGGAGCACATATAAAGGACCCAGCTTTGGCATGTTCAAATCGGCAGACGGCGGGATAACCTGGAAAAAAATCAATAAAGGCTTGGCGAACGCCGATAAAAATATCAATTGTATTGCCGTTCATCCTACAGATGAAAACATTGTTTATATAGGAACATACAGAGACGGGGTTTTCAAGAGCACCGACGGCGGCATTACCTGGAGCGCGGCCAGCAATGGCCTGATGTCTGAAGATGTGCGCTCGCTGGCGATCGATCCGCATAGCCCGGATGTAGTTTACGCCGGGTTGGGAAACGGGGTCGGCCTTTATAAGACCGAAGACGGCGGGCAGTCCTGGAACGCCACCAGCAACGGGATCGTGGTGGAATGCCCCTCTTACCTGCAGAGGATCGGGCAGGTGAACCCCGGCATTTCACTGGAAAAACCGGTTAGGACTGTGGGGATAGATTATGTTTCGACGCCATGGACGTTAATCAGCAGCGTGGTGATCCTTCCTTCCGATCCTGATATCCTTTTTGTCTCGGATTATCAGCGGGGAGTCTACATGACGACCACCGGCGGGGAGTCCTGGGTCGGGATCAACCAGGGGTTGGACTATCAGGCTGTGACTTCCCTGGCACTTTCAAAAAATGAACAGGTGATATACGCTTCTACTGCCGGCGGCGGCGTTTACCGGCTGGAACTTGGCGGGAAATGAAAATGGCTGAGCCGTTGAGGCGAATAGTAATAGTATGTCTGATTGTTACGGGGATATCGGAAGGTTTTGTTCAGGTCATTGTCCTGCGCGAGTTGCTGGCCGGTTTTTACGGAACCGAGCTGCTAACGGGTATAGCCCTCGGTGGATGGATGCTTTTAAACAGTTTAGGCTGTCTTTTATCTGCAAAGATATTTGTCAATGTTTCCTTGAAGTCATTACTGTGGATACAGGCAATCGTCGGATTAACAGCTTTTCTTACCTGCAGCGGGATATTGGCAGGCTGTTCATATCTGGCTTCCAACATTCATTCGCAAATAAACTGGCTGAGCTATGCCGTTCTCGCCCTATTAATATTACTGCCTTTTTGTGTGTTGTCAGGTATCCAATATATTGTTGGGCTACGGATACTTGCCGGAATAACCGGGTATAGTGAATTAAAATCTTCATCCGACAGTTATGTTTATAACAGTGCAGGAATGCTGGCCGGCTTTTTGATCGCCACATTTTTTCTAATTTCACGTTTTAATTCAGTCCGGTCGGCGCTGTTAATTATGGGACTCAATTGTTTTGCGGTTGTTTTTATCTCGCTTATTTTGCCGGGAGCGAAAAGAACAACCGCTTTAATTTTTCTTTCCGGACTAATAATTTACGCCGGAATCTTTGCTTCAGGCGTGCCGGAGAGGGTTTTCCAAAGCAGTGTCGCCCTTCGCGCACCCCTGGAACAGATTGAAAAGACCGCAGACACTAATTATTCACGTCTGGTGGTTACCAGTTCTCATAACCAGTATAATTTCTATCTCAACGGCTGTGTCGAAGGCGTCTTCCCTGATTTTGACCCGACTATCGAAAAGAAAGTTCATTTTGCTCTTTTAATGCACCCAAATCCGGAAAGAGTGTTTGTCATGGGTGGACTAACAGCCGGAGTCCTCGATGAATTATTAAAACACCAGCCGCTGGAAGTGGATTACGGGGAGATAGATCCCGATTATCTTGCGGTTGCTTTAGAATATATGCAAAATTCCTCTAAGTCAAAATACAATAAGGTTCAGTTTATCAATAGCGATGTGCGCAGCTATTTGCAGGAAGTAAAGGGGCTTTATGATGTCATCATTGTGATTCCTCCGCCACCCGCAACATTGTCGGCAAACAGGTACTATACAACTGAATTCTTCCGTGTCGCCGGAAATGCACTGAGAAAAGGCGGACTGTTTTGTACCGGGTTATCTTCTTCCGATACGTATGCCGGGAATGGCATGAAGCGCCTTAACTACAGCGTTTTCAAGGCGCTGGGAGCCGTATTCCCAAGTGCTGTGATTATTCCCGGTGAAGAAGGAGTGATCATATCCGGAAATACTGTCTTTGATGGATCAGCATTAAAAGAGATGATGGCCCGGCGCTATAAGGATAGAAAGATAGAGGCGAACCTGGTTACTCCGGAATATATTGAGCTGATGCTTGATCCGCAAAGACTAAAAGACGCCAGGGGGAATTTTATATATGAAGGACCTTCTGTCACTAATAACGATTATTTTCCGGCTTCCATGCAATATTATTCCATAATTTTGAGCGAAAGGGAGAATGTAGTCGGATATCAGATTCTGAACTGGTTTTCTTTACAGCCGACGACCAGGCTCTTCTTGATTTTTCTGTTACTCGGGATGATTCCGCTTATGATAAAAATTGCAGGGCTTGGGCCGGCAAAAAATAAGGCCGAAAAACCATTGTTATCCTATATGATATTTATATCCGGAATGGCCGGTTTTTCAGGTTTTATCATTCTTGTTTACCTGTTTCAGGTTAAAAGCGGCAGTCTTTATGGAGATATCGGAATTATTTCGGCAGCCAATCTTGGCGGTTATGCATTGGGAGCAGGCATGGCGGGTAAATTCGGCAAGGTCAGCGGCAAGATCGTTATTACCGTGTTTGTGTGTATGCTGACAGTGCTTATTTTTGTTTTATTGTCGGCGAGTATTCCGATCATCCTCACAAAAAAAATATCTTTTATTGTCTTGATATTGCTGTGGGGGATTTTAAACGGGGCTGTCTATCCGCTTTTATCAAAATATGCCTCTGCCCTTGGGCAGAACAAAATTAAGGATTTCGCAGGACTGTATGTTTTTGAACTGACAGGCGCCGCCTGCGGTGCGGTTTTGACCGGGGTGCTATTGTTGGGCGCTATCGGCGTTACATATACGGTATTGCTTATTATTGCCGCCTTGGCCTTTAATATGCTGCAATTGTTTTTAGCCACCCAAGAACGAGATGCCTGCTTCAAGATAGTTTGAAGGTGATTTGAGGGCAGAAAGATCCTAAAGATAGATAATCGGTCAGTAAGTATAGAATGTGTTTATGAGCTAATATAGTGGAGATGTATTAGATTTCGACACAGCGAAACGAAAGTAAAAATCTCTGTTGAGTATTCGGCATAAACGTAGTATTCTGAGGATATAATATAACTGAAAGGATGTGGCGGTTTGATAAAACGAGAAATCTATCTGTCAAAGATCCGGCCATTTATAAATCAGAATATTGTAAAGGTACTAACAGGGAGCAGGCGTTGCGGAAAGTCTGTGATGCTGGAACTGATTCAAGACGAATTGCGCTCACAGGGAATTTCCGACAGGCAGTTCTTATCAATCAACTTGGAAAGCAGAAATAATCCGTTTTCTGCTTTCCAAGTTGATAATGTATATGCGCATATTAAAAAATTTACCAGGGGTAATGGCGGGAAGATATATGTGTTCTTTGATGAAATACAGGAACTCGAAGGCTGGGAAACTATGGTGAATTCCTGCATGATCGATTTTGATGCGGATATCTATATTACCGGCTCCAATGCAAAACTATTATCCGGTGAGCTCGCAACCTATCTTGGTGGCCGGTATGTTGAGTTTAAAATCTATCCCTTCTCATTCAAAGAGGTGCTGGATAGCATGCCTCAAAAGAACAAGGCCGAAGCGTTTCAAATCTATCTGATCAGAGGAGGCATGCCGTTCCTCTATCAGTTTCCTATTGATGAAAGAAGTGCGATGCAATACCTGAATGATATTTATGATTCCATCCTGTTAAAAGATATTGCAACAAGAAATAAAATCCGTGATATCGAACTTCTAAAACGGATCATCCACTTTTTTATTGCCAATATCGGCAATTCCTTTTCTGCAGCGAACATTTCAAAATACTTAAAAAACGAGATGAGAAGTGTTTCCACGGAAACGATCTATAATTATATAGACTATTGTAAGACGGCCTGCTTTCTTCACCTTGTCCCGCGCGAGGATGTGATTGGAAAAAAGGCCCTGCAGTTTAAGGAAAAAATTTATATTGCGGACCATGGAATCCGAGAAGCCGTTTACGGCAATAACATGCGCGATATCAATCAGACACTTGAAAACATCGTTTATATGGAATTACTTCGCAGGGGATATCTTGTCCGGATTGGCAAGAGCAATGTTAATGAAATCGACTTTGTTGCGACTTCCGGCAATGAGAAAATATATGTTCAGGTAACGTATCTTCTAGCTGCCGAAGAAACTATAGACAGAGAATTTGCAGTTCTTGAAACGATTCCTGACAATTATCCCAAATATGTTGTTTCGATGGATGAAATCGACCGTGGGAGAAATGGAATCAGAAATATCAATATTCGCGACTTCCTGCTCATGGAGCAGTATTGAAATTATAGGGAAAGTGGTGATGCTCGTGAAGCGACGCTTATTGGAACGGCTGTTGGAAGAAAAAGAAATGAAGCTCAAAGGCGGTTTGTACCATCAGACACAGATCAAACTTGCATATAATTCTAATCGGATTGAAGGCAGCCGCCTTTCAGAAGATCAGACCCGGTACATTTTCGAAACGAACACTGTCAGCATGGAACAGGATGAAGCGGTAAGTATTGACGATATAATTGAAACTGTCAATCACTTTTCCTGTTTTGACTATATGATTGCCCATGCGGATGAGAAATTGACTGAAGAAATGATCAAGGAATTTCACCGACTCCTGAAACGGAACACATCCGATGAACGCAAGGAATGGTTCTGTGTCGGGGACTACAAATCCAGACCGAATGTGGTCGGAGACATGAAAACAACAGCACCAGCAAAGGTGCGCAGTGAAATTCAAAAGCTGCTTACCGATTATCATTCAAAAGAGGACGTTACAGCAGAGGATATTGTGGAATTCCATTACCGATTTGAAAGCATACATCCTTTTCAGGATGGCAATGGACGGGTAGGTCGTATCATCATGTTTAAAGAGTGCCTTAAAAATGATATTCTGCCTTTTATTATTGAGCATGAGCATAAGTTGTTCTATTACCGGGGTCTTAAGGAATATAACACGGAAAAAGGATATCTTCTCGATACTTGTTTTTCGGCACAGGATCAATACGAAGAAATGGTTTCGTATTTCTTTCCGGATCTCAATCAATAAGGCCCGGAAATGAATCAGTTCCAATAAAACGAAATCAACTTGATAATTGTAATTCAATTGAGTCTGGCCTTTTTCACTTTAAAAATAAAAAAGAATCGCAACCTTTATTAATTGCCATCGGCAAAGGCAATCAAAAAAGGTTGCGATTTTGTAACAAAATAGTATAATAAACGGTGGAGGGTGATTACAATGAAATACACCGCGTTCATGGTAGATATAGTGAAATCAAAAAAGCTGTCTAAAGAAAAACGAGAAGAAGTACAATACTACATTAAACGCTGTCTGGAGGTCTTAAACGGAGTATTTAAACCCTCCTTAGAATTCGATGTTATTTTTAGTGCTGGGGACGAAGTTCAAGGCCTTTTTCATGATCCTAGTTCTGCGGTTCTCTATTATCGACTGCTCAAAATGACGTTAGCTCCACTTGATATTCGATGCGGTATTGGAGTTGGAGAATGGGATGTGAAAATAGAGAACGGCACGTCGTCAGAACAGGATGGTTCGGCGTATCATAATGCAAGAGAGGCAATTCAACTAGCACATAATATGTCGGGAAGCTATATCGTGCTTAACGCAAAAAGCGAAAATGACCTGTATATTAATACATTGTTAAATGCCTCTTACTTGTTGATGCAAAAACAGAGCATGTATCAGAATCAGGTGCATCTGTTGATAGAATTAATGCTTCCTTTGTTTGATAATAAGTCGATGAGATTAGATGAGTTGAAACAGATATTACCATTGATGCAAGACAAGGAAAGGCTGGATTATTATACATATTCAAAGACAAAGAAAGATAACGTGATCCAAAGCATTTATAAAGCAATATTTGACAGTGAACCCATTAACATTTTATCTGATTACATCATTCAGGGAAAAATGTTGCTAGAGCCGAGTATTAAGAAGGGAATATCCACAAGAATAGCTGGCATTACCGATACGACCAGGCAAAATATAGATAATGTAATAGCAAGCGCAAATATCTCAGCGATTCGAAATATCGACTTGACCGCTATTATCTTTATCTACAGAAATTATGCGAGGTGATTTTATGGGAGTGATAATGCTACTGATTGCCCATTTTCTTGGTGATTTTATACTGCAAAATTCAAAAATGGCTCATGAAAAGATGGAGAGCTTGAAATACTTCTTTATACATTGCTTTATTTATGCAGGGGTAATCCTACTAGCACTTGTCAATTATGGGCCGATCAAAAGTGTGGTATGGATTTTTATTGCGATTGCAGGCAGCCATGCAGTTATTGATTTTTGTCGCATAAAGATTATGAACAAAAGTGCGAAAAGGGAAAATGATAATAACTCTGTAGCTTTTGCCGCTTTTCTTATCGATCAAATAATACATATATTAGTAATTCTTGTATGTGGATATTTCCTAAAAGAGAACAGTGTGATCGGGAATACTCTTAGAGAAGTTTTGCTCACGCGTTTTGATCGGATACAATTAGATAATGCTTTGGTTTATATGCTTTTATATTGCATATGCTTGTCGCCGGCGGCGGTTTTTATCAAAAAAGCATTTGCGTTCTTTTCGATTCAAAAAGATACGGGTACTGAAGATAAGAAAGAAATGGTTAACAGCGGATATCTCATAGGAATACTCGAAAGGATTATAATTTTAACCCTTGGCTTAAACGGACAATTGGGGACGATCGGATTTGTTTTGGCTGCCAAAAGCTTAGCCAGGTTTAAACAATTAGAAGATCAGAATTTTGCAGAGAAATATTTGGTTGGAACCCTATTAAGCGCTACGATATCGTTGCTGTGTATTATATGGGGTAATTCAATATTGATCAAATAGCAATATTAATTGATTGCAATATTAATTGATTGCGTTCAAGCGGTGATGCTTATGAAGCGAACGGCTGTTGGAAGAAAAAGAAATGAAGCTGAAAGGAAGATTGTATGAGTGACTTTTCAATTAATGAGCACATAGAAAGCCTAAATTCCACCGGCCAGGGTTCAAGCGGTCCTATAAAAAAGCAATATTAGGGGCTTTTGGCGTAGCTCTTATTGTAAGATTGTGAAAATTACTATATGATTATGATGACTTAATCAATAAATATGGAAAGAAGTGACAAACATCCAAGCGGAACATAATTATACGGTTGAAAGGGGATGTTTTAAATACGATATACCAATTTCAACGGAATCAATTTGTTCCAAATGCAGATCTGCGTCATGGTTGCGCAGTATAAAAGTATCACGAAAGCGGCCATCGAGCTTCATACCTCCCAGCCGGCGCTCTCAAAGAAGATCACCCAGCTCGAGGAACAGCTTGGCCTTATGCTTTTTATACGAGGGAAAAATAAAGAACTGCGCCCTACGCCAGTAGGACAACTTTTGATTTCCCACTGGGAGAGGCTGCTGAACGAATTCAGAGCCTACCTCAGCACAGCGGAAAAAATCCAGGAAAGTAAAAGCAAGCGCCTCTTATTAGTTACGACGCCTTCCGCAGAAAAGAATATTTTTATCTCCCCCGTGGTTTTGGCGTTCCGCAGGGTATATCCCGATATAGAACTGCGCGTTGAATGCACCGGTATCGTCAGGGCAAAGGACTTGCTTGAAACGGGAACGGCAGACGTCCTCCTTGTTAATTCACTTCATTATGATCTGTTCGATATGGATAATTTTAATGCGCAGATGGTCCTGACATGTCCTTGGTCGGTAGGGATGCTCAAATCAAACCCGCTGTCTAAGAAAAGGTCGCTGACCTTTGCGGATCTAAGAACACAGCAGTTCATAGTTCCGCAGAACAATACGTTTATCGGAAAGATCACCGAGCTCTGCAAAGCGCATGGATTTGCGCCTTCCATAGCCTATTACACCAGAAATTTTCTCTGCCTCTCTATATGTATCTGCGGCAGCAATGAGGTATATATCACAGACAGGTATTCCCAGGATTATTATGATGAAAACTGTGCTTATTTTGACCTTCCCAACACCAGCAGCGGAGTTATGATGGCCGTCAGGAGGCAGAACGACAATCCCCTTGTCGACAGCTTCCGGCATACTGCTTTGAGTGTATATCAATCCCTTAACTTAGCAAACAAATATACATCTTGACCCTGCGGAGAGAGCCGCAACGCTTCGGGCGCCTGCTATCAGTCGGAGACAGCAAGCACCCGGGGCGTTTCTGTATATATTGCCAATATACCATATGGTTATACCTCATATCTTATTGATATTTGACCGGTTAAATAAGGTCAGCTTATATTTAAGATAAGGCTGTATCGGAATGCAGCACCGAAAATCCTATTAATCAGGTGAGAAAGGAAAGAGATCAGATGAGCAATCCTGTATCCTCGACAACTGTCAGTACGGAAGAACAGAAAACGCCCGGCAGAATGAAGGACATGTTGATCTATCCGTTAAGCGAGGTAGCCGGAGGCACTTACGAGGCATATTTCGCAACTTATCTCTCCCTATTGATGACCACTGTCTATAAATTCAGCGTGACCCTGTCCGGCGTTCTGGAATCGCTGCAAGCGATTGTCATCTGGGTAACGCAACCGTTTTTCGGCCTTTTAATTGACCGTTATACTTTCCGGAAAAGCAAATATGTGCCCTGGTTTATCATCTTTGGCGTGGGGTGCGGGCTCGCTTACATTCTCGTTTTCACCATCCCGCTATTCACCAGCGAACCCACGAAGCTAGCCGTGCCGGTGGCCTGCCTGATCATAATCGCCTCTATTTGCGCGGCCGGCGGCGATCAGGTTGGGCTCAACATCTATGCGGTCGTAGCCAAGGTCGAAAAAGACAGAGCGTTTATCGCGTCCTGCGCGAAATTCGGACGTGACAGCATGAAAGTGATCCTCGGTTTTTCCTTCCCGCTGATGCTTGCGGCGTTCACGAACATATTCGGTCAGGCAGTAAAGGCCTGGGCGCTTACGGCCTTGATCCTTGCCGGAGTCGCAATTATCGCTTACATATTTGTCGCGGTTTGGGTCGCGGGTTCCCAGGTGGAAAAAGAACAATTTGCGGCAAAGTCAGCGAACAAGGCAAAAAAGAAAGTGGATCTGAAGCTGACCGTAATGTCCATAATCACAAATCGTGCGCTTCTTGTCGCTTTCGTCGCCACGGTCTTATCGAAGATGTTTTTCTTCTTTCATATCATGGGCGGCGCTTTTTTCTGGAAATTTTATATGGGCAATTTCACCATGATGGCCGCCTTCAGCACGGCCTTCAGTCTCTCCGCGATAATCGGCGCCCTCTGCATGCCCACTTTTGTGAAGCTTGTCAAAGACACCAAGCGTACTTATGTGATAGCGTTTCTTATCCAGTTCGCCATTTACCTCGTCGCGATGCTGCTGATTTCGCCGAGCGCTCCTATTCAAACCATTGCGGTTCTGTCCTGTGCCAGCTTCTTTAATGGCGTCACAGACAGCCTGATCATGTCGCTGTTCGCCGGCGCCACCGATTACGCCAAATGGAAATATGGGACCTGTGAGCTCGGCCTGACGATGGCCTGTTATTCTCTGGGGATCAGGATAGGCTTGGTTTGTTCCATTGCTGCCAGAACCGCTGTGCTGGCGGCGGGAGGTTTTGATTCGAAAGCCTTGGCGGCCGGCGCCGCGGTGCCCGCCGGTGTAATGTCGGCCCTTTTCAATATGAACACGCTGTATCCGGCGATTCTCTGCATCATTATCACAATAGTCGTTATGCTGCTTTATCCCGTTAACGACAAGAGACTTATCGAGATGCGCGCCGAGGTTAAGGCAAGAGAGGCAATGGCGGAATGATCAAAAACAGAGTTTATTGAGGTAAAAAGGCTCCGAGGATTATGACGCGTTCAGCGAGGACCCATGTGCCTGCCGCTTCATCGAGCGCGTACTTCCGCGTAATTATTGGGGCTTAGATAACGTAAAACCATACGGCGGTAAACAATCTTAATAAAAAGTACGGTTACTGCCTGCTTGTATTGGACTTCGCCTTGCGCGAAGTCTTTTTTTCTGTTAAAAAACGAACCAGCCGGTGGATTAGACGGTAAAATTTAGTTGACTAATCAACAAAAAAATAGTTGACCAATCAACAATAATGGCGTATTCTTTTCTTAAAGGCAAATACACATATAAGGAGAAGGATGATACAATGCCAACGATATCACTCACAGTAAACGGCGTTAAACATCAGGTGGAAACGACTCCGGATATGGTGCTGCTCGACTACCTGCGCAAGGATCTGCGCCTGACAGGCACAAAACAGTCCTGTGACCGCAAGGGTCAGTGCGGCGCCTGTATGGTGATCGCGGACGGCAAAGCTGTCCGTTCCTGTCTCACCAAAATGGTCAAGCTGGAAGGCGCCAATGTCATCAGCATCGAGGGATTGGGGACCCCGCAGAACCCTCATTTAATCCAGGAGGCTTTTTGCTTGAGCGGCGCCGTTCAATGCGGTTTCTGTATACCGGGGATGATCATCTCAGCCAAAGCGCTGCTGGACGTCAATCCTGATCCCGATGTCGCCGCCATCAAAAAAGCCCTGGCGGGCAACATGTGCCGCTGCACAGGCTATAAGAAGATCATCGAAGCGGTGCAGTTGGCCGGAAAATTCATCCGGAAAGAAACCACCCCGGATGAAGTGCGGAGCAAGATCGGCCAAGAGGCATTGGGACGGCCGCATGTTCGCCCCTCGGCGATGATAAAAGCCTGCGGTACGGCGCTGTTCAACGACGATATCCCGCTCCCGGAGGGAGCCCTGGAAATGGCGGCGGCGCACAGTACGCAGTTCCATGCCAGAATCAAATCGATCGACACCTCGGCCGCAGAAAGGATGCCCGGCGTGTTCGGCATCTTGCGTGCTGCCGATATCATGGGGACTAACCGTATTCGTCAGTTCGGACCGGATCAGCCTGTTTTGTGCGATGATATCGTCCGTCAACTGG
>Ga0228535_1002893_pt1 | contig 14438 bp, 12 predicted proteins | sample SJ1metagenome_FD_168457 | JGI IMG/M metagenome (GOLD analysis project Ga0228535, IMG submission 168457) | Enriched culture of PCE-dechlorinating microbial communities from Ithaca, New York, USA - SJ1 | ecosystem: Engineered > Modeled > Simulated communities (microbial... > Unclassified | place... | reverse complement strand
CATCCCCATCTCGTACCACCACTGCCTGACGGAATTCACTGCGAACCTGGCCGTGTCGGAACTGATGCCCAGGTTGATGAACCCTTCGTTCCCAGCTATGTCGTACACCCCGTACGGGGCGACCTTCCCCAGCTGGGGAAGCGGAAAGTCATGGTCCAGGACCTTCACAGGCTGTCCTGACTTGGCATACTCGGCTCCCTGGTTCTTGAAATTACCCACCAGTTCCTTCTTCTTGCAGTCGATGGAGATAACCGGGAGCCCCTCGGACATGAACGCCTTGGCCGTCTCGCTTATATGCCGGAACTGCTCATCCCTGTCAGGATGGGGTTCTCCCACTTGAAGCATCTTTTGGTTCAGCTGCAGGCTGTAGCCGAGGTCGTTGAGCATCTGCCTGACCTTCGAGAAGGAAACCGCAAAGCCCTTTCCCCCCAGGGCGTCACTCAGGTTCCTCAGGCTCTTGGTTGTCCACCTCAGCGGGGACTGGGGATCCCCGTAGCTGCTTTCCGCTACCAAGCCCTCCAGAGCTTCCATGATCCCCGGCTGTGTCTCCTCTATGGATTTTCTCCCTCCGCCTTCCTTGCGGATCCTGCCAGAGGGGGCTCGCTCGACAGTCCCTGAAATCTCCCTGATCCCCGCTGCGATGGTGTTTCGTGAAACACCCAGCGCCTGGCTGATCAGGCTTATCCCTCCGCGGCCGAGGCTTTCAGCCTCCGCCGCCAAGTACATGCGCTTCTGGTTTTCATCCAGTATGGGAACTATCGTCTGTATCCGCTTCGCCGTTTTCTCATCAAGCATGACTCATTCTAGCACATTGGCGTAAATAAATCTATAATGCTCATGTTATTTTTGCACAATTCCTTAGTGACTGCGATACTCTGTGTCACACTTGATGCAATAAACTGTCATCAGGAGGCAGCCAATATGCCACAGATGACAGCAGAGACACTTGTCGAGCGGATGAAAGGGATTCCTGAGTTCATTCTCAGCAAGATTGCCGAAATACTCGACTGCTATGACAAGGAAACCACCGTTGCTGAAGGGTTACTGTTTGAACGTTGCCCAAAATGCGGAGAGATTCACCCGAGGATCATAAAGGGCGGCAAGACATCCACCGGCAAGCAGATGTTCAGGTGCATGGATTGCCAGCGGCGGTTCACCGCCGACTATGGCACCTACTCATTCTATTCCCACCAGAGCCCAGAAGCTTGGAATGAGCTGATAAAGATGACAATCTCCGGCGAGACGTTGGAAACGATCTCGCTTGCACTGGACGTAAACATCGCCACGGCTTTCAGGATGAGGCACAAGCTCCTGTGTTCGCTGGAGGACGAGGAATCCTCGGCCAGAATCTCTGACCAGGCAGAGCTTGACGAGAAATACCTTGTCAAAAGCCACAAGGGCGAGAGGATGAAGCATGTTGCGGGAAAGAAACGGGGGACTCCTTCCACCAAGAGGGGCATCTCCAATGACCAGGTCTGCCTCCTTGCAGGAGTCCAGAGGGGAGGAGGTTCCTATCTCAGGTCCTTCAACATGGCCAGGCCGACATCGGGGGAGGTCATGAACCTGTACCCGCACATCGAGGAGAAAACCTATATCTGGACCGATGATTGCCCGTCGTACAACAAGCTGATCGCGGCTCTTGGAAGCGACAGCAAGGTGGTCTCGACCCACAAGGACTACGACAGGGTCAATCATCTCAACAACGTCAACAGCTTTCATTCCCTGATTGAGCGATGGTACAAGAAGATGTGTGGGGTTGCATCCAAGTACATCAACAGGTATGCAGCTCTGTTCAATATCAGGTTCCAGGTTGGCAGGATGGACCTGAGCGAGGCTCTTCTGCTGGTGAAATCAAGGTTGAGAGGAATCAAGGGCAACAGCTTCGTAACAATTGAAAGGCTCAAGCAAGAGAAGCTGTTCAGCCCACCAGAATTGAGATGGGAAGCAGGGCAGACGGCATGAAGTCACCATTTGTTAAAAACAGCCAAATTGTTTGACTGATGCAATGACAAGCTTGACAGATACTAAAACCGAATTTACAATACTTAAAGACGAAACGTTTCGTTTTAATACAGGAGGTTGTATGAAAAAAATTTTAGTTCTTTTTTTTATCGTTTTGCCACTCAGTTTCTTGTCTGCTCAAGGCACCAAGGAAGCATCTAAAAGTGAAGTTGTTGAGTTGAATTTCATTGAAACCTTAGCTTCACCAACAAGAACTGCATTTCTTCAAGAGATAATCGCTAATTTTGAAAAAGAGAATCCTACAATCAAGGTAAATCTTATTTCTCCTCCCTATGAACAGGCGGAGAATAAAATGACGATGATGCTCAACGCGAATGAACCGCTTGATATTGTAGAATCACGGGATGCCACAATCAAACAGTTATTAAACAATGGTCAAGTTATTTCTTTGGAATCTTATCTTGCAGATTGGCAGCACAAGGACGACTTCATGCCGATTTCTTGGCGAGCAGCCCGCATTGTTGGAGATACTGCCTATCTACTCCCACAGTTCTACTTCGTAAAGGGTTTATATGTCAGAACCGATATTCTTAAGGAAAAGGGAATCTCCATCCCTAAGACCGTAGAGGATTTGTACAATGCAAGTGTTGCACTTACGGATGGTAAGTATTCCTTCGGGTATGCTATTCGCGGAAAGAGCAAGGCATGGAAGGTGTCCCAAGACTCTTTAAGCCTTGCCAACGTTCCCAACATCGACATGGATAATTTTTATCGGACTACAGACGGAACGTTCTCCTATGACACTTCTGAAGGACGGGCAGGGCTACAGAGGTATGTCAATCTCTACAAAAACGCAGTTCCAAAGGATGGAGTCAACTGGGGATTTAATGAGCAAGTAAATGCATTTGTCAGTGGAGTTGCGGCATTCCTCATTCAGGATCCAGATGCTTTGCCCTTGATTGAGGACCAGCTCTCCCGTGATAAGTTCACAGTTGTTCCGATTCCCGTTGGAGAGAAGACGGGAGTAGCATATCAGGATTTTGGATTTCAGGGGCTATCAATCACTTCTTCTTCCAAGCATCCTGATGCTGCATGGAAGTTCATCAGTTATTTGATTTCTCCAGAGAACAACGCTGCATTTTGCAAAGATTATGGTGCTCTTCCTGTCTTCAATAGCTCCTTTATTGATGATCCATACTTTTCTTCTGGTATGTACCAAGCATGGAATGAGATGTTCAATAAGCCGGAAATTTATAAGTTTGTAAATTACCCAATTACCAGTGAAAAATTTGCTGCATGGGAACCGTACCAACAGCAATATATGCAACGGCTATTGCTTGGTCAGATTTCAATAGATGAGACTATTAGCAAGTGGAAGGAATATTGGCAATAACCACAACGGATTGTTTAACTGCCTTGATCTAAACCGATAGTGCTTACTACACGATGTAGTTGAATGTTATAAGCGCCAACGATATCAGCCTCAAGGCAGTTTTATTTTATCAAATGATAAAGGGAGACTTTTTTGATGAAGAGATCACCTCTGAAAATAAATATTGCCTATTTGCTTCCGGTAGGAGTCCTAATAAGTTTAGTCATATATTATCCAATTTTAAAAGGGGTGGTTATTGCATTCCAGAACTATAATCTCTTCAATACAAAAAACATCTCTTTTTCTGGATTAGAGAACTTCAAACTGGTTGTTTTAGATCAAGCGTTTCCCTTCTTGCAGATTGTTATAAACACCTTAGTCTGGGTATTTCTTAGCTTGATTCTACAGTTCCTCTTAGGATTCGCCCTTGCTCTACTATTGAAGAAACCTTTTAAGGGTAGAGGTATCTATACAAGTTTTGTTTTCTACACTTGGGCTGTTTCAGGGTTCGCCATCAGTCTGATCTGGTCATGGATATTCAATGGTCAGCTTGGATTGATGAATGATATTCTCTTAAGACTTCATATCATCGAAAATCCCATAGGTTTTCTCTCCGATACTCGCTTTGCAATGATTTCTGTAATTATTGCAAATGTCTGGTATGGGATTCCCTATTTTGGGATAATGTTGCTTGCCGCTCTACAATCTGTACCTATTGAACTATATGAAGCAGCAAAGATAGATGGAGCTGGTTCATTCACCCAGCTTCTGAAGGTAACGATTCCATATATTTGGCCAACCATCATCAGCACGACGCTTTTACGAATGATGTGGATCATGAATTTTCCTGAAATCATTTATGGAATGACCAGCGGAGGTCCTGCCAATGCAACGAATATCCTTTCAACCCATATGCTGAATAAAATATATATAGAATTTAACTACGGACAAGGTAGTGCTATTGGATTGATTATCATGATTAGCCTCTTCGTATTTGCCTTTATTTATCTCTCCTTAGGTACGAGAAAGGAGGATCGTGTATGAGAAACGTCCGATCAAGTATTTCCAGCATCGCACGGTTCTTAGCTCTTATGTTGTTTTTACTCTTTGCAATAGGGCCTCTTGTTTGGATTGTAATTACTTCGTTGAAGAGTGCCGATGAGATTTATACATTCCCCATTACTTATCTTCCCAAAATAATTTCCTTTTCCAGTTACCAGAAACTCTTTAGTTTTGCAAAATTTGGAATTTATATAAAAAACAGCCTGATTGTTACAATTTGTGGTTCGTTCGGAGCTGTATTTTTTTCAATCTTCGCAGGCTATGCTCTCTCAAGGATTAAAGCTCACGAAGCTTCCAAGCGGTTGCTCCTCATACTCTACTTCACCCAAACTGTGCCTTCGTTCATCCTGATGGTCCCTCTCTATACCATGGTGGCAAAGCTAAGATTGACAAACAATCTGTTCATACTAGGTGGAATCTATATGGTCACAGTGTTGGCTTTCTGCACAATTATGGCGAAGAGTTTCTTCGACCGCATCCCACAAAGCATCGAAGAAGCGGCAATTGTGGACGGTTGTACTTCTACACAAGCTTTGTATCGCATAGTCATACCACTCGTTACTCCAGGAATAGTAGCTGTTTTTAGTTTTGCTTTTGTGAATATTTGGAATGAACTTTTCATCGCGGTTCTTTTCTTGTCATCTCCAAACAAAATGACTGTTCCTGTTGCACTTAACTCTTTTATCTCTAAGGCTGGCATCAGTTGGGATGTTATGGGTGCTGGTTTAGTCATGGCACTATTGCCAACTATGTTCATATTTGCTATCGGACAAAAATTTATTGTATCAGGTTTAACGGAAGGTGGAGTGAAAGGATGAGAAATCTTAATCATATTGATGCAACTAATGTCTCTTGGATGAGAAGAGTACAATTGGGGAACATAGAGCCAAAAGGGTGGATTAGGCAGCAACTGATTATCTATGCTGAGGGTTTGTTAGGTTCATTGGAAGAAATCTGGGAAGATGTAGGACCAAGCAACGCTTGGAAAGGTGGGAGCGGAGATTCTTGGGAGCGGGGGCCATATTATCTTGATGGTCTGGTCCCTATGGTGTTTCTTTTACATAATACTTCTTTACATAAAAAGATGCAGCGATGGATTGATGCACTTTTCGCTTCACAGACGGAAGATGGTAATTTCGGGCCATGCCAAAATGATGATTGGTGGCCTAGAATGGTAATGTTGAAAGCCCTTAATCAATATGCAGACGGTATGCGAGAACCAGATGTCTATAAAAAGGTGGAAGCATTCATACACAAATATCTTGTTTATGTGGAAAATAATATACAAGAGAAACCCTTTGAGATGTGGGCATATGTACGAGGAGGAGAGCTCTGTTCCACAATTCTATGGATGTATGAACGTCTTGGAAAAGTCTGTTATCTTGAATTAGCAAGAAAAGTACTTGCGAATTCACTGGATTGGAAATCCTTCTTTTCTAGTTTCCCATTTCCTCTTAGAAGTAGTTCGTATATCCCTTGGGAATCGTTTCAACAATACATTTCCAGATTCAACAATCAATATGAGCAACCCATGAATCATCGTCGTAGAGACGATCCATTTTTTAGGATATTCCACCAAACCCATGGAGTAAACATAGCCATGGGAATTAAATATCTTGCCTATGCATCAGTAGTCAACCATGATACAGAATACATTGAAATCATGCATAGGGGGTATGAAGAGCTCTGTCGCTTCCATGGACAAGTCAATGGTTTATACAGTTGTGATGAACATCTCAATGGAACTAGCCCTTCCCAAGGAACCGAACTCTGTACCGTCGTAGAAATGCTATTTTCCCTTGAGGAAATCATAAGGTTCACGAATGACTTTTCTTGGGTTGATCTTTGGGAGAAAATTGCTTATAACGCCCTCTTTGCTACCATTGCTGGAGATGGTTGCTCACATCAATATGATCAGCAAGTCAATCAGATTTCCTGTACCGTAGAAGCACGACAATGGTATAACAATCTTGATGATTCAAATATTTTTGGTCTTGAACCAAATTTCGGTTGTTGTACTGCAAATATGCACCAAGGACTTCCGAAGTTTGTGACCTCCCAATGGCTCACCGATGAGAATTCAATCATAGCTCTCTCATATGCTCCAGTTTCTTTCATCCATACCATGAATGGAACTACAATCTCAATTACGGTTGAGAGTCTCTACCCCTTTTTAGACACAGTTTCAATCGCTTTGGAAACTTCGAATGAAAAAGATTTCATCCTGAAACTTCATAAACCGTTTTGGGCAAAGGATATGGAGGTGCTATGTGATGGAGAAAAGATTGATACTGCATGCATTGAATCTCAATTAGTAATTTTAGATAGATGTTGGAAGTCATCGCATATTATCATCAACTTCAAGATGTCGGTTCGGTTTGAACGTAATGTACAAGGATTAACGATTTGGAGGGGACCTCTTTTGTTTGCGCTTCCGATTCAAGCGAATCGGACTAAACTGGTAGACCGCTCTCGGTTTTCTGATTGGGAATTGCGTCCAGTTGGTGAGTGGGCATACGGTATATTGGAAAATTCATCAGGGAGCTGCACAGTGAAGATTAATTGTCTTGAATCCAATTCACTACCAACGTTCAACAAAGAGGGAGTTCCTCCGATTTCACTTATGGTTGTGGGGCAAAGAATTACTAACTGGAAAGAATGCAACAATTCTGCAGGCTCTCTTCCGGAAGTTCCTGAAGTATTAAAGAATTCTATCAGCACAATTACACTAGTACCTTATGGATGGACAGATCTTCGGATTGGATTATTCCCAATGCTTTGCTATTGATTGATAAAGCTATATTTGCAGAGCCTTTTGTAAAATGCGTAAACATCGTGATTCGGAGGCACAGTAACGACACTATCGACGTAGCGTATGAAGGATGAAAAGTCTTATTGATTACTAGTGTTTAATTGATTAAATTCGTGATAGTATCACGGATTTCTGTACCCCTTACCTCTCGCTTCCTCCATACGAAAGGCTTGGGGTGTTCGTCGTAATGGTCTATGAATTCCCGTATTTTCCCGCACAGCTCCTCTGTTGAATTGAAACTGGCACAGCGCAGGACCTTCTCTGCAAACTGGGGTTCCCTGCTCTGGCACCAGCTCCTATGCCTCTTCAGGACAATGTTATTCTCCCTCAGTATCCTCCACACTGTGAATGTCAAGGAGTTTTTTCTCTGATTGGGTAAGGAGTTTTTTCCTTGATTGGGCTACACGTGGCATGCTGGTATCTCCTCCCTGGATACTGGCAGTATAAATCCACTTGACATAATTATAAATAATATTAAGAACAAATGCAATTTAACACTAGGAACGAGAATACACTCCAGATTTTCTGTTGATTGAACATAAAGTAAAAGAAGACGCATCTGGAGTGTATAACCAAGGCATAATCAGCTTGTGTTGGACTGTTTTCCCTTCAACATTGAGTTCGCCGGCCTAGCCCGGCCACTTGGCCGAACTAAACCCAGCCATTGAATTGTGAGAACCCTGACAGCCTGCTAATGCCAACGACTTTTTTAGATCGTGGGTAATGAGTACTTGAGTCTTACCGGTAATGACTCTTTTAGATGGTTCGGTACCCACTGTTTTCAGTATCGGCTCTGGGACAAGTCAATTTGCATGACTTTCTCAGGACAAAGCCACAGAAGCTCGGATAGGGAGCAGGTTGAACTGAACTTCCTGGAGTTTAGATAAAGTAACAATCTTGGCAGATTTGGTTTCTTTACTCTGACTCTGGTTGTGGCCGACTCTGATTGGTTCTTTCTTCCCGACTCTAAAAGGTTGATTCCGGTCGACGCTAACATTGCGCTGTTTTCCTGCTTCTGCGAAGACCAACTCGTGTGTTGGCCTGTTTTCGGTACCAGGAAGAACTTCCAAATCCTCCACAGAAATCGCAATATTGCACTTCCAGACATCATATTTCTAACTTTGGGTTCCGGGTAGAATATCCCAAAATTCCTCTTTCCTGTTTCTGTGAAGACCACCTTGTGTTGGACAAAAGGTTGCTTCTCAAACGGCGGCTGTCTATTTTCCATCGACAGGAATCATGCCGATAAACGGTGTAACTTTATTCATATGCGATTCTCAATACGTTCCAAGCTTTTTGGGTACACCTTTTGGTACAGTGCTTTGGTGAATGTTGAATTATTGTATCCACTAATAACAAGAACTCCCTGCATTGCAAGGAGTTCTTCTATTGGGCCCAGAAGGACTTTCGACCCACGGATTATGAGCGGGACTTTAGTCACATCCAATTTGTTTCATTATGTTCCTAATTTGATTTGCTGTCAAGCGTTATGAAACAACATAGAACAAGGTAAAACACCTCGGAATTGGTACATTTGTTGGCATTTTGGCACATTCTTTGGTACACTTGATTAATTCTATGCACAAACGTAAAGCTCTTATTTACAAAGGTGGTTTGGCATTTATGAGCAAGTTTATCAACGGTTTGAGCCATGGGTCAAATTTTAGTGGTGTTAAAGGTTCTGATTCAGCTGTAGATGATACTTTTTGGGATGACTCTGAATCTCTGCTTGATGTTCTATCAGAGAATGCTTCAAGCATGCCTGTGCTTGTTTGTATAAAAGAGGGGAAAGGTGTTTTTGACTTTGGTAATGCATTTGCCGCAGCTAAACACACCTTGCAATTGATCAAATACGCTTATAGTCATGGAAATCTTTTGGACTCCTATCTGTTGTTAAGAAGGCTGTTTGAATCAGTGATGCAATATTATTTCTTTTATGCTCTAAAACATGACTACATTGGTAGAATCACTATTGAAAACGACGGAAAATCCTTTGAGGACCTCGTTCAATCAATGGGTATAATGATTGAAAGGATGGAATTTGATGATTCGTCTGTCTCTGATGTAAGTATTTTTCATCAATGGGCGGTAGGGAATAATCTCGATCAGAAAGCTGAAAAGAAGCGAAGGAAAGTGATACTGCTTGATCATTACCTAAAGTCACTTGATGCTCTGAATCCCGATATTAAAGCGTGTAAGGAAAAATATCTGGAGCCGGGGCTTACTGAGATACAGAAGATAATGAATGACTACACTCATGGAAATGCTCTCTATACAATGAAACTTGCATTTGATGCCAATGTGCATGCTAAGAAGTTATTTGAGAAAAGACTCTCCTATGTTCTTTCAATTTTGCTTGTATACAATACTCTATGTGTCCCACAACTAATGCATTCAAGCGACTATGTTGATTCGATGGACTGTGGGATGGCACCAGAACCAGATAGTCAGTATTGGATAGCCCCTTGCATCCAACGCTATTTTGATATCCATGTGAGCAAGATACATCCTGAACTAGTGAAGTACCTTAAGGAGAACAACCCTGCTGGGATGGTAATTGAAATACCTGAGTTAAGAAACTAAGTTCTACGATTGATTAGCTCTCAACAAAACATGTCTCAAGTATTAAATGCTTACCTAAGGATTATAATAGACAGAATCAGTAAGTTTGTCCGGGAATTGTAGAATTTCCCATAGCAAAATAATAAAAACACCCTTCCATTGGCTACTAATGCGGCTATAATGGAACTCAGTGCTACAAAGATACACAGTAGAGAATGCTGACTTCTTGCTTCAATGTTGTCTACTCGCTCTGTTCGTCGGTGAGTTCTGTATGGTTCTTTGTACTCAGGAAGGGTGGTAATGACTGAAGAAGAGAAGTTGAGGCTTGAAAATTGTGGGTTTCGACTAAATCGCAGCGGGGGGCACTCAGCTCGAACAATAATGGTCGAAGAGTTGGAGCTCCTTTTTGCATATATCGATGATCCTGATGCTCCGAAACAATCATACTTGGATGCAATCACTATTGAGAATTGCTTGGGAAAGGCATCACAGAGCAGTCGTCTTATTACATCGCAGATAATTTCGACCATGTATGGGTTTGATCCTGATATTCCACTATTTAGACTTCTAAGGTTTTTTTGGTCCAGAGATACAGAAGGGCACGCTTTACTGGCAGCACTTTGTGCGTATGCAAGAGATCCAATCTTTAGGATGTCTGTGCCCTACATTCTTAGCATTAATAAAGGTTCTCAGGTTAGTAGAGAAGTTCTGGAAACATTCATTGAGGAACAGGAACCTGGACGTTATAGCTCAATAACTCGTGCTTCTGTTGCAAAGAATATCAATTCTTCATGGACACAAACCGGTCATCTGGTTGGGAGAGGCAGCAAAAAGCGGGCTGAAGCAAATCCAACAGTAGGGAATGTTGCATATGCTGCTATCCTAGCTACCTTGATGGGTCACAGGGGGAAAGCCCTCTTTGACTCCGATCCCATCAGGATGCTTGATGTTCCTGCCGGCAGGGCGATGGAACTGGCACAACAAGCTTCTGAGAAAGGTTGGCTTATCTACAAAAGGATTGGAGACATCATTGAAGTGGGTATACCCAACCAGTTTTCCATTCCATTGAATGGAGGTTCCCTATGAGCAGGGTTCGTGACTTGGTGAAAGCCTATGATGAGTTCATTTCTCTCCCCTGGCAGGAAGAAATCGCAGCTTCTCAGCGGGTGATCATGTGCGTCTATGACGAGCAGGATGAACTGAAGCTTCGAGCAATCAAGGATGAGTTTGGCATTGCAACAACCCATGCCGGCCATCAGTGGCTGGAGTATGATCTGACCGATGCGTTTCCCCGGTGGCTGATGGCAAATCCCCATGCACAGAAGAGCTTCGCAAGGCCGAATCTCTTCAATTCCATATTGCATACTTTCAAGAATCATGTGATACACAACTTCTTAGAAAATTCATATGATGTGACTCCTGTCAAGTACTGATTGCTCTATCTTTCAAAATTCGTTCATTACATTTTCTCCGGTTCAATTTTTATATTGATGTAAGGGATCCATAAACAGGCCGAATCAGTTTTTCAGCATTTGACCACTTTCATATACGTGGATTGGTTACCTACAGGCCAATGGTCCGCCTACTGCTCTTTCTGTTTAGGGGCGAGAATCACAACGGGTTGTGTCTCATAATTTTTTCGAAGGTAGCAAGATCTTGACTGTCGTCAGCCTGTTGATGCATCCCTCACACCTCCATTACTACTTTATATTTCTGTTCCTAGTAGCTTGTAACACTTAAATATATACTTTTAATGATACTTGCAGTATCCTCTGAATTGGAGAACAATAAAGGGGGATACTGCCATGCCATATGCAAAGAGAACCATTGAGCTGAACGCAGAACAAAGAGAGTTCCTGCTTGATTTCATTTCCAGGGGAGTCAGGCCTGTGCAGGCCGTAAAGCGTGCAAGGATTCTCTTGGAATCAGACGTTTCCGGTGGAAGGATTCCCCCGAAAGAGCATGCAATTGCAAAGATGGTGGGTGTCAGCATCCCGACAGTCAAGTCGGTGAAGAAGAGCTTCCACGATCTTGGCAGGGATGCCGAGGCCGTGGTCAACCGCAAGCAGCGGGAGAAAGGTCCCAGGGAAAAGAAGATAACCGGAGATGTGGAAGCACACCTCATTGCGCTTTGCTGCAGCCCGGCTCCCGAGGGCTATGCCAGATGGACCGTCAGGCTGCTTGCAGAGAAGATGGTGGAGCTGGAATACATTGATGAAATTTCGGCCATGTCGGTCTCACGGACGCTAAAAAAAACTCTCTTAAGCCTCACCTGAAGCGTTGCTGGACCATCCCGGCCAAGGAGAACGGTGATTTTGTAGCGGCGATGGAAGATGTATTGACCCTCTATGCACAGCCATATGATAACTCGAAACCAGTTTTATGCATGGATGAAAAACCCCTGCAACTGCTATCACACAAAAGAAAAAGCATTCCTATGGAACGAGGGAAGCCATTGCGGGAAGACTCGGAATACATCCGCAGAGGGACCTGTAGCATCTTCATGTTCAACGAGCCATTGGGCAAATACCGGTATGTCGATGCAAAGGAGCACAGGACCAAGGTAGACTGGGCCCACCAGATCAAGAGGCTTGTCGATGAGGACTATCCCGACGCCGAAGTCATTCGTTTGGTAATGGACAACCTCAACACGCACAAGATTGGATCACTGTACAACGCATTCCCCGCGGAGGAGGCTTTCCGTATTGCATCCAAGCTGGAGATCCATTACACCCCGAAACATGGCAGTTGGCTGAACATGGCCGAGTGCGAGCTGGCTGCATTGACATCACAATGCATTGAGACGAGAAGATTGCCCGATCTTGAAACGGTCTGCAGAGAAGTCTCAGCATGGGGAAGAGACAGGAATTCGAACCAGAAGGGAATTGACTGGCAGTTCACAACCAGCGACGCCAGAGTCAAACTCAAGCGTCTGTACCCGGTGATTAAGGAATAGGTTTAAGTGTTACGAGCTACTAGGCTACTTCACCGCAGATGTTCCCGGTCATCATACCCCAGACAAAACAGGCGATCTCCCTTGCACAGGCTGCCTTTGCCAGATTGGAGCTTTTTCCTTCTCGTATCATCTTGTGGTACTTGTAACGTATCCTGGAAGTCCCACGGTCCGCATAGGCAATGACACATGCAGGGTTGCCGGCCTGCCTCGCCTTGAGGCGCTTGGACTTCTGGAACATCGTGGTCCTCGCCATGGAATTGGCACTTTCCGTTAGCAATCTCCTGAGATTGCTGTTGCCCGCCTTTGTAATGCCTGTCATCTGGGTCTTCCCACCACTGGATTGCTGACCGGGGCAGAGCCCTATGAAGGAAGAGAATGCCTTTGGAGTAGGGAACCGGGAGAAATCCCCAATCTCACAGACTATCGCCATGGCTGTGTGGGTGTCGATTCCGCCAAAACAGCGCAAACGTCCAACATTCTCCCTGTACCGGTCTTCCTGGGAGTATTCCTCAATCTGCTGGTCAAAACGCTCGACCGCCTCTTCCAGCCTGCAGACCTCGGCATAATATTCATCGAAGGTCAGCTGGTCCACAGGGAGGCTGAACGTAATGGATTTGAGCCATGCCCTATACTTCTGGGTCCAGCTTGTTCCCTTTTCCGGATAGTGCTTGCCCTTCCTGAGCAAGAAGGACAGGAGTTGCTGCTTGGCCTTCTTCAAGGCTCCATTCCTGTCATCCCGCATCCTGATGTAGTCCCTTGTTGCCTCATCCTCGACCGAGAGAGGTACGACTTCCTTGAAGGCTCCCCAATACAATGCCTTGGAAATTTTTCTGGCATCCGACCTGTCTGTCTTTACCCTGTTGCCACCCTTTTTCTCGTAGATGGTGGTGGGGGCCATGACTTTGCAGTCAAGTCCGGCCTTGGAAAGATCCCTATGGAGGCCGAATCCTGTAGGTCCTGCCTCATAGCCGCTGATTATACTGACATTGGGCCCAACGTCTTTCTGCAACCGTCTGATATAGTTGGCAACCATCCTTGAGCTGCTTTCTGTAGTGATTTCACCAACAAAAGAATTTGTTTCCGGGCAATAGGTGCATAAGGAGTATGAATCCTTGTGGACGTCGATGCCGATTGTGCGTATACTGGTTTTGTTAGACATGATGTGACCTCTCTTTTGCATGCGGTAATGCATACGTTAGTTATAGTTATGACCACTGTAATGCCGAATCCACGATTTTGCAAATACCAGGGGTCACATCATATTGTTTAGGTTAACGAAAGTATCAGAAACCCCTATTTTCCTGGTGGTTTCCACACAAATTATTCTTTCCTCTCCCAAAATCTGGTCTGAAAGCTTTGTTTCCCACCTTCACCCAACCAAAATCCCCGTTTTCCATACCGGAAATCCTGTTTTCCCGTCTGATTTTTCTTGCCAAAAGCCACTCCCCTGTGCCATAATTAGGTAAACGGTAGGTATACGAGACAGGAGGGTGCTTATGGCCGCTTATTCCGTTCCCGAGCACATCAGGGCTCTCAAGCCGAAAGGCACCATGGTGAAGGCAATCAAGAATGGGTACTATGTGTATACCTGCACCAACCAGAAGGGCGAGGACGGCAAGTGGCGTCTCAAGATGGGAAGTGTCATCGGCAGCATCAAGGAGGGGGTCGGCTTCATCCCGAACGACAACTTCTGCACCGAGGAGAAGGTCTCA
>Ga0228535_1002891_pt1 | contig 14465 bp, 13 predicted proteins | sample SJ1metagenome_FD_168457 | JGI IMG/M metagenome (GOLD analysis project Ga0228535, IMG submission 168457) | Enriched culture of PCE-dechlorinating microbial communities from Ithaca, New York, USA - SJ1 | ecosystem: Engineered > Modeled > Simulated communities (microbial... > Unclassified | place... | reverse complement strand
TGCAAGAATCCACACGGGAGGCAAGAGCGGCTCTGCCATGAGTTCAGTAGCTCCTGTAGATGCCGCGAAGTCTGCCGAGGATTCTCAGGTCCTGTGTGTAGATCGGCGCGTAGCGGGGGTTTTCGGCCTGAAGCCTGTAGCGGTTGTTCTCGATAAAGAAACGCTTGAGCGTGACATTCTCTTCGAGGAGAGCCACGACGATGTCGCCGTTCCTGGCCGTTTCCGACTGCTCGATGATGGCGATGTCGCCCGAGAGGATCCCTGCGCCGATCATGCTGTCGCCCTTTACGTGGAGCGCAAAGTGCGGCACCCGGTTCGTAATGATATCCGCGGGGACCAGGACGGTGCGCTCGAAATTCTCGTCCGCAAAGATGGGCCGCCCTGCGGCTATCTCCCCCAAGAGCGGAATCTGGACGACGGGCGTATCGCTCTCGGGAGGTGTCACAAGCTCGATCGCGCGGGAGCGTTTTTCAGATGTTTTTATGCAGCCTTTTCTTTCGAGGGCTTTGATGTGGTCATAGGCGCCCTTGACCGAAATGGAGAATGCGCGCGCCGTCTCCCTCACCGTAGGCGGATAATTATTGTCCTGAATGTATTCGTGAATGAAATTGAGGATCTCTTTCTGGCGTGCGGTCAGGTCTTTCAATCTGGGCTCCTATGCTCATGTATAGTATACAGCATAGTTTGCAGATGTGTGCAAGCCCTTTTTAACCGAGTTCTTCGTTGAAGCCCGATTCGAAGAGTGCCTTGATGGTCTCTGCGGCCTGCTGTTCATCGGGGCCGTCCGCGATGATTTTGATTTTTGTGCCGAAACTCGCGGCGAGCGTGATAATGCCCATGATCGACTTTGCATTGATGCGGTTGCCCGCCTTTTCAAGATAGATGCGGGAGGCGAACTTTATTGCGGTCTGGGCGATGAGCGCCGAAGGACGGGCATGAATGCCGGCACGGTTTTTTATAGTTGTTTCAAGCTCTACCATATGGGCTCCAATCCAGGCATAATACTCCCGAAGTTCCCTTGCGTTCAATGAGGCTGACCCGCGTATCAATAATCATCGCGGGAAAAATACATAGTCCGGGCGCTTTCGCTCTCAAGCCAGCGCAGAATGTTCTGATTGAATTCCCGCGCGCTGTGGTATCCCATTTTCTTGAGCCGCTCGTTCATCGCCGCGGTTTCGATGATGATGGGGAGATGTCGGCCCGGTTTGACGGGGATTTCGAGCTTCGGCACTTTCACCCCGAGGATATCCATCGTCAGCTCATCCATGCCGATGCGGTCGTAGACCTTGTTGGGATCCCAGTCTTCCAGCTGGATGACGAGCTGGATCTGTTTCTTGTCGCGGATTGCGCTGACGCCGAAGAGGTGGGTGATGTTGATGATGCCGAGGCCCCGGATCTCCATGTGGTGACCGATGACTTTGTTTGTCCCCTGGCCCATGAGCAGCGTGCTGTTCAGGCACCGGATTTCGACGACATCGTCGGCCACGAGCCTGTGTCCCCGCTCGATCAGGGCGAGGGCCGTCTCGCTCTTCCCCACTCCCGAATCCCCGATCAGCAGTATTCCGATGCCGAACACCTCGACGAGCACGCCGTGCATGATGATCTTGGGGGCGAAGATGTCGTGCAGAATCCGGATGACGCGGATCGTGAATTCCACCGAGCCCAGTTCGGTGACGAGCAGAGGACAGCCGGCCGCATCCGCGGCCGCGGCGAAACGCGCGGTGGGTTCGATGCTGTTGGAAAAGATGCAGCAGGGAAGCTTGTACGAGAAGAGTTTTTCGTAGATCTGGGCGGCGACCCCGTCGGCTTCGATCTTGTTGATGTACGCGTTCTCGCCTCTTCCGAAGACCTGGAGTCTCTCCCACGCAAAGGAATCGTAGAACCCTGCGAGCGCGAGGCCGGGCCGGTTGAGGTCCGGGACGGTGATTTCGCGGCTCAAGCCCGCCCTGCCGGCGACACAGCGGAGTTTGAGATCGTTCTGTTCCTTGAGTTCGAGGCCGAGAAGGTCGAGGACGGTAAAATTGACTGGTTCCTGTTCTTTCACAAAAACATTTTACCTCATTTCGATACGGTGGTAAATCGAATAAAAAACGGCGGCCCTCTGCTGGCTGCAATGGCAGTCCGCAAAGGCCGCATGCCCACTGTGGTTTTTTCAGGCCTTCTGCCGCATGAAGGGCCGCCGCCGACTGGTCTTCTTATTTTTTTTCCTGAATCTTTTCTTTTTCCTTGACAATTTTCTGTTCGAGCTTGTCGATGAGCATATCGATCCCCGGATTGAGTTCCGGTGAGGTTTCGACTATGTGCGCCTGTTTACCCCATCGGAAGTTGGCGGTCACTTCGAGACGGAACCGCCCCGCGTCCTTGGTGAAAACAAAGAGGAGATCGACGATCATATCCTTTGCGTAATCGATCCGGCCGATTTTCGTGGTTAAATACTGTCTGCTCTGATCGCTAAGATCGAAATGCACGGAACGAACGTCGATATTCATAGTGACCTCCCGAAAAGATTTTGACGCAAGGCCAGGCCTTGCGCATGACTCGCCCGGGTTACTTCCCGAGCTCGCTGCGATATTTCGCCACCGTCCGGCGGGCGACAGAGATACCCCGCCGAGCGAGGATTTCCGAAATGATGCGGTCGGAAATTTTTTCTCCTTTTGATTCGAGATCGCTGATGATCTGTACAATTTCGGCCTTTACCCCCTCCTTGGAGGCGTTTTCCCCATTTTCCTGATTGATGGCGTTGGTGAAAAAGCGGCGCAGTTCGAAGGTGCCCCAGTCGGTCTGCGCATATTTGCCGTTCACGACGCGCGACACCGTCGCTTCGTGAACTTCGATTTTTTCGGCGATTCCCTTGAGGGTGAGCGGCTTGAGCGATTTCAGCCCGCCGGTGAAGAAGTCTCTCTGTGCCTCTGCAATTGCGAATGCGGTCTTGAGGAGCGTTTCATTGCGCTTTTTTATGCTGTCGATGAAAAAGCGCGCATTCTCGACTTTTTCACGGGCGAACTTTTCGGCCTCTCCGCGGGCCGAGCGCGAGGCCAATTCTGTATACAGCCGGCTTATGCCGAGTTTGGGAACTGTCTCATCGTTCAGCCGTACCTTGACCTCGCCGTCTTCAAGCCACATCGCCAGATCGGGCACGATGTAGCGGGGGCGGACCTTTGAAAAGGTGCGGCCCGGGTATGGATTGAGCGTCTTTATGAACTCCATGATGCGGCCGAGCTGGCGGTCGTCGAGGCCGAGGGCCTTTTTTATGGTGCCGTGGTTGCGCGACTGCAGGTTTTCGAAGTGCTGCGAAAGTACCTCGATGGTTTTCGGAGGCGCATTGGAGGCGATTGCCGCCTGTGCAATGAGACTTTCGCGGTAGCCGGAGGTACAGGTGCCCGGTGGATCGAGCCGCTGCAGGAGCGAAAGAATGCGCGCAAGGGTCTCGGAGTCGCAGTTGGCACAGACTTCCTGCGGGGGCAGGATGTGGAAACCGTTCTCATCGGTATTCTGAATGATCCGCTCGGCGATTCTGCGCTCTTCTTCGCTGAGCGGCAGGAGGCCGAGTTGGCCTAGAAGGTGTTCCTGCAGAGATTCTTCGGTGGCGATAGTCTGCTCTATAATGGCGTTCCGGTCGTTTTCCTCGCCACTGAATCCGAAAGCGTCGTCCGAATACTCGGCCTCGTGAAGATTGTCGTCGCTGTCTTTTGTCGTGTTGATGCTCGCTTCCATGACATCGAGCGAGACTTCGCCCGAGTCGGCGAGCAGTTCGAGGGCAGGGTTTTCTTCGAGTTCCTGATGGATCTGTTCGGTGAGTTCCTGCAGTGGAAGCGCGAGCAGGCGGATGGCCTGGAGCATGCGAGGACTGAGTTTAAGCTGCTGCTGCTGGGCGAGGACCGGCCGTTGTTGTGTCTGCAATGCTCATCCTCCTATACATAAATGTAAAGCACTTTCCCCGAAAGTCAAGGCTGAGGGAATTCCCAACGGAGGAAAAATATTGTGTCTGATTGAAGCAATTGTATTGACGATCGTTATTTTTCGTTAGTATTTTCAATATACAAAATCACAGATTCAATTTTCCATTACAGGGTGAGGAATGTCCAAACATAAACACGAACACGGCGAGACACCGAAAGAGATGAAGCCGGAAAACGAGCAGGCTCAAACGCAGAACCAGGAGAACCAGCCTTTAGTGCCCGAGGTCGAAGTGCAGCCGGGGGCGGAAGGGCAGGCGGATAGCCATGCCGGTGCGGTGAACACGCTCGAGGCCCAGCTTGCGGCGGCCAAGGCGGAGATCGAATTGCTCAAGGCGCAGGTCGCGGAGCTGAACGACAAATATCTGCGCACTCTCGCCGAACAGGTCAATTTCAGAAAGCGGGTCGTCAAGGAAAAGGAAGAATTTCAGCAGTATGCAGTCTCCGCACTGCTCACTGATCTTATCCCCGTGCTCGACGATTTCGACAGGTCGCTTGAGGCTGTCGCGCAGAATCACAATGATACCGGGAAGGTCATCGACGGCATCCGCCTCATTCAGAAGAGGCTCTATGACACACTTTCGAATAAGTACGGGCTTTCGCGGTACGAGACCAAGGGGTTGGTCTTCGACCCGCATCTGCACGAGGCGATGTTCTCGGACCAGGGCGATGTGCCGGAGCCGACGGTCACCCAGGAATTCATGCCGGGCTACAAGCTCCACGATCGTATCATCCGCACCGCAAAAGTAAAAGTGACCATGCCTGCAAATCCGGGCAGCCCTGCGCCCACGACCCCCGAACCGCCGGCGGAAGAAGGTCAGGACACCGCTGCCGGCGAGGGTGATCCGGGGGACAGTGCTTCATAAAGAGCATTATCGATTTGCTTTGTGGCAGACAATTTCAGTAATTTAGATAGGTAAAAGATAAGGAGAACAGAATATGGGAAGGATTATCGGCATTGATTTAGGAACAACCAATTCCTGCGTCGCAGTGATGGAGGGAGGGGAACCTATTGTTATTGCCAATTCTGAAGGTCAGCGGACGACGCCGTCCATTGTCGGTTTCACCGCAAAGGGAGAGCGCGTCGTCGGGCAGCCTGCCAAAAACCAGATGATCACGAATGCGGAGAATACCATTTTCTCGATCAAGAGGTTCATGGGGCGCCGTTATGGCGAAGTTCTCAACGAGACCAAACTGGTACCATATAAAGTCATCGACAATGGCAACGACGTCCGCGTCGAGGCTGACGGCAAACTCTACAGCCCCCAGGAAATCAGTGCCTTTATTCTGCAGAAAATGAAGAAAACCGCCGAGGACTATCTTGGCGAGCCCGTCACCGAGGCCGTCATCACCGTTCCGGCGTACTTCAACGATTCCCAGCGCCAGGCGACCAAGGACGCCGGCCGCATCGCCGGGCTCGAAGTCAAGCGCATTATCAACGAGCCGACCGCGGCGAGCCTCGCCTATGGCTTCAACAAGGATCAGAAGAAAGAGAAGACCATTGCGGTGTACGACCTCGGCGGCGGTACCTTCGATATCTCCATCCTTGAGCTGGGCGAGGGGGTCTTCGAGGTCAAGTCGACCAACGGCGATACGCACCTCGGCGGCGACGATTTTGACCGCCGCGTCATGAATTGGCTTGTCGACGAATTCAAGAACGATACGGGCATCGACCTCTCGCAGGACCGCATGGCGCTCCAGCGCCTCCGCGAGGCCTCGGAGAAGGCGAAGATCGAACTCTCCAACATGCAGCAGACCGAGATCAATCTGCCCTTCATCACCGCCGACGCGAGCGGCCCCAAGCACCTGCAGAGGACGCTCACCAGGGCGCGCTTCGAGCAGATGTGCATGGACCTCATCGAGCGCAGCCGCGAGCCGTGCATGAAGGCACTCGCCGATGCCGGCCTCACTGCGGCGCAGATCGACGAAGTCATCCTTGTCGGCGGCATGACCCGCACGCCGCGCGTCCAGCAGATGGTGCGCGAGATTTTCGGCAAAGAACCTTCCAAGGGTGTCAACCCGGACGAAGCGGTCGCCATCGGCGCGGCCATTCAGGGCGGCATTCTCGGGGGCGAAGTCAAGGATGTGCTCCTTCTCGACGTGACCCCGCTTTCGCTCGGCATCGAGACGCTGGGTGGCGTGTTTACGCGCCTCATCCCGCGCAACACGACGATTCCCTGCCGCAAGAGTCAGATTTTCTCGACGGCGGCGGACGGCCAGACGGCGGTCTCCATTCATGTTCTCCAGGGCGAGCGCGAGATGGCGACCCAGAACCGCACGCTCGGCAGGTTTGATCTCGTAGGCATTCCGCCCGCGCCGCGGGGCATACCGCAGGTCGAAGTGACCTTCGATATCGATGCAAACGGTATTGTCCACGTGTCGGCAAAAGACCTCGGCACCGGCAAAGAGCAGAAGATCCGCATCGAGGCTTCGAGCGGGCTCAACGATACCGAAATTGACCGCATGGTCAAGGAAGCCGAAGCCCACGCAGAAGAGGACAAGCGCGAGCGCGAGCGCATCGACGCGCGCAACGAGGCCGATTCGCTCATCTACACCACGGAGAAGTCGCTCAAAGACGTCGGCGACAAGATTGGGGCCGGCGAGAAGACCGCGGTCGAAAATGCGATCAAGGATCTCAAGACAGCCATGGAAGGCAAGGACACCGAGGCCATCAAGCAGAAAACAGAAGCGCTCAAGCAGGCTTCCTATAAGCTCTCCGAGGAACTGTACCGCCAGGCCTCGGCACAGGGCGGCGGAGCGGCCGGCGGAACAAGCGGTGCCGAAGGCGGCGCCACAGGCGAAACTTCTTCCGGAGAATCGAACGATCAGAGCCAAAACGCCGATGACGTCAACTACAAAGTAGTCGACGACGATAAATAATTTTGATTGTGCAGCAAGGCGGCTGAGCCTTTTTCGGCCGCCTTTTTGCCTATAGAGAGGGTGGTCGGAAGTGGCTAAACGCGATTATTACGAAGTGCTCGGTGTACCTAAAACCGCCACGAAAGACGAGATTAAAAAAGCATACCGAAAACTTGCGATTCAGTATCATCCCGATAAAAATCCGGGCAACAAAACAGCAGAGGAAAAGTTCAAGGAAGCGACCGAGGCCTATGAAGTGCTTGGTGACGACCAAAAACGCCAGACCTACGATCAGTTTGGATTTGCGGGTGTCGAAGGAATGGGCGGCGCTTCCCCGCAGGATTATTCCAACGTATTTCACGATTTCGAGGACCTTTTCAGCGGATTTGGAGATTTTTCCTCAATCTTTGGTTCGTTTTTCGGCGAGGGTGCACAGCAGCGCGGCGGGGCTCATGTCAATCATGGCGCCAATCTGCGCTACGACATAGAATTGCCCTTCGAAAAAGCGGTCTTCGGAACTACGATCGAAATTTCATACAACAGAGACGATGTCTGCAAAACCTGCGGCGGAACGGGATCGCGCGACAGTCAGGGGCGGAAGGTGTGTTCGATGTGCAAAGGCACGGGACAGGTCCGTCGGAGCTCAGGCTTTTTTGCGATTTCCCAGCCCTGTCCCGTCTGCCACGGCGAGGGCACCGTGATCGAGAATCCCTGCCCGGATTGCGGCGGCTCAGGCCTTGTCAAGAAAAAACAGAAGATCCGGGTGACCATCCCCGCTGGCGTCGAAGACGGCAGGCGCGTCACCGTGCCTGGTCAGGGCAATGCAGGGGCAAATGGCGGACCCGCCGGCGACCTCCATGTATTCATTCATGTTCGCCCGCACGACATTTTCGAGCGACAGGATGACGACCTGTATTGTGCGGCCTATGTCGATTTCGTGACCGCCGCGCTCGGCGGCGAGATTGTCATTGGCACTCTGGAAGGGCGCAAGCTGTCGGTGCAGATACCGGCCGGTACGCAGAACGGCAAGCTCCTGCGGATCCGCGAGGAGGGGGTGCCTGTCGCTGGCAGCAGGCGCGGCGATCTCTATATTAAGGTTTTTGTCAAAGTGCCGTCCCGGCTTTCAAAGCGCGGCCGGGAGCTGCTTGAGCAGCTGAAGGCTGCGGAGGGCGAAACCTCGCAGCCCGAGCTCATCCGGCTCAAGGATGTGCCGCATTGATGTAGGCGCACGAACAGTATATGAGGCGACAAAAAAGCTGCCGAGCGTTTCGGCAGCTTTTTTTATGGAATGATCTGCACCACCCGGTAGCCTGCGTCGGCCACTGCGGCGCGGAGCGCCTGGTCGTCCAGCGCGTCGCCTTCGACGAGCGCCTGGCGTTCGAGAAGATCGACTTTGGCGGATTTTACGCCCGGTATATCTTCAAGCGCCGACTGGACGTGCATGACACAGTGGCCGCAGCTCATGCCTTCGATTTTCAAAAGTTTCCTCATCTTCGTTCTCCTTTGTATAGTGCTTCGCTACAGCGTAAGCAGAAGATACTGTTTCCCGGCGCGGGAAGCAAAATCTGCCGCCGTCCGCGCCGGGCTTGTGCGATCATTGTTTTGCCTCCGCGCACACGCCTTCGGGCTTGCGGTACCTCTTGAGTCTCAGCGCGTTGGTCACGACAGAGACCGAGCTCAGGGACATCGCCGCGGCCGCAAACATGGGTGAAAGCAGAGGGCCGCCGAAGATGTACAGAATTCCTGCCGCAATGGGAATGCCGAGCACGTTGTACCCGAAAGCCCAGAAGAGATTCTGCCGTATGTTCCTGATCACCTGGCGCGACAGGTGAATCGCGGTCGAGACGTCGCAGATGTTGTTGTGCATGAGCACGATATCGGCGCTCTCCATCGCGATGTCGGTGCCGGCCGCCACGGCGATCCCCACATCTGCCTGCGCGAGGGCGGGGGCGTCGTTGATGCCGTCTCCCACCATGGCAATTTTTTGTCCTGAAGCCTGAATGCGCTTTACGATGGATGCTTTTTCGGAGGGCAGGACCTCCGCATACACTTCGGTGATGCCCACGCGCGCGGCGATTGCGTCTGCCGTGGTCCTGTTGTCTCCCGTGACCATCGCGACATCGATGCCGAGTTTTTTGAGGGCGGCCACGACCGCGCGCGATTCGGGTCGGGGCTGGTCAGCCACGGCGATGAGCCCGATCGCCGCCCCGTTCCGGAGCACGAACATCGGCGTTTTGCCTTCGCCGGCGAGGCGCGCGGCTTCATTGAGGAGCCCGGGCTCCCGATCCGAAAGCGAAATGCCGAGCGATTCAGCCAGGGCGGCGTTTCCCACCGAGATGGCTCCGGAGTCCGCAACGATTCCTTTCCCCGCGATGGTTTCGACGTGTTCGGGCCTGGAGAGGTCGAGGCCCTTTTCGCGCGCGCCCGCGACAATGGTGTCGGCGAGCGGGTGGCCGCTGGCGATCTCGGCGGACGCGGCGAGCCCGAGCACCGTTTCGGAGGAGAATCCCGGCACCGCGATCACATCGGTGAGCTCAGGCTTGCCTACCGTGATGGTGCCTGTCTTGTCGAGCAGGACAGTGTTGACTTTATGCACGGTCTCGAGCGCTTCGCCCGACTTGATGAGCACGCCGAGTTCTGCGGCCTTGCCCGTGCCTACCATGACGGCGGTGGGCGTGGCAAGTCCGAGGGCGCAGGGGCATGCGATGGTGAGCACCGACACAAACACCGTCAGCGCAAACGTGATGCTGTGCCCCGCGATGATCCATCCGAAGGCGGCGACCAGGGCCACGGCCATGACCGTCGGCACGAAGATCGCGGAGACCTGGTCCGCGAGGCGCGCAATCGGAGCCTTGCTGCTCTGCGCTTCCTCGACCATGTGGATGATTTTGGCGAGCGCCGTCTCTTCGCCCACTTTCTCGGCAACCATCACCAGCGAGCCGTTGAGGTTCATTGTGCCGCTGAACACTTGGGTGCCGTCCGTTTTTTCCACCGGCATGCTCTCTCCCGTGAGCATGGATTCGTCGACATTGGAAATGCCGCTCCGAATCCGTCCGTCGACGGGTACGCGCTCGCCGGGGCGCACGAGAAGCAGATCGTTCGGTTTGACCTCATCGATCGGGATTTTCCGCTCGATCTCGCCATCGAGGATCGTCGCAGTGGTGGGACGCAGCTTCATGAGCTTGCGGACGGCCTCGGAAGTGCGACGCTTCGACCTCGATTCGAGATTCTTGCCCAGCATGATGAGGGTGATGATGGTCGCAGCGGTCTCGAAGTAAAGCTGTGAGCCCGCAGTGTGGTCGCCGCCCAGAATGCGCGAGATCGAATAGAGGCTGTAGAGAATCGCCGAACTTGTGCCGATTGCGATGAGGCTGTCCATGTTGGGCGAGAAATTGAAGAGCGACTTGAAGCCGTGGGTGTAGAAGGCTTTGCCGGCAACCAGCACCGGAATGAGCAGTGCAAGCTGTACCAGTGCAAAGGCCAGCGGATGCATACGGTGATCGATAAAGCCGGGCAGAGGAAGCCCAAGCATCGAACCCATTGCAATATAAAGAATTATGGCAGTAAATACTGCAGAGACAGTAAAGCGCTTCCAGCCGTAGACCTCGTAGGTCGGAAGCGGCGCCTGTGCCGGTTTTTCAAGCAGCAGGGCTTCATAGCCCGCCTTTTTGACGGCGGCCTCGATCTTGGAAACATCGGCCTCCGAGGGGTCGAAATCGACATCCATCCTCTCCGTGGCGAGATTGACCGACACCTTGGCGATGCCCTTTACTTTGCTGACGGCGTGCTCGTTCGCCACGGCGCACGCGGCGCAGCTCATTCCCTTGAGAGCAAAAGTCTTGTGGACTGTCATTTGAAGCTCCAATAAAATTAGAGAGTTAGCTATAGTTAATATATATAAATTCCGCCGGATCTTCCATCGTTGAAGGCATATTCTTGACCAAAATAGTCAAAATTATATGTATCTGTCGCTGTCAGAGATATTTGTATAGTTTTTCTGCCTTTGTCGTTTTATTATTATGGTATGCGGAGCGCTCCATGAAAGCCTTCCATGCGGTCATAAAAGGTGAAGTCCAAGGCGTCGGTTTTCGCATGTCCGCAGTGATCCGTGCGGAACGGTTTGGGCTCACAGGCTGGGTGCGCAATACGCCCGAAGGCGATCTCGAGGTGTGGGCGGAAGGCGAAGCGCAGGCCCTGGAGCAATTCTATGATTGGCTCCGGATCGGCCCGTCCTCTGCACGCATCGACGAAGTGCTCAAGACCGAGGAACAGCCCAGAGGTTTTTACAAAAGGTTCTCTGTGGCATTCTGAACTGTATGTGGGGGTATGTATGGCATCTACCATGAAGGCGATGGTGATCAGACGCACCGGCGGACCGGAGGTGTTTGAGCAGACTGAGCTGCCGATCCCGCAGCCCGCTGCGAATCAGGTCCTGGTGAGAGTAAGGGCGACTTCGGTCAACCCTGTGGACTGTAAGGTGCGCTCGGGAGCAGTGGCGATTCTCCCGCCTTTTCCCGCTGTCCTCCATGGGGATATCTCGGGGACGGTGGTCAAGGTTGGCCAGGATGTAAGTCATTTCCGCGAAGGTAATGAAGTGTTCGGCCTTGTCGGGTGGACGGGCGGAGAGGGCGGGGCGCTTGCGGAATATGCAGTGTGCGACGCCCGACTGCTCGCGTATGCCCCGAGGTCGCTCCCACTGGAGGAGGCTGCGGCGCTCCCCGTGGTCGCATTGACGGCGTATCAGGGCCTGCAGCGCAAAATCAGGCTTGAAAAGAATGCGTCGGTGCTCGTGCAGGGAGCCGCGGGAGGCGTCGGCCACATCGTTGTCCAGATGGCAAAAGTATTCGGCGCACAGGTCGCCGCGACCGCCTCGAGCGATGAGAAAATTGCGGTTGCGGCTTCCTCGGGCGCGGACTGGACCATCCGCTACGATCAGGAAGACGTGAAGCATTATGTCGGACGGATCACCGGCGGCAAGGGGTTCGATGTCGTATTCGATACGGTGGGCGGCGCGAATCTGCCCAAATCCTTCGAGGCGGCGCGCCCCGGGGGAGATATCGTCACGATTGCGGCCCGCGCGACGGTGGACTTGAGCCTCATGCATTCGAAAGGCCTGAACCTCTATGTCGTGTTCAGCCTGTTGCCGATTCTGACCGGCGAAGGCCGCACTATGGTTGGCCAGGACCTTGCGACCATCGCGCGCCTTGTCGACGACGGGCTCGTACGTCCAATCATCTATCCCAAAGGGTTCACGCTCGACACCATCGCGGAGGCGCACCGTTTCCTCGAAACACAGAGCCATTACGGGAAGATTCTCGTGCGCGTCGGATAGCCCGAAGAGCGATCAATAGGTGCGCACCAACAGCGAATTTACGATGAGTTCGAGGTCGTGGCGCGGTTTGCCTGCCGGCAGGCGCTCGATTTCGTCATGCGCGAGGCGAGTGTAGTGCGCTGCGTCCTTCCGCGCCCTTTCGATGGCATTCGTCTGGAGCACGAGGCTTAAGACGCTCTCGACAAGGTTCGGCTGCGTGCGGATGCCGGAGAGCAGCGGCCGGATTTCCTCTCCCCTTTCCTGAAGCGCATAGATGAGCGGCAGCGTGCAGAGCCCTTCGCGGATATCATTGCCGACAGGCTTCTTGAGTTCTTCGATGCTGGACTCGTAGTCGAGAATATCGTCGATAATCTGGAAGGCCATGCCGAGGTTGTAGCCTGTCCGCCTGAGGGCCTGAGTGTTGGCGGTTGAGCAGCCGGTCTCGGAAGCGCCGACGTGCAGGGCCAGCGAGAAGAGTGCCGCCGTCTTCCCCGCGATAGTCTGGAGGTAGCGGCGTCTGCTCGATACAAAGCTGTACTTCGCAAGATCCTGGTTTATTTCTGCCTTGCATATGGCGCTCACGAAGTCGGCGAGCAGCACCGCGCGGTTAGGGCTCACGTATTGGACTATGATCCTGTGCGTGCGCGACAGAAGCCAATCGCCCGCCAGAATGGCATTGGTTGTGCCGAGCCTCTGGTGAAGGGTCGGAATGCCGCGCCGATGGCTTGCCCTGTCGAGGATGTCGTCGTGGATGAGCGTCGCGGTGTGCAAAAGCTCGATCGCCGCCGCGATGTGTACGAGCTTGTCCTTCTGTTTTTTTGTCCACTTGTTTTTGTTGCGGTCGAATCCGAATTCGCCTCCGATAAAGACGAGGGCGGGACGGAGCATCTTCCCGCCCGATTCGACCAGCCTCCCGATATCCTTCCCGAGAGGAAAACTGCTGTTTTCGAGTATAGATAAGATGAGCGCCTCGACATCACGGAGAAAATCTGCGATATCGGGGTAGTCTTTCCAATAATCTGTCATGATGCTCCCGAAAAAAAACAGCGGAGCGGCCAACGAAAGAGCCGTTTCCGCTGCAGTATTTTTGCTGTCCGCTTAAAGAGTGGTGCAAACCCTTATTTCGTCGGGTCTCCCGCATAAAAATGCCATTTGCGCGCAAATCTCGTGCCGTTCCACCAGCGTTTGATCGCAGGGATGAGCCAGTAGTCGCAGCCGAAGGACCGCCCGAGCCCGCCGAGCATCAGAATCGCGGCGAACACAAACCACACCTGATTCCACGCGAACATGCCGGAAAGGGTGAATATGAGGCACATGCCGAGGCTCACGACCGCGGCGAGCCAGGTGAAACAGCCGCCGAAGAGGGCCAGGCCGATGGCCATCTCCATGACGACGATCATGACCTGGAAGAAGGTGAACGGCAGATGTGCGAAGATGCCGTCCATAAACGTGTGGCGGAACCAGGTCACAAGGCCGGAATTCGGGTCAAGGATGGGTTTCGTGAGGTCCCAGACGGCCTTGAAGGTCGACGTCGCGGCTTCGGTGACGCCCGAGGTCACCGCGGAGGCGGCGGAAGTCGCCTCCGGTGCGGCCGCAACCGCTGCGCTGGCCGCGCTCGTAGCTGCAGCTGCTGCGGTGGCAGCACTGGTCGCCGCCGCTTCTCCGGCACTTTCCCATGCGCTCGCCCCGCTCGTCGCTTCGGCCACTTTCACGCCCGCCTGCACCACGCCCGGCGAGAACATCCAGCTGGATTTCGAGCCGGCCGCGAACGCGAACCAGCCCTCTCCAATCTTGTTGATGCCCTCGAAGAGCCACATGAGGCCGAGCCACATCCTAAGCAGAAGCGGCCAGTATGGCCTCACCTTGTACGCGGTGAAATCGCCGATGAACGAGCGGCGATCCTTCATGTCGAGGAATTCATGTCTGAGATACTCCCAGACCTGGTTGATGCCCGCGATATTGAGCAGGTACCACACGTTGATGAGGTGTTTGATAAAGAGCGCTATAAAGCCTGAGGTCTTCATGCCGCCCGCGTTCGAAACGCCGTAGTGGCTTCCGATGGAGATCATGAAACCATGATAGTTCGGCTTGAACGTGTGCCGCTCGCCGCCGTCGATATCGGATATGATGTTTTTCGCGACGGGTTCCGCCGTGAAGTGCGCGGTCTCGACGATCTGCGCGAGGGGCTTGCCTTCAAAGATAAGACCGGAGATGTCGCCCACGACGTACACGAAGGGATATTTTGTGGATTTGAGCTCCATGTCGCAGTCGAGGCGGTTGCGCTTGCCTGCGGGAAGTCCGAGCTGACCCGCGAAACTCGAACCTTTGACGCCGCAGGT
>Ga0228535_1002888_pt1 | contig 14478 bp, 11 predicted proteins | sample SJ1metagenome_FD_168457 | JGI IMG/M metagenome (GOLD analysis project Ga0228535, IMG submission 168457) | Enriched culture of PCE-dechlorinating microbial communities from Ithaca, New York, USA - SJ1 | ecosystem: Engineered > Modeled > Simulated communities (microbial... > Unclassified | place... | reverse complement strand
ACGCCGGATAACCTTGCGGCATTGAAAGAAATGGGAGTGAACCGGCTCTCTGTCGGCGTGCAGACCTTTGATGACGAACTGCTGAAGGCGCTCAACCGCTACCATAAATATGGCAGCGGGCGCGACATTGCACAACGGCTGCACTATGCGCAGGGAATATTCGACACGCTCAATGTGGATCTGATGTTCAACTTCCCGATGCAGACCCTCCGGATGCTTGAGAAAGACCTTGCTACCATTATCGGGTTGGGGGTCGATCAGGTGACCTATTATCCGCTGATGTCGTCGTCGCAGACGCAGGAAAAGATGCAGCAGGAACTGGGCAAGGTCAACTATGCGCGGGGGCGGGAGTATTATACGAAGGTAACCGACACCCTTGCATCGCATTACACGGCAACCACGGCATGGTGCTTCTCGCGCAATGACAAAATGATCGATGAATACGCCGTGCATTATGAAGAGTATGCCGGTCTCGGCAGCGGCGCGATCGGCCATATCGGCGGCAGCGCCTACGCGAACACGTTCGACATCGAAGCCTATACGCAGAAGGTCAATGCCGGGGTTCTGCCGATTGCCGCAAAACGCGACTTTTCGCTTCGCGACCGTCTCTGCTATGACTTTTTGATGAAGCTCTTCGGCCTTCGTCTGAACCTCTCCTCGGTCAACGAAAAACATGGCGTGGATATGTCCTACGAGCTCTGGCCCGAGATCCTTTTTTTCCGGCTTATCCGCGGGCTGACCAGGCAGGGCGACGAGCTGCAGCTGACCAAACACGGCCGGTACTATTGGCTGTTGATGATGCGGGAGTTCTTCATCGGAGTCAACAACTTCCGGGATTACTGCCGCGCCCAGATAGAGGAAAAGCGCGAGATTGCCTAAAAAATCGGGCCCTCTTTATTATCTAACCGCAGAGGAGAGTTCGAGAACACCCTTTTTATTGTCTCTGCTGATTTGGCTGTGATGAGTCGTACTCCTGAAGTTTGCGATAAAGGGTTCGGAGTCCGATATTCAATTCTGCTGCCGCCCGAACCTTGTTTCCGTTTGTTGCACGGAGAGCCGCCAAGATATACTCTCGTTCAATCTCTGCAAGAGGCCGGATGAGTGAAGCAGAGGATGGCAAAGGAACGGACGTTGCATGCAGTTCCTGGGGCAGATCGTCCACGTCGATCTGACAGCCTGATGAGAGCGCAAGTGCATACTCGATTGTGTTCTGGAGCTCTCGCACGTTTCCAGGCCAATCATGCTGGAGGAGTTGTCTTACCGCTTTGGGGCTGAAGCCGACCGCTTTGCATTTCATTTTTCCGTTCATTTTGTTCAGAAAAAAACGTGCAAGGGGGAGAATATCTTCGCGGCGTTCTCTGAGCGGCGGGACGGTAATTTCAATAACTCTCAAACGGTAGTAAAGATCCTTGCGAAAACGACCCGCGGTGACCTCTTCTTGGAGCGTACGGTTTGTTGCCGCAATGATTCTGACATCGATTCGGCGCGGTCGATTTTCTCCAATTCGACGAATCTCTCGTTCCTGTAATACGCGAAGAAGTTTCACTTGCATGCTTAAGGGGATTTCCCCGATTTCATCCAAAAAGAGCGTTCCGCCGGTCGCTGCTTCAAAAAGTCCGAGAGCATCCTTTTCTGCTCCGGTAAACGCCCCTCGGACATGTCCGAAAAGTTCTCGCTCCAATAAAGTTTCCGGGATTGCCCCGCAGTTGATGGACACAAAAGCTTTATTTGCGCGAGCCGACTTGTCATGAATAAGGCGCGCGATTCGCTCCTTTCCCACCCCGCTTTCTCCGGTGACGACAACGGAGGAATCAGTGAGAGCAACTCGTTCGGCAAGATTGAGTACTTTCTGCATCTGGTCACTCGCTACGATCATTCCATACACGTGAAGGTCTTCTCCCAAGACAATGCTCAGTTCCTTCTTGCGAGCATGGAGTTTGTTTTCGGTTGATCTGAGTTTGGCTGTAAGATCGTTTAGAGTCGCATCGATTGTTTCTCTCCGATAAAACTGCAGGTGTGGCTCGATCTCTTTGCCCCATTTATGCCGGAATCGTCCGCTGATATGACAACAACTATCCCCTTTGCCACGGCAGCGGTCTTCAATGAAGTAGACGTCCTGATTTTCCTTGAATGAGACATAGCCGCTTGCGAACCCGACGAGCGTCCAGCATACAGGCTCGTCAGAAAGCCCGACGTGCAGGAGGTGTTGCTCCGCTTCATAGGAATCCTGCCAAGTTGCATCAACAAGCGGAAGGTGGCCCAGTCCGTCGGTTCTAATGTTTTGGGTAACATTGACAAGGCCGTGCAGTGTATGTATTTTTGGCCCTGCTTTCCCTTCTTCCCAGAGGTCGGGCCACTCCTGTTGCAATGTTTTTGCAGTTCTCCATCCGTGTGCGTAGCCGAAGCGGGTCAGAATGGCGCGTGCAGCCACGAGCCCCAGCGTTTCAATCAGCTCTTTTCGCAATAGGCCAAGAGCTACAGCATCAAAGATAAGGGCGCGCTCGCCCATGAAGGAAATAATTCCTCCCTGCGGATCAAAAGCGAGCAGTTCTCGAAGATCATGGTCGGCTGCCTTCATATGGATAAAATGCCAAAATGGCCAATAATAGTCAAATTGGCAATATGGGGGGGGTAAGTTGGTCGAGCGCAAATGCTGATTAATCAGCATGTTATCTATGATAGATGTGTGGCATCCAAAATGCAATTGCAAAGAGAAGCCACTTTGGGAGGGAAAAATGAACGTATACAGACTTTCTTTTCTTGCACTACTGCTGGTTTTCGGCGCCCTGTTTATCGGCCATGCTTTTGCGTTGGAGAGCAAGCACAGTGGTCGAGGGCTTGTATGCGCTGATTGCCATCAGGCGAGCAGCCCCGCAAAGGCAGCATCTGAAAAGGCGTGCATAACCTGTCATGGCGATTATCAGAAAGTTGCCGCCTTGACCCGGGCGCTGCACGCGAACCCTCACGACTCTCATCTGGGACCGATGGACTGCACAAAGTGTCATAAGGAGCACAGGGCGTCTGAGATTTCATGCCTTGAGTGCCATAACCAGTTTGAGTTCAAAAACAAATGAAACACTTTATCAGGCGACGCGCCATATACGCATGAAAGGAGAGGGAAGATGAGTAAAAAAAGTATTGGGAGCATTATTGTACTGATGCTGGCGATCTGTATTTTTGCGGGTTCTGCATATGCGGACAAGACCATGAATACCGATATCGCCATTGTCGGGGGAGGGACATCTGGACTTGCAGCAGCCGTCCAAGCAATTCAGGGAGGAGCAAAAGTAATTGTACTTGAGAAGCAAGCTAAAGTTGGCGGTACCGGTAACTTCTGCGAAGGTATATTTGCCGCTGAAAGCAAAATGCAGAAACGTCAGGGAATTATTGTTACAAAAGAATTTGCCTTCAAGACGATTATGGACTATAGCCATTGGCTTGCAAATGCGCGTCTGGTCAGGGCAATTGTCGACAAATCTCCGGAAACGCTCGACTGGCTGAACGATCTTGGCGTGCAGTTTGAGTATATCGGTCCCGGAGGTCCCGGGGGGGCGTTGACCTGGCATGTGATCGCACCGGGACCTGATTATCCACATAAGGACAAAACCGATTTTCACTGCTCCCGCATGATTAATGTTTTCAATAAGTACATTCTTGCCAATGGGGGACAGATTCTTTTGCAGACGCCCGGGGTCGACCTTATCAAGGAAAAAGGAAAGGTAGTGGGTGTTGTTGCGAAGGACAAATCAGGCGAGACTATCCGCATCAATGCAAAAGCAGTAATTGTGGCAACAGGAGGCTTTGCCAACAATAAGGAAATGATGCAGAAGTATGCGCCATATCCCGACGTGATTCCGGTCGGCCAGATCGGGAAAGATGGGGATGGTATTAAAATGGCTTGGTCTGCAGGTGCAGGGGAAGAGGGTGTCCGCGTCATGCAGGCATACCGTCCGGGCCTGAGAGGATTTGGTCCTGCTGATCATATGATTGGGGCGGCGGTACAGCCGTATTTTTGGGTCGATCCTCGAGGGGTGCGCTTTACGGATGAGTCAACCGTAGTGCTTTGGCCATACTCAGGCAATGCGCTTGAGAAGATTGGCGGCACCATGTACTCAATCTATGATGACGCCACGCGCCGATTTATGGTCGAAAAGGGAATCCAGTTGCAGCTTGGGGAGTGGATTTTACAAGGCACCAAGCTGACGAAACTGGATGAAACGTTCAATAAGGAACTCGCGAAGAAAAACGGCAATGTCTTCAAGGCAAATACGATTGAAGATCTTGCGCAACAGCTTGGCATGAATCCCTCGGTATTGAAGGCGTCTGTTGACGAGTACAACCAGATGGTTTCAATGCGTGAAGACACCATGTTTTTTAAGAAACGTGAGTACCTCCGCCCTGTAGCTACTCCGCCGTTTTATGCAACAAAGCTTAATCCGCGCCATCTTGGAACGCTCGGCGGCGTAAAGATCAATGAAAAAACCGAGGCGGTCACGCAGAAAGGGGATACGATTCCCGGACTGTATGTGGTTGGTACTGATGCTGGCGGAATGTATGGCGACAGCTATGACTTGCTGCTCGGCGGCGGAACTGCTGCATTTGCATTGAATTCAGGTCGTATCGCGGCAGAGAATGCCATTCAATATATGAAGAAATAGCTTGTGCGGGCATCCGTATCTTGGACGGATGCCCGCATGAACATTGTGTGGACACAATTATGAACAAAAGGGGAATGGAATGAAAAGGAAGGAGCTTTTGCTACATGGAGTCGCCTTGCTGATTGCGCTTGTCATGTTTGTTGAGAGCGCTCCTGCGGAAACAACGTTTGATTACGGAATGAATGTGCGGGCTCGGCATGAGTTGTGGGACAACATGTTTTCGCTTGGCACGAGACAGACAACGAATACAAACTATGACCGTTCATTTTTTCGTCTTGCATTGTTCCCGTGGGCAAAAGTTGAATTTGACAAGAATGTAACGCTTTATGGCCGTATGGTGTACGAGCCGCAGTACTCGGTTGGTCCCTATAAATATGCACCTGATTTTGAACGGTTTATGGACGATGATATTGCATTTGATAATCTCTATATCGAGTGGCGCAAGGCATTTGGACTACCAGTTGATTTCAAAATCGGTCGCCAGGATTTTCTCGGTAAAGAAACGTACGGTGATCGGTTCCTGATTTTTGACGGCACGCCGAATGATGGCGCCAGAACTAACTATCACAACGCAGCCCGGGCACGTATTCATTTTGACGAAAAAAACAGCCTTGATCTTCTTTATATCAACAATCCGGCATACGATCACGTGCTGACACTGGTTCATGCTCGTGTCAGCAGGCAGTTGAACCCCTCCAATGAGCAGGGCGCAGTAGCATACGGCCGATTTAAGCCATTTGAGCAGGTTGATCTTGAACCGTATTACATGTATAAACATGAAGATCAAATCATCGGTCAGACAACACCGGAGCTGGACCTGCATACTGTCGGAATGCGAGCAGTTCTGACACTAGGAAACTCTAAGCTGCGTGGGGAATTTGCCCATCAGTTTGGAGAGTATGCAACCGGCAGGAAACGTGAAGGGAACGGAGGCTTTGTCATTGTATCGCATAGGTTTGCTGAAGTGGCGCTGAAGCCTGAAATTGAACTGGGCTATGTGTATCTTTCAGGTGATAAAAACCCGACCTCTACAACTGCAAAGATGACAGCGTGGAATCCGCTATTTCAGAGAGCGCCTTTTTTCAATGCAGAGGTAATTGCTTGGCCACTCGCTTATGAGCAGGCGAAAAACGGCGGAGTAGGATATTGGACAAACATGAGCAATATTATGGTTCGTTCCCGTTTTAACTTCAGTGAGCAGACGAATCTCTTCCTTCAATACTGGCATATGCGTGCAAACCAGCTTTCTCAGGGGCTCCCGACTTGGCTGTTCTCTAATAATTCAAAGGAACGTGGCAATCTTGTGACTGGGCAGCTGAATCATGAGTTCAGCAAGAAGCTTGATGGCTTTATTCAAGCTGAATATTTCATGCCGGGCGATTTTTATGTGCAGAATGCCAAAAATTCCCTATTTATCAGAACGCAGCTGACGTATAAATTCTAGGGCTGCAAGCCGGTGACGGTCGTGCATGCTGGCAGGTATGGCTGCCGACCGTCACTTGTTCAGAAAAAAGTTGGTAATATGCGTGAAGACTGTTGTCGGCGAATGGGATATGGCAGCTTCTGTTGTGTGCAGCTGGTGTCAATGAGCGGAACCTGGATGCACGCAGTGACTCAGGGCTGGCTTATTTACTCACTGACATCATCCCCGCTTTGGCTTGGCATTGTCGCTGCATTATCCGCATTGCCGGTCTTGCTTGGTTCTTTTTGGGGAGGGACTCTCTCAGATCGGTATTCTCACCGCAAAATCCTTCTTTTTACCCAATCCGGTCTTGCGTTTTCCTCTTTTCTGCTTGGTTTCATTGTGGAGAGCGGCATGGTCGAAATATGGCATATTGCTGCCAGCGCGTTTTTATTTGGGGTGATTAACGCAATTGATGCGCCTGCACGGCAGAGTTTTCTTGCGTGTCTCGCGGGTTCCGAGCAATTAACACGCGCTCTTGCATGTCATTCGGCAATGCTCAATAGTTCACGGATATTGGGGCCTTTATTGGCGGGTTTTTGCATGACACGTTTCGGCAGTGCAAGCTGTTTTTATTTGAATGCAGTGAGCTTTCTGCCGACTCTTGTTTTCTTGCTTCGTCAGGTTCATGCGTCAACAGTATTGCCGCACTATGAATTGCCAGCTACTGCAGTCGAAGTTCTCAGTTTTCTCAAGCGTGAGCGTTTTTGTTCTGAAATAGTATGTGGTGTCGCATTGTTCAGTTTTTTGGGGATATCCTGTTTTACTCTGATGCCGGTTATTGCAGCAGAATGTTTGCAGAGCGGACCTTTCGGGCTGAGCATCCTTACTGCTGCATCCGGTATCGGGGCTTTCATTGCTGCACTGATGGCAGCTTGGAAGGCAAGCGATTTGCAGAATATCCGTTTTCTTCCTTCGGTCGGGGTGGTCTTTTCTTTGTGTATATTCGGACTGTCCTGCAGCAGCGCCTATTTTTTTTCGCTGGTTCTTGCCGGGAGCGCTGGAGGTGCAGTGACGATATTTCTTGCCATGAGCAACCGTCATATTCTGTGTGGGGTTCCGGAGTCGATGCGGGGGCGGATGGTCAGTCTTAGCGTATGTGCCGTAACCGGGCTTGCCCCGTTCGGCAGTTTGGCAATCGGCATGCTTGCTGACGCTGTCGGAAGTAATCAGGCTCTTCGCTTTTTTTCAGCAATACTTATGGTAGGGTGTTGCTTCATGTTCTGTCATTATGAGCTTGGGGTGACCAATGGAAACAGCAGAAAAGCTTGGGAGAGCAAAATGCGCTGGAGAAGCTTCCTATGCGGTTTTCTCAGCATTAAAGCGCCATTCCCCCGCACTGCCGTCCAACTGCTTTCAGGAACGTCCGATAAAGAAAAGAAGCGCGTAGCCTGAAGCCTCAGAGGTTAGATTAGAAAGGGCGATCAACCCCAAATCTGACAAGGAGGAGCAGGCTATGCATATGTGTTATGCCATATTGGGAAAACTTCTGAAACCGTTGCCGCGACATCAGTTTGAACGAACCGTGCAGGAGCATTGCAGGGACCGCTATGTGGAGTTTTACGACAGGGCAGCAGTTGCTTATATATGCGCAGAGTGCCATTGGCACGGACATATTGTCCAGAGGATCTTCGGCTTGTCGATTCCATGATGCAAAGCGAAACAAGGCGTTGGTGTTCCGGACAGCAGTCTTTTTATTTTTAAATTTGTATCTTCCCGATCGGTATCCCGAGACATCGTCGGGCGGTTTCTCCCCGGATCAGATCTTTTCTCCGATGGGGCAGGTCTCCGCGATCTCCTGCATGTTGGGTATGCTGCCTGGTCGGCAGGCTGGCACCGTGCTGCACCGTATGTTTGCCGAACCGGGCAGAGAGGCTGTCTACGGCATGGTAGAGGCGGGACATTTTTTCCATGCGCACCGGATCATCGAAGAGCGTATACTGGCAGGCGCTCTCGGCAACGAGACCGGCAAGAACCACGGTGGTCTGACGGTAGGGGGTGCCCGGCCGATACAGACGGGAAAACCCTTCATGCAGTGCTTTGAACAGCTCTGCGGGATAGGAAGCGGGCCTGTCGAGCTTTATTTCGCAGCCGTTGTCGCGGAAGTCCTGCTGACGGAGGAAAAGAGAGAGCCGCTGTGCGGCCAGATTATGGCGACGGGCCTTGATGCAGGCATTTTCGAGATTCCTGGCGAGCTGGGCAAAAACGAATTCGCGGTCGGTTGACGGAGGGGTGAAGGTTTTTGCCTTGCTGATCGATTGATAGCTTTGCTTCGGTTCCGTGATGACCGGCAATACGCTCCTTCCGTTCAATTCATGCCATATCTCCCGGTATGGTTTTGAGAGCGCCTTGTCGGCAAATGATTCCGGCCGGCGGGCAAAATCGAGCGCGGTTCTGATGCCGAATTTGGCGAGATAGGCAGCCGTGTTCGGCCCGATCCCCCAGATCTTTCCGACAGGCAACTGTGAAAGATGTTCTTCAATATCTCCGCTGCCGATTATCGTCAATCCGTTCGGCTTCCGGTGTTTGGAGCCGATCTTGGCGAGAACTTTCGTGAGGCTGACCCCCACGGAAACGGTAAATCCGAGTTCTGCAGCCATGGTTTTCCGTATGGAATCAGCGATGGACTCATAGGAGGCACGATGAAACCGGCGTAAACCGGTAAGATCGGCAAATGCCTCATCAATGGAATATTCTTCCACATCCGGCGTAAAGCGCCGCAGAATCTCAAACATGCGCAGGGAGAAGATGCTGTAGGTTTCATAGTCGGACGGCAGAATGACGGCGTCCGGACAGATTTTCCGGACCTCAAAGAGCCGCATGCCCCGGGTCACCCCGCGGGCCTTTGCCTCATAGCTGGCTGCAGAGACGATGCCGCGCTCCTTGCCGGTGATGACCGGCCTGCCGCGGAGCGCCGGATTGACCGCCTGCTCACAGGAGGCGAAGAATGCGTCAGCGTCGAGATGCAGGATGGCGCGCGGAAAAGAAATCATTGGGGTTCAAAGGGAAAAGTTCAAAATGCAAAAATAAGGAATAACAATCGTATTCCGAGTGAAAAGAATCTCGTGCAAAACCTGAGAAGGCATAGGGCTTTCATTTCGACTACAGAAGAAATGGTGTTGTTTGTCAGCATATTGAGAGATGGTTCCCTTCACTGATTTTGCCCTTTGAACTTTTATTTTTAACCTGTTTTTACTGGTATTTTCTCACGACCCCGGTTATGACCCCGGCGATCTTCAGTTCCTGGCGCGGCTGAATGGGGCGGTATCTCGCATTGGCTGCTACCAGCAGGACGGAGTCGCCTTCTTTTTTCAGGTATTTCATGGTCCATGCCCCGTCGATTTCAGCGATTACGATATCCCCGTTCTTGGCGTTTTGCGCCCTGTCGACGATAACCAGATCTCCGGGAAGAATGCCCGCACCGGACATTGAATCTCCGGAGACCTTCAACAAAAAGGATGCCTGGGGATTTTTGATCAGCAGGTCGTCGAGCGAGAGGGTGTCGGCAAGCTCTTCTTCTGCCGGGCTTGGGAATCCTGCCTCAACCGAACCGAGCAGTCGAAGCGATCGTGCCGGCCTGTCCAGAACGAGCCTGCCGTGCGCATCCCGCCGGAGCATGCCGTGGGCTTCAAGTCGCCTGACCAGTTTTGCGACGGCGTTTTTCGAGCGGAGACCGAGCAATGCTCCGATCTCCGAAAATGTCGGCATCCTGCCGGCAGTGCGGGAGAAGGACGTGATGGTATCAGCCCGTTTCTGAAGCATTTCCGCTGAGAGTTCTCTGCTCATGTGGTCCTTTTCCGGGAGTTCTCCCTGAAGGCAGCTGAATTTTTTATTATTATATGGTGAACGAACGTTCACTGTCAAGGGCGCGGCGCCGGGCAGGCGATTGAGAATAAATCTTTTTTAATACGCCTATTAAAAAAGATTTATTTTGTAGGACAAAAACCGACAAAAAAATCAGACCAAAGCCGATACTTTTGCGTGGACGCAGGAGGGTTTAATAAAAAGAAAGAGATTTCTCGAATGCGGGGTAAGTGGGGGAGATATGAAAGCACTGATAGTGAGCGGGGAAGGAATCGACAATCCGGAGTTTCTCGTTCCGTATTTCAGCCTGAAGGAAGAGGGAGTCGATGTCGATGTCGCCTACCTCGAAAAGGGGAAAATACGGCGGAAAAATTTTGGACGCAACACGGGCCGAACCCGGAATGTGGTTCGGCCGGCGGAATACGACGTTCTCTTTGTCTCAGTCGGCAAGGGCAACGAACTGATCACGCTGTAACGGTTGTGCGCAGTACGCGCTCTTCGGGAGCGCGTAGTTTTTTTCGGCAGGGAGTTTGAACGAGCACTATGGTGGCACACTGGTTCATACCTGTTCTTCACTTTATTGCAGGGTTTCTGTATGCCCTGAGAAACATCATATTTTCTGGCGCAAAGGCATTTGTCCGTCAGTGCGGTCGTCTGGTTTCGCGTATGCATCGCACGCACTGTCAGATGCATTCCTGCCCCGTCTCTTTTGTTCCGGCTCACAAGGGCACCCGCACCGGACACCGTGTGGTGCGCGGCGAGGCTACGGCCGGACAGTATGGCTTTTTCAGCGCAGGCAGTATTGGTTCATAGCAGGAGAGCTTCCGGAGTCGGGATGCTCTCTTTTTTATGCAGGGGAGGTGATGCGAGGGAAAAACACGGATGCATGATGCAAGAGGTTTTTCAGGCTTTCTTTATTGAATGATGATGGTAAATTTTATGGGAGGGAAACAAAACCAATGACTTGGACGATGAATATTGACCCGTTGGGCTCAATCGGCCTTTCGGCGCTTGTCGCAGCTATCCCGATCATCTTTCTTGGCGTCGCGCTTGCGATCATCAAGATGAAGGGACATATCGCCGCAACCATCGCAACCGGACTCGCCTGCGGTATTGCCATTCTTGTCTATGGCATGCCGGCTCAGTATGCCTTCTGGGCAACCGTTCAGGGAGCCATGTTCGGGCTCTTCCCTGTCTGCTGGATCGTCATTACGGCCCTGTTTATTTACAACATGTCCGTCGCAACCGGCCAATTCGAAGTCATCAAGAACTCACTGGCTTCGATCTCTGACGACCGCCGCATGCAGGCACTCCTGATCGCGTTTTCCTTTGGTGCATTCATCGAAGGCGCAGCCGGATTCGGTACGCCGGTCGCCATGACCTGCGCAATGCTCGTCGGTCTCGGCTTCAATCCGCTGTATGCAGCGGGCATCTGCCTGCTGGCGAACACCGCGCCGGTCGCGTACGGTGCAATCGGTATCCCGATCGTCGTCGGTGCAGCTGTTTCCGGAGTAAACGAAATGGCCCTGAGCCAGCTCGTTGGCCGTACGCTGCCGTTTTTGAGCTGTCTGGTTCCGCTCTACCTGACCGTTCTCATGGCCGGCTGGAAGAAGGGTCTTGAAGTATGGCCGGCATGTTTTGTGTCAGGCGGTTCGTTCGCCATCGCACAGTACCTGTCGTCAAACTTCCTCGGGCCGTTGCTCCCCGACATCATCGCATCGCTGACGTCAATTGTCTGCACCGTTGCATTCCTGAGGGTCTGGCATCCGAAGGAGAGCTGGAGATTCCCGGATGAGCCGAAGAGCGAAGGCAAGGCACAGCTGATGTTCACCGGCGGCCAGGTCTTCCGGGCATGGGCTCCGTTTATCATCCTTTCGCTGTTTGTCGCGGCATGGGGCATCAAGCCGGTCGGCGCAGCGCTGAACGAGCTGTTCTTCTACAAATGGACGAACACCGGCGTGCATAACATGGTCATCAACTACCTCGGCAAACCGGTTCCAGCCGTCTACAACTTCAACTTCCTGAGCGCAGCAGGCACCGCGATCCTGTTTGCATTCTTCTTCTCGATCCCGGTCATGGGCGCGTCGATCGGTACGGCAATGAATGCAGTCACCGGCACGCTGAAACAGCTCCGCTGGCCGATTTACACCATCGCGATGATTCTCGGCTTTGCGTACATCATGAACTTCTCCGGCGCGGCCATCACGCTCGGCACCGCGTTTGCAACGACCGGCGCCATCTTCCCGTTCTTTGCGGCGATCATCGGCTGGATCGGCGTCTTCATGACCGGTTCGGACACTTCCACCAACGCACTGTTTGGGAAACTGCAGGCGGTTACCGCCGAGAAGATCGGTATCGATCCGGTCATCACCATGTCGGCAAACACCTGCGGCGGCGTCTGCGGCAAGATGATCTCCCCGCAGTCGATCTCGGTCGCAACGGCGGCTACCAACTTGGTCGGACATGAAGGCGACATTTTCCGTTTCACGGTCCTCCACTCGATCATTCTGGCAACGGTCATTGGCATCATGCATCTGCTCTGGGCATACGTCTTTACCGGCATCGTACCGGTTTATGAGAAGGTCATTGCAGGAGCGCCGAAGCCGGCAGTTGATGCGGCGGCGGCAGCAGCGAAGAAGGCTGCGACCATCCAGGAAGGTTACCTGTACCTGGCAGGCGCAGTTATCCTGATCACGATCGTCACGATCGCTTCCCGCGTCGTCGGCGGCGGTCCGATCAATGTAAAAGCAGGCAAAGACTCTGCACATTTCCACTAAGAGCATATGGGGGGCGGGTTTTGTTGTGCCCGTCCTCCGCTTTTTTCACCTTGGAGAAGCAGGATTAAAACAGCAGCAACCAGAGAGTAAGATGCAGGAGCCGGCGATCAGAAAAGACAAAGTTTCGTAATTCAAGCTGATATATATCCTTGCCGCATACGAATAACCACGCATATTACAGGCAATCGCCTTAATATAGACAAAAAAGAGAGCAGCATGGAGAAAGGAGAGCAGAATGTTGGACAAGGCAGTCATTGAAAAGCTCGAAAAAATTGTCGGTGCGGAAAACGTACTGACCAAAAAAGCAGATCTCGTTGCATACAGTTATGATGCAACGGCTGATGTGCAGAAGGCATTGCCGGATGTTGTCGTTCTTCCGTCCTCAACGGCCGAAATTCAGCAGATCATGAAGATTGCAAACGAGACGGATACCCCGGTTTATACGCGCGGTTCCGGCACGAACCTGAGCGGAGGCTGCATCCCGCTCAAGCAGGGTATTGTGCTCTGCACCCAGAAAATGAACAAGATTCTTGAGATTGACCCCGATAATCTGACGGCAACTGTCCAGTCCGGCGTTATTGTTGCGGATCTCAATTCCGCAGTTGCAGCCCATGGTCTTATCTATCCGCCGGATCCGGGGACTGTTGCGACCGCGACGATGGGCGGTACGGTCGCCGAGTGTGCGGGAGGCCTCCGCGGTCTGAAGTATGGGGTGACGAAGCACTATGTCATGGGCATGGAAGTGGTTCTGCCGACCGGCGATGTCGTCAGATTCGGGGGCAAGACGGTAAAAAATGTCACGGCCTATGATTTTGCATCGCTCTTTGTGGGCTCCGAGGGAACCCTCGGCATTGTTACCGAGATCACTGCAAAGCTGATCCCGGCGCCGAAGTACAAGAAATCGATGCTTGCGCTGTATAAAAACCTCGCCGATGCCGGGAAGTCCGTCTCGGGGATCATCAAGGCGCACGTTATCCCGGCGACCCTTGAGATCATGGATGCCATGACCATGGAGACGGTCGAAAACTATGCAAAAGTCGGCCTGCCGAGCGGCTATGCCGCGCTGCTTCTGATCGAGGTGGACGGTATGGCGAAGGATGCGGTTGAGGCCGAAGCTGAAGCAGTCGTCAAAGTCATCAAGGAGAACAACGGCGAACTGCGCGTAGCGGAGAATGACGCGGAGCGCGAAAAGCTCTGGGCAGCCCGCCGCGCGGCACTTCCGGCGCTGGCACAGCTCGGCAATACCGTCGTCATTGAAGACGCGACGGTTCCGCGTTCCAGGATCGCCGATATGCTGGTCGAACTCGACGGTATCAGGACAAAATATAATGTCACGCTCGGGACCTTCGGTCATGCGGGTGACGGAAATCTGCACCCGACCATCATGTATAACTGCGACAACAAGGAAGAAGCCGAGCGTGTGCACAAGGCGGTCGACGAGATTTTCGCCGCCGCGCTCAAGTTCGGAGGCACCCTTTCCGGCGAGCATGGTATCGGGATTGCAAAGATGCCGTATCTGAAAGATGAACTCGGCGAGAGCGGACTCGAGATGATGCGTACCATCAAGAAGTCATTCGATCCGAAAAATCTCCTGAATCCGGGCAAACTGGTTCCGGCGAAAGAGGTGTAAGGGATGTCGACAGCAACTGCCACCATTTATGACGATCTCGCACTGGTCAAGGAAGAGCTTTCGCGCTGCATGAAGTGCGGTAACTGTCAGGCGGTCTGCCCGGTTTTCATCACCGAAAAGACCGAGGGCGGTGTCGCACGCGGCAAG
>Ga0228535_1002887_pt1 | contig 14482 bp, 11 predicted proteins | sample SJ1metagenome_FD_168457 | JGI IMG/M metagenome (GOLD analysis project Ga0228535, IMG submission 168457) | Enriched culture of PCE-dechlorinating microbial communities from Ithaca, New York, USA - SJ1 | ecosystem: Engineered > Modeled > Simulated communities (microbial... > Unclassified | place... | reverse complement strand
CGTCTCGCCGGCTGACGTATCCACCAAGACCCCTCTGTCGTTCGCGGACCTCGCGGAAAAGCTCAAACCCGCCGTGGTCAACATCAGCACGACCAAAACGATCCGTAGTGGAGGCATGCGTTCACCTTTTGGACAGGGGAGCCCATTTGACCGCTACTTCGGCGGGGACGACTTCTTCGACCGCTTCTTCGGGGACGTTCCGCAGCGCGAATTCAAGCAGCGGAGCCTCGGTTCCGGATTCATCATCAGCCATGATGGATACATCTTCACCAATAACCACGTGGTGGAGCAGGCGGACAAGATTATCGTGAAGCTTTCCGACGGGAATGAATTTGAAGCCAAGGTCATTGGACGGGACGCCAAGACGGACATCGCCCTGATCAAGATTAAAACCAACAACAGTCTTCCCGTCGCGGAGACGGGAGACTCGGAGAAACTTCGGGTAGGGGAGTGGGTCATGGCCATCGGCAATCCCTTCGGCCTGGAACAGACGGTGACCGTCGGGATTGTCAGCGCCAAGGGGCGCGTCATCGGCGCCGGACCCTACGACAACTTCATCCAGACCGATGCCTCGATCAACCCCGGAAACAGCGGCGGTCCCCTGTTCAGCATGGACGGCAAGGTGATCGGCATCAACACGGCAATCGTCGCCCAGGGCCAGGGGATCGGATTTGCCATCCCCATCAATATGGCCAAGACGATCCTCCCCGACCTGAAGTCGAAAGGCAAGGTGACCCGCGGCTGGCTTGGCGTCTCAGTCCAGGATATCACCGAGGAGATCGCCAAGAGCATGAAGCTCAAGGACCGCAGCGGCGCCCTTGTTGCAGACGTGTTCAAGGGGGACCCGGCGGATAAGGCGGGCCTCAAGTCAGGCGACGTCGTCACGGAGGTTAACGGCAAAAAGATCAAGACGACCCATGAACTGCTCATGATGATCGCAGGATTCCGCGTCGGGGAGACGATCAAGATCAAGGTCCTGCGCGACGGGCAGGAAAAGGAACTCAGCATCACCGTGGCCGAACGGAAGGAGCAGGCCGAGGTCGCCGCCGCACGGGAAGGAGGAGAAGCCTTCGGGATGACCGTGCAGGAGATCACTCCCGAGATCGCCAAGCACCTGGGGCTGACCCAGAAGAAGGGGATCATTGTCGTGGACGTCCAGGACGGGAGCGTTGCCGATGAGGCGGGAATACAGCCTCAGGACATCATCCTGCAGGTCAACAAAGTCTCCGTGACGACCCTGAAGGAATACGTGCGGGAGATCCGGAAGAGCAACGATAAGAGCGGTATCCTCCTGAGGATTAAACGGGGAAAGTCCGCCTTCTTCGTGACCCTGCCGACCCGATAAGGGACCGGCGGTGGCGCGGATCAAGGGCATGAGCGCCCTCCGGGGAGAACTGTTGAGGATATACGGGCGCCTCAACGACCATTTCGGTGATCTTCATTGGTGGCCGGCCGAGGGGCCCTTCGAGGTCATGCTCGGGGCGATTCTGACCCAGAACACGGCCTGGACCAACGTGGAAAAGGCGATCAAGGGTCTCCGGGAGAGGGGTCTGCTCTCTCCCGAGGCCCTTGAGAAGATCGACGAAACAGATTTGGCCGAGATCATCAGACCCTCTGGATATTTTCGGGTCAAGGCCAGACGCATCAAGGCCTTTCTCCTTTTTTTCCGCAATGGTTATGCGGCACGGGTCGAGGCCATGGCCGCCGAGCCTGCTGACTCACTGCGGGAGAGGCTCCTGGCCGTCTCAGGCATCGGACCGGAAACGGCCGACAGCATCCTGTTATACGCCTGTGGAAAACCGGTCTTCGTCAGCGACGCCTACACCCAGCGGATCCTCCATCGTCACCACCTGATCGATCGAGACGCGGGCGTCAGTGAGGTCAGGACCCTCTTCATGGAGAATCTTCCCCATGATGTGTCCCTCTTCAACCAGTTCCATGCCCTTCTGGTGGCTACGGGGAAAACCTTCTGCCGGAAACGGCCGAAATGCGGCGAGTGCCCCCTGGGGATCCTGCCCCACAGGATCGAGGCGCAGTGAGGCGCCCGTCCCATGACGACGCCCGGGGCCTGGACCGACCATGCGGGCGTCATCCATCTGCACTCTGTCCATTCCTTCGACGGACGCAGGACGGTTCCGGAGATCATCGCGGCAGCCAACGACAGCGGGATCGATTTCCTGATGCTCACGGACCATGCATCGCTTCAGGCCAGGGCAGAGGGCCTTGAGGGGTGGCAGGGCCGAACGCTCTTGGTGGTCGGCGAGGAGATCAGCCCCCGTTTCAACCATTATCTCGCCTTCGGACTGTCCGATCCGGTTTCAACCACGCCGGGTCGGGAAGAGATGTCCCCCCAGACCTGCATCGACCGGATAGCTGCCGGGGGAGGGATCGGCTTCATCGCCCATCCGGACCACGGGGGGACCGAACGGTTTCACGTGAAACGTTACCCCTGGACCGACTGGTCGGTCACCGGCTACACAGGCCTGGGGATCTGGGACTTCATGACGGACTGGCAGAGGGGGCTGACCGGTTACGGGCGCGCCCTGATCGGCTACGCCTTTCCATCTTTTTTGCTCAGGGGCCCCTTGGCGGCCACGCTGACCCGCTGGGACCGTCTGACCCGGGAGCGCCGCGTCGTGGGGATCGGCGAGTTGGACAATCACGATACCCTTTATCGCGTCCTCGGCCTCAAGCTCCCCGTCTTTCCCTTCCGAAGGGTCTTCCGTCTGATCAGGACCCACGTCCTGACTGAAGCCCCCTTCACCGGGGATGGCCCGGCGGACATCGCCTCCCTCCTGCAGGCCCTCAGGAGCGGTCACGCCTATGTCTCCCTCGACAGCAACCAAGACGCCAGGGGATTCCGCTTTACCCTGACAGAGGGAACACGAACCGCAACGATGGGGGATGAATTCTCTCTCGCCGATTTTGCTGAGCTTGCCGTCTCTTTTCCGGCGAACGCCCGAATCCGGATCATCCGCAACGGGAGCCTCTTGCATCAGAGACAGGGAACGACGCTCTCCGAAAGGGTCCGCGAACCAGGAATCTACAGGATCGAGGCCGACCTCAGGGTTTTTGGCCGTTACCGCCCCTGGATCTTTTCCAATCCAATCTATGTCTCCAGGTCTTTAAAGCGTCCGTCATGACCCATTCAGATTATCGACTTTTTCCCTGATTAAAACGTGCTTCAAAAGCACATTGTGTGTTTTAAGCACGTTTTCGTACAGATAAACATCTTAAAGGGTTTCCAGATTTCTTCCTCCTCTGGCTGTGCGTTTCATGCACCCTTTCACTGTGCCGCCTCCATGCAATCACCCTCCCCGGTCGAGCTCCAGCCTCCCCGGACCATTCCCCAGCGGTCGTCCAACCGTTTAACCCATCAATGATTTTATCTTTTTTCATCGGATTGCGTCGCCGGGATGGACGCCGACCGCTCCCTTGGCACCATTATTGCTCAGTTCCCCAGAATGGGCTTGACACCCCTGTTTGGGATACGATATAAAAGCGCGAAGCGTTAGCAGTTTGGAAATAAAGTAAAAAATCAGCACCTTTTAGATGCCCTAGGAAGGAGAATGAAGATGGCGGATATCATGAAGGATGGACCTGTCAATCCCGTAAAAATTCAGGACAACACTTTCCGCGACGGTCATCAGTCCATCTACGCGACCCGCATGCGTACTGAGGACATGCTTCCCATCGCCGAACAGATGGATCAAATGGGTTTCTGGGCGATGGAGGTTTGGGGTGGGGCGACCTTCGACACGATGCACCGCTTCCTTGGTGAGGACCCGTGGGAAAGGCCGAAAATCCTGAAGAAGTATATCAAGAAGACCCCTTTTACGATGCTCTTGAGGGGACAGAACCTGGTCGGTTACAGGAACTATGCCGATGACGTGGTTCGTGCCTTCGTGGACAAGTCCTGCGAGGTGGGAATCGACATCTTCCGGGTCTTCGACGCCCTGAATGACATCCGGAACTTCGAGACCTGCGTGGAACGGATCAAGGCCAACAAGAAACACTTCGAGGGCGTGATCTGCTACTCCCTGACGGAGCCCCGGATGGGCGGCGATGTCTTCAACCTGGATTACTACATCAAAATGGCCAAGTCGCTTGAGGCGATGGGCGCAGACAGCATCTGCATCAAGGACATGGCCGGGATCGTGTCACCCTACGACATCTACACCCTGGTCACCGAACTCAAGAAGATCACCAAGATCCCCCTGCATCTCCACACCCACTACACCAGTGGCATGGCGTCGATGACCTACATCAAAGCCATCGAGGCTGGGATCGACATCGTGGACACCTGTCTGGCCCCCTATGCTCTGAGGACCTCGATGCCCGCCATCGAGCCGCTCGTTGTCACCCTGCAGGGGACCAAGCGTGATACTGGTCTCGACGTACGCAAGCTCATCGCCCTTGGGGCGCACCTCGAGAAGATCGCCCCCAAGTATCAGAAACATCTGGCCACGAACAAGCTCTCCCTGATCGACGCGGGCGTTCTGGCCCACCAGATCCCTGGCGGGATGATCTCCAACCTGGTCAGCCAGCTCAAGGAGATGAACGCTCTGGATCGTCTGAACGAGGTTTACGCCGAGATCCCGAGGACCAGGAAGGATGCTGGCACGCCGCCCCTGGTCACCCCGACGTCCCAGATCGTCGGCGTCCAGGCCGTCATGAACGTGGTCGCCGGCCGCTACAAGATGGTGAACAACCAGTTCGCCGACCTCGTCTACGGCCTCTATGGAAAGACCCCGACCCCGATCGACCCGGAGATCTCCAAAGTGGTCCTGAAACGGCACAAGAGAGGCCAGACCCCTGTTACCGGCCGTCCCGCCGATTATCTGGAGCCGGAGATGGAGGCGAACAAGCAGAAGATCGGCGATCTGGCCAAGACCGAAGAAGACCTGCTGGTCTACAGTCTCTACCCGGCAACGGGCGAGCAGTACCTCAAGTGGAAATACGGCATCGAGCCGATGCCGGAGAGCGTGAAGCCGCCAGCGGCACCTGAGGCCAAGTAAGTTCCAAAACATCGAGGCTTCTGCCTCACAATCCTCCAACGAACTTGGGCGTACTTTCATCGAGGTACGCCCAAGTCTTTGAAGGCCTTGCCTTCAGTCGTCAAACTCGGATTTTAGGGTCATGATCAAGGGGATTTCCATATTCGCCTTGAAACACGGCCTGATCCCTGCCGTATACGCCGTCCTGCGTCTCTATTTCAGTACGATCCGCATTCAGTCCTTTGGAGAGGAAAGGATCTGGGAGTATTTGGACGGGGGTGGCAAGCTGATCGCGGCCATCTGGCACCAGCGGATACTCACCGTATTGGGCTACGCACACAGATTCGGCCGCTACACCCCGTCGGTCATGATTAGCCAGAGCCGCGACGGTGATCTGGCCGCGGACCTCTACCGGCTTCTCAAGTTCCGACCGGTCCGCGGGTCCTCGTCACGGGGCGGCCGAAGGGCCCTGACCGCGCTGGTCGAAGACCTGACCGAACATCCCTTCGCCGTTCACGTCGTGGATGGCCCCCAGGGCCCCCGGGGTATCATCAAAGGAGGGCTCATCAGCATGGCCCAACTCTCCGGCGTCCCGATCATCCCCTTTGCCATCTCCGTCAACCGGGCCTGGATCCTTAAGAGTTGGGACCGTTTCCTGATCCCGAAGCCCTTCAGCAGGATCCTCGTGCACTGGGGAACGCCGATCCCGGTCCCAGCGGTGCTTGAAGGCGATGCCTTCGAGGCGGTCAGGAAGGAGGTCGAAAAGGCGATGCTGGATCTCCAAGATGAAACCGACCGGCAGTGCGGCTGGCGGGAGTCTCTCTTCTGAAATCAGCCCTTGCTGAATCATTTCCCGACCAGCCGCCATTGGCCAAGGCCACTCCCCTCCCTCGGAGACCAAGCTTCCCGGGGAGACTTTCCCTTGCCGGAAAGGCGGGATCTGCGCTACGCCAGCATCCCGCCGTCCACGGTCAGACAGATCCCCGTCGTGTACGAGGCGGCCTCCGAGACGAGATAGAGGACGGCGCCGGCCATCTCCTGAGGCTTGGCGAACCGCCCCATGGGGATCGTGGGAAGGACCATCTTCATGATTTCCGGATTCTGGGTCAGGACTGCGGTGAATCTGGTATCCGTCAGGCCCGGCAGGAGAGCGTTCACCCGGATATGGTAGGGGGCCAGTTCCTTTGCAAAGGATTTGGTCATGGCGATGATCCCCGCCTTGGTGATCGAATAGATCCCCTGGAATGGGGCGGGCCGGACGCCGTTGACCGAGGCCACGTTCACGATGGCCCCGCCGCCCCCTTTCTGCATGAGCTTGGCCGCGTGCTGACTCATAAAGAAGTAGCCCTTCAGGTTCACATCGAAGGTCTTGTCCCAGGCCCTTTCGTCGGCGCTGAGGACATCCCCGAAGAAGGGGTTTGTCCCGGCGTTATTCACAAGGATGTCGAGACGGTGGCCCCGTTTCCGGAGCTCCCCGAATAGGGCGTCGATCTGCGCCACATCGCCGGCGTGGCAGGCCAAGGACTCCGCTTCGCCCCCCGCCCGGCGGATCTCCTCCTCCACGCACCGGAGCCCTTCGATCTTGCGGCTGATCAGGATCATCCGGGCGCCGCAACTGGCCAGCATCCGGGCGATCGCCTCGCCGATCCCCCGGCTCGCCCCGGTGACCAGGGCGGTTTTCCCCTGCAGACTGAAACAGTCCATACCTCCTCCTTGTCTGTTTCTTAAGTCCTCTTAAAACCTCGTCACATCCAGTCCAATTCCGGTGTACTCAGATGGAGGAGATTTCGGAACCGGCGATGGAGCCTCCCCCCTCCATCTGGGGAGGCCGCATCCTCAAGATTGTTTCACGTGAAACAATCTGCCTCACGACTGGCCGGGCTGGAGCCAAAGACGCTCAGAGGTCCGAACGGCCGATCACCTGTCTGGCCCTCTGCTCAAGGACCTGGATGGCGACGATCATCAATTTGAAGCGCTCGTCTTTGGTCTGCCCGTGGTAGAACCGCCAGTAGATCTGCTGGGCGATCACGGCCAGGCGGAAGAGGCCGAAGCAGTAGTAGAAATCCACGTTCTCGACGGCCGTCCCCATCTGTTCCGCATACCGGCGAACCAGCTCGTCACGGGTGAACATCCCCTCTAGGTGCGTCGGAACCATCCGGATCGTCTGCATAGGGAGCGGGTCCGCCCGGTCCACCCAGTAGGCGAGTGCCCCGCCCAGATCCATCAGAGGATCGCCGATCGTCGCCATCTCCCAGTCGAGAACACCGACGATCCGGAAGGGGTCTTTCGGGTCGAGGACCACATTGTCAAAGCGGTAATCGTTGTGGATCACTGAGACGAGCGGACTCTCGGAGGGAATCCTCTCCTGGAGCCAGGCCATGACCGCCTCGCAGTCCGGGACGTCCGGGGTCTTGGCAGCGCGGTAGCGTTCGGACCACCCCTCCACCTGCCTCTTCACATATCCCTCCGGCCTGCCGAAGTCTCCGAGGCCGATCCTCCTGTAATCGACGCGGTGGAGCTCTACGAAGACGTCGATCAGCCGCTCGCAGAGGCGCCGCGCCTCCATGGGCGTGAAGTTCAGCCCAGCAGGGAGGTCCTTTCTCAGGATGATCCCCCGGATCGGCTCCATAACGTAGAAGGGGGAGCCGATGATCGTCTCGTCATCGGTGTAGGCCAAAGGCTCCGGACAGTAGGGGAAGGCCGGCCGGAGGGCCTGGAGGATCCGGAACTCCCGCCCCATGTCGTGCGCCGTCTTGGCCTTGCGGCCCAGAGGGGGGCGCCGGAAGACCAGTTCCCGTCCGCCCACCCGGACCAGGTAGGTCAGGTTCGAATGGCCGCCCGGAAACTGCCTGACCGTTAGTTCGCCGACAAGACCCGGGACCCTCTCCTTGAGGAAAGCCTCAACCTTTCCGGCATCGAACTGCTCGCCTTCGCGGACCGGCCGGGTCACATCCGTAAGATCCATGATCCCCTCCTCTTTATTCTCTATCACCCCAGAGAAATGTCCCCGTCAGGTCGATGACAAAGCGGGCGTACTCGTCCACCGAGACGCCCCGCTGGTGATACTTCCAAGGTTTGAGATACCAGTCTTGGAGCATCGCCTTCAAGACCGCGGCCGTCAGATGGGGATCGACCGTGCGGAAGGCCCCTGCTTCAAGCCCCTGGGTGAGGATCTCGCTGAGGAGCCCTTCGGTCATGAGCTCCATCTCGATGGCCCGCCTCTGCGCCTCCCGGGCGAGGTGCTTGGCCTCCATGTAGGCGAAATAAAACCAGGGACGCATGGCCTCACTCAAGTACAGGTGGGCTTCGATCGCCCGGATCAGTTTTTCCCGGGGGGAAGCGCCCCCTCCGATCTCGGCCGTGAGGACCTTCATCAGGATCCGTCGCCCGTGGTGCTGGATCATGCCGAGGAGGGTCTCCTTGCTGGCGATGTAAGTGTACAGGGCCCCCATGGAGAGCCCCGTCTCCCGGGCCAGATCGCGGACGCTCATCGCCTGAAATCCCTTTCGGCTACTGATCGCCAGCGTCGCGTCGAAGATCTTCACGAGGTTCCCGACGGCCTTTTCGTCCTTCTTGACGGGAATCCGTTCCCGGTTTTCGGCTAAAAAATCCCTGCAGATCTCCTCACTGGAGAGGGGGACCCGGTCCCGGAATTCCTGAAAGGTCGCCATGACCGCCCTCCCGGCCTACCGGACCGTCCGTCCGGCATATTCCTTAAGGATCCGCCGGGCCACGGCCACCTTGTGTACCTCGTCGGCGCCATCGTAGATCCTCGCCGCCCGTTCATGGCGATAGAAGAAGGCGAGGATCGTATCGTCCGTCATCCCGAGGCCCCCGTGGACTTGGAGGGCCCGGTCGACGACCCGCTGGAGGACGTCCGCCACATAGAACTTGATCAGCGAGATCTCCTCGCGGGCCTCCTTGGCCCCCAGGGTCTCGATTTTCCAGGCCGCGTGAAGCGTCATCAGCCGGGCCGCCTGGATCTCTGCCGCGGATTCGGCGATCCAGGCCTGGATGATCTGCCGGGTCGCGAGGGTCTTGCCGTCCGGGGCAATGACCCGCTCCTGGGCCCTTTTGCACATCAGATCGAAGGCCCGGCTGCAGATCCCCAGCCACCGCATGCAGTGGTGAATCCGGCCCGGGCCGAGCCTCTCCTGGGCGATCACGAACCCCCACCCCTCGGGCCCCAGGAGGTTCGTGACCGGGACCCGGCAGGACTGGTAGAGGATCTCTCCGTGGCTGAAGTAACCGCTCCCGGCGTGGCCCATGATGGAGATGTTCCGGACCAGGTTGAAGCCGGGGGTGTCCGTTGGGACGATGATCATGCTCGCCCGCAGATGGGGCGGTGCCTCGGGGTTGGTCACGGCCATGACGATGGCCAAGGCCGCGCCGTCTGCAGCCGTGGAGTACCACTTCTGGCCGTTGATCACGTATTGGTCCCCCTCGCGGACGGCGGTCGTGTCCATCATCACGGGGTTCGAACCGGGCAGATCCACCTCCGTCATGGAAAAGCAGCTCCGGATCCTGCCCGCGACCAGGGGGGCGAGCCACTGCCCTTTCTGGGCCTCGGTGCCGTATCTGTGGAGGATCTCGACGTTCCCAGCGTCCGGGGCCTGGCAGCCGAAGACGTAATGGCCGATCGGCGTCCGTCCGAGGACCTCCGAGACAAGGGCGTGCTCCATCAGGTCGAGCCCCATCCCGCCGTACTCCTTCGGGTGGTTCGGCGCCCAGAGCTCCATCTGCCGTACGATCGCCCTTTTTTCCTCAAGAACCGGGACCATCTCCCGGAAATCCCGATCGAGGAATTCCGGCTCCAGGGGGACGAGCTCCTTGTCCACGAACTCCTGCATCATCCCGATGATAGCCTGCATCTTGTCCGACAGGGTGAAATCCATGGCGACCTCCTTATTTCTCCGGTCCGGCGGGACTTTCCGCCCCGCCGGGGAAAGACAATGATTGGTTTGGCGCTACGGGACCAGGAACGGTTCCTTCCTGAGGGCAAAACGGTCGATGGCACTGAAGCCCGCCCGGATCACCTCTGGAGGGGCTCATGGCCTTTGATGTTTCAGCATTCTACAGCGGCGGGAAGGGCGCGTCAAGAAAATAGAGCGAGCGCTCGTTATTAATCCAGGCTTTCTTTTTTCTCTTGCTATTACCGTCATTTGGCCTTATAAAGGTCTGGCTTCAAGACCTTTGGGACAGTCGCTCCAATCCCATCAAAGGTCACGGTTTCAAGTCATCTCCGGCAGGCATCCATACTTCAGAAGGGATCACGGCAGAAAGCCATGGCCAGAAACCCCGCTCCGCAGGAGCCTTACGATCCGCCGACCGTCCCAAGCATGTTCATCCAACAGGCCGCGCATTTCGGCGACCATGTCCTCAAGACGAGCAAGATCAACGGGGTCTGGACGCCGACGACCTGGTGCGAGGCCTACGCCAACCTCCGCCGGGCGACGATGGGGCTCCTGGACCGCGGTATCCGGAAGGGGGACCGCGTCGGGATCGTGAGCAGAACCCGCAGCGAATGGTCCGATGCGGACATAGCGGCCCTCACCGCCGGGGCGGTCGTGGTGGGGATCTATCCCACGGCTGGCGCCTGGGAGATGGAACACATCATCCGCCACAGCGGGTGCCTCCTGATCTTCTGCGAGAACGACGAGGCCCTCGGCCGGATACTCCCGATCCGCGACGCCACGGGCCTCCCCGAGCAGGTGATCCTCTTTGAAACCGAGCACCGGACCTTCCCCGCCGGTGTGAGCCTCTTCGCGGATCTCAAGAAACTGGGCGATCAAAGGGACCGGGAGGCCCCAGAACGCTTCGAAGCCGCCTGGCGCGCCGTCTCCCCCGAGGACCTGGCCACGATCGCCTACACCTCCGGGACCACCGGGCCTCCGAAGGGGGCGCTGATTACCCACGCGAATCTTTATTACACGGCGATCCATGCCGTCCAGACGCAGCACATCACGACCGAGGACTTCGGGATCGCCTACCTGCCGCTCACCCACATGCTCCAGCGGTTGACCGTGTACGCGATCTTTCACGTGGGGATGCGGGGGATCTTCGCCGAGGGCGTCGAGAAGCTGATCGACAACTGCCGCGAACTGCGCCCCACCCACTTCGTTGGCGTCCCGCGGGTCTTCGAGAAGATCCATGCCCGGATCATGCAGGGGATCGCCGAGGCACCGCCCATGCAACGGCGCATCTTCGCATGGGCCATGTCGGTGGGACACCGCGCCTCGCCCTACCGAATGGCCGGCCGGCCCCTGCCCTTTGCCCTGTCCATTGAGCACGCCCTGGCGGACCGCCTCGTCTTCCGGAAGCTCCGGGCCATCTTCGGCGGCCGCGTGAAGCACCTACTCTCGGGCGGCGCGCCGATGTCGATCAAGCTTCTGGAGTTCTTCTACGCCGCGGGCTTACTGATCCTCGAGGGCTACGGCCTGACGGAAACCGTCGCCCCGGTTTCGGTCAACCGGCCGGAGTGCTTCAAGTTCGGGACCGTTGGGAAGTTGATCGACGGGATCAAGGCCAGACTCGGCGAAGGGGGAGAACTGTTGCTCCGCGGCCAGGGGCTCTTCAAAGGCTACTACCGGGACCCCGAGGCGACTGCCCAGGCGATCGACGCCGACGGGTGGTTCCACACCGGGGACATCGCCGAGATCGACGCGGAGGGATTTATCCGGATCACCGACCGCAAAAAGGACATCCTCATCACGGCGGGCGGCAAGAATATCGCCCCGCAGAACATCGAGAACCTGATCAAGGCCCATCCCTTCGTGAGCCACGTGATGGTCCACGGAGACCGGCGTCCCTACCTGAGCGCCCTGATCACCCTTGATACGGCGGAGATCCGCGGCTTTGCCGAAAAAGAGGGGATCCCGACGGCCCCGAAGGATCTCGCCTTGCATCCCCGCATCCGCTCCCTTATCGAGGAGCACATCGAGTCGGTAAACGCGCGCCTGTCCCCCCATGAGGCGGTCCGCCGCTTCGCCATCCTTCCCCGGGACTTCACCGAGGCTTCCGGTGAGGTGACCCCGACGCTCAAGATCCGCCGCCGGGAGATCACCAGGGCCTACCAGGAGATCCTCGAGAGCCTCTACGATCAACCTTCGCCGTCCCGCCAGAGCCTGTAGGTGTGCATCCGCGCCAGGGCCTTGACCGCCCGCTCCGGCGTGAGGAAGCAGACCCCCTTGTAGGGGCACCCCGCGACCTCCATGACCGTCCGGGCGTTCTCCTCGGGCAGGAGATTGACCCCGAGGATGGGTTTGCCGTGCTTTTCCATGAGGCGGACCGTGTGGCCGATGTAGTGCTTCTCGAAATCGACCAGGGCCGTGGGGACCGCATCGAGGAACTTGCGGTCCATCACCGGATCGACCACCTCAATCGAGGCGATCATCTGCTTGAGGAAGCCGAGGCGGCCGACGATCCCCAAGTGGATGATCGCGTCGCAGCCGTCCCACTCAATCAGTTCCCTGATCACGTCCATCGGGATCTGGGGGCCGAACTCCCCCACCAGGTCGATGGGGTTGGAGCGGCTCCAGTAGGGCGGGAGGATCTTGTCGATCCGGGCGATCAGATCCTCGGAGAGATCCGGAATCGCCAGGCCGTTCTCAACGCACAGGTCCGAGGCCACGACCCCCCATCCCCCGCCCAGGGTCATCACGGCAACCCGGTTGCCACGCGGCAGCGGCAGGGACGAGAAGGCGGCCGACAGATCCAGCAGGTCCATCGGCTGGTCGGCCACGACCACGCCCGCCTGACGCACCGCGGCATCCAGTATCCGGAGGTTCGAGGCAAGGGCCCCGGTGTGGCTGGCTGCGGCGCGGTTTCCCGCCTGGGTGCGCCCGCCTTTGAGCATGACCACCGGTTTGGTCTTCCCCACACGCCGGGCCGCCTCGAAGAAGCGCCGTCCATTTTTGATGCTCTCCAGGTAGAGGACCACCGTCCGGGTCAACTCGTCGACCTCAAAGCACTCCATGTAATCCTCGATCGTGATCATCGCCTCGTTTCCCGAGCCTCCGAAGGCGCGGATGCCGATCCCCTCGTGCTCGGCAAAGCCCAGAAGCTGGACCCCAAGGTTCCCCGACTGGGACACGAGGGTCGTCGTGCCGGGTGCGGGCCGGACGGCCGATCCGCAGCAGTAGAGGGCGCCGTGGGGGTTGCAGATCCCCATGGTGTTCGGGCCGAGGATCAGGATCCCCGCCTCCCGGGCCGCCTTTACCAGTTCCTCCTCCAGGCGCCGTCCCTCGGCACCCGTCTCGGCAAAACCAGAGGTGATCAGGAGCATGCTCCGGACCTTCTTGGCCTTGAGCTGGGGGACCAGGTCCAGGACCTTCGCAGCCGGGATCGTGACCACGGCCAGGTCGACGGGCCCCGGGATCTCTCCCACGGTCTTGAAGGTCGGCCGTCCGGTAATCTGGCCGCCCTTGGCGTTGACCAGATAGATCGGCCCCTGGAATCCCCCTGCAGCCACATTGCAGAAGAGCATGTATCCCCATTTGCCGAAGGTCGCCGAGGCCCCGATGAAGGCGATGGACCGGGGATAGAAGAGCTTCCCGATCGCAATCGGATCGACCGGCGGCAGGCTCGCTTTTGCCGCGGGCCGCTCGCCCAGGATGATCAGGGCGTCGACAGCCGTCACCCGGCCGTCCGGCCCGACGAGGAGTGGATTGATGTCCGCCTCGGTCACCTCGGGCCGGTCCGTCGCCAGACGCGAGAGGCCGACCAGGGCGCTGGCCAGCGCCTCCCGGGCCGCAGCCTTCTCGCCGCGGAAGGGCCCCAGGAGCTTGGAGGCGTGAAGCTCGTCGACCATCCGGCCGGCGCAGGCCTCGTCAAAGGGCGCGAGCCTAAAGACGACGTCGTCGAGTGCCTCGGTGAAGACGCCTCCAAGGCCGAACATGACGACCGGGCCGAACTGGGCGTCGTGGAAGAGGCCCGCCACGAATTCGCGGCGTCCCGGGAGCATCGGCTGGATGAGGAACCCCTCCAGGTCGGCGCCCGCCGAGGCAGCCACCGCTTCGGCCGCCCGGAGGACCTCTTCGGCATCCTTCAGGTTCAGATGGACGAGGCCCCGTTCCGTCTTGTGGGTCAGCCTGGCGCCGAGCCCTTTGAGGACGACGGGAAAGCCGATCCCGGCCGCCCTCTGGGCGGCCTCCTGCGGGGTCGAGGCCTGGGCCTCCTCTACGACCGGCACGCCGTAGGATTTCAGGACCTCTTTGGATTGGGCTTCGGTCAGGGCGGTCCGGCCCTCTGACTTGGCCTTTCGGATCAGCTCCGCAGCATCCATGGCATCTCCTCTATGATGTGGTTCGGTTTCTTCTGAAGGGCAGGTGTGTTCTGGTTATGGACTTTACCATAAGGCCCATGAGAGTGCAACGACCCGTCAAACCGGCAGATGGCCCCGGCATCGGCGCAGGCCGGAAACCGTCGATCTTGCGGTGGCGGCCGCAAGCCGGGCTTCTTTGCGGCACCCCATTGACATTTATTCC
>Ga0228535_1002885_pt1 | contig 14511 bp, 16 predicted proteins | sample SJ1metagenome_FD_168457 | JGI IMG/M metagenome (GOLD analysis project Ga0228535, IMG submission 168457) | Enriched culture of PCE-dechlorinating microbial communities from Ithaca, New York, USA - SJ1 | ecosystem: Engineered > Modeled > Simulated communities (microbial... > Unclassified | place... | reverse complement strand
GTCAAATTCTTTATTTTTTTGATTGAATGTGTCCAAAAATTTTATAAGCGTCCCATTTAATTAAATAAATGGAGTTTTTAAAAATTAATTGTTTAGTCAACGTAAATCCTCCGTTCAGTCAGAATTATTTTTAAAACTGCTGAAATAGAGGATAGAAAGTGAAGAATTGTTATTTTAGGAAACTGTTTGATAACAGAGAGCGTTGATAAAATTTTTTCCTCATTCGACATTAAAAATCATTTTAAAAAACACATCATTTCAATAAACTTTTGTTCAATTGGGTTGTTTACACAATGATAAGATGAAAAAAGTTTTGCAATGTTATTTTGTATTCAAGACAATGCAATAAATTCGATTTTTTAAAACGTAAAAACACAAATAATTGTTTATCAATCAAATCAAATAAAATAAAATAAAATAAAAATATAAAATGGCTGAACAAAAGGTCTTATCTACAAAAAATAATATTGAAGGGCAAATGCTGGTAATATTCGGTTCAAATGGAGATTTAGCCAGGCGCAAGTTGCTGCCTTCAATATTTCAACTGCATGCGGATCGTCTTCTACCCGAAAGTTTTGCCGTAATTGGAACCGGCAGTCAGGAAAAGGAACAATCCGTTTTTTTGCAGGAAGTGGAAGAAAGTCTGAAAAAATATGTAAAAAGCGATTCGGTAAACGATGATCAGACAGTGAGGGAATTTTTGAAAAAAGTCTATTACTTGCCCGTCAGAAACCAGGTGGATGAAGATTTCGGGAAACTGAAAGAATATCTTCATTCCCTTTCGGCAAAACTAAATATTCCGCGTAATATTATTTACTATTTTTCTATCCCTCCTTTTCTATACGAAGTGGTTGCTTCCAATTTGGTAAAATATGGACTGAACAGACAAAAAGACGGTTGGAAAAGGATTATCGTGGAAAAACCGTTTGGTTACAGCTATGAAACAGCATTGGACTTGGAAAAAAAACTTCATGCCGGCTTTCAGGAAGATCAAATTTACCGTATCGACCATTATCTGGGAAAAGAAACGGTGCAAAACATTATGGTTACACGTTTTGCCAACGGTTTTTTTGAACCGATATGGAACAGCAAATATGTGGACAGAGTAGAAATAACGGCTGCCGAGAAAATTGGCGTTGGCAATAGAGGCGGATATTACGATACTGCGGGTGCACTTCGCGACATGGTGCAAAATCATTTGTTGCAGGTAATGGCTATTGTTGCAATGGAACCGCCTGCCGTTTTTGATTCCGATTCCATCCGAAACGAAACGGTTAAGGTGCTTCAAGCTTTGCGACCCATTGATGAAGAACATGTTGCCGAAAATGTGGTGCGTGGCCAGTATATCGAAACTATGGTAGACGACGTGCTGCAAAAAGGCTATCGTCAGGAGAAGGGAGTTGCGTCCAATTCCAGAACCGAAACGTATGTTGCCATGAAACTTTTTATCGACAACTGGCGTTGGGCAGACGTACCATTTTATATTCGCACCGGTAAACAATTACCTGTTCAGGTTACCGAAGTAGTCATTCATTTAAAACCGGCTCCTCATCAGTTGTTCAAGCAACGTTGCATTACTCAGTCCACCAATATGATTATACTTCGTCTCAATCCGGATGCAGGCATTGCCATCGATTTCGGTATGAAAATTCCCGGCGCTGGCTACAAAGTTCAAAATGTCAACATGGCATTTCATTATTCCGACTTGGCGCATTCGAAAATTCCGGAAGCTTATGAAAGACTCATTTTGGACTGCATGATGGGAGATTCCACACTTTATGCCCGAGCCGATGCACTGAGAGCAAGCTGGAAGTTTGTAGATCCTATTTTGAATGCTTGGAAAAATAATCCTGAAATTCCACTCTATTTTTACGAATGCAATACGTGGGGACCCAATGAAGCCAATGCCCTTTTTGGCGACAAACGTTTGAAATGGAGGCCTCCATTCAACAAATTTAAAACAACCGAAGAATAAATTATCAATTCTCATTTCTTTATACAAAGTTCGCAATGAAGCAATATGATATTCATGTTTACAATACGCCGGAAGATACAGCAAAAGCTATTGCTCAGCTTATTTCGAATCGGATAAACGAAAAACAAAATTCATTATCATCCTTTAATTTGGCTATTTCGGGAGGAAAAACTCCACAAACACTTTTTAATATTCTGGCTAATGATTTTGCGGAAAAAATTCCGTGGCACCAACTTCGCCTGTTTTGGGTTGACGAACGTTGCGTCCCTCCGACGCATCCGGAAAGCAACTTTGGAATGACTAATGAAACGCTGCTGAAAAAAGTTCCTCTTCCTAAAAAAAACGTTTTTCGTATGAAGGGAGAAACTGTTCCAGAAGAAGAAGCCATTCATTATCAATCGCTTCTGACAAAAGAACTTCCATCAAAAAACGGAATTCCCGTTTTCGACCTGATTTTGTTGGGAATGGGAAATGATGGGCATACCGCTTCCATTTTTCCAAAAGACATAAATTTGATTGACAGTCATTTATCTGTAGCGGTTACCCAACATCCCGACACAGGACAAAAAAGAATAACGCTAACTGGGCCTGTGCTGAAACAGGCAGACGAAATAATATTTTTTGTTACCGGTGCTTCAAAAGCGACAATTTTAAAGGAAATCGTTCTGAATGAGCCTCCTGCAAAAAAATATCCGGCTTTTCATATCTATTCGGTAGAAGGAAAAACTTCTTTTTATCTGGACAAAGAAGCCGCAGCTCTTCTACCCAAAGAATTGCCATTGTTGTAATATTTTTTGTTTATTCATTGATTTCAAAAATCCGCCAATTCAAATTTTGATTGATAAAACATTTCAACTTGATAGCAAAGAAAGTCAAAAAATTTATTCCGTAGCTTTGACTTCCAGAATATCCTTTAGTCGGGTAGTGTAAAAAGGAGAAAGTTTTTCGTTTTTCAATTTCCAGTTGCGCCCAAAACCTTGTGCAGCAATACGTACTTTGTGTTTCCCGTAGGTAGCATTTAAGCTATCCATTACCTGCATGGCTTTACCGAATTTTTCCCTGTCGCGCGTATCGAACAAATCGGTCTGAAGCGGAGTCTCCGGAACAATATCGCCTACAACAACTCCTGCTTTTTTGTACAGATAACCTTCGGCAAAAATAGCTTTCAAAGCCTGCAGTGCATGATGAATCAATTCGGCTGAATCGTTGGTTGGAACAGGTAGAGGAACGGTTTTCTGGTTAAAATATTGCAATTGTGAGGTTGAGAAAGGGTTGGTATGAATAAAAACCGTCAGCAGCATAGCTTTTGAATGTTGTTTTCTCAACTTTTCGGCACAGTTGGCTGCAAAATTTGCTACCGCTTCCGATACGGGAGCATATTCGGTGAGTCTTTCACCAAAACTTCGAGAAGTACAAATAGATTTTTTGGCAGCTACGTGTTCCATTTCAATGCACGGATTCCCTTGCAATTCGAGCCAAGTACGTTCGCCCGTTACACTCATATTTCGGCGTACCCAGGCTTTCGATTTTTGAGTAAAATCCCAAGCCGTACGAATACCCTGATATGCCAGCATTTTGGAATATTGTCTGCCAATTCCCCAAACATCTTCAATGGCAGTGAGTTGGAGTGCTTTCTCACGTTTTTCGTCGGTATCAATTAAACAAAGTCCCTTGTAATCTATAAATTTTTTGGCAAATTTATTGGCTACTTTTGCCAGTGTTTTGGTAGGAGCAATACCCATACTGACAGGAATGCCGGTGTTGCGTACGGTAGTTTCCACAATTTTTCTTCCCAATTCCTTTAAATTTTGCTTTTCAAACCCATCTAACAACAAAAAGGCTTCATCTATGGAATACACTTCCACATCGGGCACAAAAGATGCCAATGTAGTCATCACCCTGTGAGACATATCACCGTACAAAACATAATTGGAAGAAAAAACGGCAACATTTTGTTTTTCTATCAGTTCCTTCAATTGATAGGCAGGTTGTCCCATCGGTATTCCCAGTGCTTTGGCTTCGTTGGAACGGGAAATCACACATCCGTCGTTGTTGGACAATACCACAACGGGACGACCTATGAGCGACGGATTAAAAACGCGTTCACAGGAGACATAAAAATTATTGCAATCTACCAACCCAAACATTTTGCACATTTTTTTCTTCTTTTCCCTCAATTTCGGGAAAAATTTCTTGGACTTATTTCGTTTTTCCCTGCTTTTGTTTGTGATGCTTTATGGAATACGTAACAATTCCCCAAATGCAGAAATGATTTTCCTCCGTTACCTTAATAGGCTTGAATTTCGGATTAGCCGGCATTAAATACACAGCGTCCTTTTCCATGTGGATATATTTCAGTGTAAATTCGCCATCCAGAAAACATACCGCCATATCGCCATCCTGCGGTTCGATCGACTTGTCGATAATCAGAATATCTCCGTCTTCAATACCGGCATCTTTCATCGATGTTCCCTTTACCCGTCCCAAAAAAGTACTGGAAGGATTGGCAATAAGTTCACGATTCAAATCAATTTTCACATCGATGTAATCCTGCGCCGGACTCGGAAATCCTGCTGCAATTCCTCCATCTGCAATAGGCAGATAAAAAGCAGACTCCGTATTTACCGAGTAAAAATCAATATAACCTGATGTTGCGATTTTATCAGCTTTCATAAATTTTTGTTGACATGAATAAATCGGTTTTTGTTTGTTCTTTCAACACAAAGTAACAGATTTTTTTGAAAAAAAAGGAAAGAGCAAAGTAAAAGAAAGCATAAAAATTGAAAAAATCAACAATTTATTGTATGTCAATGCGATAAAAAATTAGGAGTTACTCTTTTAATAGTCCGGTTTACGCGGCAAGATTATAAATGTTTGTGAATAGAAATAGAAACAATGCTTCGATAAATAATTCTCTTATAAAAAGTTAGAAATTGATTGCACAAATGGTTATCCTACTTTTCAAATTAAGATCAGGAAATGTCATAATATTGAGAAACCCGTATGATTACATACACAAACACGAATGAATATAATTTTAGACATGTGGGTTCCATCAGACCATTAAAAAATAAATCATATTCTGATGAAAAGAAGTTTAAAAATTAGAGTTTTTCATCCCAAAAAATATAATGTACTATAGTCTGAAGCGTTCGCAAACGGGCTTGGATAAGTTGTTTTTTACCTAGATACTTTTTTACAAGCAAGTGCTTTTTGCAGGTGAGCCCATGTTTTTGCAGGTGAGCCATTTCTATTTCTATTTCTATTTCAATATCCAATAAAAAGAGACTGTCCCAACTTTTGAGACAGCCCCATTTTTGAGCGGCAAACGGGACTCGAACCCGCGACCTTTAGCTTGGGAAGCTAAAGCTCTACCAACTGAGCTACTGCCGCAAATAGAAATACAAAAGTAAATTAAATTTTATAAACGACAAGAAGTTTTCAAAAAATCCCTTAGATATGGATTATAATTCTTTTGTTGTGTTAATAACATATTCCCCGAAAAAATTTATTTTACGATACCGGAGAAACCCATAAATGCCAAAGCCAGCAAACCGGCAGTAAGTAATGCTATGGGTGCTCCTTCCATTTTTTTTGGAACTTTTATCATGCTCAATTGTTCTCTAATGCCCGAAAAAAGAATTAATGCCAAACCGAAACCGATGGATGTAGATATGGCAAATACTACACTTTCAAGTAAATTGAAGTTTTTCTGAACCACCAAAATAGCTACGCCAAGAATTGCGCAATTGGTAGTAATTAAAGGAAGAAAAACTCCTAAAGCCTGATATAGCGCCGGGGAAATTTTTTTTAAGATAATTTCAACCAGTTGTACCAAAGCTGCAATAACCAGAATGAAGGTAATAGTTTGTAAAAAAGCGATATTGTAAGCTTCCAGAATGGATTTTTGAATGATATATGTGAAAATAGTAGCAATAGTCATTACAAAAACTACTGCTCCACTCATTCCCAAAGCCGTATTAATTTTTTTGGATACCCCCAAGAATGGACAAATTCCTAAAAATTGAGAAAGAACAATGTTGTTTACAAAGACGGCACTGATGAAAATTAAAATATAAGTCATGGCATTGTAAATATTTAATCAGTTCAACAATTTAATATGTTTCAAAAATAAATCTATCAGGTTTTATGCTTTTCTAATCTTGTTCATAATTGCAATCAGATAAGCGAGAGCAATAAAAGCTCCCGGAGCCAGAACAAATACCAGCATTCCGTATTTTTCGGGTAATACACTCAGACTGAAAATTTTTCCTGTTCCAAGCAATTCTCTTACTATGCCCAACAATGTCAATGCAAAAGTAAATCCCAATCCAATGCCAATGCCATCAAGGGACGAATCGATAACTGAGTTTTTTGATGCGAAAGCTTCAGCCCTGCCTAATACGATACAATTGACAACTATTAAGGGAATAAAAATACCGAGGCTTTCAAAAAGTGCTGGTAAATATGCCTGCATAAGCATTTCCACAACTGTTACAAATGTGGCAATAACAACCACATAAGCAGGGATGCGCACTTTGTCGGGAATAAGATTTTTTAACAGAGAAATGGCCACATTGGACCCAATTAGTACAAATGAAGTGGCCAAACCCATACTAAAACCGTTGATTGCAGAAGATGTGGTAGCCAGCGTTGGACACATTCCCAATATCAATACAAAAATAGGATTTTCGGTGATTAAACCATTGAGTATGATTTTAACTTTTGAATTACTCATTGTTTTATTTTTTGCGGATAATAATCGTAATAAATATATAAAAATATGTAATTACTTAATTTATATTTGATGCTCCCGATGAAACATCATGGGTTTTTGGTGCTTTGGGATTGTTGGCATAAGCCTGATACGCTTTGTTCACGGCTTCCAAAAAAGCTCTTGAGCTAATGGTTGCTGCAGTGATGGCGTCAATTTCTCCTCCATCCTTGCTGACCAAAAGACGATGTTTAGCAGGATTTTTTCCACGAATATCGTGTTTGGTGTTGGACATTTTAAACCAATCTACCATTTTTGTCCCCAAACCGGGAGTTTCTTTTTGTTCCAATACCGAATAATTTATGATATTTCCTTCCTTGTCGAAACCAATCATAATTTTTATTTCTCCTCCAAATCCATTTTTTGAGTTGGCTTCTACCGCAGCACCTACAAAAACGTTATTTTTGTCATAGGCCTTGTACAAATTCAGTGTATCGACATTATTTACTGGAACTTTGATGGCAGTATCCAAATGTTCAAAAGTCGGCAATACTTCTTTCAGTGCTTTTTGTAATTTGGCAGTCTTTGACTTTTCTATTGGTTCTTTGGTGAGTGTATATACTGAGCCGAGTGTTAAAGCCGAAAAAACTGTTATCGACAAAAGTGAAATCACCATATTTTTAAAAGAAGATGTTAATTTAGCCATTCTTACGTACCTCCCCAAAACGTTTAGGTTTAATATATGTATTAATTAGTGGTGTAAACGCATTCATGATAAGGATAGCAAAAGATACTCCTTCGGGATAGGAACCAAACATTCTGATAACAACAGTGATAATACCAATGCCAATGCCGTAAATTGTCATTCCCATTTTTGTCATGGGAGAAGTAACAAAGTCGGTGGCCATAAAGATAGCTCCCAGCATTAATCCGCCCGACAATAAATGTATTATTGGGGAAACATAGGTCTGAGGATTAACAAGATAGAAAATGCCTGTCATGATAAATACAGTTAGTAAAATACTCACAGGAATATGCCAGGTAATGGTACGTTTAAAGAGTAAGTAAACAAATCCTAACAGCAAAGCCAATGCAGAAACTTCTCCCATAGATCCTCCCATATTTCCTACAAACATATCGAACAAAGAGGGTATGTTTCCCAAATGTTCTTTCAAAGCACTTAAGGCTGTAGCTGAGGTTTCTGCGTCAAGGTAAGCAGTATTCCAAGCCATAGGGCGAGGCCAAGATGTCATTTGTACGGGAAAGGAAATCAATAAAAAAACACGACCCACCAGGGCGGGATTGAAAGGATTGTTTCCCAGTCCCCCAAAACTCATTTTGCCTACGCCAATTGCTACCAAAGCTCCTATAACAACAATCCATACGGGCAGATTGGAAGGAAGATTAAAAGATAGCAATAGTCCGGTTAAAACAGCTGAATAGTCGGAAACAGTATTTTCTCCTTTGATTAAAAATTTTTGAATGAAGTATTCAAAAATTACACATGAAATCACCGAGGTTACACTTACAATGATAGCGCCAACTCCAAAATAATACAGAGCCACCAGATATGCAGGAATGAGTGCGATCAGTACACTGACCATTTCTTTTCTGATGGAATTGCCACTGTGTACGTGTGGGGCAGGCGAAACGATTAATTTATTCATATTTTTAATTTTTCTGTCTTATGATTTTTGTGTTTTCCTGTTTCGAATCATCGTTCCGACGGTAGATTTTCCATAACGAATGTAATCGACCAAAGGTCTATTGGAAGGGCAAATAAAACTGCATGAACCACATTCTATACAATCCATTACACGATTTTCTTCCATATTTTCCCACATCTGTTTTTCTCCCTGATTCATAAGAAGATACGGTTCTAAGCCCATCGGGCAGTGAAAAACACATTTAGCACAGCGAATGCAATTAAATACTTTTCCTCTTTTCGATTCCGAGGAAGGGATAAACAATATGGAAGATGTCCCTTTAGCCACCGACAGGTCGAGACTTGGCAATGCACGTCCCATCATAGGGCCTCCGGCTACAACTTTTCCAGTATCCTGAGGCATTCCTCCCGTTTCTTCTATAATATGTGTAAAGGGAGTTCCTATACGAACCCAATAGTTACCTGGTTCGGGTACTGATTTGCCAGTTACCGTAATGATTCGCTCAATAAGCGGTTTATTTTTTTGGACGGCTTCATACACGGCAAAAGTTGTGGCTACGTTTTGAACTACTGCGCCGACTTCAATAGGTAAAGCTCCACTGGGAACTTCTCGTCCCGTTAATGCCTGAATCAATTGTTTTTCACTTCCCTGTGGGTACTTGACTTTGAGAGGAACTACTTCTATGCCTTCCATTGTTTTCGCCCATTTTTCCAAGTTGAGCACAGCATCCATTTTATTGCTTTCGATTCCAATAATTGCTTTTTTTACTCGAATTGCTTTCATGAGTATGCTGATACCGATGATAATCTCTTCTCCTTTTTCCAGCATTAGCTGATGGTCGCAAGTGAGATAAGGTTCACATTCTGCTCCGTTGATAATAAGTACTTCAGCTTTTTTCCCCTGAGGAATAGATAATTTTACGTGCGTTGGGAAAGTTGCTCCTCCTAATCCAACTATTCCGGCTTCTGCAACTTTTTTAATTATTTCGTGAGGCTCAAGGTTACATACTCTTTTTACTTCAGGCGACAAATCAATTTCATCGAGCCAATCGTCACCTATTACATCAATAAATACTGCCGGAAATTTATATCCGAATGCATCCATTGCATTATCAATTTTTGATACTTTTCCCGATACTGAGGAATGAACATTGGCAGAAATAAATCCATTTGCTCGTCCAATCAATTGACCAACTTTTACTATTTCACCTCTGGATACTTCTGCTACGCTCGGATTGCCTGAATAATGACGAAGTGGTATAATCACCTGCTGGGGCAACGAGATTATTTTTGTTTTTTTTCCAGCTGAAAATTTATTTTCCGGGGGGTGGACACCGCCCATTTTAAATGTCTTCATTAAAAGTTTATGATTTTTTCTTATCTATTTAAATCAAATAAAAATTGTGTTGAAAAAACTTATTTCTCAGTTCCTGTTGTAGAAGGTTCCTCTATTTTTGTTTTACGTGGTGGAAAATTCAACTCCACGATAGCATTAGTTGGGCAAACTTCAACGCATTTGCGGCATAATTTACACTTTTCGGAATCGATATAAGCCAAATTGTTCCCCATTTCAATGGCTTCGTAGGGACACACGTTGAAGCATTTGGAGCAGCCAATACAAGCCACTTTGCAAACTTTTTTATTTACAGCTCCCTTATCCTTGTTTACGCAATTCACGTAAATTCTTCTCGATTTAGGACCTTTTCGTCTTAGTTCAATGATGTTTTTGGGACATGCTTTTACGCAAGCGCCACAGGCTGTGCATTTATCTTCATCAACTTCGGGCAACATTGTTTCGGGATTAATATGAATAGCATCGAAAGTGCAAGAAACTTCGCAATCTCCCAGTCCCAAACAACCCCAGGAACAACCGGTTTCACCTCCATATAAATTGTGTACAATCGTGCATGATTTTACACCATCGTAACTATTGGTTTTTTCGCGCACTTCACAAGTTCCTCCGCAGCGAACCACAGCTATGGTAGGAACTACTGCTGCTGCTTTCTTTCCCAAAATATCGGCCACTTTTTCCATTGTAGCCGTACCTCCTACCGGACAAGATAAATTATCTAGTGCATCGGCTGTTACGCATGCTGCTGCAAATGCCCGGCAACCAGGGAACCCACAACCACCACAGTTGGCAGCCGGTAATACCGCTTCCACTTCGTCGATGCGTGCATCTTCTTCTACATGAAATTTTTGGGCAATAAAATATAGAATAACTGCCGATAAAGCGCCGATTCCTCCAAGTGAAACTACTGATGCTAATATTAAATTCATTGCTGATTTATTTGTGATTTGATTTTACTAAAGAATTTTTTAGGTAAGTGATTCTTTTTTGACGTGAAATTCAAATTTTCTTTTTAATTTATGGTTGAATAATGAAAGTATCCCATAATATGGAAATATTGAGCACAGGGCTATGATGCCGGAAATTGTTTCGTTTTGCTGAAAATAATTCGAAATTATTAAGGTAAGAACAATCAGCAACAGCGGGAAAATAAAAGCCAGCAAAACGGCTTGAAGTCCCATTGAATTTCGTCCAAAAATTACTACTTGATCACCTTCTTTTATTGAAGAATCGGTTACGACTACATCAACAATTTTTTTTTCCTCTTCCATTACAGTACAGGCACTTTTGGCATGACACGCACTGCATGCCGACTGCTGGATGATAAGTATTTGAGCTTTACTCCCTTCAATATGTTGAACTATGCCGATGTGTTCTATTTGTTGCATTCGATTTTTTTTTGCAATGTTGACATTACAATTTGTCGGCAAAAATACGGATTATTTATATTTACATCAAAAAAAAATCAATAAAAAATAGATTTTGTAGAGTCAACCGGGAATTTGAGAAGTTAAATTTTTTAAAAGTATGAGTCCCCTCTTAAATTTGATTTTTTCAAAAAAGAGAAAAAATAAGATTTTTTTGAAGAGAAGTATTAAATTTTTTGTTGTTTCGATATTTTACAATAATTTGCAATATAAAAGTTATTTTTGTTACAAAAGTAGTTTTTTGTAATGTATTAAGCGTTCTTTGAGCGGTTTGCACTATATATTTCAGTATTCGAGAGAAGTTTATCCACAAAGTGCGAGAATAAGCCCATAAGCGGTGTTTGGCAAGTCCGCGATAACGTGTCTTATCAATGCAATAATGGTAACCTAACTGAAAAATGGTCGTTTCAACATTGTTTCTATGGTTAAGTTCTTCTTTTGTAATGTTTCGTAGTTTTTGTCTCAAAAACAGAAGTTCGTACCTGCTCAAGGTTAAAATAACGATAGTTGCCATTTTTCTGTTTTTTTACGGCATTTTTTATGAAGGCTCAAATAACTGCCCGTCGCTCCAGCCCTGACCTTCTTTTAAAATCATCATCCCCAACAAAACTCTGATAAAAGTTTACTGAAATACAATAATATATGAAAATTGTCTAAAAACTTTTTTGAATATTTTTCCTCGTTTTTATTTCAATGTCTTAAAAAACTAATTCTCTTTGAGTAACTTTTCGGAGGGGATCTTTTTGGGTATACTTAGATATTGCATTATTTTCGGTTTGATACAAAATTTGTTTGGCTTACTGAACAACATCAATCCCTAGTTTTTTCTAAAAAGAGATGTATTTTTTCTCGCTGATTGACGCTGATTTCTTTCACTGATGCTGAACAAATTCATTTCATTCCTCTAAATGAATGACTATTTTTTTGATTGAAGCCTCAATGTTGTCTGTATTGAAATTTACCAAAATACCTAATTTTTTCTCGGATAATTTCAGATAAGTCAGCAATTGCTTATAATGGACATCTGCCAACTGATCAACTGACTTTACTTCAATAATCACTTTATTTTCAACCATAATGTCCACTCGATATCCAATTTCCAATGCAATATCTTCGTAAACAAAAGGAAGACCAACTTGTGTTTTAACTTCAAGACCAGCATTTTTTAATTCATAAGATAATGCTGCTTCATAGGCAGATTCCAATAATCCGGGACCAACTTTGTTATACACAGCAAAAATAGCACCTCTAATTTTATAAGATATTTCATTTTCTGTCATAATGGTATAAATATTTTTTCTCGCTGATTGCCGCTGATTTTTTTTCTGCGTTTATTTGCGTATTCATCTGCGATAATCTGCGAGAGATGTATTTTTTCTCGCTGATAAACGCAAATTTCTTCTGCTGATTTTCTGTTATTATTTATGTTTTCTTTTTAACAATGAAATTCTCACAGATCCAATTTCGAGGTGCAGTGTGCCGAAATTAATCAAAAAAATTTTTGGTTGCGTAACGTCTATCAATTTTTCGGATACTTCATCAATCTAAATTTCAAACCATAAATAGCAGTTAGAATAACTGCAAGAATAACAAAAATTCCCCAACCAATTCGTGGATAAAAATAAATAATTGAAAAACAACATACAAGCTGAACGCCTGCATATATAAGCGAAACTACTTGATGAGGAATCTGTTTTTCATTGGCCAGCACTTGAAAAAAATGCAATCGATGAGCTTCCATAAGATTCTGTCTTAAATAAATTCGATGAAAAATGGTACACACCGTATCAACACCATAAACCAACAAAAAACCAATCCAAATCAAATTGTGGGTTTTAATCATTAACAACAGCAACATCGTAACAATCCAAAAAGCCACACCCACACTACCAACATCTCCGGCAAAACAACGTGCCTTTGTTCTGAAATTGAAAAACAAAAAAACGATCGAAGCGATCATCGGATAAATTAAAAATTCAACAGAAACAAAACTTATTACTCGTTCATTCAGATACAACATGGCCAATAAAACGGCGAGCGTATAAAGGCCAGTGATGCCGTTAATGCCGTCCATGAAGTTATAAGCATTGACAATTCCGATAAAAACAATATATCCTAATACAATTGCCCACCACGGAAACATTCCGAAAACTCCTGTCAAGTAGAACACGCAAGTCATGGAAAATAAATGAAAAACCAAACGGGTTTTCTGATTGACCCCTTTCACATCATCCCAGAAACTTACCCCCGAAATAATTGTCATTCCCACTAAAAACCATATCGAAATAACTGAAGGATGAAATGCCGTATAAAGTAATGCCGCAATCCAAAAAATAATGCCGCCACCTCTTAAGGTAACATGACTATGTGAACTTCGTTCGTTGGGCTTGTCAATAATTTTATAGTGCTTTGCGAATCGAAAGTAAAGCAGTTCTGCTGCAAGGAGCAATATAAATATGCTGAGGTATTCCATTTGCTGTTTATTTGATGATTTGATGAATCGTTGATTTGAGGTTTTGATACGCATTAACGATTAAACACATCAACAATTATTACTTTTGTAATAGTTTTTTTCAATCCATTCAACTGATTTAAAATTTTTAAAATAGCAGTTTTCAGCAATTCTAATTTTTCTTTGTTGATATATTTTAAATCCATTGCGATCATTAGCTGACAATAAACTTCTATAAATGAACCATAAGCTATTTCAATAAATCTAAGTTGTTCTTTTAGCTAAAAGCGACTTACTCCTTCTGCAATATTGGAGACAACAGAAACTGCAGCTCTCTGTATTTGATTGGATAATCCATATTTTTCTGAGTTCGGAAAAGATTCCGTTACCCTATAAATTTCTTTGACCAACAAATGTGCTTCCTGCCAAACATCCAGTTTTTCAAAAGAATATACAAAATCCATATAAGGTTGATTTTTTCTTGTTGATCTGTTGACCTGTTGATTTGATATTTTCTCATCAGCGAATAAACGCATCAACAATTTGTTGTCTATCAACGAATAAACAAATAAACATATCAACAAATATTCTCATCAACCATTCTTAAAGCTTTCCATCGTCTTCCTGATTCCTTCGCGAGCCGAGACAGGCATTTTTTCGATTCCTAAAGCTGACTTTATTTTCTGATTGCTCACTACATAATTTTCAGTCAATTTGCGTAAACGTTCCTTGTCGAGTGGCAAATGCAAAGCGCCGCAAACACCGGCAGCAAAATTCATCAAACCAGTTGGGAGTTTCCAAATCATGGTCTTTTTTCCTAACGAATCGTTTATTAAACGAATCAACTCATTGGTTGACAACGCCTCATCATCACCTACTTGATAAATCCCTGATGAAATATCATCTCTCACAATAAGCTGCTCTAC
>Ga0228535_1002883_pt1 | contig 14539 bp, 10 predicted proteins | sample SJ1metagenome_FD_168457 | JGI IMG/M metagenome (GOLD analysis project Ga0228535, IMG submission 168457) | Enriched culture of PCE-dechlorinating microbial communities from Ithaca, New York, USA - SJ1 | ecosystem: Engineered > Modeled > Simulated communities (microbial... > Unclassified | place... | reverse complement strand
GCCGCCGCGCTCGTTCCGGCGATCTTTGCCGTCTTGCCCTTGCTGTCCTTAATGGACACGCGCGGTCTCAGGTCGCCGCCCTTAAACTCCGTCACGACTTTTCGCGACAGGCCGGTGACCTCGTCCACCTGCTCCTGCATGGTTTTTCCTTCAATGATGTCGCCGTATTTGGCGGTTCCATCCACTTCCGCCAGAATGGGCGTGGAGAAGGGATCCCATTCGGCAATGAGCTGTCCGCGCTTGACGGCGCTCTGGTCGCTGACTTTCAGATGCGCCCCGTAAGGCACCGTGTATTTGCCGCGGCTGCGGTTCTGCTCGTCCAGAACGTGCACCTCGCCGTGGCGGTTCATCACGACGTAGTCGTTTTCGCGGGTTTTGACCGCATTGAGATTCACAAACCGGATCACGCCGTCGTGCCGGGCTTCCAGCGTGGAATGCTCGTCGAATTTCGCCGTTCCGCCGATGTGGAACGTTCTCATGGTCAGCTGCGTGCCGGGTTCGCCGATGGACTGGGCGGCGACAATGCCGACGGCTTCACCGATGTTGACAATGTGTCCGTGGGCGAGATCGCGGCCATAACACATGGCACATACGCCATGTTTGGCGCGGCAGGTCAGTACCGAGCGGATATTAACCCGTTCGATGCCGGCGCGGTCGATCTTTTCCGCCAGAGCTTCATCGATCGCCTCGTTGGCCTTTACGATCACTTCATCGGTGAAGGGATCGCGGATTTCCAAGAGCGCGACGCGGCCCAGTACGCGCTCCCCGGCGGGTTCAATGATTTCGCCGCCTTCCATGAGCGCCGAGACGTAAATGCCGTCCGTGGTCTCGCAGTCCTGTTCGGTAATGATGCAGTCCTGCGCCACGTCGACCAGGCGCCTGGTCAGATAACCGGAATTGGCCGTCTTGAGCGCCGTATCCGCCAGGCCCTTGCGGGCGCCGTGCGTGGAGATGAAGTACTGCAAAACGGTCAGCCCCTCGCGGAAGTTGGCCGTAATCGGCGTTTCGATGATTTCGCCGGAAGGCTTCGCCATCAGACCGCGCATGCCGGCCAGCTGCCGAAGCTGCTGCCCCGATCCGCGGGCGCCGGAATCCGCCATCATGTAAATCGGATTGAAACTCTCGATCCGGCGCTTTTTGCCGTCTGGTCCCGCCAGCTCTTCGGTGCTGATGCCCGTGAGCATTTCCGCGGCGATTTTTTCGGTCGCCTGCGCCCAGATGTCGATCACCTTGTTGTAGCGTTCGCCGTCCGTGATCAGACCGTCCATGTACTGCTTCTGGATTTTCAGGACGTCTTTGTCGGCCTGGGCCACGATGTTTTTCTTGTTTTCGGGAATAATCATGTTGCCCACAGCAAACGACAACCCGGAAATCGTCGCGTATTTGAAGCCGAGGTCCTTGAGGCGGTCGGCCAGAAGAACCGTGGTCTTGTCGCCGCACAGGCGGTAACAGTGGTCGATCAGATTGGCCAGTTCCTTCTTGTTCATCAGCTTGTTGATGACGTCGAAGCTGAGTTCATCGGGGATAATTTCATAAAGAATGATGCGTCCGGCCGTGGTGTCCTTCATCTCCGACCCGATGCGCACCTTGATCCGCGCGTGCAGATCGATCGCGCCGGCGTCGAGCGCCGAGCGGACCTCTTCCGGACCGGAGAAGATCATGCCTTCCCCCTTCACGTCCTTCTTCGCGCGGGTCATATAATAAATCCCCAGAACGATGTCCTGGCTGGGAATGATGATCGGTTTGCCGTTGGCCGGAGACAGAATGTTGTTCGTGGACATCATCAGTACGCGGGCCTCCGTCTGCGCTTCAATGGACAGCGGCACGTGCACGGCCATCTGGTCGCCGTCGAAGTCCGCGTTGAACGCGGTACAGACGAGCGGATGCAGACGGATCGCCTTGCCTTCGATCAGCACCGGCTCAAAGGCCTGCATGCCCAGACGGTGCAGCGTGGGCGCGCGGTTGAGCACCACCGGGTACTCGCGCACTACTTCGTCGACGGCGTCCCAGACTTCGGAGGTTTCCCGTTCGACCATCTTCTTGGCGCTTTTAACGGTCGTGACATAGCCTTTTTCCAGAAGACGGTTATAGACGAAGGGCTTGAAGAGTTCGAGCGCCATCTTCTTGGGCAGGCCGCACTGGTGCAGCCGCAGATCCGGACCGACCGTGATGACGGAACGACCGGAATAGTCCACGCGCTTGCCCAGCAGGTTCTGGCGGAAACGCCCCTGCTTTCCCTTCAGCATGTCCGACAGCGACCGCAGCGGGCGCTTGTTGGTGCCCGTAATCGCCCGGCCGCGCCGGCCGTTGTCGAACAGCACGTCCACCGCTTCCTGCAGCATGCGTTTTTCGTTGCGGATAATGATTTCCGGAGCGTTGAGCTCCTGGAGGCGTTTCAGACGGTTGTTCCGGTTGATGACGCGCCGGTACAGGTCGTTGAGGTCGGACGTGGCAAAGCGGCCGCCGTCGAGCGGCACCAGCGGCCGCAGGTCCGGCGGAATAACCGGCAGAACGGTCAGAATCATCCACTCCGGTTTGTTGCCGGATTTGCGCAGCGCTTCGACGACCTTCAGCCGCTTGATAATTTTTTTCTTTTTGGTGTCGGAGATGGACGTCACGACTTCCGCGCGCAGCTCTTCGTAGAGCTTTTCCAGATCGATTTCCTCCAGCAGCTGGCGGACGGCTTCCGCGCCGATGCCGGCGACAAAGCCCGTTTCTCCATACTGCTCCCGCGCGTCGATGTACTCCTCGTCCGTCAGCAGTTCCTTTTTCTTGAGCGGCGTCTCTTTCGGCTCCAGAACGATCCAGGATTCGAAATAAAGGACTTTCTCGAGTTCCTTGAGCGTCAGGTCCAGGACGTTCCCGATGCGACTGGGCAGGCTCTTTAAAAACCAGATATGGGCCACCGGCGTTGCCAGCGTGATATGCCCCATCCGTTCGCGGCGAACTTTGGATTGAATAACCTCCACGCCGCATTTTTCACAGACCACTCCGCGGTGTTTCATGCGCTTGTAGCGCCCGCAGAGACACTCGTAGTCTTTCACCGGGCCGAAAATCTTGGCGCAGAACAAACCGTCGCGCTCGGGCTTGAACGTCCGGTAATTGATCGTCTCGGGTTTTTTCACTTCCCCGTTGGACCAGGAGAGGATCTTCTCCGGCGAGGCGATCGAGATTTTGATTGCATTGAATCTGATCGGATTTTTTGGTTTTTCAAAGTAACTGAAAACGTCTTCCACAGATTTTTTCTCCTAACTGTTTAAACAAAGCTTTCGGGAAAGGAAACGTTTACTCTTCCTCTACCAGTTCCACGTCCAGTCCAAGGCTCTGGAGTTCCTTCACCAGCACGTTGAAGGACTCGGGAAGGCCCGGCTCGAAGGTATGTTCGCCCTTGACGATGGATTCATAAATTCTCGTTCTGCCCGCGACGTCATCGGATTTGACGGTCAAAAATTCCTGAAGGGTATAGGAGGCGCCGTAGGCTTCCATCGCCCAGACTTCCATTTCACCCAGACGCTGGCCGCCGAACTGCGCCTTGCCGCCGAGCGGCTGCTGGGTCACCAGTGAGTAGGGGCCGATCGAACGGGCATGGATCTTGTTGTCGACCAGGTGGTGCAGCTTCAGCATGTAGATGATGCCTACGGTCACTTCCTGATCGAACGGTTCGCCGGTCCGGCCGTCAAACAGCACGGTCTGGCCCGTTTCGGGAAGGTCCGCCGTATCCAGCAGGCGGCGGATCTGCGGTTCAGGACAGCCGTCAAACACGGGGCTCGCCACCAGCATGCCTTTTTTCAACCGCCCGACAAACCGCCGGATGTCTTCGGCGGACGCACTCTCCAGGAAAGCGTCGAAATCGGGGGAGGAATAGGTTTTCTTAAGCTCGCTCTTGACGGCGTTGAGGCTGCTGTTCTTTTCCAGAAGCTCGTTGAGCCCCTCGCCGATCGATTTGGCCGCCCAGCCCAGATGCGTCTCCAGAATCTGGCCGACGTTCATTCGGGACGGAACGCCCAGGGGGTTGAGAATGATATCGACCGTCGAACCGTCGGCAAAATACGGCATGTCTTCTTCCGGAAGAATTCTGGACAACACGCCCTTGTTGCCGTGGCGGCCCGCCATCTTGTCGCCGACGGAAAGCTTCCGCTTGATGGCGATGTAGACCTTCACCATTTTGATGACACCGGGCGGCAGCTCGTCGCTGGCCTTGATTTTTTCCAGCTTCTCTTCAAAATGGGCCTTGATGAAATCGATTTTCCGTTCCATGATGGAAAGCAGGTTCGCCAGTTTCTCCTCGGACCCGTCGTTTTCCGTCAGCGTGATTTCCTTCCAGTACATGAAGGGAATGTCGGACCAGAGATCCTTGGTGATCTTGTCGCCCTTTTTCAGAAGCGTCTTCTTTTTGACGTCCACGATCTTTCCGGCGGATGTCTTGCCGATCACCAGTTTGGCGATGTCCTTCTTGATGGACTCGGCCAGAATCCGGATTTCGTCGTCGCGGTCCGTGGTCAGTTTCTCGATCGCGTCTGCCTCGATCGCCTGCGACCGCAGATCCTTTTCCGCGCCCTTGCGCGTGAAGATCTTGGCGTCGATCACCGTGCCTTCCACACCCGGCGGCACGCGGAGCGACGTGTCGCGCACATCGCTGGCCTTTTCACCGAAAATCGCCCGCAGCAGTTTTTCTTCGGCGGACAACTGCGTTTCACCCTTGGGCGTGATCTTGCCGACCAGGATATCGCCCGGCTTTACGGAGACGCCGATGCGGATGATGCCGCTTTCGTCGAGGTTGCGCAGCGCCTCCTCGCCAACGTTGGGAATATCGCGCGTGATCTCTTCCTTGCCCAGCTTGGTGTCGCGGGCCATGGTTTCGAATTCTTCAATGTGAATTGACGTGTAAATATCTTCCTTGACGATGCGCTCGCTGACCAGAATCGAGTCTTCGTAGTTGTATCCGCCCCAGGACATGAAGGCGACCATCACATTGCGCCCCAGCGCCAGTTCGCCGTTGTCCGTGGCGGGGCCGTCAGCCAGAATGTCTCTTTTCTGGACGCGGTCGCCGGCCGCGACGATCGGCTTCTGGTTGAAGCAGGTGTCCTGATTGGAGCGCTGGTACTTGGACAGGGTGTAGATGTCCACGCCCGTGTCCAGGCCGTCTTCTTCAGGTTTGTCGGCGCGGACGACGATGCGGGAGGCATCGACGCTTTCCACCACGCCCGCCCGTCTGGCGACTACGACGGCGCCGGAATCCCGGGCCACGATCGCTTCCATGCCCGTGCCGACCACCGGCACTTCGGGGCACATGAGCGGCACCGCCTGGCGCTGCATATTGGATCCCATGAGCGCCCGGTTGGCGTCGTCGTGCTCCAGAAACGGAATAAGCGCCGCAGCCACGGAAACCATTTGGTTGGGAGCAACATCCATCATCCTGATGTCTGCCGGCATGGCAGAAACGAAGTCGCTTCCTTTTCTGACCGAAATCAGTTCTTCCTCAAATTTCCCTTTTTTATCGAGGGGTCGGTCGGCCGGCGCAATCAGGAGATTTTCCTCCTCGATGGCCGTCATGTACTTCACCTCGTCGGACACCCGGCCATTGTCCACCAGGCGGTACGGCGTTTCGATGAAGCCGAACTCGTTGACGCGCGCGTAGGTGGAAAGCGACACGATCAGGCCGATGTTCGGACCTTCCGGCGTTTCCACCGGACAGATGCGGCCGTAATGCGTCGAATGCACGTCGCGGACTTCAAAACCCGCACGTTCACGTGTGAGCCCGCCGGGGCCGAGCGCCGACAGGCGGCGTTTGTGCGTGATTTCGGACAGCGGATTGGTCTGGTCCATGAACTGGGAAAGCTGGCTCGATCCGAAAAACTCATTAACAACCGCCGAGACCGGTTTGGCGTTAATCAGGTCATGCGGCATCATGGTTTCGATGTCCTGCAGACTCATTTTTTCCTTGATGGCCCGCTCCATCCGCACCAGGCCGATGCGGTACTGGTTTTCGATGAGCTCGCCCACGGAACGCACCCGACGGTTGCCCAGGTGGTCGATGTCGTCGACACTGCAGTCGCTCGCGCCGTTTTTAAGATCGATCAGGTACTTGACGGAGGCCAGAATGTCCTCGTTGCGCAAAACCGTCAGATCGGTCGGTACGTTCAACCGGAGCTTGTAGTTCATCTTCGCCCGGCCGACATCCGATAAATCGTACGTCTCCGATTCGAAGAACAGGCTGTTGAAGAACTTCGCCGCCGTTTCCGGCGTGGGGGGATTGCTGGGACGCAGGCGGCGGTAAATTTCCATGATGGCGTCTTCCGCCGTCTCGATGCGGTCCATAAGCAGGGTGTCGCGGATGGAGGCGTTGTCCGTGTCCTCGTCAATGTGGATGAATTTCAGTTCTTTGACGCCCTTTTCCTGGGCGATCGCCAGTCCGTTGAGCGGCAGTTCCTCGTTGCAGCTGAAAAGAATCTCCCCCGTCTGCGGATCGTGAACGTCCGCAGACAGCACCTTGCCGGTCAGATCCGCTTCCTTGATGGCGACGCGCTTGATTCCGGCGTCCATAACTTTTTTAAGCAGCGGCCGAGTGAGCTTGCGGCCCTTCTTGACGATGACTTCGTCCGTTTTCGGATCCTTGATATCCTCAGGCGCCTTCTGTCCGGAAAGCGTTTCATCCACGGAGAAGTAAATTTTTTCGCCTTCCAGCGCGATCTTCTCGATGCTGTAAAAGTAGTTTAAAATGAATTCCGTCGAATTGCCCATGGCTTTGAGCAGAATGGTGACGGGCATTTTCCGGCGGCGGTCGATGCGGACGTACAGCAGGTCCTTGGAATCGAATTCCAGATCCAGCCAGGACCCGCGGATGGGAATCACGCGGGCCGAATAGATCAGTTTGCCGGAGGCGACGGTCTTTCCCTTGTCGTGGTCGAAAAAGATGCCGGGCGACCGGTGCAACTGGCTGACGATGACGCGCTCGGACCCGTTGACGATGAACGTCCCGTTTTCCGTCATGAGCGGAATTTCGCCGAAGTAAATTTCCTGCTCTTTGATGTCGCGGATCGGTTTGGTCTCGGCCGCTTCCCGGTTGATCCTGCCGTCGGCGAGGCGGTCGGTGTCAAATACCACCAGCCGGACCACAATTTTCAAAGGAGCGGCATAGGTCATGCCTTTTTGAATGCACTCCTTCATATCATACCGGATATCCCCGATCTTATAGCTGACAAACTCCAGCGAACATTTTCCGCTGAAGTCCGAGATGGGAAACACGCTGTTGAAAGCGCCCTGCAAGCCGATGTTGCGCCGCTTTGCCAGCGGCACATCGGCCTGCAGGAACTTTTCATACGATCGCGTCTGAATCTCGATCAGATTGGGAATATCCTGTATTTGCCTTACACGGCCAAAATTTTTTCTAAAGTCGCCCATAGCATCCTTAAAATAAAAGGGTTAACGTGGAGGTGGTCCTATTTTACCTCGACGGTCCCGCCCACTTCTTCAATCTTCTTCTTGATATCGGCCGCCTCGTCCTTGGACACGGCTTCCTTGATGGGTTTGGGCACGCCCTCCACCAGATCCTTGGCTTCTTTCAGCCCCAGACCCGTAATGGCGCGGACCACCTTGATCACCTGGATCTTCTCGGCGCCGAATCCGGTCAGAACAACGTTGAATTCCGTTTTCTCTTCGGCGGCGGCGGCGGGAGCGGCGCCCGGAGCGGCCACGGCGGCCATCATCGGAGCGGCGGCGGACACGCCGAATTTCTCTTCCAGTTCCTTCACCAGAGCGGACAGCTCCAGCACGGTCATATTCTCAATAAATTTTACGACATCTTCTTTCGTGATTTGATCAGCCATTTTTCTATTCCTCTTCGTATGATTTTATTAGTTTAAATTGTTTTTTTTCTCGCAGTAGGCATTGAGCACCTGCACAAAGCTTCTGGGAACGCCGCTCAGCACGGTGACCAGCGATGTCGGCACTGCCGCCATGACGGAAACAAGTTTGCCCAGAAGAACTTCCCTGCTGGGCAGTTCGGCCAAAGCGGTGATATCCGCTTTGGTCAACAGCTTGCCGTCGAGCACTCCGGCTTTGATTTCCAGTTCAGGATTTTTCTTGGCAAACTCAGTGAGCGCTTTGCTGGGCGCCACCGGGTCCTTGTAGCTCAGGATCACCGCCACGGACCACTTGAAATGATCCGCCAAAATGGAAAAGTCGGTGCCTTGCGAAGCGATACCCAGCAGCGTATTCTTGACCACTTTCAGTTCCGCGTCGCTTTTGCGCAGCGCGTTCCTGAGGGTTTCCATCTTCTCCACGTTCATGGCGTTGAAGGTGGTCAGAACGCCCAGATTGGCCTTTTTGAGTTTCTCCTGAAGCTCGGATACAATTTGTTCTTTTGCTCTCCGATCCAATCTTTCAGCCTCCTTTCGAAATTATTTTTTCTGAGGCCGGAGAATGAAGCCGCATACGGAAGAGAAAACGGTTGTCCGGCCTGCCGCCGATCCCCGTCTTCCGAAAAATGATTACCTCGAAAAAAAATCCAGTAATTATTTTTAGTTTTACGAGTCTCGGCAGGCCTTACTCCGTTTAAACTTCCGTACCTGCTGTCTTCGACCTTTACTGCTTTAAAACCACGCCCGGACTGTCCTGAAGGCCGCGCCCGGACGGTATTCCCTCGTTATCCCGCGCTCTTGATATCCAGCGGATCGACCTTCACGCCGGCGCCCATCGTGCTGGAAATGGAGATGCTTTTAATGTAAGTCCCCTTGCTGGACGCCGGTTTCAGCTTGATGATGGTTTCCAGCAGGGCATTGATGTTTTCGCCCAGTTTTTCCGGGCCGAAAGACACTTTCCCGACCGGAGAATGGACGATGCCGGCCTTTTCCACGCGGAATTCCACCTTGCCGGCTTTCAGTTCCTTCACGGCATTGGCGATGTCAAACGTCACCGTTCCGACCTTGGGATTGGGCATCAACCCGCGCGGCCCCAAAATCTTGGCGATTTTACCGACGCCGCCCATCATGTCCGGCGTGGCGATCACACGGTCAAACTCCAGCCAGCCGCCCTTGATCTTCTCAATGATTTCTTCATTGCCGACCAGATCCGCTCCGGCCTCGAGCGCTTCCTTTTCCTTGTCGCCCTTGGCAAAAACCAGCACCCGCACCTTCTTGCCCAGACCGTTGGGAAGGACCACGCTGCCCCGAACCATTTGATCGGCATGAGCCGGGTTGACGCCCAGCCGGACGGCGGCATCCACCGTCTCGTCGAATTTGGCGCCGGCCATCGATACAATCATTTCCGTAGCCTCTTTCAGCGTGTAACGCTTGGTCGGCTCAACTTTCGCTTTCGCTGCTCTAATGCGCTTGCCTCGTCTTAACATGATAAACCTCGTTTTTATTAACCTGCGATTTCTATTCCCATGGACCGCGCCGTGCCGGCGATGATTTTAATCGCGCCTTCGATGTCGACGGCGTTCAGGTCATTGAATTTCAGCTGCGCGATTTCCTGAACCTGCTTGGCGGTCACCGTTCCCACCTTTTCCCGTTTGGGATCGGCTGCCCCCTTGGCGACTTTGGCCGCCTGCTTGAGCAGAACGGATGCCGGCGGCGTCTTGGTGATGAAGGTGAAGGACCGGTCCGCATACACCGTGATGATGACGGGGATGATCATTCCTTCCTGATTTTGCGTCATGGCATTGTAAGCCTTGCAAAATTCCATGATATTCACGCCGTGCTGACCCAGCGCCGGTCCGATCGGGGGAGACGGAGTCGCCTTTCCCGCTTTAATCTGCAATTTGATGTTCGCAATCACTTTTTTTGCCATAACCATTCACCTGAGTAAAAAATTTTTTTGGCTTTCTTAGCTGCGCCGGTAATTATTGTCCCTGGGTAACCTGAATGAAGTCCAACTCCACCGGCGTCGGGCGTCCGAAAATGCTGACGATGACGCGCAGCTTGCTTTTTTCAGGCCGGACTTCGTCGATAACGCCGTCAAAATTGGTAAAAGGACCGTCGATAATCTTGACATGGTCGCCGACATCGAATTTGAATTTGGGCTTCGGCTTGAGGGTTCCTTCATCGATTCTGATCTTTAAATTTTCAACGTCCTTGTCGGGAATGGGCGAGGGCTTGTCCTTGCTGCCGATAAAGCCGGTCACCTTGGGCGTGTTTTTGACGATGTGCCAGTTCTCGTCGTTCATCTCCATCCGCACCAGGATGTAGCCGGGGAAAAACTTGCGCTTGGACGTTTTCTTCTCTCCGGAAATCAACTCCACTACGTCTTCCTCGGGAATCAGAATATCGGAAAAAGAAGCCTGTGCACCGGCCATCTCGATTCTTTCCTGAAGGCTCATCTTGACCTTATTCTCAAATCCCGAATAAGTATGTACGACGTACCATTTAAAAGCCATGAAGTTAACCTAAAACAATCTTGACAAGTTTTGCGAGGACAAAGTCAATGATCCCCAGATAAAGAGCCATAATCGCGACAATCACCATGACGACCGCCGTCGACGCCAGGGTCTGCTTGCGCGTCGGCCAGGTCACCTTCTTCAATTCAGCCTTCGCCTGAGACAGAAACTGCAAGGCTTTATTCGCCATCACTTTAATTTTATCCATCGCCAACAGTCCTTTGAAGGGAAAACTGGCAGGCCAGGAGGGACTCGAACCCCCAGCATCCGGATTTGGAGTCCGGCGCTCTATCCATTAGAGCTACTGGCCTGTGCAAATTTACTTCGTTTCCCTGTGCAGTTTATGTCCACGGCAAAACTTGCAGTATTTTTTCATCTCCAAGCGGTTTTGCATCGTCCGCTTGTTTTTGGTCGTCGTGTAATTTCTCTGCTTGCACTCCGTGCAGGCCAAAATAATATTATTGCGCATAAATCTCCTTTTCTGGAGCCCACGACCAGGATTGAACTGGTGACCTCATCCTTACCAAGGATGTGCTCTACCGACTGAGCTACGTGGGCACGGCTTGAATTTGACAACCGGTGTTCCCAAAAAAATGGAGCGGGAAACGGGATTCGAACCCGCGACCCTCAGCTTGGAAGGCTGACGCTCTAGCCCCTGAGCTACTCCCGCTTATCGGCTCATTGAAAAAAATGGTGGAGGGGGGAGGATTCGAACCTCCGTAGGCTCCGCCGGCAGATTTACAGTCTGCTCCCTTTGGCCGCTCGGGAACCCCTCCAACGCTCATTCGCAACTGGAGCTGGCGATGGGACTCGAACCCGCAACCGGCTGATTACAAATCAGCTGCTCTACCGATTGAGCTACGCCAGCAAACCCTTTTAATTTAAAGCATTTTGCCCGAAGCCGCTTCCCGCCGAATACAAAACAGCAGTTACGCTGCTTCGTGCGAATTGCGAACCTTAATTTCTATGCCGGTATTTGTCAAGTAAATTTTTAAATGATTTACCGAACTGACCCAGATCAACCGGAAAGGCCGCTCACTCCTTGTCGTTAAAATAATCCGCCGAAAAAATATAGATTTCCGTTTCCTTGTCTTTCCAGGCCCGGGGCGGCAAGCCCGCCTTGTAACAGGTCTCGCTTAGAAATTCCTCCCGGTTCCATCCGTACTCGGTGGCCACCTGAGGCAGCAGCAGGCCGGAATTATACCCCCGGACAATGTACAGACCGTGCCTGCCCACTTCGATTTCGTCGATACTCTTGACTTTCTGCAGCGGGCTCAGAACGGAGATTTCAAAGCGCAAATCACGGATTTCCTCGCCTTTCACCGATGGAAAACGGGGATCGTGGAAAGCCGCGGCGACGGCCATTTCCTGAACCGTATCGCCCAGGGGTTTCACCGCCTTGATATAGCCGATGCAGCCGCGCAGGTGCCCGCGTTTTTTCAATGTCACAAAGGCGCCCCGCTTTTCTTTCAGAATCGGCAAGTCCGCCGTCACTTTCGGCATTTCTCTGTTGCCGGCTTTGGCAATCACCGCTCTTTTGGCAATCTCCAGCAGTGTCTTTTTTTCCTGATCCGTCAATTCCATGATATCCCCTGCTTCCTTATCGATAATAAACCGCCGCGGCATACCCCACCACGGACTTTCTATCCCCTGTAACATCGCCGGAGTTCGCATATTTCAGCAGCAGCGCGTTCCGGGCGCCCCGATGCTGCGCCGCCAGCATCGCCACGGCCATCGGGCCGCCGCCGCAGGCTTCCGTCGTTCCGGCGGCGAGGCTTTCCAGCAATCCCGAAGGATCGTCATTCTGCAGATGCTGAAGGGCAATTCCGTCGATGGCTTTCGCTTCCCGGTCCGCATGGAAGTGAGACAGATCCGAACTCGCCACCACCAGAATCCGGCGTGTGGCCGCCGCCCGGCTGATCGCGCCGGCCAGACTCCGGCAGGTTTCCGCATCCTGATCACCCATGACCAGCGGCACAAAGGCAAAAGAGCCCAGAGCGACCTGCAGGAAGGGAAGCTGAATTTCGAGGGAATGCTCCTGCGCGTGGGCGGCGGGATAATCGACGATCACCCCGGACTGGGACTGCAGGTCGCCCGCCAGTTTTTCATCAACGGGAACCAGGCCCAGCGGCGTTTCATAAGCCCCCCGCCTGAAAATCGAAACGCCCCGGAAGGCAACACGGTGGCTGGGACCGACGAGAACCACCGCCTCGTACGTCTTTTGGCGGATAAGGTTGTAGGCGTGCGCCGCCACCTGACCGGAGTACCTGTAGCCGGCATGCGGCGCAATGAGACCGACGATTTCTCCGGCAATGTCCCGCTCCGGAACGTTCCTGAAATAACCGGCGATATCCGCCTGCAGCGTCGCCGGATCTCCGGGATACCAGGATCCGGCGATAACGGATCTTCTTATGCTTTTCATCGGACCGTCTCTACTTCTTCCTCCAGAGAGTTCCCTGCCGGCTGTCGAGGACCTCCACGCCCCGCCGGGCCAGCTCGTCTCTCAGCAAGTCCGCCTCCTGCCAGCGGCCGGCCTTCCTGGCCGCTTCTCTTCTGGCAATCAGACTTTCAATCTCGCCCGCAACCGCCGGCTCCCCAAACTCCAGAATTCCCATGATGCTGTCGATCGTTTCCAGCGCCTTGAGAGCCTTCTGCGCCTGTGCCCGGCTGATCCTCCCCTCGGCCAGAGGCGCATTCACCTTGCCGATGAAATCAAACAGCGCCGCCAGGGCTTCCGCGATATTCAGATCGTCATCCAGTGCGTCTTCCAGCGCGTGGTGCAGATCGTAAATCCACTGATCGAGATCGGGGACATTCCGGGTGCCGTTTTGTACCGCCTGCAGACGTTGAACGAATGTATCCAGTTTCTTAACCGTATTTTTCGCCGCCTGCAAGGATTTTTCCGAATAACTGATCGGTTTGCGGTAATTCATCCCCAGGAGAAAGAAGCGGATATCCCGGCCGCTGTACCCCTGCCGCTTCAGATCGGCGATCATCACCGCGTTGTTCAAAGAGCGCGACATCTTTCGTCCGTCAACGAGAACCAGCTCCGCGCCGATCCAGTAACTGGCGCCCGTGCTGCCGGAGTAGGCCCTGTTGATCGCCACGATATTCTCGCCGTGGGGAAACGTTTCGTCGGCGCCGCTGAGATGAATATCGTAAGCCGGCCCCAGATATTTTTCGGAAATGGCCGCGCATTCCAGATGCCAGCCCGGCCGGATATTTCCCCATTTCGTCTTGTGGTAGAGGCCTCTTTTCAGCTCGCTTAAGCCGGCGCGCTTCAGGAGGGCGAAATCCGCCGGGCTGTCCTTTTCATAATCGTCCAGATCGATCGATTGCCCCAGCCGCGTTTTGGCCAGATCGATATTGGACACGCGTCCGTAATCCGCCAGTTTGGAGATATCAAAGTAAACGGAGTGCAGTTTCTCGTAGGCGTACCCTTTATCGACCAGCTTTTCAACAATCTTGAGCATGGCATCGACGTTTTCCGACGCCTTTACGTAGATGTTGTCCGGCCGGAGATTCAAAAACCGGGCGTCGTCGAGAAAGATCTTGAGGTACTTGTCCGAATATTCGGTCAGATCCATGGCCGCCTTTTCAGAGCCGCGGATGGATTTGTCGGTCAAATCGACAATGTCCACGACATGCTTGACCGCGTAGCCCTTGAAGGCCAGGTAGCGGCTCAGGAGATCGGAGACGACCAGACGCCGGTAGTTTCCCAGATGGGGCGCATCATGGACGGTCGGCCCGCAGGTGTGCATGCGGACTTCCCCTGTGCCGAGCGGTTTGAAGAGGTCTTTGCGGCGCTTCAGAACATTGTACAGGCGGACGGTGGCCAGTTCTTCCTTGACGGAGAAAAGCTCCGTGCTGAGATAACGTTCGCCGCTGTCCGGAAAGATAACGACGAGAAGGCCCTCCTCCATCTCACGGGCCTTTTGCGCCGCGACAAACATGGCGGCGCCGGAACTCATCCCCGCCAGAATGCCTTCCTCGCGGGCCAGGCGGCGGGCCATTTCAAAGGCGTCTTCATCCAGAATATTCACTTTTTCGTCGAGACGCTTCTTGTCGAAGATTCCGGGACGATAGGACTCCCGCATGTTTTTGAGGCCCTGAATCTTGTGCTTCAGGTAAGGTTCGACGCCGATGATCTGAATCCGGGGATTG
>Ga0228535_1002882_pt1 | contig 14542 bp, 12 predicted proteins | sample SJ1metagenome_FD_168457 | JGI IMG/M metagenome (GOLD analysis project Ga0228535, IMG submission 168457) | Enriched culture of PCE-dechlorinating microbial communities from Ithaca, New York, USA - SJ1 | ecosystem: Engineered > Modeled > Simulated communities (microbial... > Unclassified | place... | reverse complement strand
CGACGTCGCGGCCATCCTCTTTGACGAACCGCTGACCGTCATTGATCCGCATCTCAAATGGCATCTGCGGCGCAAGCTCAAAGAGATCCACGAGCAGCTTAAACTGACGCTGATTTACGTGACGCATGACCAGATGGAGGCCCTCACGTTTGCCGAAAAAGTGGTGGTCATGTACGAGGGTGAAATCGTTCAGACCGGCACGCCGGAAGATCTTTTCGAGAATCCCGAACATAAATTCGTCGGTTACTTCATCGGCTCTCCCGGCATGAATTTTCTGTCCTGCCGGCTCGAAGGCTCGGTCGCTTACATCAACGGCATCGGCATAAAAATCGATGAGAAGACCGCGGAGGCGGCGCGGAAAACCGCCGGCAAGCTGGAAATCGGCATCCGGCCCAAGTACCTGGAAATCAGCCCCCGGCCCGTCGAAAACGCCCTGCCGGCTTACGTGAAAAGTTTCGAGGATCTGGGCAGCTATAAAATTGCCGCAATTCTTCTGGAGGGGAAAACGCTGTACGCGCGCCTGCCGGAGGATGTTCCGCTGGCCACGGGCAACGCCTGGATTTTCTTTCCTCCGCAAAGAACAAAACTTTACGCCGACGGACGGCTGGTAAGATAGAGAGGTGAAACGATGAACAAGTGGGAAAACAACCGCGCCTGGCTTCTGACGGTGCCCGTTCTCATCATCGTGGCGTTCAGCTCGATCATTCCGCTCATGACGGTGGTCAACTACTCCGTGCAGGATATTTTCGGGCCGGGACAGAGCCTGTTTGTCGGAACGGAAATGTATAAAAACGTGCTGCGCGATGCCCGGCTGCATGAAGCCCTGTGGCGGCAGTTCCTTTTTTCCGGCCTGGTCCTCCTGATCGAGATTCCGCTGGGCATTGCGCTGGCCCTGGCCATGCCGAAAAAAGGCTGGGGCGTTTCGTTTTCTCTGGTGGTGATGGCCCTGCCGCTCCTGATCCCCTGGAACACCATCGGATCGATCTGGATCATCTTCGTCCGCCCCGACATCGGCCTGTTCGGCGCCTTTGTCAACAACGTGCTGGGCATTGCATTCGATCACACGGCGCGGCCGCTCGACGCCTGGATCACGACGCTCTTGATGGAAATCTGGCACTGGACGCCGCTGGTCGCGCTCCTGGCCTACGCGGGGTTGAGAGCGATTCCGGAGGTGTATTACCAGGCGGCGAAAATTGACGGCGCTTCACCCTGGGCCACGTTCCGCTACATTCAACTGCCGAAAATGCGGGGCGTGCTGACCATCGCCGTTCTCCTGCGCTTTATGGACAGCTTTCTGATCTACGCCGAACCTTTCGTCCTCACGGGCGGCGGCCCCGGAAATTCAACCACCTTCCTGTCCATTTACCTCGTCAAACTGGCCCTGGGCCAGTTCGATCTGGGCACGGCGGGCGCTTTTTCGCTGATCTATTTTTTAATCATCGAGATCCTCTGCTTTGTGTTCTACCAGGTTCTCAAGAACGTGGGGAAAGGAGCCGGAACATGATGAAGGGAAGAAAAAAACTGATCGCCCTGGGCATCTACTTCATTTTGCTGTTCCTCCCGATTTACTGGATGCTCAACATGTCGCTTCGAACCAACGCCGATATTCTCGGTACGCTGACGCTCTACCCGGCCGATCCCACGTTTGAAAACTACATCAATATCTTCACGGATCCCGCGTGGTACATGGGTTACGTCAATTCCATCATTTACGTAACCGTCAATACGCTGATTTCGCTGGCGGTGGCGCTGCCCGCCGCCTATGCCTTTTCCCGGTACTCCTTCGTCGGCGATTCCCAGGTGTTTTTCTGGCTCCTGACCAACCGCATGGCGCCCGCGGCCGTTTTCGCCCTGCCCTTTTTCCAGCTCTACTCCACCATCGGCCTGCTGGATACGCACATCGCCGTTGCGCTGGCGCACTGTCTGTTCAACGTGCCGCTGGCCGTCTGGATTCTCGAGGGTTTCATGTCCGGCGTTCCCCGGGAAATTGACGAAACGGCCTTTATCGACGGATACAGCCTGCCGCGCTTTTTCATCACTATTTTTATTCCGCTCATCCGCGCCGGCGTCGGGGTGACCGCGTTTTTCTGCTTCATGTTCAGCTGGGTGGAGCTTTTGTTCGCCCGGACGCTCACGATCACGAACGCCAAGCCCATTCAGGCGGTGATGACGCGGACGATCAGCGCCACCGGCATGGACTGGGGGCTTCTGGCCGCGGCTGGAATGCTCACGTTGGTGCCGGGCGCGCTGGTCATCTGGTTTGTCCGCAACCACATGGCCAGGGGCTTTGCCCTCGGCCGGGTATAAAGGAGAACGTTCATGATCCTGGACTGGATGTACTGGACAAAACCGACGGCCACATTCTTCATCGCGCTTTTCCTGGTTCTGGCGGCGATGACCGTGTGGCAGACCCTGGCGCCTTCCGTCCCCCGCCGCGGCCTGCTGCCGCTCGTGACAACACCCGGCACCCGTCTTTTTATCGGCATCATCACCGCCATCTTCATTCATCTGGCCTGGCTTGGATTTACGGACCTCAGTTTATGGATCGTGTTTCCCTTTGCGGTGGGATGGATCGTCGGAGTTCTGATCTGGGGATAGTCTTTTTTTCCGGTTCTGTCCTGCAAGGCGATTGCGGCCTTCACGCCGGGCGGCATGGAACCGACAAACACTTTAAACTTTTGAAGGCCAGAAGGAGGAAAGCAGATGAGCAGTATAATGTTCAGCAAGAGAACATGGGCGATGCTTTTGTGTTCCCTGGCGGCCGTATGCTTCTTAGGCGCCCAACCGGCCCTCGCGGACATGGCTGCCGCCAAAAAATGGGTCGACAAGGAATTCCAGCCTTCCACGCTGACCAAGGCCCAGCAGATGAAGGAAATGGAGTGGTTCATTGCCGCGTCCAAGCCGTTCCGGGGCATGGAAATCAAAGTGGTGTCGGAAACCATTCCCACCCACGAGTATGAGTCAAAAGTGCTGGCCAAGGCTTTTTATGAAATTACCGGCATCAAGGTCACGCATGACCTGATTCAGGAAGGCGACGTCATTGAAAAACTGCAAACCCAGTGGGCGTCGGGCAGAAACCTCTACGACGGATGGGTCAACGACTCCGATCTGATCGGCACGCATTACCGCTACGGGCATGCCGTGTGTCTCGAGGATTTCACGAAAGGCGAAGGCAAGAGCGTCACGCTGCCGACGCTCGACGTCAAGGATTTCATGGGAATTTCGTTTACCACGGGGCCGGACGGAAAGTTCTGGCAGCTTCCCGATCAGCAGTTCACCAACCTGTACTGGTTCCGCTACGACTGGTTCAAGCGCCCGGATTTCAAAAAAAAGTTCAAGGACAAGTATGGCTATGAACTGGGCGTGCCGCTGAACTGGTCCGCCTATGAAGACATCGCCGAATTTTTCACCAACGACATCAAGGTCATCGACGGCGTCAAAGTCTACGGCCATAACGACTACGGCAAGAAAGCCCCCGATCTGGGCTGGCGTTTCACCGACGCCTGGCTGGTCATGGCCGGCGCGGGCGATAAGGGCATTCCGAACGGTCTGCCGGTGGATGAATGGGGCATCGGCGTGGACAAGCAAGGCCGTCCGTTCGGCGCCAGCGTGTGCCGCGGCGGCGATGCCAACGGTCCGGCGGCCAAATACGCGCTGCGCAAATATATCGAGTGGCTCGACAAATATGCGCCTCCCGGATCACGCGGGCTCGATTTCTACACCTACCTGCCTTATCTGGAAAAAGGCAACGTGGCGCAGCAGATTTTCTGGTACACGTCCTTCGTGCCGGGAATGGTCGCGCCGGGACCCACCGTGAACGCCGACGGCACGCCGAAATGGCGCATGGCCCCGTCGCCGCACGGCGCTTACTGGAAAGAAGGCATGAAGCTGGGCTATCAGGACTGCGGTTCCTGGACGTTCTTCAAGCAGACGCCGGTGGAACGCATCAAGGCCGCCTGGCTGTATGCCCAGTTCTGCGTCAGCAAGACCACCTCGCTTAAAAAATCGCACGTCGGCCTCACATTTATCCGCGACAGCGATATCCGCCACAAATCCTTCACGGACCGCGCACCGAAGCTCGGCGGTCTGGTGGAATACTACCGCAGCCCGGCCCGCGTCACCAACACGCCGACCGGCACCAATGTGCCCGATTATCCGAAGCTGGCCCAGCTGTGGTGGCAGAATATCGGCGAAGCCTCGTCCGGCGCGATCAGCGTCGACAAGGCGATGGACAATCTGGCCAAAGAAATGGACGCCGTCATGGAGCGGATTGAACGGTCCGGCGTTCAGGGAAACAAAGGCCCCAAGCTCAACAAGTGCGTCAACGAAAAGACTTACCTGGGCCGGCCCGGCGGCGTTGCACCGCAGGCAAAGCTCGCCAACGAAAAGCCGAAAGGCGAAACCGTGGATTACGACAAACTCATCAGCGCCTGGAAAGCGGGCCGCGTGAAATGACGGACTGACGAAGATTTCAAGCGGTAGAAAACCCAGAGAGGTTAAAGTTCCGGCTTTAACCTCTCTTTTTAAATTTTCCGCCCGCAGCATTTTTTGAATTGGAAAACAAAAAGGGTTATGTCATATTGTCTGCAAAAGACTCTTGGCCTACTTGAGGAGATCGCCGATGAAAAAATCCTACATTCTCGCTTTGGATCAGGGAACGACCAGTTCGCGGGCCGTCATTTACAACGCCGAGGGCATTGCGGTTAAAATCGCCCAGAACGAATTTACGCAGATCTATCCCCAGGCCGGCTGGGTGGAGCACGATCCCATGGAAATCTGGGGCTCGCAGCGCGGCGCCGCGAGCGAGGTTCTCGCCGCCACCGGCATTGCGCCCGAGGAAATCGCGGCCATCGGCATCACCAATCAGCGCGAAACCACCATCGTCTGGGACCGGGAAACCGGAAAGCCCGTGTACAACGCCATCGTCTGGCAGTGCCGCCGGACCTCCGCCATCTGCGACGACCTGCGCGCCGCGGGCCTGGAGGACTACATCCGCGAAAACACCGGCCTGGTGCTGGACGCCTATTTTTCGGGGACGAAACTCAAATGGATTCTCGATCACGTCCCCGGAGCCAGACAAAGGGCGAAAAAAGGAGAACTGCTCTTCGGCAATGTCGACACCTGGCTCATCTGGCATCTGACCCGCGGCCGGGTCCATGCCACGGATTACTCCAACGCATCGCGCACGCTCTTGTTCAACATCCGGAAGCTGCAATGGGACCCCTTCATTCTGGAAAAGCTCGATATTCCGAAGCCATGCTGCCCCGGGTTCTGCCGTCCTCGGCGGTTTACGGCGTTTCCGACGCGCGCGTCCTGGGCGCGGAAATTCCCATCGCCGGCGTTGCAGGCGACCAGCAGGCGGCGCTGTTCGGCCAGGCCTGCTATACGCCCGGCATGGTCAAGAACACTTACGGCACCGGCTGCTTCATGCTGATGAATACGGGAGAAAAGCTCGCGCACTCGGACAAGGGATTGCTTGCCACCATCGCCTGGGGCATCAACGGCAGGGTCGAATACGCCCTGGAAGGCAGTATTTTCGTGGCCGGCGCGGCAATTCAGTGGCTGCGCGACGGCCTGCGCGTCATTTACGACGCAAAGGACAGCGAGTATTTCGCCGCCAAGGTTCCCGACACACAGGGGGTTTACGTCGTGCCGGCCTTTGTGGGACTGGGCGCCCCCTACTGGGACATGTACGCCCGCGGCACCATTTTGGGGCTCACCCGCGGCGCCAACCGCAACCACATCATCCGCGCCACGCTGGAATCCATCGCCTACCAGACGCGCGACGTCCTGGAGCTGATGCGCAGCGAATGCGGCATCGATTTCTGCGAGCTGCGCGTGGACGGAGGCGCCTGCGCCAACAACTTCCTCATGCAGTTCCAGGCGGACATCCTCAACGTGGGAGTGGAGCGGCCGGAAATCATCGAAACGACGGCGCTCGGAGCGGCTTACCTCGCGGGGCTGGCGGTGGGATTCTGGAAGGATCAGGCCGCCGTCGCCGAAAGGCGCCAGATCGACCGCCGGTTTGAGCCGGCCATGGACGACGAAAAAAGAGACAGGCTTTACAGCCGCTGGAAGAAAGCGGTCGAACGGGCAAGGAGCTGGGCCGAGGAGTAAGGAATAAGGTACAAGGTGCAGGGAACGGTCGCGCCCGTCCCCTGCGGAGAAGGTAGCATAGATGATCAAAACGGACGTCATCATCATCGGCGGGGGCGCCACCGGCTGCGGCATCGCGCGGGATCTCGCGCTTCGCGGCATTCCGCACTGCCTGATTGAAAAGGGCGATTTTGCGGCGGGCGCCACCGGCGCCTGCCACGGCCTTTTGCACAGCGGCGGCCGCTACGCGGTCTCCGATCCGGTCGCAGCCAAGGAATGCTACGATGAAAATCGCATTCTGCGCCGCATCGGCGAAAAGTGCGTGGAGCGCACCGGCGGCCTGTTCGTGCGCCTGCCCGGCGACTCCAAGATGTTTCGCGAGCGCTTTTTAAGAGGCTGCGACGACATCGGCATTCCGACGGAAATTCTTTCCTCCACCCGCGCGCTCGAACTGGTGCCCAATCTCAATCCGGCGCTCGAGGAGGCCATCGTGGTCCCCGACTGCTCGATCGACCCCTTCCGCCTGTGCCTGCTCAACATGAAAACCTCGCAGATCCGGGGAGGAATGAGCTTCACGCGCCACCGCGTGATGGAAATCGTCCGTTCGCACGGCCGCTGCATCGGCGTGAAAGCCGCCGATGTCTACACGGGCGAAATCAAGGAAATCCACGCCAATCTCATCGTCAACGCCTCGGGCGCCTGGACCGACCGGGTGGCCCGCCTGGCGGGCTGCGAAGTTCCCCTGACCCTGTCGAAGGGATCGCTCGTCATCACCAATCACCGCCTGACCGACATGGTGATCAACCGCCTGCGGCCGGCCTCGGACGGCGACATCATCGTGCCCAACGAGGCGGTCTGCCTGGCCGGCACCACGTCGCTCCTGGTCGAAGATCCCGACCGCATCGGCATTGAATCCGCCGAAGTGGACACGATCATCGGCGAGGCGGGGCGCATGATTCCGCATTTCAATTCCACCCGCATCATCCGGGCGTTTTCCGGCGTCCGCCCCCTGCTCAAATCGCAGAAGCTCGACAGCCGGGAAATTTCCCGCGGTTTCCAGATCATCGATCACCAAAACGGCATGTACAGCATCGTCGGCGGCAAGCTCACCACCTTCCGGCTGATGGCGGAAAAAATGGTGGACACGATCATGACCGCCTTCAACCTGAAGCGCGACTGCGAAACCGCGGAGCGGCCGCTCGACGGTCAGGAGGAACTGAGCGGCTATCCGCTGAACAAGCGCCTGGCCGACATGAAAAACATCGTCTGCGAATGCGAGCTCGTCACCCGCGGCGACGTGGAGCGGATCATCGACCAGACCGGCACCCGCCACGTCGGCGACATTTCGCACCGGACACGCCTGGGCATGGGCCCCTGTCAGGGCGGATTCTGCACGTTCCGCGCGCTGGGCATCATGCACGACATGGACATTCTGACGGCGGAGCAGTCCGTGCAGTCGCTCCGGGAGTTTCTCGAGCGGCGGTTTCGCGGTATCCGCTACGCCTTGTGGGGAGACCAGCTGCGCGAAGAGCAGCTGGTGGAGTATATTTATCTGGGCATTCTGGCGCTGGGGAAGCACTCATGAGTGTGATTGCGTACGATGTCATCGTGATCGGCGCCGGCACGGCGGGGCTCACCGCCGGCGCGCGCCTGGCATCGGAGGGATTGCAGGTCGCCCTGGTCACCGCCGGTGAGCCGACTGCCTGCCTGTCCACGGGCTGCATCGATGTCTGTGCGGCCGGAGTCAATCCGCTGGACGGCATCGCAGACCTGCCCGAGAGCCATCCCTATCACCGGATTGCTCCCGCCGCAATCCGCGACGCGCTTTTGAACTTTCAGCGTCAATGCGCCGGGCTCCATTTGCCCTATACCGGCGCTCCGGACCAAAACCGCCTGGTTCTCTCCGCGATCGGCACGTTTAAGACTTCCTGTCTGGTGCCGGTCACCATGCGGTCTTCGCCGCAAAACGAGGAGGAAAAAATTCACATCGTCACGTTCGCGGGCCTGAAGGATTTTTATCCCGGCTACATTCTTTCGCGCCTCAGAAATGCGGCCTTTTCCACCTACGACGCCGGAGTTTCGACAACGATGGGCATCGCGGCCAATTTCGAAGACGATACGTTTCTGGAGGCGTTCATCCTGTGGCTGGAAAAGCTCAACCTCCGCGAAAATAAAATCGCCTTTCCCGCCGTGCTGGGGCTGGAATCGGCGGCGGCCATCGTGGACACGCTTGAACAGCGTTTGGAACGCCCGGTGTTTGAAATCCCCACCATTCCGCCGTCGATGCCCGGCCGCCGTCTGTTCAATGTTTTAAAGGATCACTTCCGCCGGCAGGGGGGCGTGATTTACTGGAACTGGCCGGTGGTCGGCGTGGAGAAAGCCGGCCGGCAGATTGAAGCGGTTCGGCTCGAATCCCAGGGCCGGCCCATGAGCCTCAACGCCCGCGCCTTCATCCTGGCGACGGGATCTTTTGTCGGCGGAGGGCTCAGCGCCCGGCGCGAGACCATCATTGAAAAGGTGTTCGATCTGCCGGTTTTCGTACCGGGGACCCGGGAAGACTGGTTCGAACAGGATTATTTTTCGCGCAATCACGGCATCGGCCGGGCCGGCATTGCGGCGGACGCCGCCTTCCGTCCCGACGGCTGCCCCTGGGACAACATTTTCGCCTGCGGCGCGATTCTGGCCCACGTGGAAGCCTTGAAAAACGGCTGCGGCCACGGTTTCGCCATCGCCACGGGCGAGGCGGCGGCCCGGTCCTGCCTGGAGTACCTGCGATGAAGTTCGAACACTGCATCCGCTGCACGATCTGCGTGGAAAACTGCCCCGTCTTCCGGGTCAATCCGGCCTTTCCCGGCCCCAAGCAGGCGGGGCCCGACGCAGAGCGCTTCCGCAGCGACCGGGAAAAATCCGTCGACGACTGGGTGCTTTTGTGCAGTCAGTGCAAACGCTGCGAAATGGCCTGCCCCTGCGGCGTGGAGCCGGCGCAGATCATTCTCCGGGCCCAGCAGCGCTACGGCCGCGAACACCCGCACACGGCGGCGCATCTGCTTTTCGCCAACAACTACTACCTTTCCACGCTCGGGTCGCTCACCGCGCCCGTGGCCAACCGCTTCGCCGCCACGAAAATCGGGAAACGCATTTTCCGGCGCATGGGCATCGCGACGTACATTCCCTTCCCCCGGTTCAGCTTCCGGACGCTGCGCGGGGAAAAGAAAAGCATCAGCCGCGGCAACCGGAAAGTGGCCTTCTTTTACGGCTGCTTCATCAACTTTTACCGTCCCGACATCGGCCGGAAAATCATCCGGCTTTTGCAGTCGTTTAAAATCGACGTCGTTTTACCGCCCCAGTGGTGCTGCGGGCTGCCCGCCCTGGGCAACGGCAATCTGGAGCTGGCCCGGTCCTTCGCCCGGAAGAACGTGGCGTCTCTGTCCAACTACATCGATGCGGGATACGAGGTCGTCTATACCTGCACGTCGTGCGGTCTGTGTCTGCTGCACGACTACCAGGGGATCATGGACATTCCCGAGGCTAAAAAAATCGCGGAAAACAGCTACGACCTGCACGAGTATCTGCTCCGGCTGATCGCCGGAAAAGAAATTCGACCGAAATTTCAGGAAGTCCACCGCACGCTGGCCTATCATATTCCCTGCCATCTGCGGGCGCTGAAAATCGGCTATCCCGCCGCCGAACTGATGCAGCGGATTCCGGATTTGGAATGCCGGATTCTCGACGACGCCTGCTGCGGACTCAACGGGAGCTACGGCTTCAAGAAAATCAACGAGACCACGGCGGTGCAGCTGGGTTCGCGCGCCGTTTCGCTCATTTCCAAGACGGGCGCGGAGGCCATCGTCGCCGATTGCGGATCGTGCCGCATGCAGCTGGGCGGCCTGTCCGGCATGGCCTCCTATGATCCGGCGGAAATACTCTGCGAAGCGCTCGGCATCCGGGACAAAAAACAGATGAAATAAAAAAGGGCTTACCAAAAGCCCTTTTTTATTGTTCAAGCCTGAAAAAACGCGCTCTCAGGCCTCGGCCGTCTTTCTGCGAATCCGCCACATCGCCAGGGCCGCCAGGAAAAGCGCCAGCGCCCCTCCCAGAACACTTGCCGCACCTAAATGCAGCGTCAGATAAGCCGCGCCGACCAGCGGCAGAAGCCCCAGTCGGGTGACAAACCGAAGCGCCTCATGTCCGGCAATCACTTCCGCAATCGGCGGACTGACTGCGTAGTAAAAATCGACAAATGCCCGTCCCGCCTTTGACGGCAAAAGACAGCGGTCGCGGAAGGCCCGCAAAAGGGCGACATGCTTTTCAGAGGGCGTGCCGAAAGCGGCCGTGGCGATAAAACATCCGCCGCCGCCGCTTCCGGCCGCGGCAAGGATCTTCTTCACGGAAAACGTCTTTGCGGCCGAGACGCCGCCCGCAGGCGCCGGATTGAAAACGGTGATCAGAATGTCCCCCTCGTCCGTGATGTCCGCGGCAAGAATGAACGCCGTCAGTTTCGTGGAGGAAACAAACGTGGTCGCCCGGGCAGCTCCGTTCCAGCGCACCACGGAGGCACCGACAAATCCGTTCCCGTTGACTGTCAGCGTGAATCCGCTCCCGCCGGGCGCTTTGGAGGACGGGCTCAGGGAGGTAATCTCCGGAACCGGATTGTTGACGGTGATATTTTGCGCATTCGACGTTCCGCCGCCCGGCGTCGGATTGAAAACGGTCACGGGAATGACCGCGCCGGTTGCCGTATCTCCGGCCGGAATATCCGCCGTCAGCTGCGTTGTGGAAACAAAGGTCGTTTGCCGATCCGCCCCGTTCCAGCGCACCACGGAGTCGGCGACAAAATTGTTGCCGTTCACCGTCAGCGCAAAAGCGTTACCGCCCGCGACGACAAGAGACGGTTGGATACCGGTCGTCGCCGGCGCCGGATTCTCAATGGCTGCGGCGGCATTGACAATGCCCGCGCCGCAAATGGCGGTCGTGCAATCGGAGCCGGTTTGCGTGGGAAAGGAACGCGCCGTCGACTGGAGGCGCGTAAGAACCTGCGCCGGAGTCAGGGCAGGCGTCCGGGACAGCATCAGGGAAACCACGCCCGCCACATGCGGCGTGGCCATGCTGGTGCCGCGGTAATAGGCATAGCTGTCGGCGCCGGGCGTCGTCGTTCCCGCATTGAGCGTCGATAAAACGCTGTCGGCCGTCGCTCCGTCGCCGCCGGGCGCGGCAATCTTGATCTTCGTGCCGTAATTGCTGTAGGAGGCTCTGCCGCCGGCGCGGTTCGTCGCCGCCACGGCAATGACATTGTCGCAGTTGGCGGGCCGCGCATTTGCGACATCCATATTGCTGTTGCCGGCCGCCACCACAACCACCGCTCCCGCAGCCACGGCGGCGTTGATGGCGCCTTGATACGTCGCGCCGCACAGGCCGGATCCGCCGAGGCTCATGTTCAGCACTTTGGCCGGATGGCCGTTTGCCGGAACGCCCGGCACGTCCAGACCGGCCGACCAGCGGATGGCGTCGGCAATGTCGGAGAGGTAGCCGCCGCATTTTCCGAGCACGCGCGCGTGCAGAATGCGCGACGTCCAGTTCACCCCCGCGACACCCAGACCGTTGTTCGTTTTGGCGCCGATCGTTCCGCCGACGTGCGTTCCGTGCCAGGAGCTGTTGGTCACGTCGCATCCCAGAAAGTGTCCGGATGCGCTTTCATCCGCCGTGATCCAGTCGCCGGGATCGGCCGGATCCGGATCGCGCCCGTCTCCGTCATTGGCCGTAAGCGCGTCGGAGATAAAATCATACCCCGGAACAATCCGCGAGCTGTCAATGTCCGCATGCGGGCGGTAGCCGGTATCGATCACCGCCACCACCAGATCCGCGGCGCCGGTCGTTTTATCCCAGGCGGCGGGCAGGTTGATGCCCCCCGGCACGACGGCCGGCGCCTGGTAATGCCACTGCTCGGCGTAGCGCGGATCGTTGGGGACAAGCAGCGGTTTCATCCGCGCATCCGGCTCGGCATACAAAACCGCCGGATCTTTTTTGAGGGCCGCCGCCACGGCGTTGGCCTCGGCCGTGGTCATCCTGCGCGGCAGTTGAAGCACGTGCGCGTTTCCCGACATAAAACGAAAATGCGCAAGCTCCAGGCCGGCCCTGGCGCTGAGGCCGCGGATCCGTTCGCTCACCGCCGGATGGGCGCCTTGAAGGGTTGCGGCCGCACTCCGGACGAATGACGGATCGCGGTAGGCGACGATGATCCGGTCGGTCCCCCCGTCGGCGGCGCAGGACGGTGCTGCGGAAGGACCGCCGGAGGAACCGGCTCCGGAAACGGAGGGGTGCATCACCACCAGCCCGCCAAGGACCACCGCTGCCAGAAACAGCAAAAGACCAATCGCTTTCTTCTTCATTGGGGTCACCTCAAAAAGTATTTGTTTATTTTGTTTGCTGATGTCTCATGACCGCGTCTTGTTCCACAAACAAGACATCCGGCCTTTGCGAAAGCTTCGCGAGCAGATCTTCGATCGGGCCCGCATCTTCTCCGACCTCCAGGCGCAGCACATGCGCACTGCCCGACATGGGCCGGACATAGGCAACCCGCACCGCAACCGTTCGGGAAAGATCCGCGAGAAAATCCGGCCGCGACGGATCTGCAACATCGCCTTTAAACTGGATGATCACCTGCACGCTTTGCCCCCTTTGCAAAGGCTGCTTTCCGGGCGTCGCGCTTTCGGCGAAGGCCCCCGGCAAAGCTGCGCACCCGCAAAGCCAGGCGGCCAAAAGCAGCCCCGTCAAAAATGAACTGGACGTTTTCAGAACTTTAATTTTCATGGAGGGTATCGGAACGCTAAAAAATCCTTTTTTAGGCTTTTATCACCGGTTTTCTTTTTTCCGTCATCCGTGCGGCAGAACGGCTGGTTTTCTTTTTTAAACAGACTATATAAAGACAAGCGCCGGTGTCAACATTTTTTTCCCGCGGGACACTGATGAACACAGGCCCTGCCGCTTCCGCGGCGGCTACTTTTTTCTTGATTGTTGTTTTTTGATGTGCTAGGCGTAGCGCTAGTTTGAAGCGAAGACGCTTCGTCACGCAAGCACACAAGCAGGATCCAAAATCATCGCGGAGTATCCGGCGCGGATTTGAAAATTCAGCGCGCCGTTTTTCAAGCGAGTTCTGCAAACGGATCATTTCAGGGTTGCCGGAAACGGCAGAAGATAAATAAACGATTTTCAACAAGGGGGTAGAGTATGACAAAAGCAGAATTGATCGGTTTTATGGCGGATGAGGCCGGGATTTCCAAGGCAGCAGCGTCCGACGCATTGGATGCTTATGTCGCGGCGATCACCAAGGAGCTCAAAAAATCCGGAAAAATCGGGCTGGTCGGCTTTGGCACGTTTTCCGTCGCCAAAAGAAAGGCCAGAGAAGGCAGGAATCCCCAGACGGGCAAGACCATCAAGATTCCCGCCAAGAAGGTCGTAAAATTCAAGGCCGGCAAGACCTTGGCCGAAAAAGTCAAATAGTTTTATTACACGTTTTATTGAAACCAGGGCCTCCGCATTACTCGTCTGACAATCGGAGGCCTTGGTGCATTTATCTCTCAGGGCAAGGAGTTCATCGTTTTGGCGAAAAAAAGAATTCTCAGCGGAATGAGGCCCACCGGAAGATTGCATCTGGGGAATCTGCACGGGGCTCTGGGCAACTGGGTCGCGCTGCAGGAAAGCGGCGACTACGACTGTTTTTATTTTGTGGCGGACTGGCACGCCATCACCAGTGAGTACGCGTCCACGGAATCCATCCGGGACAACAGCGTCAACATGGTCATCGACTGGCTCGCCGCCGGTCTCAATCCGGAAAAAAGCACGCTGTTCGTGCAGTCGGCCGTCAAGGAACATGCGGAGCTGTTTTTGCTGCTCTCCATGATCACGCCGCTGGCCTGGCTGCAGCGCAATCCCACCTACAAGGAGATGCAGACGGAGCTTTCCACCAAAGATCTCTCGACGTTCGGATTCCTCGGCTATCCGGTGCTGCAGGCCGCGGACATCATCATGTACAAGGCTTACGGCGTTCCGGTCGGCGTGGACCAGCTGCCGCACGTGGAGCTGACCCGCGAGATTGTCCGGCGCTTTAATTACATTTATCAGAAGGACGTTTTTCCGGTGCCGGAGCCGCTGCTCACGAACGTGCCGAAGCTTCTCGGAACCGACGGGCGGAAAATGAGCAAATCCTACGATAACTCCATTTATCTGTCCGACCGGGGCCAGACGCTCGCCGAAAAAGTCGCTTCCATGTTCACCGATCCGCAGCGCATGAGAAAAAAGGACCCGGGCGATCCCGACATCTGCAACGTTTTCACGTTTCACGGCCTGTACTCGACGCCGGAAACCGCGGCCGAAATCAACCGGTCGTGCCGCACGGCCGGCATCGGCTGCACCGACTGCAAGAAAATGCTGGCGGCGCGGATTGCCGATG
>Ga0228535_1002879_pt1 | contig 14554 bp, 12 predicted proteins | sample SJ1metagenome_FD_168457 | JGI IMG/M metagenome (GOLD analysis project Ga0228535, IMG submission 168457) | Enriched culture of PCE-dechlorinating microbial communities from Ithaca, New York, USA - SJ1 | ecosystem: Engineered > Modeled > Simulated communities (microbial... > Unclassified | place... | reverse complement strand
GCCACCGCACACATTTCGATAACAGATGTTCGGGCAGGCGCCGGAAAAATTGCTGAAAGGCTGGAGAACCTGATAACAAATAAGGTCAGGATCGTCATTTCGGATGCAATGACCGATGGCGACATCGAAACTGTTGCAGAAGGGGCAGCCTCCCTTCCTTTTGAATTTTGCCCTGTGGACCCGGGTCCTTTCACCGCCGCTTTTCTTTCTCGAAAAACCTTTAGCGGCAACAAATCAAAAGTTCTGGCCGTTTTGGGAAGTACGGCCGAGAAAACAAAAAAACAATTGAGTTTCCTCAAAGGGAAAATCTCAATAGCTGAATTTATTCTTTCTCCCGGTGAAACAGGGGATGAAGCTTTTAAGCGCCTGTACACCTTCATTTCCACTTGCCCGCCAGGCAGCGAACTGCTGCTTTTAAGAACGGCGGACGACGTTTTGAGAGGTTCAGAAGAACACATGGCCTCAACGCTTGCATCATTGGGTAAGGAAACATTGCGCCTGCTCAGCGGTGAAATCAGAGGGATCCTTCTTTCTGGAGGAGATATTGCTTCCGTCTTTTTGGAAGGAGTGGGAGTCTCAACCCTGGCGCCTCTTGTCGAGATACAGCCTCTTATAATGGGCGGACGTATTCTCGATGGAGATCATCCAGGTCTCAGGGTCGTGACCAAGGGTGGTCTCATAGGCGAAGAAGACGGAATCTACAGGGCCGTCCGATGGCTTGGAAAGGAAAGGGAGTAAGAGAATGAAACCGACGGTGATTGCAGTCCCCATGGGCGACCCCGCAGGAGTGGGGCCGGAAATAGCCCTCAAGGCAGTGGCGGATCCGGAAGTCTGGGAACACGGAATACCCCTTCTGATCGGAGATGTATCCGTGCTGACGGAGGTAAGCAGCCGGCTCGGCCTTTCAGCCGGACTTCACGCCGTGGAGAACCCCTCGGCAGTTACGGGATCACCTGGCGCTCTCCCTGTGATAGACCTGCGAATGATCCCAGATCTTTCAGCCCTGCAGCCGGGAAAGATATCGGCACTTGCAGGCAAAGCATCTGTAGCCTACATCAGAAAGGCCGTGGAACTCTGCATGTCGGGGCTGGCCTCGGGAGTCGCCACGACCCCCATCAACAAGGAAGCCCTGAAGGCAGCGCGGGAACCGTATATCGGACACACCGAGATGCTGGCCGAAATGTCAGGGGCATCAAAAAGCTATACCATGTTTCTCGTGGATAAGCTCCGCATCCTTTTCCACAGCAGACATCTCTCCCTGAAGCAGGCCATCGAAAAGCTCGAGTGCGGCGACGTGGTCCATTCGATCGAAACGGCCGCGAAATGCCTCGCCTCAATCGGTCTTCCTGCAGGGACAATCGCTCTCGCAGCACTGAATCCCCACGCATCGGACGGAGGGCTCTTCGGGGACGAGGAAGCCCGCATACTTGCTCCCGCAGTGGAAAAAGCAAAGGAAAAGGGGATCAACGTGGTCGGGCCCGTACCTGCGGACAGCGTTTTCTACTTCGGCCTCCAGGGGAAGTACGACGTGGTGGTGTCCCTCTACCACGACCAGGGGCACATTGCGTCCAAAACCTACGATTTCTACCGCACTGTAAGCGTAACCTTCGGGCTTCCCTTTATACGCACCTCCGTAGACCACGGAACAGCCTTCGACATTGCCTGGAAGGGGATCGCCAATCCCGTGAGCATGAAAGAGGCGATGCTTGCCTGTTTCCGCATCGCACCGCTTTATAGACCGTTTTAGACACGGGAAAAATCGTCTCTCCCCCTGAACGAATCACGAACAACGCCCCCGAAGGCGGATTTTCTCTCCGTCTCCGGGGGCGTTCAGGTATTGATCAACCTTCGCGCTCCGGGCACCGGATCATCTTGCCCGGGTTCAGTATTCCTTTGGGGTCGAAAGCCGTTTTGACTCTGCTGATAAGATCCATCTGTGCCTGGTCCATCACCCTGCACATGTATTTCTGTCTTTTCAGCCCGATGCCGTGCTCTCCGCTCAGTGTCCCGCCTATTCCTGCTGTGAAATCATAGAGTTCGTCAAGAAGATTCTCTATGATTTCGTGCCAGTCCGGCCGTTCTTCCGGAAAGAGAATGTTCACATGCATATTCCCGTCGCCCACGTGACCGAAATTCGCCTCTTCCACACCGTACTTTTCGCAGAGACGGGTGGTCTCGGCCATAAGCTTCGGGATCTCGCTGGTGGGCACCACCAGGTCTTCGAGGCTGTATTTCGGGTAATAGGCCATTATGGCTTCGGCAAGGCACTTCCTGGCCTTCCAGAGCTTATCCCTCGTCGTCCTGTTGTCTGCCACGAATACCTCAAGCGCCCCGTGGCTCATGCACAGGTCACCGATGCGCTCCATGTCATCGGCCAGAACATCGGGGTCATTCCCCTCGAGCTGGATAATGAGATGGGCGCCTGCATCATCATAGGGAAGCGCCGTATTCAGGAACCGCTCCGCCAGCCTGATTGATTTTCCGTCCATGAACTCGACTGAGGAAGGAATAACCTTTCCCTCGCTCTGGATAAGGGGTGCGAAGTCAATAGCTGAGTGTACGTCGGGGAACGGGACCAGGAGGTCCGCCACTTTTCCCGGCAGAGGCAGAAGCTTGAGGATGATCTTCGTGACCACCGCGAGCGTTCCCTCCGATCCGACGATAAGATGGGCAAAGTCGTACCCCGTGGCGTCTTTCCTGCGTTTCCCTCCGAACCATGTTACCGTTCCGTCTGCAAGGACCGCCTCAAGGGCGAGGACAGAATTCCCCGTGGTTCCGTATTTCACCACCTTGTTGCCCCCGGCGTTCTCGGCAACGTTGCCCCCTATGAAGGAGGCGTCCCCGCTGCATGGATCTCCTGCGTACAGCAGGCCTTCCTTCTGGGCCGCCTTTGTTATCTCCGCCGTAACCACGCCCGGCTCAACGGTGATGGTGAGGTTTTTCCTGTCCAGTTCAAGAATCCGGCGCATTTTCTCGAAAGAGAGGACGATCCCCCCCGCAAAAGGGACCGCACCGCCGGATAGCCCCGTACCGGCTCCCCTCGGCGTGACCGGTATAACATGTTCATTGGCGTACTTCATGACTGCGGCCACATGTTCCGTCGTCTCCGGGAAGACCACGGCCTCCGCGATATAGTCCCTGTCCCAGTAAAAACGGGGAACTTCGTCATAGGAGTAGGCGATCCGCTTCTCCAGGTCGACGGCGACATTCGATTTCCCGAGCATTTCAGCGAGGTCTCGTACCACCTGCTCCGTCACGGGAGAATAGTTCGGGCTCATGCCTTCACCCCCTCCTTTTTAAGACGCTCAATGAGCCTGGGGACAATATCGAAGAGGTCTCCGCAGAGTCCGAGGTCGGCCACCCTGAAAATCGGGGCGTCAGGATCACGGTTTATTGCCACAATGTACCCGGCAGTCTGCATCCCCGCGAGGTGCTGTACCGCACCTGAAATACCGGCAGCTATATAGACCTTCGGTGCGACGACCTTGCCCGAAAGTCCGACCTGGTGGGGATAGCCAAGCCATTTCGCTTCGACGGCGGGCCTGCTTGCGCCCACGCCCCCGCCCAGAAGAGACGCAAGCTCCCCGAGCATCCGGAAGCTTTCAGGGCGCTTCAGCCCCTTGCCTCCTGAAACGACCACGTCCATGTCCTGTATATTGCCCTCTCCTTCCGGGGCATTCTCGAATCCAAGATTCTCCACCAATGACTCGAAGAGGGAGGACGGGATTTCAGGACGGACTGTTTCCCCTTTCCGAAGGGTGTCATTTTCTGGAGCCCGAAAGGTCCTGGGACGTACGGTTGCCATCTGGGGCCTGTGAACAGGAGTTTTAATTGTGGCCATAACGTTGCCGCCGATGGCGGGCCGTGTCTGGAGCAGCAAGCCTGATTCCGGATCCACGGCAAGGCCGGTGCAGTCTGCGGTAAGGCCCGTTCCAAGCATGGCCGCCAGCGCGGGGAGCGTGGTTCTTCCCGAAGTGGTGGCCCCGGCAAGAACCACCTCGGGTTCTTCCTTCCCGAGAATATGGGCCAGAACCTTCGTCTCAACGTCCTGGTTGTACAATGTCAGAGCAGGATGCTCAACCACCAGTACCCTGTCCGCACCGCGTCCAATGACTGCTTCAACGGGATCTGTCAGTCTGCCGCACAGCAGGATCGCGGTTACAGACCCTTCCACGGTGTCGGCGAGTTCCCGGGCTTTTCCGGTGAGTTCATATGTCACTGAATGGATCTGCCCTCCACGGACTTCGCCGATGACGAAAAATGTATGCTCCCCGGCCGGGCAGCGGATTTCTCCTGGCATCATCCGGCCCTCCTAGAGCACGGCAAGGTCGCGGAGCACCGCGACAAGCCGCTCAATACCCTCTTCTGTCCGTTTCTCATCGAACATCTCCGTTTTCCGTGAAATTGTCGGGTAGGAAATTTTTACGACCCGCGTAGCCGATCCCATGAGCCCTGTCTCCTCCGGGGAAAGCTGAATCCCGTCGATTCCCGCCGACCTGATTTCCGCCCTCCGGGCACGTTTTTTCCCCGCGAGCGTGGGCATCCCGGGTTCATTCAGGGCATGGAGCACGGTCAGGAGACAGGGAAAGGGCAGTTTCTGACGCTGGGTGCCTTCCTCCACCGTCCTGAGCACTTCGATGCCGCCTTCCACGAGAGACAGCCCGCTCACGTACGTGCTGAAGGGGACCCCGAGAATAACGGCAGTCTCCGGTCCGACCTGCCCTGTCTCACCGTCAGTGGCCTTTTCTCCGGCGAGCACAAGATCATAGGGGCCGGAAACCTCCAGGGCTGCGGCGAGCACTTTTGCCGTGGCCCATGTATCGCTCCCTGCAAAGGCACGGTCCGTGAGGAGGAAACCGGAGTCCGCCCCCATGGCAATACATTCCCGAAGAGCCTCGTCCGCTTTCCGGGGCCCCATGGCAAGAACTGTCACCTCGCCCGCTTCCCCTGCAAGGGATCTCAAATCGAGTGCGGCCTGAAGAGCGTTCAGGTCGAGGGGATTGACGATTGCTCCCATTCCCTCCCGTACCATCGTCCCCGTTTCCGGGTCCATGCGTACATCGTCGGAGTCGGGAACCTGCTTGATCAGAACTGCGATTTTCACGAAATACAACCTCCTGTCGAAAAATTCCGCCGCAGGGGGAAAACATGCTCCGGGAAGAAGAATTGAAGAATCTCCCGGGACTGCTCTCCCCTGTTCCGTTACTGCGGTTTTGCTTTTCCCGGGCGGACCCTGTTGGACACCGAGAGGGTGTACTTCCCCGAAAGCCCCAGGTCTTTCTCAAGGTCAAAAATCAGGTCCACGCCGTCCATCAGCAGCGCCTTGCACTCGTCAACGGCTATCCGCTCGAAGGTGAGAACATAGTGGGGAATTTTCCCCGGTCCTTCCTCGTCCTTCGCCACCCGAACGGTGAAGGACGACGTGTCGGTGCATCCTCCTGACGCCACATTCACCACGACGGTTCCGTCTTTCACTGTGAGGCTTCCGAGGACGGCCTCACCGAGCTGTCTTTGCCCGTCGGGAAAAGAGAACCCAAAGCAGGTTCCCGCAAGGAGAAGGACCATGACCAGTACAGGAATCGATCGTCTCATCTCAGTGTTCCTCCCTTTCACTCTGTTTTTTATTCATTCGTATGGTAGTTTTCACGTTTAAACACCATTCACGAAACGCCTTTCCTTTTACCATTTTTCCTCAAGGATCTGGGAACGTTTTTTCCTGTACTCTTCTTCTGTAATGAGTTTTTCATTTTTCAGGCATTCAAGCTCCCTCAGTTTTGCTGCCCAGGCAGTGTCATCCGGTTTATCTCCTCCGGTCAGCTCGCCTGCTTCGAATGAATCTGAAGAGATCACGGCCCTGTAAGCCCTCAGGCTCTGCAATAGTACAGAAAGGCAGGCAATAACCCAAATTATGCCGAATACAGCGGCAAAAGGCCTGGCCTCACCCTCTGCTGCAAAAAGTAAAAAAACGCCGAAAAACAGGAAGAGGACTGAAAGGACAATGTTGGCACGCAGCGTAGTCGTCATAATTTTTGGCGTACGGAGAAAAATCTTCCGGGACATTGCGTCTCCCTCCAATTGACTTCATAAAGTAAATTCTCACCGATCATGGAGCCTGTTTTTTGGTGCAGTTTACGGCGAAACTATAGCATAAAAATCTTCGAAACAATTCGTGCTTCATTAAAATTATCCTGGAGAAAGGGTATTGCATAACTGCGGCAATGTCACGTGAGAAAAGGTTTTTCAGAGAATCAGGTCTTTCGGTTTTAGGCTCTCTTGATTTCCCGGTGAAAGGATGGTAGGGTTCTTTTTCAGAACCGCCAGAATCAATATTTTAATGAACGAGGTGTCATTGAATGCTCAAAAAAATCAAGGCCGCAGCTGAAGCAAACAGGCATGATACCACTGCCCTCCGGCATCATTTTCACCAGAATCCTGAAATTGCCTGGGAAGAAGTGGAGACGACGAAGAAAGTCATAGAAGTCCTTGAAGGACTGGGATTCTCCATTGTGAAGAAAGGCTTCGGCGGAACGGAATGCGGAGTCGTGGCGGATATTAAGGGCGGAAAACCCGGGAAGTGCGTCGCACTTCGGGGAGACATGGACGCGCTCCCCCTCGTGGAAGATAACGACGTCCCCTACAAGTCTCAAAAAGCATCCGCAATGCACGGATGCGGCCATGACGCACACACTGCAATGCTTCTCGGGGCCGCCAGAGTTTTATCGGAGATCAGGGACGAGATTCCGGGAACAGTGCGCCTCCTCTTCCAGCCGGCGGAGGAAAGCGGCCTCAAATCCGGGGCAAAGGCCATGGTCGAGGAAGGAGCCCTTGAAGGAGTGGACGCAGTCGCAGGAATCCACACATGGGCTTCAGCCCCAACAGGGACGATCCTGTACCGCTTCGGACCCATCATGGCCGCCGCGGACGGCTGGTACCTGACACTGAAGGGAAAAGGGGGACACGGTTCAACCCCCGAACTCTGCATCGACCCCACTATCACGGCAGCGAACATCGTGCTGAACCTCCAAGCCATCGCGGGACGGGAAGTGAGCGCGAAGGAAACCGTGGTCGTGAGCACGGGAACGGTCAAGGCAGGGATTTCCGTCTTCAATATAATTCCTGACACCGTAGAGATGAACGGGACCGTGAGGTCATTCAACCCGGCAGTCCAGGACCACGTGGAATCAGCAATGCGAAGAGTGATAGCAGGAGCCTGCCAGATGGGAAGGTGCAGCTTCGAGCTTGATTACAAGCGCTTTATACCTGCCACCATCAACAACCATGATGCGACCGCCGTTGCGAAGGAAGTATTCGACGCGGTGGCAGGTCCGGAAAATACGAAAGAGACACCCCTCATCATGGGATCCGAGGACTTCAGCTACTTCCAGCAGAAGGTTCCCGGCACATACTTCCTCCTCGGAACAGGCAACATGGAGAAAGGAACAGATAATCCCCACCACAGTCCGAAGTTCAACGTGGACGATGATGCCCTTCCCCTTGGTGTGGCAGCCCTTGCCGGTTTCGCATGGAACTGGCTCTCAAAGAACAGCTGATCCGTCGCCAAAGGAAGCTGCAGATAAAAAACGGGGAAGGCCCGCAGGCCTTCCCCGTTTTTTATTTTTTTCACTCGAGGGCCCCTATGGCCTCCTCCACCGCCTTCACCACCGCTCCCCGGACCACCAGGGACTCCACCCTCTCCATGAGGGGGTGGAGGAATTCATCGTGCTTCAGGTAGGGGACGGCGCCCCGGACGCAGTCGTGGGCAGCCGTGGTCCCGGCTCCCGGTTTCAGGAGCCGGCTGAAATCGAGAGCCTGGGAACCTGCCAGCAGCTCGATGGCGATCACCTTCCGGACGTTGTCGAGGATCAAGAGCCCCTTGCGGGCGGAATAGGCGCCCATGGAGACGTGGTCCTCCTGGTTCGCCGAGGTGGGAATGGAATCCACGGAAGACGGATGGGCAAGCACCTTGTTTTCCGACACCAGTGCTGCCGACGTGTACTGGGCGATCATGAAACCGCTGTTCAAGCCGCTGTTCTCCACGAGGAACGGGGGCAGCCCCGAGAGGCTTGTGTCCACAAGCCTGGCCTGGCGCCGCTCCGAGATGCTCGCCAGTTCCGCCACGGCAATGCCGAAGAAATCCATGGCCAGTGCAAGAGGCTGGCCGTGAAAGTTCCCCCCGCTGATGGCCACACCGTCATCGGGGAAGATGATGGGATTGTCGGTGACGGAGTTGATCTCCACCTCAAGCGTCCGCCTGACATATCCGAGGGCGTCCCGGGTGGCGCCGTGAACCTGGGGAACACAGCGGAGGGAATAGGCGTCCTGAACCTTTCCCGATTTGAATTTTTCAAGGATCTCGCTTCCTTCAATGAGCCTCCGTATGTTACCGGCTACCCGTCCCTGGCCATCGTGGGGCCGGAGGGCATGAGTCCGTTCATCGAATGCGAAGGGCACACCGTGAAGTGCCTCGATGGACAGGGCCGCTGAAATATCCGCGGTCTTTGCCAGGCATTCCGCGTCATGCAGTGCAATCACCGCCATCGCTCCCATGGCGGCAGTCCCGTTGTTGAGGGCAAGCCCTTCCTTTGCACCAAGCTGCACGGGAACGAGCCCTGCCGTCTGAAGTGCCCTGGAAGAAGCCATCTTCCGTCCCCTGTACCGGACCATTCCGTGACCGATGAGGGGAAGGGCAAGATGGGACAGGGGGCAGAGGTCACCGCTGGCTCCTACGGATCCCTGGCAGGGAACGACGGGATGGATGCCAAGATTGAGGAACGCTGCGAACTGGTTCAAAACACCGAGGCTGACTCCGGAATGTCCTCGGACGAGGCTGTTCATCCTCAGCAGCATCATGGCCCGGGTGATGTCCTCGGGGAAAGGTTCTCCCACTCCGCAGGCATGGCTTTTCAGCAGGTTCTCCTGGAGCAGCCGCCGGTCCTTTCTCGATATATTCACGGACGCAAGGTCCCCGAACCCGGTGGTGATGCCGTAGACCACGTCATCGGAATTCTCCCAGTGTTTTACCGCCGCCGACGAGGCTTCCACCCTCCGGACCGCTTCGCCGTCAAGCTCCACTGAATACCCGTTCCTCGCGACGTTGATTACATCCTCGATGGTCAGCGACATTCCGTCAAGCCGGACCACATTGGTTTTGTTCCCCGGTTTCACCACACGCGCTCCCCTTTCTTGAACACCTCTTCCACTGCCGGGACTCCCGCATGATAGGCAAGAATTGCCGGGGTTTCCCCGTCAAGGACAAGGAAATCCGCCTGCTTTCCCCGTTCCAGGGTACCGCAGACGGCACCCAGGCCTACGGCGCAGGCGCTGTTCCGTGTGGCCGCAGTCAGGGCTTCCTCCACCGTGAGCCCCATGGCCATGACCGCCAGCCCGAAGACGAAGGGCATGGACTCGGTAAAGGACGATCCCGGGTTGCAGTCGGTGGCAAGGGCTACAGGGACACCCCGCTCTATCATCGTACGGGCCCTCGCGTAAGGTTTTCTCAGGCTGTAGGCCGTTGCGGGAAGGAGGATCGCCGTCGTCCCGCTTTTCGCCATGGCCGCAATCCCTTCGTCGCTCGCGGCGAGAAGGTGTTCCGCCGAGACTGCGCCCATACGGGCGGCCAATGCCGCGCCGCCTGTGTCGTGCACCTCGTCGGCGTGGACCTTGAGCCCCAGGCCCCTCCGGGATGCCTCCGCCAGGATCCGTTCCGTCTGCGGCACGGAAAAAACCCCTTCTTCGCAGAATACGTCGCAGAACCTGGCGATCCCCTGCCGCTCAACTGCGGGAAGCATTTCCTCCACGATAAGATCCACGAAGCCGTCTCCGTTCCCCCTGTACAGCTCGGGGACAGCGTGGGCTCCCATAAAGGTCGGAACCACGTCCAGCGGAGACTCCCTTCCAACCCTCCGGATAACGGAAAGCATGCGGAGCTCCGTCTCCGTGTCCAGCCCGTAGCCGCTTTTCATTTCCACAGTAGTGGTTCCCATGGAAAGGGCGGAAAGGGCAAGGGACAGGGTATGCTCGAACAATTCATCGTCGGAAGCCTCCCTCACGCTGCGCACCGATGAGAGGATCCCTCCTCCTTTCTGAAGAATTTCCAGATAGGGGGTCCCTGCGAGCCGGAGGGAGAATTCCTCCTCCCTGCGCCGGGCAAAGCACATGTGGGTATGGGGGTCAACGAAGCCGGGGATGACGCATCGCCCGCCGCAGTCGATCTCTTCGTCCGCGTCCGCCGTATTTTCAGAAACGAGTATTTCTTCCTCCGGCCCCACTGCCTCGATTTTTCCGCCGCGGAGAACCATCGCCCCGTTCGGTAAAAAACGGATCTCACCCTGGTCTTTCCCCGCTGCGGGAGATCTCCCTTCCGACGTGTATATCCGGGCGTTCCGCACTATTTTCACTGTCATTCCATCATGCCTCCGCTTCCCAGAAGTTTCAGCTCCAGCACCTGGTCGGGATCAAAATCTTTCACCTGGAGGTAGTATGCAGCGCTGTCCAGAAGAGCCTGGGCGGGGATCATGCCGTAAATTTCCGTCTCCACCACCTCAACGCCCCAGCGCTGGGCCTCCATGCGGATAAGCTCCAGCACCCTGTAGAGGGCATTCTTCTGGTAGTCCACGATGTTCATGCTCACCTGGGTCATGCCGCGCTCGGAGAGGGCCACGCCCATGCCCTTCACGTGGCAGAACCCGCCGCTCGACGCCCGGACGAAGGTGCCGATCTTCTTCGCGATCTCCTCGTCGGCGGTGTTGAGGTTCACGTTGAAGGCCACGAGGAACTGCCGCGCCCCGACCACCGTGGCCCCCGCGGTGGGGTGGAGGGCCGGGCCGCCCACGTCGGGCTGCCGTTCCGGAGCGGAGGATTCCACTTTCAGCACCTCGTACTGCCCCTTGCGGATCACCTCGAGGCGCTTCCGCTCGGGGCGCTTCGCCGACTCCTCGTAAAAATAGACGGGAATGCCCAGCTCGGCGAAGTACCGCTCGCCGAAGGCGCGGGAGAGGGCGACGCACTCCTCCATGGAAATTCCCCTGATGGGCGTGAAGGGAATCACGTCCACCGCCCCGATCCTCGGGTGGGCGCCCTGGTGGGCGTTCATGTCGATGGCGGCCATGGCCGTCTTCGCCGCCCTTATCAGGGCGTCGGTCACGGCCCCGGGCTCGCCGGCAAGGCTGACCACGAGGCGGTTGTGGTCGGCGTCCGCCCGGTAATCGAGAAGGGAACATCCCTTCACTCCCCGAAAATTGGCGGCGATGGACTCGATGACGTCCTGCCGCCGTCCCTCGCTGAAATTCGGTACGCACTCGATAAGTTTTCCTGCCATGGGAACGACCTCCCGGTCCGGAGATGATATACTGCTCACGAGCATTATAACATTGAATTTTGTACAACCTGAAGAGTGAAAGCGGAGAACGCAGGAAGAGCCCTTTTTCGGAGCAGATTCAGCGGGAAGAAAACGGGGCAGGCTGGGAAATAACGCAATATTTATTATTATTGTTATTTGCTCAAAAAAAGCGATATAATGGCTCATGGGAGCGGAAAGAACACAATGACGAGCGGCCGCCGCACGCCCCGGCCGAAAAGAAAAGCGAAGAAAAGGAAATACCGCATAAAAACCAACGCCGCCTGGAACCGGAATATCTGCGGCATTGCGGAATTCGCACCCTACAGCCCCGAAGAAGGAAGGACGACCATGACCGACAACAAAAAAGAGCAGGAACGGGCGGAACTGCACCGCACCATCTGGAACATCGCCAACGACCTTCGGGGCAGCGTGGACGGATGGGACTTCAAGCAGTACGTCCTCGGCATGCTGTTTTACCGGTACATATCGGAAAACCTGACGAACTACATAAACCGGGGCGAACATGAAGCCGGAAACCCCGCCTTCGACTATGCGAAGCTCACCGACGACGAAGCGGAAGAGGCCCGGGCGGACCTGGTCCAGACCAGGGGCTTCTTCATCCTGCCGGGCGAACTGTTCCAGAACGTACGAAAAAAGGCGGCGGCGGACGAAAACCTCAACGAGAGCCTGGAAAAAGCTTTCCGGAACATCGAGGCTTCCGCCCGGGGCGGCCCCAGCGAGGAGAACTTTCGGGGCCTGTTCGACGACATCGACGTGAACAGCAACAAGCTCGGGCCCACGGTCGCGAGGAGAAACGAGAAGCTCGTCAAGCTCCTGAACGGCGTGGGCGACATGAAGCTCGGCGACTACAGGGACAACACCATCGACGCCTTCGGCGACGCCTACGAGTTCCTCATGGGCATGTACGCCTCCAACGCCGGCAAGAGCGGCGGCGAGTACTACACCCCCCAGGAGGTCAGCGAACTCCTCACCCGCATCACCCTTGTTGGGAAAACCGAAGTGAACAAGGTGTATGATCCCGCCTGCGGCTCCGGTTCCCTGCTGCTGAAATTCGCGAAAATCCTCGGCAAAGAAAACGTCCGCCTCGGCTTCTTCGGCCAGGAGATCAACATCACCACCTACAACCTCTGCCGCATCAACATGTTCCTCCATGACATCGACTGCGACAAGTTCGACATCGGCCACGGCGACACGCTGACAGACCCGCTCCACTGGGACGACGAGCCCTTCGAGGCCATCGTCTCCAATCCCCCCTACTCCATCAAGTGGGACGGAGACGCCAATCCGCTCCTGATCAACGACCCGAGGTTTTCGCCCGCGGGGGTGCTCGCGCCCAAGTCGAAGGCGGACCTCGCCTTCATCATGCACAGCCTTGCCTGGCTTGCCACCAGCGGCACGGCGGCCGTCGTCTGCTTTCCGGGCGTCATGTACCGGGGCGGGGCGGAGCGGAAGATCCGAAAATACCTCATCGACAACAACTACATCGACTGCGTGATCCAGCTTCCCGACAACCTGTTTTTCGGCACCAGCATCGCCACCTGCATCATGGTGCTGAAAAAGTCCAAGACCGACAACAGCACCCTGTTCATCGACGCCTCCAGGGAGTGCGTCAAGGTGACCAACAGCAACAAGCTCACTCCCAAAAACATCGCAAAAATAGTCGAAGCCTATACCGGAAAAGCCGGTCAGGAATTTTTTGCCGCCCTTGTCCCCAACGCCAGCATCGCGGACCAGGACTACAACCTGTCCGTGTCCACCTACGTGGAACAGCGGGACACCCGGGAAGCCGTGGACATCGCCGCCCTCAATGCGGAAATCGAGGAGATAGTGGCCCGGGAGCAGGTTCTGCGGGACGAGATCGCCAGGATCATCGCGGAGATCGGGGCGGGAGCATGACCAGCGATTTTCGGTTTCTCGTATATCGTTCCGCCAACGAAGACGTCTCTGTAAGCGCGATCATACAGGATGAGACTGTCTGGCTGACTCAAAAGGGAATGGCGGCGTTATTCGGTGTCAATATTCCCGCTGTGTCAAAGCATTTACAAAACATTTTCGAAGAGGGCGAATTACGCAGAGACGCAACTGTTTCCAGAATGGAAACAGTTCAAACCGAGGGCGAAAGAACAGTCAGGCGCACTGTCGATCTGTACAACCTTGACGCCATCATTTCTGTGGGATACCGTGTGAGCTCCGCGCGGGCGACCCATTTCCGCATCTGGGCTACCGGGGTGCTGAAAGAGTTTATGACAAAAGGTTTCGCTCTCGATGATGAACGGCTGAAACAGGGAAAAACAGCCTTTGGAAAAGACTATTTCCGAGAGCTCCTGGAGCGCGTTCGGTCCATCCGTGCCAGCGAGCGCAGGATCTGGCAGCAGATCACCGATATATTCGCCGAGTGCAGTATCGACTACAACAGGAATTCCCCTGTGACGCAGGACTTCTACGCCATGGTGCAGAACACGTTCCATTATGCGATCACAGGAAAAACGGCTGCAGAGATTGTTTATTCCACGGCCGACCGAAATAAGGAAAACATGGGACTGTCCACATGGAAACATTCGCCCGGGGGCCGCATCTTGAAATCGGATGTCACCGTCGCAAAAAACTATCTGAACGAAAAGCAGATCCGGCAGTTGGAGAGGACCGTCGCCGGCTATTTTGACTACATAGAGGACCTGATCGAACGGGAGAACACCTTCACGATGGAGGAATTCGCCGCGAGCATCAACGAATTCCTGGCGTTCAGGAAATATGAAATTCTGAAGGATAAAGGGACCGTTTCAAAACAGATGGCTGCCTCAAAGGCTGAGAGGGAATACGAAGTATTCAACAAGACCCAGAAGATCATTTCCGATTTCGACAAGGAAGTGAAGCGGCTCCTTGAGAAGAGGGACGAAACGGATGAGTAAACTGGAAGAACTGATCGCCGGGCTTTGTCCTGATGGGGTGGAGTACAGAATGCTGTATGAAATTGCAGATCTCACTATGGGAACGTCTCCAAACGGAAGGACGATTTCAACTGATCCAGCAAGTGGCATTGAATTTCATCAGGGAAAATCTTTTTTTGGTAACTCAACTTTCGCAGGACCTTGACAGCCGAAAAACCGTTGAAATGACTGAGAAAAAATGACAGGAAGGCCGTTGTTTTGTAAAATTGTAATCGTTACAAAACAAAACTACAAAACAGGAGGCCTT
>Ga0228535_1002878_pt1 | contig 14570 bp, 11 predicted proteins | sample SJ1metagenome_FD_168457 | JGI IMG/M metagenome (GOLD analysis project Ga0228535, IMG submission 168457) | Enriched culture of PCE-dechlorinating microbial communities from Ithaca, New York, USA - SJ1 | ecosystem: Engineered > Modeled > Simulated communities (microbial... > Unclassified | place... | reverse complement strand
TCCGTCGCGAGTTTCATCTGGCCGAAGAGCCGCCCATAGTGTTCGGATTGCTTCGCCCGTTCCAGGGTCCGGCCGAGTCTGGCCAATTGCAGCTTTTCGAGCTCACCCCGCTCCATCGTCTCGATCTTCTGGTCCCAGTACATGCTGCGCCTCCGCTTCGTCATGGATGGGATTTTTTACAACTGCTTGAGGATTTTGGCAAGCCAAACTTTTCCTGGTGCGGTGATGCATCGGAATTGGTCCGACGGCCGCTGCGGCTCCCGTCCCTGCAAGAGACGCGACCTGTGGGAAGATGGTAAGGCCGGAGGAGGGAGCGGGGTCAATCTTTCCGGCGATCTCCTCCCGGGCATAGCCGAGCCCCTTGATGAAGGCATCGTTGACACCGGAGAACCGCCGTTCGGGAAAGGTGGAGAGGGCCAACAGGGCCGGGTTGTTCCTGAAGAGCCTCTCGAAGCGCTGCCGCGCCCCACCAGCCCCCGAAAAGCCCTACCGCCACGAGGGTGAAGATGCTTCCGAAGATGATGCTGACGCTGTAATAGGCGGTCGGCAGGTCAACCCAGTTGCCGGCGAAACGGAGCTGCAGAAGCACGGCGGCCACCAGGACGATCCGCCCCCAGCTTTGGTCTTTACGTTGTTCAGACATGCCTGTGCTTCCCCGACCGTTCGGTCCCCGGTCGGTTGGACGGTCCCCGGTCTTTCGCCTGTCCAGCAGGGAGGGTTCCCCCCTGGTGAACGATTGCGGTCCCTGTGACCGGTACCTTCCTGATATCTAGAAATTTTTTGCCCATGGATCGGCGGGAAAACACTTTGTCGTCGCCGCCACGACGGATTCGGGATGGAAGATGGGAACCGGGTCGGCACCATGCAGTCGGTGGTCAGCTCCCGGCCATCCCGGATGGTGCCCTTGGATTGCCGGGCCTTTCCCGGATCTTAACGATCGCACACGGGCATTATTTCCTGTTTCTCTCGCCAATACAACAAGTTTCTTTTCGAGATTGTTCCTTGACACGAGGGGGGGGCTTTTGTAACATGACCCCATAGAAAGGCAGGTCGCAGGCGGCTTATTTCCCTTCTATCCGTATCCGTTGATCCGTTAAGTCCAAAATCGTCAACCTGAAACCGTGAATCGTCTCCGGCCCGAAAACGCCGGTTAAAATAAGGACATCCCCATGCAGATGATCATTTTCACGGACCTTGATGGCAGCCTGCTCAACCATGGGGATTACTCCTTCGCCAACGCGATGCCTTCGCTCGATCGGATCAAGGCATGCGGCATCCCTCTGATCATGACGACCAGCAAGACCCGGAGGGAGGTCGAACGCCTGCAGGGGGAAATGGGGATCCGTCAACCGTTCATCGTCGAAAACGGCGGAGGGGTCGTGTTCCCCGGGGGCTATCAAAATCCGCTGCTCGTGCATGCGGAACAGCATCCGGGCGATACCGTCATCGCCATGGGAACGGCCTACGAGAGGGTTCGCGATTTTATGCAACAGGTCGGAAAACGGTTTAACCTCAGGGGATTCGGCGACATGACGCCTGAAGAAATCGCCGAAATCACGGGGCTTCCGATTGAGAGGGCGTCCATGGCCAAGGTCAGGGAGTTCACCGAGCCTTTCCTCATGGAACGGCCCGAGGAGATCGGCCTCTTGAACGACCGGGCCCAGCAGGAGGGTCTGAAGGTAACCCGCGGCGGCCGTTTTCATCATCTGATGGGTATTGGGCAGGACAAGGGAAAGGCCGTCCGAATGGTCCGAGATCTTTTCCGGCTGGGCGCCGGGGAGATGTTGACGGTCATCGGCCTCGGCGACAGTGAAAACGATCTGGCGATGCTCGAAGAGGTGGACATCCCCGTGCTGATCCCCCGCCCGAGGGGAGGCCATCTGGATGCCCAGTTTCCGGGATTGGTTCGTGCCACGGAGCCGGGGGCGAAGGGATGGAATGGCGCCGTCTGGAGGCTCCTGAATGAAAGCATCGGGCCGGCAAGGGAGAATTCCTGAACGAGAGGGGAAAGCGATGACGAAGGTGACCAGGTTTTCCACAGCGTTGAGGCCGCATGTCACGGCGAAGATCGAACAACTTGGCTATGCGGACATTGTCATTGGAATCCCCGCCTACCACAGCGCCGGGTCCATCGTCCATGTCATCAAGACGGTCGTCCGCGGGATCGAGCGGTACTATCCCAACCTCAAAGCGGTCATCATGGTTTCCGACGGGGGATCGACCGACGATACCCGGGATTTGGCCCGCACGGTGGATCCAAAATCCTACAACGTCGAACTGATCGTTACCATCTATCGGGGTATCCCCGGCAAGGGATCGGGATTGCGGGCCGTTTTCGAGGTGGCCGCCTTCCTCAAGGCCAGGGCCGTAGCCGTTTTCGATTCGGACCTGCTGTCGGTCACCCCGGAATGGATCCAGAACTTTCTGGAACCCGTCTTCTCCGGTTACGACTATGTGGCGCCTCATTACGACCGATACAAACTCGACGGAACCATCACGAACACCATTGCCTACAACCTGACGCGGGCGCTCTACGGCAGGAGGGTCCGGCAGCCGATCGGGGGGGACTTCGGTCTCTCCCCTCCCCTGGTCAAACACTACCTGGACCAGGATGTGTGGGCCACGGACATCGCCAAGTTCGGAATCGACATCTGGATGACCACGTCGGCCATTGTGGGAGGATTCCGGATCTGCCAGGCCAAGTTGGGTGCCAAGCTCCACGACCACAAAGATCCCTCCACCGATCTGGGGCCCATGTTTCGCCAGGTGGTCGGTACCACGTTCCTGCTGATGGACCAGTACCACGACCACTGGGGGAAGATTCGGGGATCGGCGGAGATCCCTACCTTGGGGGAGTTCAGCGGTGCGGAGGCGGAGGCCTTCGACATCGACCAAGCCAACCTCATCGAGTATTTCAAGGTCGGCCTGAACAATTTCCAAGGCGTCTGGAAGAACATCATTGAAGAACGCGACCTGAAGATCGTCGAGGAACTCGCCCGGAGCGACAGGAATGATCGGTTCCTCATGCCGATCGACACTTGGGTCCGAATCGTCTACCGGTATGCCATCGCATTCCATCGAACGCCACGGCAACGTTTTAAAGTCCTCGACACCTTGACCCCGCTCTACTATGGGCGGGTCGGCTCGCTGGTCAACGAACTGAGGGACAAGACCCCGAAGGAAGCGGAGGAGCATTTTGAACAAAACGCCCTGGTATTCGAAACCATGAAAGACTACCTGGTCGAGCTTTGGCAAGGAAAGGAGCAATAGCCATGCCGGATTTCTGCCAGAATGGCGCCATCACGACCCTTCAGAAGTTAAGGGAAAGACCGGCCGAAGAGATCGAAAGGGAGCTCCAGGCGATCGCGCGGAAGCGCAAGATGGTCCTCCTGCTTCCCGCCCTGGTGACTGAATTCGACGGCACGGCGATGCCCAGGATCATTGAGGAACTCAAAGGGGTGGATTATCTCGACCGGATCGTCCTGTCCCTGGACCGAGCCGATGAAAGGCAGTTCAGCAAGATCCGAAAGATCATGTCGGTCTTGCCGGTTGAGGTACGGGTGGTTTGGCATGATGGACCCAGGCTCCGGAAGCTCCTGAAAGAGCTGACGGCTGCGGAATTCAACCTGGAAAACGCGGGAAAGGGCCGCTCCGTCTGGATGTCTCTCGGATACATCCTATCAGACCAGGATATCTACGCCGTCGCCCTGCACGACTGCGACATCGTCAACTACAAGCGGGAACTCGTGGCCCGTCTGATCTATCCGGTCGTCCATCCGGCGGTCAACTTCGAATTCAGCAAAGGGTACTATGCCAGGGTCACCGACAGGCTCTTCGGGCGTGTCACCCGCCTCTACTATAGCCCTCTGGTCCGCTCCCTTCAGAGGATCTTGGGTTACAACGCCTTCATCGAATACCTCAACAATTTCCGTTATGCCCTCTCCGGCGAATTTGCCTTTGACGCCGGCCTGGCCAGGGGCATTCGCATATCCCCCACCTGGGGGCTGGAGGTCTCGCTGCTCAGCGAGGTCTACCAGAAGACCTCGGTCAACCGGATCTGCCAGGTGGAAATCATCGAGACCTACGAACACAAGCACCAGATCCTCGAGAAGAGCAAACCCACCGAAGGCCTGATCCGCATGGCGACCGAAATCGGCAAGGCCCTGTTCAGGGTCCTGAGCCAGGACGGCCTCGTGATGAGCGACGCCTTTTTCCGGACCCTGCTGACGACCTACATCCAAGAGTCCAGAACGGCTATCGAGAAGTATCACGCCCTGGCCCTGCTCAACGGCCTGACCTACGACCGGCATGAGGAGATCGAAGCGGTTGAGGCCTTTGTGAGCGCGATGAAGCTGGCCATCGATGAATTCGTCGCCGATCCCGTCGGCATTCCCATGATGGCGGCCTGGGTCCGGGTCGAGGCGGCCATCCAGGATTTCTCCGAGAGGCTCAAGGAAGCCGTGGAGGAGGACAACCGATAGCCCGGCCGAGGGCGCGCGACCTCCCACCGTTGGGTTGGGCGGAGGTTCGGGACGGCGAGACAGGAACGCAGCCTCGCTTTCCCGGAGGCTTTCACCGTGATGAGCAGGGAATGTTCATAGATGTTTCATATTAGACGGATCTTCGACGACATCCTGCCCAGAAACCGCCGGGCCATTGAACAGATCCAGGGGATTCTGGGATCCCAGCTCAAGGGCCTGAGCCAGACCCACATCGCCAAGATACCGGACCTTCTAAGAAATCCCTTCAAGTACGACTTCCGCTCCATTCTCTACATCGCCGAGGCCCAGGGCACCGGAAAGGTCAGGGGGTTCGCCTTGCTGTCCCACGAACCGGCGATTCACTTCTGTTACCTCGACTACCTGGCCACGGACCGGGAAACCATCGGCAGGGGTATCGGCAGCGCCCTCTACGAAAGGGTCCGTGAAGAATCGGTCCTGCTGCAGGTCGATGGGCTGTTCTTCGAGTGTCTTCCCGACGATCCGGCCCTTAGCCGGAACCCGCAGATCCTCAAACAGAACCGGGCCCGCCTGAGGTTCTACGAATCCTTCGGCGCACGTCCCATCGAAGGCACGGCCTACGAAACGCCATTGGAACCCGAGGGTGACAATCCGCCATACTTGGTCTTTGACGGCCTCGGGCGGACCATCGCGCCCCGGAAGGCGTATCTGCGCGGGGTCGTCGAGACCATCCTCGAGAAAAAGTACCGCGGGGTGTGCAGCAAGTCGTACATCCAGATGGTCCTTGCATCCATCCGGGATGATCCCGTCCGGGTCCGGGAACCGCGTTATTTCAAAAAACAGTCGGCGGCAGTCTTCCCGGTGTCGGGATTTTTCGGCAGGATCGCCCTCGTCGTCAACGACAACCATGCCATACACCATGTCCAGGAGAGGGGATACGTGGAGGCGCCGGTTCGAATCCGATCGATCCTGGACGCCCTTGGGCAGACCAATCTCTTCTTGAGATTCCCTGCAAAAGACTTTTCGGAAAAGCCCCTTCTGGCCGTTCACGACTCGGAATATCTCCGCTATTTCAAACGCATCTGCGAGAAGATCCCGCCGACTTCCTCCGTGTATCCTTACGTATTCCCCATCCGGAACCGGGCCCATCCCCCGCTGGAGTTGGTCGTACGCGCCGGATACTACTGCATCGACACCTTTACGCCGCTGAGCAACAATGCTTTTGTCGCCGCCAGAGAAGCGGTCAAGTGCACCCTGACGGCCGCGGAAAAGATTATCGGCGGATTCCGTATTGCCTACGCCCTGGTGCGGCCGCCGGGGCACCATGCCGAACGGAACGTTTTCGGAGGATTTTGCTACTTCAACAATGCGGCCATTGCCGCGCATCACCTGAGCCTGTATGGTCCCGTGGCCATGCTGGATGTCGATTATCACCACGGGAACGGCCAGCAGTTCATCTTCTACAAACGAAGCGACGTCCTGACGATTTCCATCCATGGGCATCCTTCCGTGGCTTATCCCTACTTCAGCGGCTTTGCCAATGAACGGGGCGAGGGACCCGGCCATGGATTCAACGTAAACCTCCCCCTGCCCGAGAGCACGGAGGCCAGTGTCTATCTGGAAACCCTGTCCAAGGCCCTGTCCCATATCCGCCATTTTCGTCCCCGCTATCTGGTTGTCTGCCTTGGCCTGGATACGGCCAAGGGGGATCCGACCGGATCATGGAGTCTGCAGGGCAAAGATTTTGCGGAAATGGGCCGTAGAATCGGGGCGGCAGGCCTCCCGACCCTCGTCGTTCAAGAGGGCGGCTATCGAACGCGCACGATCGGAAGCAACGCCCGATGCTTCTTTGAGGGCCTCTGGAACGGCATGTTTGCCCGATGATCCGTGGCCCGCAACGCCCCTGTGATCCAAGGTCATGTGGAAAATGGCGGACGAAACACGACAGAGGGAATCGATGGACACCAAATTGACACTCGGCGATGTGGAATGCGTACGCCTTATCCTGAGGGGGGGAACCGTGATCGACTGGAGGCGATTGAATGTCTCCTCGGTCAATGATTGTACGGAACTGCTCCGCGCCAATGAATTCGATCCTGAGGACGGGCGTGACGCCGCGCGCCTGTCTGACATCCACCGCAAAGCCGTCGATTACCTTGAACGCAACTTCGCGGTCACGTTTGCCGATGAAGTTGCCAACGCCCCAAGTACGAGTGACCTCATGCTCCTGGCTGCCGGCCGCGATCGGACGCTTCAACCTCAGGCCTGCATGGTCCTGAAGCTCATGCATATCATCAATCATATTGAGGCACGCGAACTGCGCGCCGGCCTCCCCGTCTCCAATCATGATCTCTTTCAACTGGTTGAGGAGAAGGCGGCACGTGTCGTCCAGGAAATGAAGGCACGGGGATTCCCCATATTGGAATTCCTGGTCAGCCAGAAAACACGGGACTCCCTGATCACAAAATTTCTTGGGAAAAGACAGACCATCCGGGCGCATATATACGATCGGGTCCGTCTGCGCATCGTGACGGCATCCGTTAATGACATCGTTCCTGTCGTCTTGTATATGAGCAAGCATCTCTTCCCTTTCAATTACACGGTGCCGGGTGAAAGCCACAACTCGATCTTCGACTTTTCGGCCTTCAGCAAACTTCACCCACGCATCAAAAAGATGGTGTCTGATTTCCAGATCGACCTGAAATTCGAGAATGAGATGCGTCCGCCGGCAAACGAGAACACCCCGGATGTCTATCGGACGATCAACTTCGTCGTGGATCTGCCCGTCCGGCTCGACAAGCACCCTCTACGGTCCCTCGACCCATCGGCTTTTCCTGCCATCGTTCATGTCCCCACCGAGTTCCAGATCGTGGACCAGGTTTCTCATGCCAGAAACGAGTGCGGTGAAGCGAGCCATGCGAAGTACGAGGCCCGCCGCATCCTGAAGGTTCGGGAACGCCTTCTCCATGGGAGGATGAAGTGGCGTGGCACAGACAGCATGTGATGCATGGCGCCTTGCGTTTTATTGAAGAAAGGGAGGTTTCTACATGCCAGTCATAACCATTCGCGGCCAATATGGCAGTGGGTCAAACGAAATCGCGGAACGGATCGCCCGGAAAATGAATATCGATTACGTGGACCGGGAGATCATCGCCGGAGTCGCTCAACGACTGCATCAGCCGGACGCGAGCATCGCGGAAAAGGAGATGCCGCCCGGCACTTTCCTGGGGCGTATCGCAGAATCCATGGCCCGGACGGCTTGCCTGGGAGACGGTATCTTTGCAGGGATATACTCGCCCCTCTGCGACATACCGCTGAATGACACGCACTATCTGTCAGGCCTGGAATATGTGATTAAGGAACTCGCCAAGAGTCAGTCGATCGTCATTCGGGGACGGGGCAGCCAGTTTATCTTGAAAGATTGTCCCGGAGTCTTTCATGTGTTGATCGTAGCGCCCACAGAGGAGCGATTGAAGTACGTGATGGAAACGCATAAGATCAATGAAGAGGATGCCCGCAACCAGATCGTTCGCTTCGACGAGGGCAGCGGTGAGTTTGTCAAGAGATACTTCCGGGCGAACATTGCCGACCCCATTCACTATGACTTGGTGATCAATACCCACCATCTCAGCATTGAAGATGCAGCGTCCCTTATCGTGGATGCTGTCCGTCTGGCCGCGCAACGACAGGGAAAGAAGTGACGACAGGTGGAAGGAGCGGCCAGGATGAGGCTCACCAGCGCCGGAAAGCGGGCTTTTCAGGGCAAAGTGGCTCCGTTGGCAACCGGTAACGGATGAGGCTTCCGGCCACTCTCCAGGCCGGAGATGAACCTTGGAACGACGGATCCGTACTCTGAGGGGAAATCGATGGTCGGACCAGGGAGCAAGACGTCGAGCCCACCTTTGCCAATCGGGATGCCGGCCCGGGCTTCCAGGGAGAATGGCATTACAATGGATCAGCGCCTATCCCTTAAAGGGGTTGATTTGACGAAAAGAGTCAGGGTATATAAAAACTCCCTTGACAAAGACACCCGTTTGTCGAGTTGCATGGTTATCCGTCGGCCGGATTCGGGAGACCCGCATGGGTCATCATGGGATATTCAAGAGACATGAATCTATTTAAACATGGACTCTCCGCTGCCGCTGGCGCAGTGTCAGAAGTAAAGGGCAGCCCATCAAGTCGACTGAGGCTCGTTGCGTTGTCGATTCTGGTGATTTCCCTGTCGCTGCTCCTGAGCCTTGTTCTGACCCATCAAAACCGTTTCACCGTCCCCCTGTACCAGCCGGGCGATATCGCCCGCGCCGACATCATCATCCCGATGGATGCCCTGATCGCGGATGAACCCGCCACGGAGGCCCGCCGGGCGGAGGCAAGGGCCAAGGCCCTGCCCGTTTATCGGTACAACCCCTCCTTGCAGGAAGACCAGACACGCAGGCTGAAAACGGCTTTTGCCAAATCCAGGGCCCTCTTGGGGATGGACGCAACAGGCAAAGGGGCATCCAGAGGGACCCGCAAACTCTCGTTCAAAACCTTGCCGGCCTCCGTGAAGGCAGAACTTCGCTCGACCATGAAGGATCTGGGCGTAAAACCGCCCGTAGACGATCTGCTCGTTTTTCTGCTGAAGGATGAATATTCGCCGGATCTGGAGAATTCGGTCATTCTGCTCCTGAAGGATCTCTTTCAGACCGCCCTCATTGCGGACGACCTTTCCCCGGCCAGGGGAAAGGAGCACATTCACAGGATGAACCTTGCCACGGGAAAGACCGAAGATGTTCCCGCCGGTCTTCTCGAACCCCCCGTACAGATCCTTAACGAGCTGGACGGGCAGATCCGACGCGACAATCGCTTCTCTGCAGCCAGTCGTCCACATGTCCGTCGGCTCCTCGAGGCCCTGATCGTCCCCAACGCGACTTTCGACGGGGCTTTGACGAAGGCAAGGCAGGAGGAGGATGTCAAGAATATCGACCACGTGCTTCGAAAACTGAAAAAAGGGAAGGTGGTTCTGCGGCAGGGCGATGAGATCGGGAAGGATCACTTGGCACAGATTGAAGCCATCCGCAAATTGGTGCCGCCCCGCTCCTCATGGTCGCAGACCATCGGAATGGCGGCCTTGATCGCCACCCTGTCGATGATCCTGATCCTTTTCATCCGATTCCTGCCCGTGAACCAATGGAGCCACTCCAAACTCGCGGTTTTCCTGATCCTGACCCTGGTCTTGAACCTCCTGCTCCTGAAGGCATCATGGTTTGTCTGCGAATCGGTCAGTCAAGGGCTTTCAGACTCGCCATTCAACGACAAGGCCTATTTCTTTTATCTCTTGCCTTTTGCCTGTGGGTCCATGCTGGTCACGCTTCTGGCGGGCGAACGGTGTGCCCAGATTTTCTCCCTTTTCTTTTGCATCCTGGCAGGCCAGTCCATCGGAACAGACGGTCACGGCTATCTGTACATCCTGATGGCCAATCTGGCGGGCATCCTCTTCATCCGCAAGACCACGCAGCGGATTGGGATGATTGCGGCGGGATTCAAAGTCGGCCTGTCCGCGACCGTCTTGTTCCTCATCCTGAAGGTGGTTGAACAGGCGCCACTGGATTGGACGAATGGAAGCTTCGGAGCATTTCTGGCTTTTCTTTCGGGGCCCGTCAACGCCATTTTCCTGGTCTTCACGCTTCCCCTGTGTGAGCGCCTCTTCATGGTCACCACAGAGATTCGGCTTTCCGAACTCGGCAATCTGAATCTTCCACTCATCAGGGATCTCATCCTGAAGGCGCCGGGAACCTATAATCACAGCATGGCCGTAGGAACCCTCTGTGAGGGAGCCGCCAAGGCCATCGGTCTGAATCCCCTCTTCCTGAGAATCGCCAGCCTGTATCACGATATCGGAAAGACGGTCCAACCGGAATATTTCGCGGAGAATCAGCGGGCCGACAATCCCCATGAACGGATCAGCCCCGTGCAGAGCGCTCAAATCCTGGAAGACCACATCACCCGCGGTGTCTCCCTCGCGCGGACGGCGAAACTCCCCTCCTCCATCGCTGATTTGATCCCCCAGCATCATGGCACCAAGCTGATGCGGTTCTTCTACGATAAGGCCCTGAGGGAGACGACAGAATCAGAAAAGGAGGTACAGGAAGCGCCGTTCCGCTATTTCGGACCCAAACCCCAGACGAAGGCGGCTGCCGTTCTCATGTTGGCCGACGGGATCGAGGCCGCCGCACGGACACTCAACGACCACTCCCAGGAGAAACTCCTCAACCTGATCCGAAGGATTATCACGGATACGATGGAAGACGGGCAGTTTTCGGAATGCGACCTCACGCTGTCGGACATCGACCGCATCGCCTATAGCTTCCTGGAAACCCTTTCCAGTTACTATCATGGACGCATCGTCTACCCCGGGTTCGACTTCAACCAGCCCCTTCGCGCCGACGCCGGCAAGCCCCCTGCCTGACCTCACGCCACGGCATCCCTGAGGCCGGAGGATCGAGACGACCACACTCCCTGCCCTTTGCCCTGCCTCCACCCCCTTCGAATGCCACCGATCCAGATCGTGTGTGGGGGATGGGACGGCCAGTCCCGGGCAAACAGGGACTTCAGCGCTCGAAGAAGAAGGTGTAGTCCCGGTAGCACTGCCCATCGGTATGCATCATGCACCGGGTGACTTTGGGTTGCACGTCGTAGCGGATCCCCAGGGTGTCGAACCAGGCCTCAACGCGATCCATGATGCCGCACTCGTACTGATCGATCATCCCCAGCATCTTGATCCCCTCGTGGGCAAAGCACCGCTGCCAGGTGCCGCGGATATGGTTCGTTCCCTTGGATTCGAAGGCGTACGCCATGAAGTCGCCGGTTAGGCTGGCCATCACGAGCCTGAAGAAGTCCCAGAACTGACCGAACGTCTCGATGGCACCCACCCCGGCAGCCTTCTTCATCCTCTTGATTTCCACCGTGGCCATGGCCCTGACGGCCGCCCGGTTGATCCGGTTGGTCTTCTCGATGCCGCACTCCTGCAGGCAGTGGGCGAACCACATGGCGTCGTGTGTCATCCAGCACTTGATGAGCAGTTCCTTCAGGTCCTTGGGCTCCAACTGTTTTGGTTCCATCGTTCGCTCCTTGCCCGGTCTCGCCCCTTAACGGGGTTCCCCGGCCGACGCCCCCAACCCCTCCGGAGGCCGGTCCTCCTAGAAGAGATGGACAGACATGGGGGCAAGATAACCGATCAGGCTGAAGGCCGGACCAACGACGCCGAGCCCGCCAGCCAGCCAAGTGAGCGCCGCCACCCCCGTGATGATCTCGGCGGAGGCCAGGACAATCGCGATCTGGAGGGCCGCCGAGGCCAGTTCGTAGTGGTGGTAGGCCGCCATCGCGTGGACCCGTTTGGCTTCGGCGGCTTTTGCCCGGGTCGCGAGCTCCTTTCGCCCCTCCTGGGTCTCTGGCTCCGAGTCGTAACGTGCGGCCGCCCTCTTCCAGAGGTCGATCTGTTCCCGGAGGAGTGCCTTTCTCGCCGGAACCGTCGTCTGCTTGAGTTCCGTCTCGGCAGCCTCCGCAGCGGTCCTGACGGTCGTCATCCGGATCGTTTTCGCCTGGAAGAAGGACCAGAGGTTCGACGCCTCGATGTTGTCACTCAGAGCCGAGGTCTGGGCGCTCTTCCCCAGCGTTTCACTGAAGGCCAAAATCAATGCGAGGACCGAGATGAGCAGGGCAACTTTCTTGTTGGAAGGATCGAGGTGGCTGTGACCGGACATGAGGGATCTCCCAAGGGAAATAGGCTCGCCCAAGGGCGTGGAGAAGTATAGGCCCGCTTCCCCCACCGAGTCAAGGGTTTTGCCAGCGGTAGTGATTCATCTCGCGCCCCCGAACTCCATCCCAGGACACAAGCCAACGGTCTCTCTCCTCTTCGGCCTTGGCACCGGATATATAAAAAGGTTGCCAAAGGGACACCCGTCGGGGTATGAGAAGCACCAGGCCCCCGCAAGGCGGGACAGGCCCCGGCCCTGTCCCACAGGGAGACCCAAAGGGATCGTGCGGCGATCGGGCCGTTTTTTCCGGCGGGGAGCGGAAAGAAGGGCCAGGGCCGCCATGAGGGACCCTCGCCGACGGGTTTTGCAAGGAGACGAACCATGATGACCGGCGTCATCCTCTCGGGGGGACGGAACAGTAGGATGGGGGAAAACAAGGCCTTTCTCCAGGTGGACGGCGAGAGGCTGATTGACCGGACCGTCCGCATCTTCCGGGAGATCTTCGGCGAGGTGATCATCGTCACCACAGCCCCCCTCGACTACCTCGACCAAGAGGCCACGGTCGTGACCGACATCTTCCCCGGCAAGAGGGCCCTCGGCGGGATCTACACCGGCCTTTTCTACGCCTCCTCCGAGAGGGCCTTCGTGGTCGCCTGCGACATGCCCTATCTGAACCCCGCCTTCATCCGTTACCTTGTGCAGCGAGCGGACGGATACGACATCGTCGTCCCCGAGGTCCCCGAAGGCTTCCAGCCCCTCCACGCTGTCTACTCCCGCCGGTGCCTCCCCGTGATCCGGGGACTCATGGAGAGGAACCGCCTGAAAATCACCGGTTTCTATCCGGACCACCGGATCCTGAAGATCCCGCCCGCCGAATTCGGCCCCTTCGGCCCCGATGGGCGGATGTTCATGAACGTCAACACCCCGGCCGATCTCACCAGTCTCAATCTTCGCCAGGAGCCCTGAAGGCGCTGTCGTCTCGATGGCACCGAGGCCACTAAAACGATTAGACAATTCTCGCCGAATGTGGTAAGGGGGCAGACAAAAAAAGGGGGAACGCTCATGGAAGGCGGTAAAACGTTCAATCGCTGGCTCGTCGTCGTGGGCGCGCTGCTGATCCAGGTCAGCCTGGGCGCCATCTACATTTACAGTGTCTTCAAACCCGGCCTCAAGGCCCGCTTTCCCGACTGGAGCAACACGGATTTGGCCCTGCCGTCCATGCTGGTCCTGCTCTTCTTCGGCCTGGCGACCATCTTCGCCGGCCGGGTTCAGGACCGGATCGGGCCGCGCTACGTGGCCATGGCAGGGGCGGTTATGCTGGGTCTCGGCCTCCTGATCGCATCGAGAGCGGGGAGCCTGCTCACCTTCACGCTGGGCTTCGGCGTCATCGGCGGCCTGGGGATCGGCACCGCCTATGTTTGCCCCATCGCCACCTGTGTCAAATGGTTCCCCGACAAGAGGGGTCTTATCTCGGGACTGGCCGTGGCGGGGTTTGGCGGCGGCGGCCTGGTCTTCGCCCCCGTGGCCAAGTCCCTGATCCTCTCCGTCGGCGTCATGAACACCTTCCTCTACCTTGGGACGATCTTCTTCGTTGTCGTCATGGTCGGAGCGATGTTCATGGTCAACCCTCCGACCGGTTACTGCCCGCCGGGCTGGACGCCCCCTGCGGCCGCCAGCGGCACGGGATGCTCCCTCGGTGTCGACTACACCTGGCAGGAGATGGTCCGGACCTCCCGGTTCTGGCTCCTGTGGCTTGCCTATTTCGCCGGCTGTTCGGCGGGGTTCCTCATCATCATGAACACGGTCAACATCTGGCAGTCCTTCTCGATCCTGGCCCTGGTGCCCCAGTTTCCCACGATTCCCAAGGACGCCTACCTGGACATCCTGACGAAGGGGACCACGGCGGTCATGGCGATCTCTGTCATGAACGCCCTGGGCAGGATCCTCTGGGGAAAAATTTCGGACAGCATCGGCCGGAAGAACACCCTCTACATCATGTTCCTCTACAGCGGGGCCGTGATGCTTGCCCTCAACTGGCTCACCTCTTTCCCCCTGTTCCTGATCGGGGTCATGTCGGTGGGATTCTGTTTTGGCGGCTTTCTTGGAGTCTTCCCGGCCGTGACGGCGGACTACTTCGGAACGAGGAACATGGGGGTCAACTACGGCTGCATGTTCATGGCCTACGGGACGGCGGGCCTCTTCGGCCCCTGGATCGCCCCGAAGCTGATGGAGGTCGTCAAGGAGGTCCCCTTTGAGAGCGTCGCGGCGGGCGTCGTGGCGGTCAAGACCTACGCGGCCGGGAATTACATCGCCTCCTTCGTGATTGCCGGGGTGATGTGTCTGGTCTCGATCCTCCTGATCCGGATCGTCCCTG
>Ga0228535_1002877_pt1 | contig 14577 bp, 13 predicted proteins | sample SJ1metagenome_FD_168457 | JGI IMG/M metagenome (GOLD analysis project Ga0228535, IMG submission 168457) | Enriched culture of PCE-dechlorinating microbial communities from Ithaca, New York, USA - SJ1 | ecosystem: Engineered > Modeled > Simulated communities (microbial... > Unclassified | place... | reverse complement strand
TCAAGGGACTTCACCTTCCTTGGTAGTTTGTTGGTTTTGGTCGACTTTCATTTTACCAAAGAAGAGAAGTCTCTTTATATTTTTTTCCTACAATTATTTTACACTAAGCTCGCGATATCAATAATAGTGTAGAAGTATTATTGAAATACTAAAGAACAGCGGGGTGACAAAATGATTGAAATTGACGATGCCGGCAGTGGAAGCCTTGTTGGCGGAACAGGTATTGGGGTCATGCGGGTTGAGACAGGAGAATATATCTTTAAAATAATCCCTCTTGTTTTTTTTCAACACCCTTATTTTTCAGAAAAAAAATACCAGGAGTATGTCATTAAAATTATAAAGCTTTCATTTCGCAGATTTGGTGTATCTAAAACGGAACCTGTAAGTATCTGCCGGGGCTATATTTTCGATGCACTAAGGAAATGGCTTGAACAGGAAGGCTATAACTGGTCGAGCACAAAAATTGAGGGCATGTTGCAGTATAGGGTTGAAGAGTCATTTAATGATTACGTCATCAGACTCGGTCTTCCCAGAAATTTTATCCAGCACGCCCGCTACGCCTTTGGTTTCCACCGGCTTCTCAAGTGGGTATTTGCAGACTACGAAAACCGCGCTAAATTATGCAAGTCCGGCTGGAAAAGCTGGAATAAGTGGTGTCAAGTACCCTGCACCATGGTTTCGACGCACGCTCTAAAAGAAACTTACTGTTTGAAATGCGGTAAATATATCAAAAAAGATGAGCCGGTTATCACAATCGAGTACACTACAAACAGGTACTGGGCTATACCGCTGCACACCGGATGCTGTCCTACCCGTCTGCCGGAAAATTATCCCCAAGAATTACAGCGACTTTAAAAAAGCCGGCTGCACCAAGCGCAGCCGGCCTTTTTACCTGTTCATAAATTTATGACGGTTTATTATTAATATCACTTTCCAATGCGCCTTTTGTGTATCTGTTTCCTGCATTCCAGAGCATCCACTCTTCCAGACCCGTGTCATATGTTGCTTTGATCTGAGCCCTTACCTCAGCAGACCCATAAACAGGCGCTCCCAGGTTAAAATCCTGCAGCCAGGGCCTGATAATTACCTTTGATCCTTTTGCTTTTTTAAGTCCGTCCAGTAAAGCATTCTTCACCACTTCATAGGGAAAGGCATTAGGATTGGGAAAGCCGTAGTTATAAGGGCCGTAATGCGAAGGGTAGACCATGGGACAGACATAATCAACCTCAGCAATAATTTTTTCGAATTTCTGTCCCATTCCCATATCGTCAAGAGTCAGTGTTGTGAGGCCAAATACATCGGCTGCAATAAAAACGTTGTATGGCTCCAGTTCAGACTTGGCATAGCTTAAAAACTCCGCTATCACATCTTCCTTTCTTTGACCGGTCGCATCCGGATAGACAGCCTTTGCTACATCTCCGTCTGTGGGAAAACGCACATAATCAAACTGTATTTCCCTAAAACCGAGCCTGGCTGCTTCCTTGGCTGTATCAACCGCGTATTCCCATACTTTTTTATTGTGCGGATCGACCCATGCCAGTCCTTTTCTGTCACGCCACAGCGAACCGTCAGCCCTTTTAATGGCTAATTCAGGTTTTCCTTCTGCCAGCGTGGGATCTTTAAAAACCACTATCCTGGCTATGGGGTAAATATTCTTGTGATACAAAGTGGACATGTTTTCTTCAGCATCAGACCCCCGGTGAATCCTGGCCCTTATCTCTCTGGCCAGTGGTATATCAAAATCAGCGCCAAGGAAGCCGTCATCATCTTTCATATCAATAATAAGTGAATTTAACTCGGTATCGTCCACCACCTTGACCAGGTTATTGAACAGGCTGGGAGTATTAAATACCCGCCCACTCATATAAATACCTTTTACTTTTACCGGTTCTTTTTTTACCGGCCGGTTGTCCCTGGTCAACCCGCGCTTGACATAATACAGTTTCTGCTCGAAGGGCATAAGTTGTGTAATATCCCTCAGGCTTTGCATCCTCTCAATTTCTTCCTGTCTTTTTTCCGGGTCTACCGCGCCGTTGGCATAGTAAGCCATGGCAGCCGCAGCGCTCACTGTTGCTATCAGGCATATTATTACGGTTATACTGTATCTTTTTAGCGTCGTCAGCCTTAGCATTTGTTGCTCCAACTCCCCAAAAAAAAAGGTCCTGCTAACTTCTAAAAATAATTAGCATAAACCTTTATTCGACATAGTTGTACAGTTTCCTACTTCTTCTTAATGCCAGTTTATGTTATCTCTCAACATACTCTGGCTATCTCTCTTTCCACTTCACTAACCTGGGCCAGCAGCCGCTGCAATGCCCTCATGTCACTGCCCGGAGTTCTGGACAGGTCGTTAATCCTGTTCTTGATAACTTCAAAAGCGTCATACAGTTCAGACGAAACCGGGCATTTAGAATGCATGGCGATTTCCGGCGCCGCTTCGAGTTCTCCTTCTTCCAGGTCATACTGTGAACCGAGGATGGGAATCTCAGCCTTGATCCCCATTTCGTTAAAGACAATCCTCTGCAGTGTGCCCAGTGATTCTTCTTCACCATGAACAAGAAAAAGTTTTCTCGGCTTCTCCTTAAACCCCTTAAGCCACTGCAGCAGGCCTTTTTGGTCGGCGTGCGACGAGAAACCGTCTATTCTTCTAATATCCGCTTTAACCGCTACTTCTTCGCCATGAATTTTAACCTTTGTTTCCCCATCCAGGATCCTGCGCCCGAGCGTACCCTCCGCCTGGTACCCTACAAATAAAACAGTCGATTCCCGGCGCCACAGGTTGTGTTTCAAATGATGCTTGATCCTGCCGGCATCAGCCATACCACTTGCAGAAATTATGATAATACCCCTCATGTCATTTAAGGCTTTGGAATCATCCACTGAAAGTACATAATGAATATTCTGGCCTTCAAAAAACTTTCTGGCCTCGCTGCCCAGGATCCTGCAGAATGCCTCGTCCGTACAAAATTCCGGGTTATCAATAAATACCTTGGTAGCCTCTACAGCCATGGGACTGTCAATATAAATATCTATCTTGGGTATTTTGCCTTCATCACCCAGTATCTTCAGATCATAGATCAAGTCCTGGGTCCTTTCCACAGCAAAGGAGGGTATGATCAGGTTGCCGCCTTTTTTCATAGTTGACTTGATAACACTCGCCAGGGTATCAAGCTTGTTTTCCGCTTCCAGGTGATAACGGTTGCCGTAGGTTGACTCCATAACCACTATATCTGCGCTTTTAATATGGGTCGGGTCATCTACAATGGGCTGATTGAGGTTGCCGATATCGCCGGAGAACACAATTTTTCTCTCCATATCCCCTTCTCTTACATGTACTTCAATTATCGCCGAACCCAGGATATGCCCGGCATCCTGGAATATAACGCAAATATCGGGTGTGATTTGAACGACCTCTTCATATACGCAATCGTGAAAAAGTTCCATACAGGCCCTGGCGTCCTCCACCGTATAGATAGGGCGCAACTCGCTGACTCCGCTGCGCAGGCCCTTTCTGTTTTTCCGTTCTACCTCCATCTCCTGGATATAAGCGCTGTCCGGCAGCATGATTGAACAAAGCTCCCGGGTTGCTTTCGTTGCGTAAATAACGCCCTTGAATCCGTGTTTATAGAGCTTGGGGATAAGGCCGCTGTGATCGATATGAGCATGGGTCAATAAAACAAAATCAATTTCGGCAGGTTTAAAAATAAAATCACCATAATTTCTCTCTTTCAAATTCTTTGAACCTTGAAACATCCCACAGTCTACCAGAAACTTGGTTTTCCCCGCTGTCACCAGATGACATGAGCCTGTCACAGTCCCCGCTGCGCCACAAAACTGAATATTCACCCTATCCCTTCCTTTCCGAACAAGTAATTAGCAAAATATTTATGCCGTATACACAACTACTATGATTTTAACATAAAGCAGCCCTAATAATGTACTTATATCTTCATAATCTTTATTTTTTGTTCCCGGGGATAGTTACTTGTAGACGTCACTCAGCCGGAAGGTGTATTTTGTCATATATAAAAGAAGTATGGCTCACAACCTAAGTCATGAGCCACACTAGATCTACTGTCTGTTTACTTCCCTTATTATTCACCTGGCGGCAGGCAATTGCTTTAAGTTCTCTGCCAGCGCTTCATCAGAAAATTCCACATCCTCCATATTACCGGAGAGGTAGCTTTCGTATGCAGTTAGGTCAAGGTGCCCGTGACCGCTGAGGTTAAAGACTATGCAGCGTGCAGAACCGGACTCCTTGGCTTCCAACGCTTCGTCGATTGCCGCCTTGATGGCGTGCGCCGACTCGGGCGCAGGCAGGATGCCTTCGTTTTGGGCAAACAGGACAGCCGCTTCAAATACTCCTCTTTGCTTATAAGCTTTAGCTTCCAAAAACCCATCATGATAAAGCTGGCTTACCAGCGGGGATTCGCCGTGATACCTCAGACCGCCGGCATGGATGCCTTGCGGTGTGAAATTATGGCCTAAAGTATACATCATCATCATCGGGGTTAAGCCGGCCACATCACCGTAATCGTATGCAAAGACTCCCTTGGTCAGGGTTGGGCAGGCAGACGGTTCAACCGCCAGCAGCCTGACTTTCTTCCCGGCCAATTTATCGGGAACGAAAGGAAAAGCGATGCCGGCAAAATTGCTTCCTCCGCCGCAGCAGCCAATAACCACATCAGGGTAGTCGTCAACCATCTCCATCTGGGCTTTGACTTCCTCTCCTATCACGGACTGGTGCAGGCAGACATGGTTAAGCACACTGCCCAGGGCATAGTTGGTGTCGCTTCTTCCCGCGGCATCTTCCACCGCTTCACTGATGGCAATACTCAAAGAGCCGGGAGTATCCGGCTGTTCCTGCAGCAGCTTCCTGCCGACCGAAGTCCTGGGGCTCGGGCTGGCAAGGCATTCTGCGCCGTAGGTTTCCATGATCGAACGCCTGTATGGTTTTTGCTGGAAACTGATTCGCACCATATAAACTGTGCATTCCAGTCCATAAAGCTTGCAGGCCAGGGAAAGAGCAGTTCCCCACTGCCCGGCTCCGGTTTCGGTAGCCAGGCGCTTAATCCCTTCGCGCTTATTGTAATAGGCCTGGGCAACAGCCGAATTCAACTTATGACTGCCTACCGGGCTTACACCCTCGTATTTATAATAAATCCTCGCCGGGGTATCAAGAGCTTTTTCTAATCCGTAGGCCCTGAACAAGGGAGACGGTCTCCATTTTTTGTAATGTTGCCTTACTTCTTCCGGTATCTCGATGTAGCGCTCTGTTGACATCTCCTGTTCAAGCAGCCCCATCGGGAAAATCGGGGCCAGGTCTTGCGGAACAAGAGGTTTTTTGGTTTGGGGGTTCAACCCTGGCTGCAGGGGGTTGGGCATATCCGCCTGTACGTTGTACCAGTGAGTGGGGATCTTCTCCTCCGGTAAAATGATCTTGGTAAGCTCGTCTTTTCTCATCTCGTCTTCGCTCCTCTTATAAAATTTGTTATAGAAAATATAATTCAGTTTATCATATTACCTTTAGATACTGCAAGAATCAATCTATCAAGATTTGTCAAACATTTTGCCCAACATTTTGCCCGAATAGAACAATCTTGATACGAATAGTATTAACAGGCAGTTCGTTTTATAAAATAATATAGATTTTATTCAGCATTAAAGCTATCATTATCTTTGGAAGCAAATAAATGAAATTCAGGTGATACTCATGAGTTTCAACGAACTCCTGCTATTTAACACAAGCATCGGAAAAGAAAAAATGAACAGCATCATAACTCCTGAGGTCAAGTGCCCGTTTTGCGAACGGGAAAACCTTACGGACATAATAGCAGAAGAAGAACCCCTCCTGCTGGTAAAGAACAAGTATCCCGTCCTGCAGGATACTTATCAGACAGTCCTGATAGAAACACATGACTGTAAACAGGAGCTTTCCGGCTATAAAAAAGACCATCTCTACAAGCTCATCCGCTTCGGCGTTGATAACTGGCTGGCTATGGAAGAAAGTGGACAATTCAATTCAGTACTTTTTTTTAAGAACCACGGGCCTTTTTCAGGCGGTACCATTGCGCATCCCCATATGCAGATCATAGGATTAAAAAATGTAGATTACAGGAAAAACATACTGCCGGAAAACTTTCAGGGAATGACAATAGACAGCGCGCCGGGAGCCGAATTAAATCTATCCACCCAACCCCGGATCGGGTTCTATGAATTCAACGCAATGATAAAAGATATGAGCCGTCTCAACCTGTTCGCCGATTACATCCAGGCAACGGTCCATTATGTACTGCATCACTATAATAAACACTGCAACAGCTACAATCTTTTCTTTTATCATCTGAATGATACTATTGCAGTTAAGATCATCCCCCGCTTTGTCACTTCTCCTCTTTTTGTGGGGTATTCCATCCCTCAGGTATCCGACAGCCTGGAAACAGTAGTAAAAGATGTCCGGAAAAGATATTTTAAATAAAACGTGAGATTTATGGACGGATGAAGCTCTAATAATTCATTAGTATTAGAATGGGAGGTTGGTTTTGTGAGAAACAGTCTGTTGATATTTGTTATCATTGTCCTCCTTTTATTCCTGCCGTCAGGCTGCATTACTAAATCAAAACCTGACACTGAGGGCCAGTCCGTCAGCACGTCGGCTGCATTCCCCCGGGAAAATGAAACCGTAATTGATCAGAGTACCGAAACAAAAGTCATCCAGGCTTTTATCGAGTCGCTCCGATCAGCCGACCTCAAGACACTTAAACAAATCAGTAAATTTCCATCTAATGCTCCATCCCCTGAACAGGTCCTGAAAAAGTACGGCGAAGACCTTTCTCTGATTGAAAAAGAAGAACTTGTTATCAGCAAGGCTGAGTTAGGCCCCGGTATTGACGGGGTATACTTTGCCGGTCTGAAAAATGACCCCGGTTTTATCCTCCTGGCAATCAAAACTGAAAAATTTGATAATAAATATTTTGTAGTCACCGTTACTGATGACCCTGACTATGAATTCTAAATGAACTACTATATAAAATAGGACAAGGGTAAGCGTTTTTGATTCCTTTTTAGTGGAATCCGCTTACCCTTTCCCTTTGTGGTGGTACTCCAATGGAATACGCCCCCTTGATATGGTCCCTGGTCTTTCATCCAGTTATCATTACTGATACTTTGATTACTCTCCCGAAATCTTCATTAACTTATGCTCCTAGGTACATTTAGTTAAGAAGTTTTCGCCGGTTTACTATTTTACCGCTGTCTTAAGATTCCACTTCTTAGCATCTTTGGTTCAACCTACTCTTTTATGGCTACCCCATAAGAATTTCCGTTTTCCCATAACCGGTTCCTTACACAACCATCGGTCTTTTAATTCTGTCTGACTTAACCTTGCGGTTTTCGGACATCTTGCCGGACTTTTCGGGTTTTCAGTCTGACTTACTTGACCTAGCGGTCTTTAAGTCTTTCTTACTTAACCTTATGGTTTTTGGGGTTTACCGGTTTGATGCTTTCCGTTTTCTCTTAGACAATCACGCGGATTTCATAAACCTACTATTCGAGCCGCCAGGGCCTTCCCCGGTACTTTAACCAGAAGTTGTTTCCCGGGTTTGATTTTATTATATGATACCGTTTGTAAAATGTCAACTCGTTTTCTGAAATTTCTGTAAAAATTCGTCTTTGCGCCCTTTTTTTATTTTCAACAGGAAATAATGTTCGGTTTTTTGTGATCATTCCCTGTGGTTCAACGCTTCAAAGCTCATTCTCAGAAAATAACATTCGTGTTTTAACGTCACTATTCTGGAATAATATCTTCAGGATCGCTTTCCAGGAGATCCCGTGCTGTCTCCAGCCGGCTTTTGGGGACATATATATCTACCCCGTATGATGATACTCCCATGAATACTTTTAGAAATCCCCCGGCCCATTTATACTTTCTCAAAATACGGATGCCATAAGACTTGAGCAGTGATTCGATAATATCCACTTCCCTGTCATCCTCTATTGTCGTCAAATAGGCCCATTCTTCCTTATTCTTATTCTTTTCCTGTTCCGGTTTAACCGGTTCCAGTTTCTCCACCAATTTCACATTACAGTCACTGCATGCATCGAACCCGTCCCTATACTCAACTCTACACTCCGGGCACCAGGGCATATATATTCCCTCCCCTTGATAAAAAGGCTGTGTTTTAAAGGCTGTATTTATATAAATTATATACCGGCCTTTTTATTAAATCCACTATTCCTCAATCATTTTAACGGCCTGGGTCCGGCGCTTTCTTTCCAATGCCTCTTCCAGCGGGATATACTCTATTGCCTCTTTCCAGCAAAACTGAACGCACTGCGGTTCACCCTCGCAAAGGTCACATTTGAAGGAGTGCCTTTCCTCGAAATTAAAACTCATATGCCCGAAAGGGCAGGCCTGCACACACTGCCTGCATCCAATACATTTTTCCTTCTGCACGGTAATAACCCCGGTCTCTTTATTTCTCAGGACGGCTCCTACCGGACAGGCATTTAGACAAACCGGTTTTTCACAAAAAGAACAGGTGATAGGAACACTGTACCCCATCTTATCTTCGCGCACAACCCGGATTCTTGAAAGCGAACGGCCGCAAGCGTTTTCATGAACCAGCGAACAGATCATTTCACAGGTCCCGCAGCCCACACATTTATGATAATCCACAAATAAAACCTTAGAATTCATAACTATCTCCTCCTCCCATAAGATAGCGAGCCGCCCCAGCGAACCAGGGAACCATGGTTAACAATTCCCTGGTTTCCAGGACCCTTTTGACCTCGCTGAGTTGGGTTTTTGTTTTTATCAGGGCCATGATGGCTCCCAACCCTTCATTATGGCCGATTCCCTGGAATCCTGCTATCCGACCGTTGTCCAGCAGCAGCCTGAAGTAGCAGTCTTTATCTTCATTCTCAATGACCTGCAGCTGTATATCATTTTGCATCCCCCCGGTTGAACCCATAGATACGCAGTTTTTCCCGCAGATCTCCTCTACTACCAGGGTAAAAGAACCCTCATATTCAGCAGGCTTACCCGAACAATTCAGTCCCGCTATTTCTCCCTGTCTCTTCGCGCTGGGCCACAGCAGACTCAGCTCGGGCCGCCTGGTCACCAGGCTGAACGACTCAATACAGTCCCCGCAGGCATAAATCCCCTCAATGTTTGTCTCCATCCTTGAATTAACTTTAATACCGCCCAGGCTTCCTATGTCTATCCCGGCCTCTCGGGCGGTCTCCACGTTCTGCCTGACGCCTACCGCCCAAATGACCGTATCGCATGGTATCTCGCGCGCATCTGTGATAATTCCTTCTACCTTGCCGCTGCCCCTTACTTCCATTACCTTTTCTCCGGTAAGGACCCGGACCCCGTTTTCTTCCAGCAGCCTGCGGATTATTGCGGATGGCTTTTCATCAAACACTTTGGGCATCACCCGGTCCAACATCTCTATAATTGTCACTTCACAGCCCCGCAATTCCAGCGCTTCAGCTGCCTCAACCCCGATATTGCCCGAACCCACGATTACGACCTGTTTGGGACGATGCGCCATAATCCGCTCCAGGTCAAATACAGATTTTAGGATAAAGTTTCCTTCCAGCATAACACCCGTAAGCGGAGGGATCAGTGCGCGGCTCCCGCTTGCCAGGATCAGCCGGTCATATTCTATTTTCCTGTCTTCCAGTACTACTTCACAAGAAGCGGTATCTATTAATCTGACTTCCTTGCCGAACTCGGTCCGGATCGACAATTCCCGGTAATCGGAAAAACTCTTAATGAATAAATCGTCCCTGGAAACCCAGCCTGCCAGGCAGTCAGGCAGGGCACAGGCGGAATAAGCCGGCAGCGCCTCCCGGGAGATCATGACAACTTCCCAGTCAGGCTTTTGTCTTCTTATAGTTTCGGCCGCTTTATTCCCGGAGACCCCGTTTCCGATAATGACTGTTCTCATTTTACCCCTCCAGACCTTTTAAGCCCCGGTGTATCTTTATCCGGCACAGGTTCAGCTTCCTCTATGATTGCTGCCCTGGCAGCGGCTTTGAGCTTTTCCTCTCCAAAATACTCAGCCCGTTCGTATCTCAGGGCGCCTGTGGGACAGCACGATACGCACTCAGGCGCCCTGCCCTCGCAGAGGTCGCAGTTTACAACCTTTTCAGACCGGTAATCATAGGTGCAGGCATCAAAAGGACATGATACCTGGCAGGCGCGGCAGCCAATACACCGTGAAAGGACTCTCAGGGTCAGTCCTGTTGAGTAGTCTTTATCAATTATATTCATCAGGCAGGCGGACCCGCAGGGAGCGTCCTCACAGTGACTGCAGACGACCGGCAGGTTTAATGACCAGATCGGGTCCTTTTTCACTTTTATCCGCGACAGGGCGGGATGCCATGTCCCGGACCGCCCGGCCGCACAGACCAGTTCGCAGATACCGCAGCCGTCACATTTTCCCGGGTCAATCACAATTCTTTTATCCATCTTCTTTCTCCTGTTTACTTATCTTCTTCCCCGGCCGGCATTATTTATATCTCTTCTATCCCAAGTTCACGCAGCTTTTCTTTTCCAGGTATGGTGGTAACAGGGTCCCAACCCCGGGCTTTATAGTACTCCTCCAGGACTCTCCCCACTTTCTCTTCATCCACAACTTTTTCACACAGCGGCACCTTGTAATAGCGCTCAGGAAACCTGATTTCACTTGTGTTCTCTCCCTCCCGAAGATTAAACAGCTTCATCAGATTCCAGGTCTTTTCCGCGCTTTTCATTAACTCTTCCGGTGTCATCTTAAGGCCTGTCAGCGCTGTATAAGCCCCGGCCAGGGCTGTCGGTCCAACCTTCTCCAGGACAGGCGGTCTTATACAGATACCTATGGCATTAAATAAATTTATCAAGTCTTCCGCCCAGCGTGACATAACAGCAATATCAACCGTGTCTTCTTCCAGGTCAATTGCTTTCTTTTTTAAATCATCCGGCATATCCAAAGCGTCATACATTGGTTTCTTAAACCCAAAGCGCTCTTTTTTGAAATCATATTTGTTCTCGTTATACCGCAGGTTCTCTACAGGGTTCCTGCACCTTAAAAAGTCACCGCCTCTGATATTTGTAAGCATTCCCAGCGTCCAGGTCGACCACCTGCCGCGCGGATCAATGAAGGGCAGTTCCAGGCCTTTCACGTGGATAGCGCTTTCCCGGCCTTTGCCCAGGCGTTCGGCAGCTCTTTTTACCCCTTCTGCGAGAATGTCTCCCAGGCCCCTGCGATACACAATATCTTCCAGCAATTTAAAGGCTGCGTCATCATTTCCGAATTCCAAATCATATCCCACGTCTTCACGCGTCAAAAGCCCCTGCTGGCAGAGCTCCATGGCAAACCCGATAACTCCTCCTGAACTCACCAAATCAACTCCGTAGCGCTGGCACAGCTCAGTAGCTTTGATGGTGGGCTCAGTGTCCAGACCTACTGTCGCCGCATAAGACATCACGGGAGTTATCTCCAGGTCCTTCACCTTAACCCCTTTATATTTTCCTTCCTTGATTTCTGTCCAGTGCCCGCAGGCAATGATGCAGGACTGGCAGGCCACATGCCTGTCGCTGTATTCGTCCACCACCTGTTTGCCCGCTGTCTTATCCCAGTCAGGCAGTGTCCCTTTTGTAAAGTTATGGGCTGATGTGGCTTTAAAATTTCCATACGGTATGGTTGCGTTAAGAGTCCCGTACTGGCAGAAGGCCGTATAGGAAGAAGCCGACTGAATTAAGGCTCTTCCCTCTTTTATTTTTTCGATGAAAATCCGGGGATCGAAAGGCTTAATTGTTTTACTCCCCCTTACTGCCACAGCTTTAAGCAGTTTTGACCCCATCACGGCTCCCAGCCCGGTCCTTCCCCATCCGTCAAAGTAATTGTTTTCAATACTGGCAAACCGGACCAACCTTTCTCCCGCCGGGCCGATCAAGGCTACCTCTACCCCCTGGTGGCGGGCCCTCAACAGATCGATAGTTTCCCATGCATCCTTACCCCAAAGGTCGCCTGCTTCCCTGACGGCAATGCTGTCATCATCTATCAGGACATAAACCGGTTTTTGAGCTTTTCCTTTGATAACCAACGCATCGTAACCGGCAGCCTTTAATTGCAGCCCGAAAAATGCCCCCGAATTGGAGGTCCCGAACTGTCCGGTCAGGGGCGACTTGGCCGAAGCCTCCGTACGCGAAGCTGTCGGGTACGGCGTCCCTACAAGAGCTCCTACGCCAAATACCAGGATGTTTTCCTCTCCCAGCGGATCCGCACCCTTAGGCAGTTCTTCGTAAAGTATTTTTGCATTAAAACCTATCCCCCCGATGCCGGACCGGGCAAATTCCGGCGTTAACACCCGTTTTTTCACCTTATTCCCGGTAAGGTCAATTTCAAGTATACTGCCGCCGTAACCGTACAACTCCATCATCCCCTTTGCTGATAAACTGTCTGACAGATTTTATATTTATATATCAAGTTATTAAAATGCAAAAATTATGCCAATGCGTGATCCCTCATTTACCTCAGTTTTTTGAGGGCTTCCTATGTTCAAACGCATCACCCGCCGCCCGGGATTTTTGGGAGGAACCCCTTATAAACACAGCCCTAATACCTGCGTCCTGATGCAACACAAACTCTTTCGATGAGAAACCGCATCAAAACCGTGCAAAAAAACAGATCTATGGTGTTTTTATATTTATGTGATAAACCTTTTGGGAAAGACTATTTATATCAGAATTCATTCAAGGGGGTTATTATATTGGAACCGGGTATCATGTCAGACCACCTTTTTAAAAGACTGCCCCGCCATATCGGCGTTATCCCTGACGGAAACAGGAGATGGGCCGTACACAAAGGCCTTAATAAAGAGCAAGGCTATACTCATGGTATTGATCCCGGCTTCCGGCTGTACCAGGATTGTATGGAGCTTGGCATCGAGGAAATGACTTTTTACGGCTTTACTCAGGACAATACCAAAAGACCCGCTGTACAAAGGATCGCATTTCAAAAAGCTTGCGTTGACGCGGTCTTTAAACTGACTTCCATGGACGCCTCCCTGCTGGTGGTAGGCAACACTGAATCTCCTCTTTTCCCAAAGGACTTGCTGCCATTCACCTCAAACCGCGTTACCTTCGGCCAGGGCAGGATGAAAGTTAACTTTCTCGTAAATTATGGTTGGCAGTGGGATCTTAGCAAAGCGATACCTTTAATGTCAAACCAGCTTCTTATAAAAACAAGTTTTAGTGACAATATAGCTTCAGCGGATATCTCCAGAATCGACCTGATTATCCGCTGGGGCGGCAGGAGAAGATTAAGCGGGTTCCTCCCGGTCCAGACAATTTATGCCGACTTCTACGTGATAGATGATTTATGGCCTGACTACAGGGTTGAACATTTATATGATGCCCTGCACTGGTATGAAGAACAGGATATTACCTTAGGAGGCTAGCAGGATTCTGCAGTATTTTATCGTATATTTCTTTTAAGTAACAATTGAGAGGGTGATAAGATGAGTATCGTTTATATCCTGCTGATTATATTGATTTTTCCGCTTTATAAATACCTGTTTACAACCATGAATAAACACAAGGATAATCCGCCGGTGTGGCTCAAGTTATGTCTGGCGTTGAGTTTTCTTTACATGGCGATCGTCCCCACATTAGCCACGGGCTATTTTCTGACACTGTTCAAATTCTCAAATTCCGTTGTCGGCTACTCTACGGTCGGCGTATTCTTTGTAATTGCATATACGTTGATCCAGTCTTTTCCTATTAAGAAGAAAGGTACGCGCCGGAGAAGATGATCACTAAAATTATAAAAAATATGATTTAATTAAAAAACGACTTCCCACAGTCGTTTTTTTACACTCTCAAAAGCCTGTCCAGCACTTTTTCCAGGTGGTTTAAGGTATTGCACTCCTCAGCTATATGGCAATACGGAAGGTATTTTTTCATCTCCGAGTCTCCCGCCCCCCACAATCCGGGATGTTCAGGATTAAGCCAGATCAGCTTCTTGCATTTTTCTCCTACTTGCCTGACTATCTTAATTTGCGGGTCATATTCATTGTTACGGGCATCTCCCAGTATTATTATCGTTGTCTTATCAGTGATGGCATTATAAGCTATTTTTTTGAAATCTTCAAAAGACTGCCCGTAATCAGTCGGGCCTAACATTATACCGAGCCCCTCGCTGTTATAGATCCTTTCCAAGGCTTCTTCGGCAGGAAACTTATCAAAAATATGCGTGACCTCCACCAGGTTGGAGCAGAGCACAAATGACCTCACCCTGGCCAGGGCTTTGTTCAGGCTGTACACGAACATAAGCATGAAGCTTGACACTTCCCTGACTGAACGGCTGACATCACAGATCACAAACACTTCCGCCCGGTCAATCTTTTTGGTTTTCCACTGTGGGTTGAAAATGAACCCCTGGTAGGCGCTGTTCCTGCGAAGTGTCTTACGCAAATCCAGCCCTCCCCTTTTAAAGCTTTTCAACCTGCGCGAATACCGCGAATAAAGACGCTTGGCCATTTTATCAATAATCCGGCGCATCTGTGCGGCGTAGCGCCGGTCTA
>Ga0228535_1002876_pt1 | contig 14580 bp, 13 predicted proteins | sample SJ1metagenome_FD_168457 | JGI IMG/M metagenome (GOLD analysis project Ga0228535, IMG submission 168457) | Enriched culture of PCE-dechlorinating microbial communities from Ithaca, New York, USA - SJ1 | ecosystem: Engineered > Modeled > Simulated communities (microbial... > Unclassified | place... | reverse complement strand
CTCGCCACCTTCCCCGAAGATAGCCGCAGCGATTTGGCAGGCTACCTCCGCCGCGACATCGCCGCTTATCTCACGCCGCTGGCGCAGGAAGGGACGATCTTCGAAGCCCAGCTCTTCCACCTCGACGAAGAATCCCTCGAGCTGTCGATCCGGGCGGCGAAGAGGGGAACCTGACATTCACGCAAAGCGACCGACGGTGACGATGCCGCCACGGGAGGCGGGAGGCCCAAGTGCTTGGGCGTCATATCGCGGGTCCGAATCCCTGCCGCCACCGCCGGTTTTTTCGTTTTCCAGGAGGTACCACATGAAAAAGATGAGAATGTTTTCCATGAAGAATCTGTTCACGGCCCTGATGCTCGTCTCCGTGACCATTGCAGTCCACCCCCAGGCCACCGGCTCCTACGAGGAAATCGTCGCCGCACTGCAGCAGGCAGCGGCCGAAAAGGACGACGAACAGAGGCTCGCGCTGTACGATACCCTCGTCCGGGACTTCGGCATTGCCGAAGAGCCCGCGCAGGCCACAATCGCCGCCGCGCAGGAGCCTTCGAAGTGGGTATTCGACCAGCGGACCGATCCCCTGACCGACAAGCAACGGTATTTTTTCATACTGACCGCCGACAGCGGAGCCAACGAGTACGGCGACAAGCCGACACTCATCCTGCGTTCTGACGGAGAAGACCTCGAGCTGTACATCAACTGGAAAACCTACCTCGGCAACGACACCGACGACTACAAGTATGAAGGGAAGTACGTCACAACCCGCGTCGACTCCGACCAGCCCACGACCTCGCTATGGGACAATTCCACCGACAACAAAGCCTCATTCTGCCCCTGGGTCGACGTGCCCGACCTCGTGCGACGCCTGGGCGAAGGCACCAAGCTCGTCGCGCGCTGCACCCCCTACGACGCCAGCCCCATCACCGCAGTCTTCGACATCCGCGGCCTCAAGGCGCTTTCGATGCCCTACAACGGCGTGCTGGGCTGGTGGAAGTGAGGGGGGAGAGGTTGTTCGGGCTGGGCGCTTGTGTGAGGCGCGGCGGGCCCGCTTGCCGGGGATGAGAGGGAGAGGGCAGGGAGCAGGCCCGAGGTCCGGCACCAGCGGTGGTCATGGCCGGGAGGAGATTAACCATAGAGCAAACAAGTTCTTGCATCATGAAGAGGAGATGGTATAATCAATTATCTGTATATCGAAAATAAAGGGATTAAGAATGTATTATTGTGGTTTTTCTGCTTCAAATTTAGTGATGCAACCCAAAAAGGTCGACGATACATGCATAATAGCACATTGATCGCCCACGTAAAAAAAAATGAGGACGGCTCATGGGCGTCTCCGCAACCACTTATCGACCACCTCGAGGGGAGCGCGCGGCGCGCTTCCACATTTGCTGAAATATTCAATTCTTCCTCTTGGGCATATGCGGAGGGGTTGGCACACTATGAAGCATATATGCATCCAAATCAGAATAAAATGGGCGGTTACTTATTATTACCAGTGCTCCTGAAAGGGTTACATATTTTTATAGAGAGGCTTGGACGAATCGGCCATTATCACGCCCTCGCACAATTTTTGATTCAGTCGAATGTATATGGAGAGAGGGGCGCATGTTGGAGCAACATATTTTGACATACGAAGACGAAAAATTGATCGCACATCGTCGCAAATCTGATGGTGGCGAGCAGACGCTTATCATGCATCTTCAAGAATCTTCACAATTGGCAAGAGGCTTTGCCGCCAAGATAGGATTGTCGGAGATAGGCGGAATCTTGGGATTGCTTCATGATTTTGGTAAAGCAAGCGATAAATATCAGGGATATTTACGGTCCCAAGAGGGCTTGATCAATCCCGATGAGGATGGCTATGTTGATGCCCATCGCGGTGAAATTGATCATTCAACCGCTGGAGCCCAATTGGTTTATGAAAAGCTCTCCGATTCTGATAACCAAAAACTAATCCTCATGCAAGTTTTAGCGCTTGTTTTGGCCTCACATCATTCTGGTTTGATTGACTGTCTAACACCAGACGGGGAAAACAATTTTCTGCGTCGTATGATCAAAGTAGATGATGATACTCATTTTATTGAGGCCAAGAGGAAGCTTCCACAAATTGAGAAACAACTGGATAGCTTACTTTCTTTTGCTCCTGAAAAGGTTCTTCTGAAAAAAATGAGCACGATGAACGAAGGGGAAGGAGAATCTCTAGCTACTCTGTCCTTCAAGCATGGTCTGCTGGCGCGGTTCCTGTTAAGTTGTCTGCTAGATGCCGACCGCTTGAGCACATCCGATTTCGAGACACCTAACAACGAAATGATACGGAATTATGGCAGTTATCTTCCTTGGATTGTTCTGATTGAACGACTGGAAGAGAAATTCTCAGAATTCGACCGTAAAACAGCATTGATGGATAAAGACAGTCGGGCCTATGAGGTTAACCAGATACGCGCTCAGGTTGCGCAAGCTTGTCGCAACTTTGCAGTGAACCCCAAAGGGATCTACCGTCTTACCGTACCAACAGGGGGAGGGAAGACCTTAGCAAGCTTACGTTTTGCGCTTCATCACGCACAAGCGCATACAAATGATAAAGAAAAAATCGAAAGAGTTTTTTATATTGTCCCCTATATTACAATTATCGACCAGAACGCCGATGAGGTACGGGATATTTTGGAAAAGCAGGGAGAATGCGATAAGGTTGTCCTGGAACATCACTCTAACCTCACTCCAGAAAAAGAAAGCTACCGCCACAACTTGTTAGCCGAGAACTGGGATGCGCCAATCATATTCACCACACAAGTTCAATTTCTGGAATCGCTCTTCGGAGCAGGCACACGAAATGCCCGCTTGATGCACCAACTGGCAAACTCGGTCATCATATTGGATGAAGTACAGACTATCCCTATCAAAATGACTCACCTGTTCACAACCGCTTTGCGTTTCCTCGTTCATGACTGCGGATCAACTGTCCTGCTTTGCACGGCTACCCAGCCACCCTTTGAGGCCACTGGGAACCCTTATCGTGATTTGAACATTCAACCGGAACAGCACATCATCCGAAACGAACAGGCCTTGTACGAGCGCTTGAAACGAGTTGATGTCCATGATAAGCGCAAGCCTGGTGGTTGGACCTTTCCAGAGCTTGCAGATTTAGCCAAGCGTGCATTAGAGGATAAAGGCAGCGTTCTAGCTGTAATGAATACCCGCGCATCTGCCATCAGCCTTTATCAAGAAATCAAAGCACGGAACTTGGCAGAAACCTACCACCTTAGTACCAACATGTGCCCAGCACATCGGTTGGATGTGTTGAATAAAATTCGAGCTAAGCTTGATGCTCAAGAACCAGTAATATGCGTCAGTACACAGCTCATCGAGGCGGGCGTCAATATTGATTTTGGCGCAGTCATTCGATCGATAGCTGGACTTGATTCTATTGCTCAATCGGCCGGGCGCTGTAACCGGCATGGGTTGAGAGATGACTTGGGAAGTGTGTGGGTGGTGAATCCCGCGGAAGAAAATATAGATCGCTTGAGAGATATTAAAATAGGCCGTGAAAAAGCTCAGACTGTCTTGGACGATTATAACGATAACCCGGGTGTCTATGGAAAGGACAGAATTGGGTTACATTCCATCGCTGCATACTACAACCTGTACTATGGTCGACGGCAAAACGAACTGGATTATAGCGTAGGAGTCAATACACCCATTGGAAGAGATGATGACTTATTTAATTTGCTTTCTGAAAATACGATCTCAGTGCAGGTCTATCAGCGAAATACTCAAAACATCCTCAGACTCGCTTTTCGACAATCGTTCCAATCAGCAGCGCAAGCGTTTCAGGTTATTGATTCTGCTTCACGAGGCATCATTGTTCCATATGAAGACGGGGAAGCATTGATCAACGAACTATGTAAAGCATCGGAACTGGGAAAACAATATGAATTGCTTAAGAAAGCGCAACGATATTCGGTTAATCTGTTTATGAATGATTTCGATAGTCTGATAAAAAAAGGAGCAATCCACGAGGTTCAAGAAAACGCAGGTGTTTACTATTTAGTGAAGGAATACTACAGCAATGACTTCGGCTGGAACGAAAAGCAGGTTAAGCTTATGGATGTTCCTTATGTATAGGAGGTGCGAATGAATTATCCAAACACTGTGGAGTTCAAGGTTTGGGGCAGGTATGCACTTTTTACCGATCCACTCACCCGCATCGGTGGTGAAAAGTTCTCATATCAAGTTCCGACATACGAAGCATTGAAGGGCATTCTAAGCTCTGTTTATTGGAAACCTACTATCATTTGGTTTATAGACAAAGTACGGGTCATGAAATCTATAAAGACTCATAGCCGAAGTACTAAACCCCTTAAATATAGCGGGGGAAATGACCTTTCCATTTATACCTATCTTGTTAACGTGGAATATCAGGTGCAGGCGCATTTTGACTGGAATTATAAGCGCCCCGATCTGGAACACGATCGCAACGAGAATAAACACTACTGTGTTGCTAAACGCATGATTGAGCGCGGGGGAAGACGAGATGTGTTTCTCGGGACTCGGGAATGCCAGGGGTATGTTGAGCCATGCATGTTTGGAGACGGAGAAGGCTTTTATGACAACTACGATGGGGAGATGTCGTTTGGCCTTATGTTTCATGGCTTCGACTATCCGGACGAACAAGAGCCTGGCAAATTTTACGCCCGCTTCTGGTGTCCAATCATGACAAAAGGTGTAATTGATTTCGTACAACCGGATGACAAATCCATTATTCGAAAATTCGTACGGCCAATGCGCGTTGAACCTCCAGAAACGATCGGCCTCCAAGAAGAAGGACTACTGGAAGGCTGCGAGGGAGAAGGTAGGCGATTATGAATTGGATGCAAAGCCTTTACGAGACGTATGAGAATTGTCGGTCTATGATTGGTATTATTGGCGACGAAAACCAAATTCCTCTTCTTCCTATATGTCACACGACACAGAAGGTAGATGTTGAAATAACTATCGGCACTCCCAGCCAGGAGGAAGAGACGAGCAAGGAGGAGGAGAGTACAGCTGATGTACGGGCAAAATTTTTTAGGCGTGCGCGTGTTCTTGGGAAAGATGAGGCTAGAACAATTATTCCCTGTACAGAGAAATCTGCAGGGCGAACTAGTGGAGAGGCAGCACATCCGCTTTGTGACAAACTGCAATATATCGCGGAAGATTATCAGTCTTGGGGCGGTGAGAAGAATTTATATTCTAAGTCTTATAGACAGTTACTAGCTGGATGGGTAGAAGCAGGTGCCCCCCAAAAAGTACAATTAGTATATCAGTACATTACTCAGAATAGTATTATCAATGATCTAATCCAAGCGAATATCCTCTTCAAGGGGGAGGATGGAAAACTATGTAATAAACGACCTTATAAAAAAACGAAAAACGCTGCTATAGATATTTTTGATCGATTGCCTGGGGGAGTCGACCTAAAAACGGGCAAATTAAAGCCCTGGCAGGCTGATGCTTTTATACGATGGAATGTGGAAATAGGTGATCCAATATCAGAAGTGTGGAACGATCCTGAAGTAATTGAAAGTTGGATAGGTTACTATTCTTCTCAGAAGCAAACAACAGGATTGTGCTTTGTTACCGGTAGAGAAGCATTCTCTGCAGACCAACACCCAGCAAAGATACGAAATGATGCAGATAAAGCAAAGCTCATTTCTTCTGGTAAATCTGTAAACAAAACTGGAAAAACAACGATAGATGACGGCTGTGGCTTCACATTTCTTGGACGATTTACATATCCTGATCAGGTAGCTGTTGTAGGCTTTGAAACAACACAAAAAGCGCATCTTGCCCTACGTTGGCTTATTAGTAGGCAAGGATATGTCCTTTGGGAAAAAGACAATTCTATGCCTAAACCAGGTCTTGCTATTGTTGCCTGGGCACTCTCTGGTGCCAAGCCGCCACAACCGACCGACGACACCTGGGAGTTGCTCTATGGAGGCATGGCGTCCGATAAGAGTCCCAGTGTTGATACGGCTCAAGAAACAGCCGTGAGGCTCAGTAAAAGAATAGCCGGGTATGGCAAAGAAATTGGGGAGACCAATAGTGTAGTTGTTATGGCGGTTGACTCTGCTACGCCTGGGCGACTGTCTATAGTTTATTACAATTTTTTGACCTGCTCCGACTTCCTGCAACGTATTGACAGATGGCATGAGACCTGTGCATGGAGGCACACTTATCATTTTGTCGAAAACAAAAACGATAAGGGGGAAATTGAAAAGCACTTCATTCCTTTCTATGGTGCCCCAGCCCCTGCCGATATTGCCGAAGCTGCCTATGCGACAAAACAGAATGGGAAATATGAGTTGGACACGAAACTCCGAAAAGCAACAATCAAACGATTGCTTCCATGCATTGTAGACGGGCGACCTATTCCCCGAGACATCGTGGAGTCTGTTGTAAGGCGCGCTTCAAACAAAGTTGGTATGGAAAGATGGCAATGGGAAAAAACACTAAGCATTGCTTGTGCTTTATATAGAAAATATAGAGAAGGAAAGGAGGAGTATACTATGGCACTCGATGAAGCCAGAACAGAAAGGGATTATCTTTATGGGCGACTTCTGGCGATAGCAGATGTGCTGGAAGAACGCACCCTATCAAAGGCAGAAAAGAACAGGCCGACCAACGCAACGCGCTATATGCAGCAGTTTTCCCAGCGTCCATTCCGAACCTGGAAACAGATTCATGAGTCGCTTATCCCCTATCTCATGCGGCAGGGTGAAAACGCCTCATATTACAAAAAAATGATAGGAGAGGTGGAGAAACTATTTGCCCCTGAAGATTTTACTTGCGACAGTCCACTTACAGGTGAGTATTTACTTGGGTTCTATTGCCAACGTCAGAAAATGTAGGAAAAGAAAGAACCTGCTTCTGCCGCTGAAGAAAAGATCTCTAAGGAAAGCTGAGATATTCATTCGAATCAAGGAGGAAGAATTATGGCTACACTTTCGAACAAGATTGATTTTGCCGTAGTTGTTTGTGTCAATCACGCCAACCCGAACGGCGATCCGCTCAATGGCAATCGCCCTCGAATCACCTATGACAACCTTGGTGAAATCTCTGACGTAGCAATTAAGCGCAAGATACGAAATAGACTTCAGGATATGAAGTACTCTATTTTTGTACAATCCGAGGATAATCAAGTCGACGAGTATCCAAGTCTGCGTGCACGGGCTGAAGCCGTACTCAAAGGTGTTGATCCAAATGACAAGAAGAAATATCAAGAAGCTGCTTGTAAAGCTTGGATCGATGTACGCGCTTTTGGGCAGGTGTTTGCCTATAGTGGGAAAAAAGGTAAAAAAAACGAGGGTGAAGATGACAGCAGTGGTATTTCGATCCCTGTTCGTGGGCCTGTCTCAATTCATTCTGCCTTCTCGGTTGCTCCAGTTCTAGACCGAGTTTCAAGTATCCAGATTACTAAAAGCGTCAGTGGTGAAACCGGGGAAAAACGTGGCTCCGACACAATGGGTATGAAGCATCGCGTCGATCATGGCATATACGTGTTTTATGGCAGCATGAATCCGCAGCTTGCCACCAGGACCTTTTTCTCGGACGAAGACGCTGAAGCAATTAAAAAAGCCATGAGGACACTATTCGTCAATGACGCCTCCTCTGCTCGTCCGGAAGGAAGCATGGAAGTCTATCGTTTGTATTGGTGGAAACATAATGGTCCCAATGGGCAGTATTCTTCAGCCAAGGTACATCGTCTGCTTAATGTTAAGGTCAAAGATGGTATTGATGAACCGAAAAGTATTGGTGACTACCAGATCGAGCTAGGCGAGCTCCCCGGATTACAATGTGAAAGCATTGAAGGAGAATAATTTTGAAGCTTCATCTCAGCACCCTTGGCGAAGCAAACAGGTTTTTCACAGGAAGATCTCGATTTTTTCTGGGAAGCGCTCCAGAACATGTTCAAGAACGACCGCTCTGCCGCGTGAGGATTCATGGATGTGTATAAATTGATAGACGCCAATAGTGTTAGCATTTATCATAATAATCGCTAATTATGTTGTCGATTATTATGATCTTGGAGAGTGATGTATGCGTAGCGATTATCGCCACAGGGTCTTGGATATAGGCCCTGCTCTCGCACAGAGGTCGGTCTTTCTCTTTGGCCCACGGCAGACTGGAAAATCTTCATATGTGCGGGAGCAACTCGGGGTCATTCCGGCCGCGAGTTACAATCTCCTCGACGGGGGGCTGCGCCTGCGGCTCCTCGCCGATCCTACGCTCATGCGGCAGGAGGTGGAGGCACGGGACCTGCGTGACTGTGTGGTCTTCATCGATGAGATTCAAAAGTGTCCGGAACTTCTGGATGAGGTTCATCTGCTCATCGAAGAACGCGGCATACGGTTTCTTCTTTCAGGGTCGAGCGCGCGGAAGTTAAAGCGAGCTGGAACAAACCTTCTCGGCGGACGGGCAAGGACGAAGTACCTTCATCCCTTTGTATATCCGGAAGTGGCAGAAGACAGTGACCTGCTGGAGCGCATCATGGCCCGTGGGCTCATTCCCCCACACTATCTGTCAGAAGCGCCGGACGAGGACCTGCAGTCCTATGTAGACACCTACCTTTCGGAGGAGATCGCGGCCGAGGGGCAGGCACGCAACCTCCCCGCCTTTGCCCGTTTTCTGCAGACGGCGGCGACGCTCAATGCAAAGATGATTAACTACACCAACGTTGCAAACGATGCCCAAGTGCCCCGTCAGACCGTACGCCTTTGGTTCCAGATTCTCATCGATACAATGCTTGGATATGAACTTTCCTCCTATACATCCACGGTGAAGAGAAAGGCGGTGGAAACTGCAAAGTTCTACTTCTTCGATATAGGTGTGGTGCGCACATTGCGGCGACTTCCTCCTGTTCTTCCCGAAAGTTCCGACTTTGGCGAGTTTTTCGAGCACTACCTTTTCATGGAACTGAAGGCCTGGATCGACTACCGGAAACCCTCATCCCGCCTTTCATACTGGCGTTCGCTTTCGGGCTATGAAGTGGACTTTGTGATCGATGACGATGTGGCGGTTGAGGTGAAAGCGGCGACAATCGCCCAGGACAAGCATCTTTGGGGCTTGAGGGCGCTGCGGGAGGAAGGGCGGATCAAGCGCTTCTTCCTCGTCTGCAGGGAATCCCGTCCCCGGAAGGTCGACGGAATCGATATTCTGCCCTGGCGCGAATTCCTTGGCCGGCTCTGGGCGGGCGACATTGTGGCAGGAGGTTGATCTCTTGTATTCTGAGGATGACCTTGTTCTGATCTCCGCGCTCCAGCACATTCTTTTCTGCGAGCGTCAGTATGCCCTCATCCACATCGAGCAGGTCTGGGAAGAGAACCGTTTCACTGCCGAGGGGAAGGTGCTGCACGAGCGGGTCGATGTGGAGCATCATGAGTCGCGGAGGCTCTTCCGTCAGGAATACGGTATGGCTGTCCGCTCACTGGAGCGGGGCTTGATAGGCAAGTGCGATCTCGTTGAGCTGTACCTCTCTCCAGGGGGAGGTGTGGCTGAGGCGGTGCCGGTGGAGTTCAAGCGGGGGAGAAATAAGGAAGAGGATGTGGACCGCGTTCAGCTCTGCGCGCAGGCCTTCTGTCTGGAAGAAATGTTCGGGGTGCCGGTGGCGGTCGGTCAGCTGTACTATCTTCAGGAGCACCGCAGGACAACCGTGGACATCGATGGTCCGCTGAGGGCAAAGACCATGGAGCTTGTGGCGAGGATACGGCAGTTGCAGGCATCGGGAATGACGCCTCCCGCTATGCACGAGAAGCGGAAATGTGACCGCTGCTCTCTCCTGGAACTGTGCATGCCAGAGAGTGCAGGTTCGGGAGGAAAGCGGGTCGACCGTTTTGTGCAGTCGCAGATCCGCGCAACGAGAGAGGAGTGCGGACAATGACGAGATGCCCGTTGATCTCCAATAAAGGGAGGGGAGGGTGAGAAAACTCCTCAATACACTCTATGTCAGTTCACAGGGTTCCTATATCCACAAAGAAGGTGAGACGATTGTGGTGGAGCGCGAGCAGCAGAAGTTGCTGCAGCTCCCCGTACACACGATAGGCGGCATCGTGTGTTTCGGCAACGTGCTTTGTTCACCCTTTCTTTTAGGATTCTGCGCAGAACACGATATAGCCATCTCGTTTCTCACGGAATACGGCAACTTCCTCGCGTCGGTGCGGGGGCCTGTGTCGGGCAACGTTCTTCTCCGACGCGAACAGTACCGCATGGCCGATGACGCCGAAATCACAAGAAAGATCGCCGCGAATATCGTCGCGGGCAAGCTTGCAAATTCACGCTTGGTTATGAGCCGAGCAATCCGCGATCATGGTGAAAGGATCGATACGGCCTCGATAAAGAGTTCATCAGCTTCCATAGACAGGCTCATGGATGAGCTCCCTCACGCCGTTGACGGCGACGGGGTCCGGGGCATCGAAGGCATGGCCGCCGCGGAATATTTCAGCGTCTTCAATCATTTCATTGTGGACCAGAAAAAAGATTTCGTCTTCAACGACCGCAACAGGCGCCCACCCCTCGACTCCGTGAATGCTCTCCTTTCATTTGTCTATACACTCCTCAGCCACGATGTGCGCTCCGCCATAGAGACCGTTGGACTCGATCCGGCAGTCGGTTTTCTCCACAGGGACAGACCGGGCAGACCTGGACTCGCCCTCGATCTCATGGAGGAATTCAGACCAGTGATCGCCGATCGCCTTGTGCTTTCCCTGATCAACAGGCGCCAGGTAGGGCCTCAAGGGTTCAAGCAGGCGGAGAATGGCGCCGTCGTGATGGATGACGCGACGCGAAAAACCGTTCTCGTTGAGTACCAGAACAGAAAACAGGATGAGATTTATCACCCCTACATTGAGGAAAAAATTCCCGTGGGCCTTCTGTATTTTGTGCAGGCAAACCTCATGGCGCGCTTCATCCGCGGCGACATCGACGGCTATCCGCCGTTTTTCTGGAGATAGGGCGCATGTTTGTTCTTGTAAGCTACGATGTGGCAATAACCTCACCAGGAGGCAAAAGACGGCTGCGCCGGGTCGCGAAAACCTGCCTGAACTTTGGCCAGCGCGTCCAGTTCAGCGTGTTTGAATGTGTCGTGGAGCCGGCACAGTGGGTGACGCTCAGAAACCAGCTCGAGTCGATCATCGATACGGAGCACGATAGTCTCCGATATTATTACCTTGGCTCCAACTGGAAAAGGAAGGTTGAACATGTCGGTGCTAAACCAACGCTTGATCTCGATGATCCGCTTATTGTATAAGAGAATTCTCTGCTCATCTAAATATCAAACCCCAACGTTTCGAAGTACCCGTCGCTGGACACTACGGGCCCGGCCATATACTTGTGCGAACGTAAATGACACAGAAAACACCGGTGCTGTCGCGCAATACGTAATTCTTGATTAAATCGATCTTTGAAAACATAGGGATGGGAAATCCACAAATTTTGAAAGCCGGTCCAGACAGGATCGCGCTGTTGCCTTGGTATTTGTTTTTATGCTAATAAATTGAAATGTACATAGTCGCGCCCCGCACGGGCGCGTGGATTGAAACGATGATAAACGCTCTCAGAGCGACCGGCATCGCCGTCGCGCCCCGCACGGGCGCGTGGATTGAAACCCTTCGGCCGAATAGCGGATGCTTGCGCGCCCGCGTCGCGCCCCGCACGGGCGCGTGGATTGAAACCCTCAAGGACCCACTGCGCCATCGGCGCCCGATAGTCGCGCCCCGCACGGGCGCGTGGATTGAAACTTTTTGCTTCTTCGATATTATCTTCATAATCCTTGTCGCGCCCCGCACGGGCGCGTGGATTGAAACTTATAAATGGACACGATCCTCAACCAGACACGAAGTCGCGCCCCGCACGGGCGCGTGGATTGAAACCATGGATGCCGGCCTCCAGGCTATGTCGTTTTTCGGTCGCGCCCCGCACGGGCGCGTGGATTGAAACCCACTTATGCTCTTCGGCGGACGCCAGGGAGATGGTCGCGCCCCGCACGGGCGCGTGGATTGAAACACGTTGCTCAACTCGACCTACACCGATCTTAAGAGTCGCGCCCCGCACGGGCGCGTGGATTGAAACGGGTCTTGATGCCGATATGGTCGATGGAAAAAACGGTCGCGCCCCGCACGGGCGCGTGGATTGAAACAAGGAAAGCCTCGACGAGGCGAAAAAATACGGTGGTCGCGCCCCGCACGGGCGCGTGGATTGAAACTACTGCCTATGTTGTAGGTGCATTATTGGTTGCAAGTCGCGCCCCGCACGGGCGCGTGGATTGAAACATAATAAAAGCGGTGCGCCACGGCGGTCGGGCGAGTCGCGCCCCGCACGGGCGCGTGGATTGAAACGACACCTTATTGACGATAATCGATCAATTGGAAGGTCGCGCCCCGCACGGGCGCGTGGATTGAAACATATCGCAGGAATTCACCGACATGTCCGTGATGGGTCGCGCCCCGCACGGGCGCGTGGATTGAAACAGTTGGGAATGGGTAAGATTGTTTGCGCGGAGGTGTCGCGCCCCGCACGGGCGCGTGGATTGAAACTGCAGGGCGTCTACCAGGGCATGGTCTGTTATCGGTCGCGCCCCGCACGGGCGCGTGGATTGAAACCGTTAATAACCGGGGTGACGGTCGCCAGCCCGTTAGTCGCGCCCCGCACGGGCGCGTGGATTGAAACTTTCTCCGGCGGAAGACCATGCCGATTTTGCAGAGGTCGCGCCCCGCACGGGCGCGTGGATTGAAACTTTGCCCAGTTGCTCCGCCGTTATCAGATGATTAAGTCGCGCCCCGCACGGGCGCGTGGATTGAAACAAACCTGAATGAATATCCACTGTTCGCAAATAAGGTCGCGCCCCGCACGGGCGCGTGGATTGAAACAGCGATATTGGCGGTGGAGGAGCAACAGAAGGATGTCGCGCCCCGCACGGGCGCGTGGATTGAAACCTACTAAAGGGGGTAGGAGTTATGCATGGCCGAAGTCGCGCCCCGCACGGGCGCGTGGATTGAAACTTTCCTGCTTTGACGACATTCATGTCATTACCTCGTCGCGCCCCGCACGGGCGCGTGGATTGAAACTTATTCTGATCCGCGAGAACCTCCTCTTCCCAATGTCGCGCCCCGCACGGGCGCGTGGATTGAAACTTTATTATAATAGTTCTAGCCTAACAAAATCTCTGTCGCGCCCCGCACGGGCGCGTGGATTGAAACCTGCGAGACAAGCTGATGCATCTGGCCCGCTCGCGTCGCGCCCCGCACGGGCGCGTGGATTGAAACTTTGTGATATATATTTTGTAATATCATAAGATAGGTCGCGCCCCGCACGGGCGCGTGGATTGAAACATAATCATCAGTATGCATGAGCGAATCCATCGCCTGTCGCGCCCCGCACGGGCGCGTGGATTGAAACTCAATATCATTCTTTTCCTTCACTGGAGCATCAAGTCGCGCCCCGCACGGGCGCGTGGATTGAAACCCTTGGGCGAGCTGTTCGACGATCTGCCGCACGAGTCGCGCCCCGCACGGGCGCGTGGATTGAAACAGACTCGGCCCACGGGCTTTTGCTGTCTCGGACTAGTCGCGCCCCGCACGGGCGCGTGGATTGAAACGATATCTTTCAGCCCGCCCACGATATAGTAGGCCGTCGCGCCCCGCACGGGCGCGTGGATTGAAACTCCAGAGCAAGCCGTTTATTTTGGTAGGTATCTCGTCGCGCCCCGCACGGGCGCGTGGATTGAAACCCCATTAAACTCAATCGTTTTAAGCACCATATGTAGTCGCGCCCCGCACGGGCGCGTGGATTGAAACTTCGTCCATTTCTTTCCATTCTGATAGAACAATAAGTCGCGCCCCGCACGGGCGCGTGGATTGAAACATCATTCATAGTTTTCTCCTTACAGCTTGCGAAAGTCGCGCCCCGCACGGGCGCGTGGATTGAAACCGGAAGTCTGATTGTGCCATACGCTACATATGTCGTCGCGCCCCGCACGGGCGCGTGGATTGAAACTTAAGTGCACCAGAATATTGGTGGCAACAGGGGAAGTCGCGCCCCGCACGGGCGCGTGGATTGAAACTTTATCTTCGTCGAGTTTTCCATACTGTATCCATGTCGCGCCCCGCACGGGCGCGTGGATTGAAACATTTCGGAATCGGGAAATAATTCATTTAGTGAAGGTCGCGCCCCGCACGGGCGCGTGGATTGAAACTTCGGCCTTTTCGGGAGATAGAACATGCTGGTCAGTCGCGCCCCGCACGGGCGCGTGGATTGAAACCTCGAAAGCCCCCTCCGACGCTCCATTCGATGGCGTCGCGCCCCGCACGGGCGCGTGGATTGAAACTCCTGGGCGCAGGAATCGTCGGAGGCTTCTGGCGTCGCGCCCCGCACGGGCGCGTGGATTGAAACAGAAGCTCCTTCGTAGGCGCGGACATCGAGGCGAGTCGCGCCCCGCACGGGCGCGTGGATTGAAACACACAGAATGGCGAGGCCCCCGTCACGGATGAGGGTCGCGCCCCGCACGGGCGCGTGGATTGAAACATGTCGACTCGCACGAGGGAGACCTCGTTT
>Ga0228535_1002875_pt1 | contig 14581 bp, 12 predicted proteins | sample SJ1metagenome_FD_168457 | JGI IMG/M metagenome (GOLD analysis project Ga0228535, IMG submission 168457) | Enriched culture of PCE-dechlorinating microbial communities from Ithaca, New York, USA - SJ1 | ecosystem: Engineered > Modeled > Simulated communities (microbial... > Unclassified | place... | reverse complement strand
ACGTTCTTTAGAAAGTGAAAGAAAAAGGGCCCTTAGCTCAGCTGGTAGAGCAACTGACTCTTAATCAGTAGGTTGTCGGTTCGATCCCGACAGGGCTCACCAAATAAAAAGGGATCAGGCGCAAAAAGCCTGATCCCTTTTCTTTAAGACAAATTCCAACCAACGCGCCAGAATTTCAGTTGACTTTCGCGGTATATTTCCCTAAATTTTGCCGCAATTTCATGCATCAAGAAAGCCGGGACCTGTTCATGATGACCGTTCATTTGTTCAGAGGAAATCTTTTGCGTGCGGCCTGGATTTTTTTTGCCGGAATGCTGATTCTGTTTGCCTTCCTTTCCTGCAGTAAGGGAAGCCTTTTGGATTCGGATGCGGACGGTTTGAGCGATCAGAGTGAAGTCCTGGTCTACGGAACGGATCCCTACAATGCGGATACGGACGGGGACGGACGGGGAGACGGCGAGGAACTGCTCGCGGAGACGGATCCGCTCGCCGCAGACTTCGCGAGGACGATCCGCTTCAACAACACTTCCGCCAAAGACGTTACGGTGTATCTGGTTTTCGTCAATGGATTGACCGGCAACGGCGGAACTTATACCGCCGACTATTTCAACAAGCAGGGCTGCGCCATGTACCGGGCGGATCGTTGCAAATTCACCATCAACAAAGGTAAAGGCGCAGGCAAAACCTTAAACCTCAGCAAGGGGTGCATCAATATTTCCGGGGGACTGGATCATGAGCCCATGGGGCCTTGTCCCACCACGATGTTCGAAATCAACATCTGCCCCAACGACAACAAAACGCACGATCACTTTGACCTCTCTCTGGTCAACGGATTCAACGATGCGCTGCAGATTATTTCCTCCACCGGCACATCGACAAAGTACGTGACGAAAGCCACGGGAAACCACGATGCCGTGGGCGTCTTTCCCCTGGGCTGCACCGAGTGCATCAGCCGGGGCTCCGTGCCTCCCGCCTTTGACCATTGCCCCGGAAATCCCTCTTCCTGCGGCGTTCACGGGCAGTGCTACCGCGCGGAGGAATGCAAGACCGGACCGGACCGGAATCATCCGAATGCGGCCTGCGATCTGGAAGTCAAAACCGGCGGCAATTACACGATTCCCATCGGAGATCCGCAGTAAGCGGCAAGCGCCGCAGAAGCGCCGACGCGCTACATGAGCGACATGTTTTCCGCCTCGCGCATGAGTTCGTCGCGAAACTTGGGGTGAGCGATGCTGATCAGGGCCAGCGCCCGTTCCCGTGTGGATTTCCCCTTCAGATTGACGATGCCGTATTCCGTCGCAATATAATGCGCGTCGTTGCGGGGGGTGGTCACCATGGTTCCCGCCGGAAAACGGCTGACGATGCGGGAAATTTCGTCATTCTTGGCCGTGGCATATAGAATCAGAATGGCTTTTCCGTCGGGGGAATCGTAGGCGCCCCGGACGAAATCGAGCTGCCCGCCCGTTCCGCTGTACTGGTGGCCGGCCAGAAACTCGGCGTTGCACTGCCCCAGAAGATCGATCTGCAAAATAGCGTTGACGGACGTCATACGGTGGTTTTGGGCGATTACGCCGGGATTCATCACGTAGGAGCTGGGATAATTTTCAAAGCTTCTGTCTTTGTCCATGAAGGAAAAAGTCTCCCGGCCGCCGTAAGCCAGAGAGAAAACATGCTTGCCGGTGTGGATGTTCTTATGCCGGCCGGTGATCACGCCTTTCCTGATCAGGTCCACCATACCGGGGCACAAGAGCTCCGTGTGCACGCCCAGATCCTTGTGCCCCTCCAGATAAGGCGCGATGGCGTTGGGCAGGGTGCCGATGCCCAGCTGGATCACGGCCCGGTCCGGAATGTACCCGGCGACGATTTTTCCGATCACCGGATCGAGGGCATTGGGCTCCAGGGGCAGGATTTCCAGGAGCGGTACGGTGTTTTCAACGATCAGCGAAACATCCGAAACATGGATCATGGCGTCTCCGTAAACGAAGGGCATGTTTTCGTTGACTTCGACGATCAGCGTCCGGCACAGCTTGGCCATGACGGACAGATAGCCGTTGCAGGGGCCGAAACTGAAATACCCGTCTTCGTTCATCGGAGAGACGGTTGTGATCGCGACATTGACGTCCATCGTTTCCATGACGATTTTCGGAATCTGGTGAAGGTAGGCCGGAATAAACTGCGTGAGTCCCACGCGGACCATGTTGCGGGATCCTTCACTGACAAACCAGCTGTAGGAATCGACGACATCGGAAATATCAGGGCTGCCCAGAGTCTGGGCAAAATGCTTTTGCGCGTTGAAGGTGTAAACCTTGATCCGGCCGAGCTCGCCCGACCTGGCCCGCTTTGCAATCGCCGAAAGGAGGCCGGGCGGCTCTGCGATGGTGATCCCGTGGATGACGGTATCTCCATCCGCAATAGCGGCTGCCGCCTGTTCGCAGGTCGTCAGCTTGGCTGCATAGTCTTCGGCGTAACGGTTCATCGGACAAGATATCTCCCGGCGTTCATCTTATGTCAGCGGGGCTTGTCCTTTCAAGAAAAAAGAATCGAAGACAGGAGGCCAGGGCATCGAATTTTGAAGACTCCGCCGTTCGAAAATGTTGATTAATTGTTTTAAATAGGTTATCGAGAAGGAGAAGACGCGCCTATCAAGGCACCAAGCGGGTAAACCCCCTATGACGGTGAGGGACACGTTGATCAAGAAAGACAACACGCGCAAAATCTCCACGCAGTTTCTTCTGATCCTCATTCCGGCCATTGCGCTGCTGTTTATCGCTTTCGGAATCGCCGTCTATCATCTCAGCAAACCGGAAGCGCTCAAAACCAATCATGAACTGGCTGAAATCGTCGCGAAAAAAACCAATCAGGCCCTGATCCGCTGGCTTGAAGAACAGATCCGCACGGCGCAGATCATCGCGCGGGATCCCCGCGTCATTGACGCCTGCCGCGCGCCCGCGGATCTGCAGAAAAGAGCCGCGGCGCAGAAGTACCTTTCGGAGATGCACACACTGCATCCCTATTATGAAAATATTCCCCTGGCCCTGAAAATGGCCGACGGACAAACGATGGCCATCGATGTTCAGGGCGAGAAAAAAATCATCGGAAACGGCAATTTCTTCATCGACACGGTGCAGGGCAAAACCATCGGCAAGTGCGGCCCGCAGTTCAGCTACATTAAAAATGTCTTCGCGGGAAAGCCGTATTTCATCAGCGAGGTTTATCCCAGCATTCTGCGGGGAAATCCCATCTTCGTCGTGGCCGTGCCCGTCTTGCAAAACGGTGAAATCCTGGGCGCGACCATCGTCGCCCCCCGAATGGACTATTTTACGGAGTTCTTCGTTGAAAAATCGGTCATCGGCATGACGGGATACCTGGTCATGGTCGATTCCAACGGCATGATCATTTCACATCCCCAGAAAAAACTCATTTTGAATCCCACGGGCAGGGACCTGATCCGGCCGGTAATGTCCCGAATCCAGTCCGGCGATACCTATTTCCTGTCGGAATTTGATGGCACGCTGAAGGCTTATTATGTCGAAAAATTAACGACAGCGCGCTTCGACATGCAGGACAGCTGGTATATCATTTTCTGTCGGGGATACGACGAAATTCTTTCAGGAATCCGCGCCTTTCTGCTGAAAACGTTTGTCAGCATGCTTCTGGTCGCCATCGCCGTGACTCTCCTGGTGTATCTGCTCAGCAGAAGCCTTATTACGCTGCCCATGGAAAAAGTGACCTGGGCGATTCGCAGCGTGGCTCATGGCGACCTCCGCGTGCGAATCGATACGGGCGACAAACTGAACGAAGTGGGCTCGCTCGGCCGTTCCATCAACAACATGACCCAGAGCATCCGGGAGCAGACGATCCGCATCCGCGAAGCCGTCGAAATTCTGAACACCCTGGCCGGCTCCATTGTATCGGCCTCCAGCCAGCAGGAAGAGGCGATGCTGGGATTTGAAGGCAATGTGGCGCAGGTCGGCGCATCCGCCCAACAAATTTCAGCGACGTCCCAGGATCTCGCCAAAACCATGGAGGGCGTAAAAAATGCAGCCCGGGAAGCTTCCTCTCTGGCCAATGCGGGTCAGACCAGTCTGGTCGACCTGCAGGGCGCCATGGAAAGCCTGTCGAAGGGAACAGAAGGAATTTCGGAGAAACTCACGACCATTCATGCCAAGGCAAAAAGCATTGACACGATCATCGAAACCATCACTAAAATTTCGGACCAGACCAACCTCCTGTCTTTAAACGCGGCTATTGAAGCGGAAAAAGCGGGCGAGTACGGCAGGGGCTTTTCCGTCGTTGCCCGCGAGATCGGCCGCCTGGCCAACGAAACAGCCATTTCAACCTTAGACATCTCGGAAATCATCAATGAAATGCAGGCCTCGGTCGCGGACGGCGTCAAGGAAATGGAGCATTTTCGAGAGGGTGTGGCCCATGGCGTTCATTCCGCGGACGACGCCACGCGGCAGCTTTCGCAGGTTATTACGAAGGTGGCCAACCTTGGTCCGGAATTCGACAAGGTCAATGAGGGCATGCACTTCCAGTCTCTCGGTTCGCGCCAGATCAGCGAGGCAATGGCGGATCTGAATTCCGGCGCCGGCCGGATGACGAGCTCTCTGTCTCAATTCAAAGCGGCGGCCGACCAACTCAATGACGCCGCCAACCGGCTTATCGAAACCGTATCCCGCGCCGTCGTCTGATCCAACCGGTACGGTATTTGCTATATTTTTGCAATCATTGCGAGGAGATTCATGATGATATGTCCTCAATGCGGTTATGAGCGCAAAAAAAGCGACGATTTCATCAGTCCGGAAGAATGTCCCAAGTGCGGAATTATCTACAGTAAATGGCGCAGGGATTCCGGCGCACCGAGGCAGGCCCCAACCGCTGCACCTCCGCCGCAGTCCCCGTTGCCGGCAAAGCCTACAAAAAAAATTTCCGCCAACCGACTTGTGTTTTACACCGGCGCAGTCGTCATTTTGATCACTTTGGTGCACGCTTTTGCGCTTTCGCCACTGCTGAAATTCTTTCGGGCAGAAAAAAAGGCACCCGTAGCGAACACGGTCAGGATTGATCGCCAGCCTGCGGCCGATCATGTCCCGGTATCCGTGGACGTCTCATTCCGGACGGCTTCCGGGCCGCCCGCCGCCGTCCGCATCCTGTCGGTGGCCGATATCGTGCGGACACAGAGGGAAAGCATCGTGCTTGTCCGGTCCGCGGCCGGCATCGGTACGGGATTTTTCCTTGACCGGGGCGGACGCATCGTCACCAACAGGCATCTGCTTCCGCATCTGGAACAGGCCGAAATTAAAACCCTGCGCGGCAGCGTTTATCGCATCCGGCAAATTCTGCGGGACGATCCGGATGCCGACCTGGTGGTGGCGGCCACGGATGCGCCGCCGGAGGAATCCAAACCGGTAAGCCTGAGCGCGGTCCTGCCGGAAACAGGCGATAAAATCATCGTGATCGGCAATCCGCTGGGACTGGAACAGACCGTTTCCGACGGCATCGTCTCCGCCGTTAGGCGCAATGCCAAAGGCGTGATCTACATTCAGATCACCGCGCCCGTTTCTCCGGGAAACAGCGGCGGGCCCCTTTTCAATATGCGAGGAGACGTCATCGGCGTGGCGACTTTCCAGTACCGCGCCGGCCAGAATCTTAACTTCTGCGTTGCCGCCGCCCGGATTGCCGATTTGCAAAACGGCACGGTTTCCACCGCGGAATACGCAGCCGGTCCGGATGGGCCGCGGCCGCAGACGCGAGAGGTATACTGTTACACGGACGGCCGGGGCCAGGTTTATTTTGTGGACTGGCGGACGGGCATGCAGGTATCGCGGCCCGATGGAACGCTGGACCGCGGAAGATTTGAGAGGTGGGTTCTGGAGCAGATCGGGGGCTCTCCACATATCATCAATCCGGAAAAAGAAGCCCGTGAAGACCTGGAGAAAAACCGCGAAAAACTGTTCAAAAGCGTCCTGCCTCACAAATCTCCCGGCGACGCCAATCTGACCAGCGGCGAACAGGAGTGGGTGGAAAGACGCTATCAGCGGCATTATGTGGACGTGTACAACGCCTGGATGGCCAGGCGCAACGAGGCTGTCCGGAAATACAACGCCATGATGTCGGAGTTTGACCGTTTCAACGCCGCGCGGCAGTGACGCCCACAGCTCCAGACAACAAACCCGCTGCCCTTCGGAACGAAGGACAACGGGTTTGTCGATGACCGATGATCTGTTTTTAGCTATTCGAGGATGGCCAGCACCTGACCTTCATTGACGGAATCGCCCACCTTGACTTTGATTTCCTTGATGGTTCCCGCGCCCGGCGCGTAAACGGGGATTTCCATTTTCATGGCGTCCATGATGATTACTTCCTCTTCTTCCTGCACCTGGCTGCCGACATTCACCGGAATGCTGGCAATCTTCCCCGGCATCGGGGCCTTGATTTCCATACTCATAATTCTTCTAGCCTCCGTATTGAAATTTTGTTGATGTCTGTCATGGTGTACATCAGCGAGACCTGCCGTCTGCGTCGAATTAATCGGGAAAAATTCCTACCGTAAATATGCCCGCAGGTCAATACATTTATCGGGCGTTTTATTCGTGACGCAGTGCGTCGATGGGGCTCATGAGCGACGCCTTATAGGCCGGATAAAAGCCGAAAAAAATGCCGACCAGACCGGAAAACCCGAAGGACAGCAGGATGGAATACAGCGAAATGAGAATCGTCCATTCGGTCAGAAAGGACAGGACTTCCGCAATGGCAATGCCCAGCCCGACGCCGATCAGGCCGCCGATGAGCGACAGCACCAGCGCCTCGATAATGAACTGCATGCGGATGTCCCAGGTTTTGGCGCCGACCGCCATGCGGATGCCGATCTCGCGCGTTCTTTCCGTGACGGAGACGAGCATGATGTTCATGATGCCGATGCCGCCCACCAGCAGCGACACGCAGGCGATGGCCGCCAGAAGCAGCGCCATAACCCGGGAAGCCTGTTCGGCCGTCTGCATCATCTGCGTCAGATTGCGCACGGTAAAGTCATCCTCCTGGCTGGAACCCAGGCGGTGCCTCTGGCGCAGAAGTTCGCGAATCTGCGTTTCCGCGCGTTCCAGCGCGTCGGTGCTCACAGCTTTGACCATGATCGAACGCACGGTTCCGGGAAAGTACCTGCCGAACAGGTTCCTCTGGGCGGCGCTGATCGGAACGTAAATCACGTCGTCCTGATCCTGTCCCATCATGGACTGGCCTTTCGGTTCCAGAAGGCCGATAACGGTGAAAGGGACCTTCCTGATGCGGATGGTCTTCTGGAGCGGATCGTCGTTGCCGAAGAGGTTGTCCGCAACGGTCCGGCCCAGCAGACAGACCTTAGCCGCGCTGCGGATTTCCTGGTCGTAGAAATTCCGACCGGAAGCCAGCGTCCATTCGCGCACCTCAATCATGTTTTCATCGGTACCGAAGACAACCGACGCCCAGTTCTGGTTTCCGTAAACGACCTGGGCGCTGCCGTTCAGAACCGGCGCGGTTGTGGCCACCGCGCTGCATTCATTCCTGATGGCCTCCGAATCGGCGATGGTCAGGTTCTGGTACGTTCCGCTGCCCAGGCGGATGCCGCTCGATGTCGTCGAACCGGGAATGACGATGATCAGGTTGCTGCCGATGGTGGCGATCTGTTCGGAAATCTTGTTGCTGGCACCTTTGCCGACCGCCAGCATGGTGATGACCGCAGCGACGCCGATGATAATGCCCAGCATCGTCAGCGCCGAACGCATTTTGTTGATCCGCAGAGCGCGCAGAGATATTTTGAGTGTGGCAGGCAGATGGATCATGGCCGGTTTTCCCTGTCGCTGACGATCCGGCCGTCCAGGAAACGGATGATGCGCCTGCTGTAGGCGGAAATATCCGGTTCGTGGGTGACCAGAACAATGGTGATCTTTTTCTGCTCATTGAGACGGACAAACAGTTCCATGATCTCGATGCTCGTTTTGGTATCCAGATTGCCGGTCGGTTCATCGGCCAAAAGCAGCGGCGCGTCATTGACCAGCGCGCGGGCGATGGCGACCCGCTGCTGCTGACCGCCCGAAAGCTGGTTGGGGTGGTGCTGCATTCTTTCTTCGAGTCCCAGGAGCTTCAGCGCCTCCCGGGCTCTGTTGCGGCGGTCCTTCGGATGGGTTTTGTCGTAGAGCAGGGGCACTTCGACGTTTTCCAGCGCCGATGTTCGGGGCAGGAGGTTGAATCCCTGAAAAACAAAACCGATTTTTTGGTTGCGGATTTCCGCGAGCGCGTCGCGGTCCATCCGGCTCACGTCGATGCCGTCGAGAAAGTACCGGCCGGCCGTCGGTTCGTCCAGGCAGCCGATGACGTTCATGAAGGTCGATTTGCCGGAGCCGGAAGGTCCCATCACCGCCACAAATTCGCCGGGAAAAATCTTGAGCGAGACGCGGTCGAGCGCGTGCACCACGCTGTCGCCCACCTCGTAGCGTTTTTCCAGCTGATCCGTTTCGATAAGCGCGGTCATGTTAAAACCTCGGGCCGGGCGGCGGGCCGGACCGGGCCTGCGTCTTTTTTGAATTGTCCCTCACTTCCACAATGACCGCCGCGCCTTCCGCAAGGTCGCCCGAGAGAACTTCCGTAAAACGGTTATCGCTGATGCCGGCGACGAGAAGAACCCGCCTGGGCTTTTTGTTTTCCAGAAGCCAGACGCCGGTTCCCCGCTGCGGCGGCGCCGCCGGCTCCGGAGCCTGAATTCTGACGCGCAGCGCGGCGTTGGGAATCCGCAGAATATTTTTCTTGTCGTCGATGACGATCGACACATTGGCGGTCATGCCGGGTTTGAGCTTCAGCTCAGGATTGTCCACCTTGACGATCACTTCATACGTCACGACATTGGAAACGGTGGTGGGCGCATTGCGGATTTCGGAGACATTGCCCCGAAACGTCTGATCCGCGTAAGCGTCGACGGTGAAGCTCACGGGCTGGCCGGTCCGGATTCTTCCAATGTCCGCTTCGTCGACGCTCGTCACGATCTGCATTTTTTTCAGATCCTGGGCGATGGTGAACAAGGTCGGCGTCTGAAAGCTCGCCGCTACGGTTTGTCCCACGTCGATGCTGCGCGAGATGACCGTTCCGTTCACCGGAGAAAGAATCCGCGTGTTGCGCAGGTTGGTCCGGGCGAGTTTGAGCGCGGCCTGCGCCTGTTCGACCTGTGCCTGGGATGCCTTAATCTGGGCCAGCGCCGAAAGGTAGCTCGTTTCCGAGGCATCCAGATCGCTTTTGGAGACGAAATTTTTTTCGTACAGGATCTTATTTCTTTTCCAGGTATTCTCCGTATCGCGCACCGCCACCTGAGATTTCTCCAGGTTGGCTCTGGCCAGCGCCAGATTGGCGGATGCCTGCTCCACCTGCGCTTCAAACAAGGCGGGATCGATCTGGGCCAGAAGCTGCCCCTGGCGCACCGTGGAGTTGTAGTCCGCAAACAGCTGTTTGATGGTGCCCGAAACCTGCGTGCCGACGAGTACGGTGGTCACGGCGCTGACGGTTCCCGTGGCGCTGACGGCGGCGCGGATGTCCCCGCGTCCGACTGTCTCCGTGACGTACTGGGGCGCCTGGCTGTTCTTCTTGAAGAAGAAAAACAGCGCAATGATCACGATCAGCAGGACGGCGGCCGCAAGGATAATTTTTTTCATCTTTTGACTCCCATGGCTTTTTCGAGTTCAGCCTCGGCGACTTTAAAATCAGACAGAGCGGAAATGTACGTCATTTTGGCGTTGTTGAGTTTGATCATGGCATCCGTGATTTCGATGGAACTGCCCACGCCCGTAGCGTACCTCCCGCTGGCCAGTTCGAGGGTTTCCTCCGCCTGCCGCACGATCATCCGGCTGGCCTCAATGCGTTCGAAAGCCTCGTGGCGGTTGAGGTAGGCGGTCTGCACCTCCAGAAAGATCTTCTGCCGGAGCGATTCTTCGTTGGCGGCGGCGATATCCAGAGCGGCCCTGGCCTCATCCACGGCATATTTGGTGGAAAGGCCGGTAAACAGAGGGAAGGTGAGGGTGACGCCGACGGTCCACGATCTGCCGATGGAGGTGTCGGTTCCCGAATAGCCGTAGTTGGCATTGCCGGAAAGGACGGGCAGATAGTCTTTTTTGTTGAGATCGACGCTTCTTTCCAGAGCTTCCCGCTTCAGTCTCAAGGAAAGATAATCCGGACGGTTTTCGTAAGCACGCGTCAGCGCCGACTCGAGGTCGAGCGGTTCGGGCGTCAGAGCAAATTCCTCCCGGATGTCATAGTCAGCGGCGGCAGAGAGCCCCATGGCTTTATTGAGATTGGCCCGGGCGACGAGCAGGCTGTTTTGCGCAGAGATCAGCTGAATGCGCGCATTGGTGAGATTGACCTCCGCGCTCGTCACGTCGATTTTTGAGCTCTTGCCCGTTTCAAAAAAGGTTCGGGCGATTTCGAAATGCTCCTGAAACTGCTTGAGGGTTTCCTGGGCGACCGTGCGGCTCATTTTGGCCTTGTGCAGGGCATAGAAAGCCGCCTGGACGTTTAACACCAGCAGGGCGGCGGTATCCTGGTAATCCGCCTCGGCGGATTGTTTGGCAAGTTTCTGGATGTCCACGGCGGCGGCCGTTTTGCCGAAATCGAAAAGCGTCTGATTGAGGCTCAGTGCATTGGAATAATAATTGTACTGATCCGTTATCTGCGCACTGGACACGGGAGCGTTCCAGGAGTAGCCGGACTTGAAAGCAATCTGGGGATAGTAGCCGGAGCGCGCCTGACCGATCCGGCTGTCCGACTGACGGATGGCGCCTGCGGCGGCTGAAATCGCGGGGTGGTTGGCCCAAGCGATGTCGATGCACTGTTGCAGCGTAAGGACGTCGCCGGAACGTATGGCTGCGACGGCCGGAAGGTCACAGACTCCCGAGAGTAGCAAAAAAAAGATAAGAAGGATTTTTTTAGACATTTTTAAACCATGAATGCTCAATGTTTCCACCTTTCCATATCATAAGGAGGCGATCGCTCAAATACAAAACACTTCCCAGGTACGGACTTTGTCTGATTTCCGACAAAACCGGTTGCGGAATTTCTCAACAAGTTTTATGCCAGAATGCACTTGCGATGTAAACAGCTGCTTTTACGGACGGATCGATTATTTATTGTGGACAGGTCTTCACGAAAATGGCCATTCAGGACCAAAGCGCTGTATCGAAAAGAACCGGGCGGGTATTTTTTAACCGCTTATTTACGTAAAATGATTATGTGTAATAGAAAGGCGGAATTTGGAATAATATTCTTGATAAAAGAATGGATATGTTTTATCTAACCCGTCAATGAAAAGGAGTTGGTATGTCCGACGAATTCATGAACACGAAGGAAGTTGCCAAGTATCTGGATATTCACGAGAAACAGGTATACCTGCTGATCAAGGCGGGGAAAATACCCTGTACGCGGGTGACGGGCAAATGGATTTTTCCCGTTAAACTCATCGATGAGTGGATTGAAGGAAGCGCTCAGGAAAGCCTTCGGCAGGCCAGAAAAAAGGTCGATGCCATCGGCGGGTCTCTTCTGGCCGCGGGCAGCAATGATCCGGTGCTGGATATGCTGTTGACGGCAATCAAAAGGGAACATCCCACCTTTAATATTTTTTCCGCCAGTACCGGCAGCATCAACGGTCTGGAAGCGCTCAATACGGGATTGACGGATATCGCTTTTGCCCATCTCTTCGATCCCGAAACAGGCGAATACAATGTGCCGTATCTGAAGCAATACTGCCCCGATCATACTCCGGTGGTCGTCAACTTGTTTTACCGGGACATCGGTTTTTTAACCCCCAAAGCCGCTCCAAAAAAATTTAAGGGATGGGAAAGTCTGCCCGGTCAAGACATTCGGTTCGTCAACCGGCAGCGCGGATCGGGCATCCGGATTTTCCTGGATTACGAGCTCAAAAGCCGGAACATTTCCAGCGGAAACATTGCCGGTTACGACAATGAAGTCTACACCCACTTTGAAGTGGGGTTGGCGCTGATCTCCGGCGAAGCGGACGTCGGCATCGCCTCGGCCGCCGTGGCCAAAATTCTGGACCTGAACTTTTTGCCGCTGACCGGCGAGCGCTTTGACATGATTCTGGACAGAGACACGTTTTTCCGACCGGAACTGCAGGCATTCATGGAGACGCTGAAGTCGGATGCGTTTAAAAAACGCGTCGGGAAAATCGGCAGCTACCGTTTTAATGATGTCGGAAAAATCCTTCATTCATGAAAATCAAAAATGAGGAAAGGAGTGTTTAGATGAGAGGAGTTATTTGTAAAGGCATGGTGCTGCTTTTGTTGCTGTGGGCGTCTTTGGCCATGGCCGCAGACGGAGACAAGTTTGTTTTCCTGTCCAGCACGATCGGTCCGATCGATTCGGGAATCGTTGGAACGCTGGAGGATCAGTTTGAAAAAGAAACGGGCATTCGCGTCCGTCACGTCGGCGCGGGAACCGGCGCCGCACTGAAAATAGCAACAAAAGGCCAGATTGATCTGGTGATGGCCCATGCAAAATCACTGGAGGAGAAATTCATTGCCGACGGCTTCGGGACGGAAAGAATTCCCCTGATGTACAACGATTTCGTGATTGTCGGACATCCGGACGATCTTGCCGGCATCCGGGGCATGACGTCGGTCGGGGCCGCGTTGAAAAGGATTCAGGACAGAGGCATGAAGTTTATCAGCCGCGGCGACAAATCAGGAACGCATGTGGCGGAAATGGAGCTTTGGAAGAAAGCCGGGATCAAACCGCAGGGCGCCTGGTACATCATTTACGAAAAGGGTGCGGAAGGAAACGTCTCGACGCTGAAGTACACGAATCAGCAGTCGGCATATACCGTGATCGACCGGGCCACTTATCTGTCTTTGAAAAATTCCATTCAACTGGTCGTTCTCGTGGAAGGCGACGAAGCTCTGCTGAATTTTATTTCGCTGATCCCGGTGAATCCGGCCAAGTTTCCCGGAGTCAACCATAAGGATACGATGACGTTCGTCCAATGGCTGACCTCTCCGGAAAAGGGACAGTTGATTATCCGTGATTTCGGAAAAGACAAATACGGATCGGCATTGTTTTTCCCCAATTCCCGCCAATGGCAGGAAACCCACAAGAAATAACGAAAAAGGAGTTTTATGATGAAAATGTTCAAAAACAGCAAGACCGTTGCAGTTCTGATCGCTGCTTTTCTGCTTTTCGCTCTGGGAGCCTCGGATGTCTTGGCGGCCAAGACCGAGCCCAAGCAGAAAAACATCATTCTGGCAACCACCACGAGCACGCAGGATTCTGGTCTGCTTGACGTGCTGATCCCCATCTTTGAAAAAGAAACCGGTTATTTTGTGAAGACGATCGCCGTCGGTTCCGGCCAGGCCATGGCCATGGGACAGAAGGGCGAAGCGGACGTTCTTCTGGTTCATTCCCCCGACGCCGAAAAGAAATTCATGGCGGAAGGGAACGGCGTCAACCGCAGGCTCGTGATGCACAATGACTTTATCATTGTCGGGCCGCCGGCCGATCCGGCAAGGATCAAGGGCCTGAAGTCCTCCGCCGAAGCGTTGAAGACGATCGCCAAAGCAGGGGCGCTCTTTTCGTCCCGCGGCGACAATTCCGGCACGCATGCCAAGGAAAAGACCCTCTGGAAACAGACGGGGATCAGCCCCGCCGGGCAGAAGTGGTACCAGGAAACGGGACTGGGCATGGGTCAGACCCTGAGCATCGCAGCAGAAAAGAAAGGCTACACGCTGGCGGACCGCGGCACCTACCTGGCTTTGAAGAAAAATCTGGGCCTGGACATTCTGGTTGAAGGAGATGCAGCGCTGCTCAACATTTACCACGTGATTGAAATCAACAGCGCCAAATGGCCGAAAGTCAATGCCGACGGCGGCAAGGCTTTTGCCGACTTCATGGTATCCAAGAAAACCCAGGGGATCATCAAAACGTTCGGCGTCGATAAGTTCGGATCGCCGCTCTTCTTCCCCGATGCGGGGAAAAAGGTGGAAGATTTGGGAAAATAATGTAAAAGGGTCGGGCGTCCGGCCGGACAGGCAGCGGACGCCCGTCATGAAGAAGAAAGTTTACAATGGAGTTGATCGTCCAGGGGATCGTTAAGGCTTTTGAACTGCTCATCAGCTTTGATCCGGAAGTTCTCGGCATTACCTGGCTGTCCCTGAAAATATCGGGGACAGCCACCTTCATCAGCCTTTTCTTCGGCGTTTCCATCGGAACGACAGTGGCGCTTACCACCTTTCCGGGGAAAAGACTGGTCATCAGTTTGATCAATACCGGCATGGGACTTCCTCCCGTCGTTGTCGGTCTGTTTGTTACGATCATGATCTGGCGCAGCGGACCTCTCGGATTTCTTGAAATTCTCTATACGCCTTACGCCATGATCATCGCTCAGGCTATCATCGCCACGCCGATCGTCATGGGCATATCGCTTGCATCCATTCAAAATCTTCCGCCCAACCTTCGTCTGCAGATCCTGTCGCTGGGCGCGAGCCGGATGCAGATGGTGTGGGTTCTGATCAAGGAATCCAAACTGCCTTTGCTCGCGGCCGTCATGGCGGGTTTC